>ERZ777003.311-NODE-311-length-99751-cov-66.038427_pt1 | contig 99751 bp, 78 predicted proteins | sample MGYA00374956_ERZ777003 | MGnify/ENA primary metagenome ERZ777003 (study PRJEB29302, sample SAMN06268252) | bioreactor metagenome | isolation source: Joint BioEnergy Institute, California, USA | place: USA:Joint BioEnergy Institute, California, USA | collected...
GCACCGGCGCTCCCCGTGCGCTATTTCGTCACGATCCCCCCAATCCCGCTTGCCCCGCCCAACCCCCCGGGCACAATCGCCCCCACCGACCGCCGCCGCCGCCCAAGGGGGAGCCCACACATGCCCGCAACCCTGCCCCGCCTCAACGGCCACCACACGCACCACCACCACCACGACGCACCGCCCCCGCCCCGACCCCACGTCCCCGACCCCGCCCTGCTCATCCAGCAGTTCGCCGACCCCGGCTGCGCCCAGTCCCCCCTCGACCTGGCCCGCGAGCACGGCCTGACCCTCGACCAGCTCATCGCCTTCTTCGACCACCCCGACACCCAGCGCACCCTCGCCGGCCTGGACCGCCTCAACGCCCGCCGCGCCGCCTCCCTCGCCGCCGCGGCACGCCCCCTGGCCCTCCAGGCCCTCACCCAGATCGCCGCCGCCCCCGCCCCCGCCGACGCCCCCGCCGCCCGCCTCGAATCCATCCGCAAAGCCGCCACCACCCTCGCCCGCTCCCGTGGCGCGGGCTCCCAGCCCGTGCCTCCCTCTCCCCTCCCGTGGCACGGGCTTCCAGCCCGTGTCTCCCCCTCCTCCTCGCCTCATCCGTCCCCCAACCTCTCTCTCTCCCCTCCGGGCGCCGCGGCCGAGCCCCCGCTCGGCCGTGCTCTCTCCCCCTCCACCCCTCCTCCCAGATCTCCAATCTCACATCACCAATCTCCCCCCTCCCCTTCTCCCTCCGCTTCTTCTCCACCCCGGCCCCCTCTCCCCATCCTCCACCCTCTCAGCCGCGAAGCGGCGCCGGCAGGCAGCCCCGGTCCGCGCCGTCCTCTCAGGTCACCCGTGTCCCCAGAGCACGCAGAGCCCCAACGGGGCGACACCCCAAACCCACCCCACGCGCCCAACTCCCCCCCAACTCCCCCACTCATGTGCGCCGTGTGATGTCCGCCGTGTGATGTGCCCCGCGCCCCCTACAACTTCGCCGCCGTAAACGACCTCCCCGTCGTCTCCCGATCCCACGTCCAACTCCTGCCCCGCTTCGCCTCGTAGAAGTCCCACAACTCAAACCAGTAACTCCGGAAGGCGTGCTCCCCGAAGGGTGCGAAGTGCGCGTGGATCGCCTTCATGATCGCGCGGTCGCTCCCCGTCATCCCGAGAATCGTCTTGCCGTGGCGGATCGACTCGGTGTCCAGCGGCAGCCGCCGGTACCGCCCCAGCAGCTGCATGATGTTCGCCGCGGCGTACGGGCCGATGCCCGGCCACTGCAGCAGCGCCGCGTGGATCGCCTCATCGGGGGTGGACGGGTCCTCGAACCACTCCACGTCGATCCCGCCCCGCCGCGGCCCCGCGGCGAACATCTTCGCCAGTTCCACGATCCGCTGGTCCCGGTACCCGACGGTGCAGCGCGCCCGCAGCCGGCCCGGCTTGACGCCCGCGATCCGCTTCGCCGACGGGAAGCCGCGCCCGATCTCCCTGTTCCCTCGTCCGTACACCGCGCACAGCCGCGCGTTCATGATGATCGTGCTCGGCCAGGTGACGTTGCAACTCGTGACCGTCTTGATGACGTCCTCGAAGAACGTCGGCGAGCGCATGAGCCTCCCGCGCCCGGACTTCTTCCAGCGAGGGTCCACCCTGTGGAACTCGGCGATCACCTCCTCCCCCTCGTCGAGCCGGAGCATCCGCCCGATCTGCCGCCGCGCCTCGCGCTGCTCCGCGCGCGTCAGCCCGCGGCTGGCCATCACGATCAGCGGCGCCCCCGGCCTCCCCGGCGGAACGCCGTCGTCATCACCATCCCCCCCGCGCGCCGGCGCGTGCCTCGCCCCCTCCTGGCGAATCCGGATCAGCGCCGGCCCCTCGCTCAGGTCCAGCACGCGCGAGAAGGTGAGCGTCGCCGGGTCCCAGCGGTTGGGCGCAAGCAGGAAGTACCCGTACGAGCAGACATCCCGCGCCAGCACGTAATCGCCGGGAACCCGAACGGTCAGCCGCGTCGCCACCTGCTCCTCTCATCCCCCGCCCGCGTCCGCACCGCGCTCACGCGATCCGCCGGCGCTGCAGCGGGAAGGCGTAGGACGCGATGTTCACGCACAGCCGGTCGGCCAGTCGCGCGTACTCCGGGTAGCACGCCTCCGCCTGCTCGGCGAACCCCGCCGGGACGCCGCCGGGGGCCGTGGCCATCAGCGCGTCGATCGCGGGCCGGTCGCACTCGAAGTGGTACTGGAACCCGTACGTCCGCAGCCCCACCTTGAACGCCTGCACCTTGCACGCGGCCGACGTCCCCAGCACCAGCGCGCCCGGCGGGAGTTCCAGCACCGCCTGGTTGTGCGCCTGGAACTGCCACGAGTCCCACGCGATCCCGGCCATCATCGTCTCCACCTGCGCCGGCGGGGGGATCTGCACCTTATGGAACCCCCACTCCGGCGTGGACGGCCCGACCTTGCCGCCCAGCGCCTGCGCGACCAGTTGCGCCCCGAGGCAGATCCCGATCACCGGGAGTTGCCGCTCGTGCGCCCCGCGCAGGTAGGCCATCTCCGCCTCCATCCACGGCGGGGGCGGCTGGTCCGTCAGGTTCTGCGGCCCGCCGAGCGAGATCACCCCCTCGACGTTGTCGTAGTCCGGCGGAACATGCCGGTTCCCCGCGGGCCCGGGGGTCTCCGGCAGGTCCAGCCGCCGGACGTCCAACTCGAACCCGTGATCCCGGAGCGTGAGCCCCAGCCGACCGGCCCCCGACTCCGCGCTGTGCTGAAAGACGATGATCGCCATAGGGGCCAATCCTACCCCCACCCGGCCCCACGGGCTTTCCTGCGCCCGTGCCTCCCCCTCGACCACCCCTCCAACTCTCAACGCTCCCCTCCCACCCACCAAGCGCACCGCCCAGAACGCTCCCACCGCCCGGGACTCCCCCACCACTTCCTCGCCGAAAGCGCGAACGAATGCCCCCGGTCGTGCGTAGGACCGATGACAACGACCTTCTTCATTCCCTCCAGCAAGGCCGCCCTCTCTGCCTCCGGGGGCGGCTTTGCTTTTTGCCCGCCTCGACTCCCCCCTGCCGGCTTCGTGCCGCGATCACCGCCCACGCCGGGCCAGTTCCGCCCGCAGCAGCCCCTCGGCCTCGGCGATGGCGTGCTCCAGCGTGTCGTTGACGACGAAGGCGTCGTAGACCCCGGACTCCCGGGCCGTGGCGATCTCTCGCTTGGCCTCGGCGAAGCGCCGCTGGATCATCTCCTCCGGCTCACGCTTCCGCGCGCGCAGTCGCTCCAGCAGCGCCTCCTCGCTGGGGGGCAGGACGAAGATCCCGAACGCGTCCGGCATGGCGCGCCGCACGTTGATCGCCCCCTGCACGTCGATCTCCAGGATCACCAGTTTCCCTTCCGCCAGCCGATCCTCCACCCACCGGCGCAGCGTGCCGTAGCGCCTCCCGAACACCCCCGCCCACTCCAGGAACGCCCCCTCCTCGATCAGCCGGTCGAACTCCTCGTCGGTGACGAAGTGGTAGTCCACCCCCTCGCGGTCCGCGGCGGTCTTCGGGCGCGTCGTCGCCGAGACGCTGAAGACCGCCCCCTGGTCGGCGAAGTCGCGCTCCACGGCGCGGGTGATCGTCGTCTTCCCCACGCCGGAGGGGCCGCTGATGATCAGCAGCATCCCCTTCCTCCCCCCGGCTCCACCATCCCCCCCGCTGCCGGCTGGGGGGTTTGTCGGACTGGTCTGGCCGTCGGTCATGACCGCAAGGGTACCCCCCTGGGGGGGCTAGCGGGCGGCGGCCGCGGCGGTGACGCAGAGGTACAGCGCGGCCATCCGGACGGCGAGGCCGTTGGTGACCTGGCGGAGGATGACGCTGCGGGGGCCGTCGGCGACGGGGGCGGCGAGTTCGACGCCGCGGTTGATCGGGCCGGGGTGCATCACGATCGCGCCGGGCTTCATACGGCGGGCGCGCTCCTCGGTCAGGGAGTACATCTGGATGTACTCGCGGAGGCTGGGGAAGGCGGGGCTGGAGCGGCCGGGGTTCGCCGCGGCGCCCCTGACCGCCTCGCTCCCGCCCCCCTCCCCGTGGCGCTCGAACTGGATGCGGAGCATGTTGACCGCATCGACCTCGCCGATGACGGCGTCGAAGTCGTGCTCGACGCGGCAGCCGAGGGCCTCGAGCGAGCGCGGCGCGAGCGTCGGCGGGCCGACGCAGACGACCTCGGCGCCCAGGGCGGTCATCGCGGCGATGTTGGAGCGGGCGACGCGCGACGAGACGACGTCGCCGACGATCGCCATCTTCACGCCGGAGAGGTCGAAGCCGTCGAGCCGGCCCAGGGCCTCGGCGACGGTGTAGGCGTCGAGGAGGCCCTGGGTGGGGTGCTCGTGCTTGCCGTCGCCGGCGTTGATGACGGCGCAGCGGACGACGCCGGCGATCAGGGCGGCGGCGCCGCTGGCCTTGTGGCGGACGACGAGGGCGTCCACGCCCATGGCCTCGATGTTCGCGGCGGTGTCGTCGATCGTCTCGCCCTTGGAGATGCTCGAGCCCGCGCCGGCGAGGTCAACCACGTCGGCGCTGAGGCGCTGCGCGGCGAGGGTGAAGGAGACGCGGGTGCGCGTGGAATCTTCAAAGAAAAGATTGGCGACGACCTTGCCGCGGAGGGCGGGGGCCTTCTTGACCGAGCGGGTGGAGATGTCGGAGAAGGAGCGGGCCGTGTGGAGGATCGTCCGCAGGTCCTCCGGGCTCATCCCCTGGAGGCCGAGGAGGCAGCGGTGGGGCCAGGGGGGGAGGTGGTCGGCGGCGGGATCGGTCGGCAGAGAGGACATCGTGGCGGTGTTCGGATCGGGGAGAGAAGACGGGCCGCGGGAGGGGATCGCCGTGGGGGGCATGGGGGAGATTGTAGAGGGAGCGCGACCGGGAAGAGGCCCGGCGCGACGCGAGGCAGGCGAAGAGCGATCGTCCCGGGGGTTGGATGTTGAGTGATGGTGCGGGTCGCATGACGTGGCGCGCGGGTCGCCTGTCATGCGGTGGGTTTCATGGGGCGTGGGGTGTTGTCCCGGCGGGGCTCTGTGACGGTGATCGCCGGAAGGGAGTGGTGCGCCGGGTTATACGTTGCGCTGCTTCGCGGCTGGGGGGAAGGGGAGAGGAAAGAGAAGAAGGAGAGGAGAAGAGCACGGCCGGCCGGGGACGGCCAGCCGTGGCGCCCGTGCGAAGGAACGAGGCGGGGAGGAGAGATAGAGGAAGGGAGGCACGGGCTGGAAGCCCGTGCCACGGGGGTGGGGGGCGGGGGTCAGCGGCGGCGGCGGCGGGCTGTGGCGAGGAGGGTGAGGGGGATGAGGGTTGCGGCCGGGGCGGAGGGGATCGTGAAGGCGTAGAGGGCCTGGGCGGTCGCGGGGGCGGAGAGGGGGAGGCCGCGGGCGAGGATGTAGGAGGCTTCGTTGATGCCGAGGACGGCGGTGAGGCGGTCGATGCCGGCGGCGGAGAGGCCGCCGTCGATGAGGTCGCCCAGGTCGGTGAAGCCGCGGTCGATGGACCACAGGAATATGTTGACGGAGAGAAGGGAGTCGTCGGCGTAGAGGTCGTAGAGGCCCAGGACGCAGCCGGACTCGGTCAGGAACGTCGGCACGGTGTTGGCGCGGCCGTCGCCGGCGACGGAGAAGACGAGTTCGGTCGTGACGTTGGTGGCGGGGTCGAAGACCCAGGCGGAGCGGCCGAGGCTGCCCTGGGGGCCGCCGCCGGAGCGGTCGGTCGTGCCGAGGATGACGCCGGACTGGTTGTAGGTGAAGACGGAGTTGGCGATGACGCCGACGTCGGAGGTGTGCACGGCGTCGTAGAGACCGATGCGGACCGTCCCCGTCTCCGCCGTCCAGGTCCACGCGGCGGCGCCGGCCTCGAAGGCGCCGGAGAAGCGCTCGCTGACGCCGACGATGCGGCCGGATTCGAGGAGGCCGATGTTGCGGCTGTGCTGGTAGCCGTCGTCGCGGGTGAACTCGGAGCCGGAGAAGAAGCCGGTGCGGATGGCGCCGGCGGAGGCGTCCCAGACCCACGTGGCGTCGCCGAAGTGGGCGCCGTCGGCCGTGCAGCGCTGGCTGCGACCGATGATGCGGCCGGACTGGTTCAGCCGCTGCGGGACGCTGTCCTGGGCGCCGTCGGGGGCGGTGAACTCGGGGCCTTCGTAGAGGCCGATGCGTTCGGCCGCCCGGTATGGGGGAGTCCACTGGGCGAGCGCGGGAGCGGCGGCGGTGGTGGTGACGGCCGCGGCGGCGGCGAAGAGGGCGTGCGTCGGAGTGGCACACGGCGTGGCCATGGGGGGATCTCCTCAGGGGCATGCCTGCTGACGGAAGGAGGACGCTCGCCGACGTGCGTGCGTGATCGCGGAGGTGTAAAAAGAAGGCGCGTGCCCGGCGACGGGGCTCGCCGCGGCGCCGGGGGGCTGGTGAACCACCGGGGCCGCCACGATTCTGCGGCGGGGGCTCCCTCGCGTCCGGGGGACGCTGGTACACCGCTCGGCGGGTGACGCACACTCTGAAGTACGGGGAGCAGGACGTATGAACGGGAGCGTCGCTGCCGCGGCCGCGTTGCTGCTCGCCGCGGCGTCCGCATCCGCGCAGATCGTCACCGCCGACGAGTGCGCCGACGCCTCGGGCGAGGTCGCCGTCCCCAATCACACGGGCGTCGTCGTCGCCCACCCCACGATCTCCGAGATCCCCACGTCCACGACCGTCGAGGGCAACCCGATCGCCTTCAACGAACTCAACGGCGTCGCCGTCGCGGCGCTGGTGAAGGGCGTCCGCATCACCGGCAACCGGATCCACTCCAACGGCCTGCTCGGCATCAACCTCCAGCCGCTGGCCGGCAACGACGGCGCGACGCCCAACGACCCGTTCGACAGCGACGCCGGCGGCAACGGCCTGCAGAACTTCCCCGTGCTCGCCTCGGCCGTGGCGGGCCCGCTGAGCACGCGCATCGCCGGGTCGCTGCACTCCAGCCCGACCCAGACGTGCATCGTCGAGTTCTTCGCCAGCCCGGCGTGCGACCCGTCCGGCCACGGGGAGGGCGCCGAGTTCCCCGGGTCGAGGGTGGTGACGACCGGCGCCACGGGGAACGCGTCCTTCGATCTCGTGCTGCCCGTCGCCGTCGCGCCCGGCGCGGCGATCACCGCGACCGCGACCCGCGCGGACGTCGGCGCCGCGTCCGAGTTCTCCGGGTGCATCGACGCGGAGGACGGCTACCCGTGCCCGGCGGACTGGGACGGCGACGGGGATGTGAACTCGTCGGAGATCAGCGCGTTCCTGACCACGTGGGTGCAGGGCGGCGCGCCGTGGGCCGACTTCAACCGCGACGGCCAGATCAACTCCACCGACATCAGCGATTTCCTGGTGGCGCGGCTCGTCGCCATCCGGCTCGGCTGCTGAAGCCCCTCGACTCGACCGTGGGCGGCCCGCCGCGTCGCGACGGGCCGTTTCCTTCTCTGATCCGGGAAGGGGCGCGCGGTCCTTGTGCGGTTCGGCGTGCGCGGCGGCGCTCCCCCTCCCGGGCCATGCCACTCAGAAGCGTGCCCGACAATATGATGGCGGCGAACTGACGCGGGCCGGTGGGCGCGCATATTTAGGGGGCGTCGGGGGCGGCGGCAGCGTCGGCCGTCCCCCCCCTCACGGAAGTAGACCGGGGAGCGGGGACACAGGGGGTGGGGGCGCTACCAATGACGTCGTTCATCGCCCGCGGACCGGTCGCGGGTCCTTATCGGAGTTGCCCATGTTGACCCAGTTCTCTCGCTCGATCGGTCTTCCCGCCGCCATGGCCACCCTGCTGCTCGGCGCCCCCGCCGCCTTCGCCGAGCCCCCGCTGCACTGCGGGACGGTCCTGACGCCAGAGGACGTTGAGACGGTGCTCCAGCTCCAGGCCGCGGGCGCGTTCAGGCTTCCCGCCGGCGCCGCGACTCGCCGCGGCGCATGCGAGATCCCCATCGCGGTCCACATCGTCCGTCGCTCCAACGGCACCGGCGGCCTGGCCCTCGAGTGGGTCGATGTGTGCATCGCCGACGCCAACGCCGCCTTCGCCCCGATCGGCGTCTCGTTCTACCAGTTCGGCGACGTCGACTACATCGATTCCGACGCCCTGTACTCGCATCGACAACATCTTTGAGGCCATCGATCTCCGCGAAACGAACCCGGTCCCCAACGCGGTCAACGTCTACTTCGTTGGAGGCGCCGATTTCTGCGGCTCGGCAACGTTCACCACCCCCACGGCCGGGCCGGGAACGGCGATCATCAAGAACAGTTGCACGCCGCGCGACGACAACCACTCAACCTTCACGCATGAACTCGGCCACGTCTTCCAGCTCTACCACACGCACGAGACGAGGTTCGGCCACGAGTGCGCCAGCGGCTCGAACTGCGAGACGGCCGGCGACCTGATCTGCGACACCCCCGCCGACCCGGATCTGTCGTGGTACGTGAACAGCGACTGCGTCTACACAGGCTCCTTCACTTCAGTCTGCCCGGGCGAAGAGGACGTTCGGTACAACCCGCTGGTGCACAACTATATGTCCTACCCCCGCAAGGAGTGCCGCACCGAGTTCACGCCGCAGCAGTACGAGCGCATGCTGGCGACGATCATGAACATCCTGCCGCAGTTCGGCTGCGACGGCGTCAGCTGCCCGGCCGACTGGGACGGCAACTGGAGCGTGGACTCGTCGGACATCAGCGCGTTCCTGACCACGTGGCTGCGGAGCATCGAGGAGGGCACGCTGGAGGCCGACTTCAACACGGACGACCAGGTGAACTCCAACGACATCGCCGCCTTCCTCACCACCTGGCTCGACACGCTCGCCAACGGCTGCTGATGTTCTGACCCAGCGTTCAGCGGGTGGCCCGTCGCAACGCGGCGGGCCATCTTCGTTTTTGTCCCGGGGACAACCGGGGGGGGGCGGCCCGGGCCTGATCCCGGCGGCCGCGGCGGCGGTCACCCTCTCGGGTTGATCGAGATCTGATCCAGGTCGTCCTGCGGCTTGAGGCGCACATCGACCTTCTCATCGGGCTCGGGCGCGAGCCGGACGGCCACGAACTCCGCGTGGATGGGGATCTCGCGCTCCGGGCGCTCGACGAGGACGGCGAGGTGGATCCGCGCGGGCCGGCCGAAGTCGAGGATCTCGCGGATGGCGGCGAGGACGCTGCGGCCGGTCATGATGACGTCGTCCACGACGACGACCTCGCGCCCTTCGAGGGCGAAGGGGATGTGGGTCTTGCCGACGCGGGCCATGGGGCCGGTCTCGGAGAGGTCGTCGCGGTAGAGGGTGATGTCGATGGAGCCGACGTCCTTGAGGCCGAGGCGCTCGCCGAGGCGGAGGGCCAGGACGTCGCCGCGGCGGCGGATGCCGATGAGGGCGACGCCGGCGGGGTCCTTGCAGCCGGCGCGGATCTGGTCGGCGAGGGTGGAGATGAGGCGGTCAACCTCGGCGGCGTCGGCGATGAGGTTCATGAGGGGAGTTTAGGGGAAGGAGGAGGGGAGGAGGTGTGGGAGAGGGGGCGGGGGCGGCCGGCCGTGGCACCCGGACTGGCGCGTGGGAGTGAATGAGGCACGGAGGGGAGGGAGACACGGGCTGAAAGCCCGTGCCACAGGTAGAGAGGAGGGCACGGGCTGGAAGCCCGTACCGCGGGAGCGTGCCACGGGAGAGGGGGTCAGGGGACGACGGGGGGTTCGGGGTCGGGGAGGTAGTGGATGGGCGGGGGTTCGACGATGCCCATGGTGAGGGAGCCGGCGGCGGTGACGTGCCAGGGGCGGAAGCCGCCGCGGAGTTGGAGGGTGAGGGGCTGGTAGAGGGGCAGGCCGGACTCGCTGAGGGCGGAGGGGGCGAGGGGGCGGAGGATGTGGACACGGGCGGAGTCGCCCATGACGACGACGCTGGTGACGTGGTAGATGGGGAGGGCGGGGTTGGAGCCGTCGGGGGCGACGAGGTCGGGGGTGGGGGCGGCGGCGCCGAGGCCGACCTGGCGGACGACGCGCTGGTAGATGTTGTGGCGGGTGCCGACGGGGAGGTTGATGAGGAGGCGGGGCTCGACGGTGATGGTGTCGCCGTCGGGGGTGGTGTAGGTCTCGCCGGCGGCGGGGAGGTCGAGGTCTTCCCAGTGGAGGATGCGGCCGTCGCCGCCGGTGGGCGGGTAGCGGCGGACGACCCAGCGGAGGGCGGTGGCCGCGACGTCGAAGGTGGAGGGGGCGTTGGGGTTGTTGAAGGCGGTTTCGGTGGTGCTGAGCGAGGGGGTGGAGGTCGCGCCGACGCAGCCGGGGAGGAGGGAGAGGGCGGCCGCGGCGGCGGCGGGGAGGAGGAACATGGGGAGGATGGAGGTTGGACGGGGCATGGGGTGTGGTCCTGTGAGAGGGGAGCGAGAGGTGCTGGGTGCTGAGTTGGGTGCTGCTGGGAGGCTGGGGGTAGGAGTGCGTGTGCTGTAGACAGTACGCGGCGGGGGCTGGGGGGTTTGGGGAGTTGGGGAGGTGGGGAGAGGGCGGGGGTCTAGGATGGTGTTTCGGGCGAAGGGCGTGGGTTCCTGCACCTGTTGGTCGGCCTGTTGGTCGGAAGGGGTTCTATGACGGCGGCGAGCGGCGGAGGATCGGCGGGGGGGCGGGGGGGGGGGGGGGGGGGGCGGGCGCGGGGGGGGGGGGGGGGGGCCGGCGGGGGGGCGGGGGGGGAGAGGGGGGGGACGGCCGCGGCGGTTCGTGGTGGGGATCAGCGGGGCGTCGGGGGCGGCGTACGCGCTGAGGCTGGTGGAGCAGCTGCTGGTGCTGGGGGCGGAGGTGCACCTGGTGGTGACGGACTATGGGCGGCGGCTGCTGTTCGAGGAGGCGGGGGTGACGCACGTCGAGTTCGCGTCGCTGTGCCCGGGGATCACGGATGCGCGTGCGGCGGAGCGGCTGGTGATCCACCCGAACAAGGACGTGGGGGCGGTGATCGCGTCGGGGAGTTTCCTGCACGATGGGATGGTGGTCGTGCCGTGCTCGAGCGCGAGCCTGGGGGCGATCGCGACGGGGTCGGGGAGCAACCTGCTGACGCGGGCGGCGATGGTCTCGTTGAAGGAGAGGAGGCCGCTCATTCTGTGTCACCGGGAGACGCCGCTGAGTCTGGTGGACATCGAGAACATGCGGGCGGTGACGCTGGCGGGGGGGATCGTGTGCCCGACGAACCCGGGGTTTTATCTGAAGCCGCAGCGAGTTGAGGATCTGGTGGACTTTATGGTGGGGAAGGTTCTGGACCTTTTGAAGGTGGAGCATTCGTTGGCGACGCGGTGGGAGGAGGTGGGGAGGTAGGTGAGGGAGAGAAGAGTCACCGCAGAGGCGCCGAGACACAGAGAAGGCACAGAGGAAGGCGGATCGAGGGCGGAGCGGGGAGCGCGGAGAAGAGGGAGATCGGTGGGGGCGCGCGGAGAGGGTGGGTTGGGACGATCGGGGCTGGGGGGTGATGGGGACTCCGGGGAAGGACGTCGAGGGCGTGGAGGTTGGGGGGACGGCCAGCCGCGGCGCCCAGATGGGCGCGTGGGAGCGGATGAGGCATGGAGGGGAGGGAGACACGGGCTGGGAGCCGTGCCATGGGGAGAGGGAAGAACACGGGCTGGAAGCCCGTGCCACGGGGAGAGGGGAGACACGGGCTGGAAGCCCGTGCCACGAAGTCAGGTCAGCCGACCTTTGCTTTGGACCAGCGGTTCTCGCGTTTGCCGGTGCCGGGGACTTCGACGGCGACGCCGCCGACGACGCGGATGCAGCGGTCGCCGAGGAGGGTGGTGAGGTGGGCGACGGTTTCGGGGGTGAGGCGGAGGCGGAGGGAGCGGTCGGCGGCGAGGAGGACGTAGGAGCGGCCGGTGTCCACGACGAGTTCGACGGGGAAGGCGGGGGCGTCGAGGGGGTCGTCGGCCGCGGGGGAGGGGGAGGGGCCGGAGCGGATGAGGTCGGCGACGGAGCGGAGGGTGTGGCGGCCGGAGCCGTTGAGGCGGTCGGCGTCGACGGTGAGCATGACGCGTCCGGGGGAGAGGGGGGCGCCCTCGATGGGGACGAGGCGCTCGACGACGATCTGGCACTTGCCCTCCTCGGCGCCGCCCCCGGCTCCGCCGCCCCCGCCGCGGGAGTGATCGACGCGGCCGAGGACGAAGAGGACGTTGTCGGGGACGACGAGGTGGTCGAACTGGCTGTAGCAGTCGGCGAAGAGGACGGACTCGACGGTGCCGTAGAGGTCCTCGAAGGTGACGATGGCCATCTTCTGGCCGGCGGAGCGGCCGTTCTTGACGATGATGGTGCGGAAGCCCTGGACGAGGGCGGCGAGGACGACGCGGGCGTCCTGGCGCATCGTGCGGACGGTCTCGGTGTTGGCGGTGGTGAAGACGTTGGCCCAGGCGGCCCACTTCTGGAGGGGGTGGCTGGAGACGTAGAAGCCGAGGGCTTCCTTTTCGTTGGCGAGGGTCTCGGTCTCGGACCAGGGGGTGGCGCGGGCGAGGGCGGCGGCCTCGACCTTCGGGGCGGGCCCGCCGCCGCCGAAGAGGCTGCCCTGGCCGGCGGCCTTGTCGGCGGCGGCCTTCGCGCCGGCGGCGAGGGCGGTCTCGATGGTGGCGACCATGGCGGCGCGGTTCTCGCGGCCGTGGACGGAGTCGAAGGCGCCGCAGCGGATGAAGGCGTCCACGGCGGTCTTGTTGATGACGGCGCCGCCGGAGCCGGTGGCGCCCTGGGCGAGGACGCGCTCGCAGAAGTCGAAGAGGGAGGTGAAGGGCCTGCGGACGGCGGGGGCGCCGTCGGGGGAGGGGGCGCCGTCGCGCTCGCGGATGACGGCCTCGATGGCCTTCTCGCCGACGCCCTTGAGGCCCTTGAGGCCGAAGCGGACGTGGCCGGTCCGGGCGGTGCGGGGCTCGCCCTCGTCGAAGACGACGGCGAACTCGGCCTGGGAGAGGTTGATGTCGGGGGGGCGGACCTCGACGCCGACCTTGGGGGGCTCGCCGTCCCAGGAGACGAAGCGGGTCTTCTTGCAGTCCTCGAGGTAGGGGATCCAGTCGCTGGCCTTGTTGGCCTGTGACTCGTAGGTGAGGAAGGCGGCCATGTACTGGTTGGGGAAGTAGGTCTTGAGGTAGGCGGTCTGGTAGGCGACGATGGCGTAGCCGGTGGAGTGGCTCTTGTTGAAGCCGTATCCGGCGAACTTGAGGATCATCTCGAAGAGTTCTTCGGCGGCGGCCCTGGCGAGGCCCTGCTTCTGGGCGCCCTCGACGAAGACGGGGCGCTGCTTGGCGATCTCCTTCTCCTTCTTCTTGCTGATCGCCTTGATGAGCGAGTAGGCGGCGCGGAGGGGGATGCCGCCGAGCTCGTGGACGATCTGCATGACCTGTTCCTGGTAGACCATGACGCCGTAGGTCTCGGCGGTGAACCGGTCCACGATGGGGTGGATCCGCGGGACGGGCTCGGTGCCGTGCTTGCGGCGGTTGTAGTCGGGGATGAGGTCCATCGGGCCGGGGCGGAAGAGGGCGTTGGCGGCGATGAGGTCCTCGAGACGGTCGGGCTTCATCTCGACCAGGAGGCGGCGCATGCCGCCGGACTCGAACTGGAAGACGCCGGTGGTGTCGCCGCGGCGGAAGAGGTCGAAGACGCGCTGGTCGTCGTAGGTGAGGCGTTCGAGGTCGAGGGGGTGGGGGCATCCGAGGGCCTGCGTCCCGCGGGGCATCTCGCGGCCGACGGCGCGCCAGATCTCCTCCTCCGGGAGCCCCTCGCGGATGAGGCGCTTGGCGCGCTCGATGATGGAGATGGTCCTGAGGCCCAGGAAGTCCATCTTGAGCAGGCCCATCTTCTCGCAGGTGGGGCCGTCCCACTGGGTGACGACCTCGTGGTCGGCGGCGCCGGACTGCTTGTAGAGGGGGACGACCTCGTAGAGGGGGCGTGTGGCGACGATGACGCCCGCGGCGTGGACGCTGGCGTGGCGGGCCTGGCCCTCCAGCGTGCGGGCGGTGTCGATCATGCGGCGGATGCGGTCGTCGGTGTCGTAGAGCTTCTTGAGGTCCGGCTCCTGCTCGAGGGCCTGGTCGAGGGTCATGCCGAGCTGCTCGGGGACGAGCTTGGCGATCTTGTCCACCTCGGGGAGGGGGATCTCCAGGACGCGGCCGACGTCGCGGAGGGCGGCGCGGGCCTTGAGGGTCCCGAAGGTGATGATCTGGGCGACGTGGCCGTACTTGCGGCGGACGTAGTCGATGACGCGCTGCCGGCCGTCCTGGCAGAGGTCGATATCGATGTCGGGGTACTCGCTGCGGTCGGGGTCGGTGAAGCGCTCGAAGAGGAGGCCGTAGCGGACGGGGCAGGCGTTGGAGAGGCCCAGGACGTAGCCGACCATGGTGCCGACGCCGGAGCCGCGGGCCAGGGCGGGGACGCCGTTGTTGCGGCCCCAGTTGACGAAGTCCCAGACGATGAGGAAGTAGGCGGAGATGTTCTTCTCGCGGAGGATCTTCAGTTCGCGGTCGAGGCGGGCGCGGATGCGCTCGGCCTCTTCCGGGTCGAACTTCGCCGCGTCCTGGCCGCCCTTTCCATCCCCCCCACCGCCGCCCGCGTGTTCTCCCTGGTGGAAGATCTCCGGGCCGTAGCGCCAGACGGCGCCGGCCTGGGCGAGCATGCGGAGGGCGGTGTCGCACTCCTCCTTGGCCAGGGCGCGCTCGGCGTCGTCGGCGTCGCTGGAGAGGGGGCGGGTCTCGAAGAGGGAGCAGTAGGCGGTGTACCAGGCGGTGAGGTCGCCGCGGAAGCGCGGGTCGTCGAGCCTCGGGAGGTCCGCCTCGGCGGGGATGGTGACGCGGACCATGGGGGCGTGGCTGACGCCCAGGGGGAGTTTGACGTTGCAGCGCTGGGCGATGCGGACGGTGTTGTCGCAGGCCTCGCGCCCGGCGTCGCCCTCGGCCTCGAAGGCCTCGCGCATCTCGCGGGGGCTCTTGACGTAGAGCTGGGTGGGGTACTTGAGGCGCTCGGTATCGTGCTTCGACTTGCCCATCGAGATGCAGATGAGCGTGTCGTGGGCGTCGTGGTCCTCGGCGCGGAGGAAGTGGGCGTCGTTGTCGGCGACGAGGGGGAGGTTGAGTTCGCGGGCGAGGCGGATGAGGTGGGGGTTGATGGCGTTCTGCTCGGGGATGTGGCGCTGGAGTTCGATGTAGAAGCGGGGCTCGCCTTCGGGGGAGGGCTTGAAGGTCGCGGCGTGCCACCTGGCGCACTCGACGGCCTTCTCCCAGAGGCGCTCGTCGGGGGCGCCGCGCTGGATGCCCGTCTCGTAGGCGAGCAGGATCTCGCCGAGTTCGCTGCCGAGGTGGCCGTTGATGGCGATGAGGCCGTCGGCGTGCTTCTCGAGCAGTTCGCGGTCGATGCGGGGCTTGAAGTAGAAGCCGGTGAGGTAGGCCTCGGAGCAGAGGTAGAGGAGGTTGTTCCAGCCGGTGTTGTTCTCGGCGAGGAGGACGAGGTGGTAGCCGCCGTCGGCGACGCCGGTGTAGGTGCGGTCGCGCCGGTCGCCGGGGGCGACGTAGGCCTCGACGCCGAGGATGGGCTTGATGCCGGCGTCGCGGCAGGCGAGGTAGAAGGCGACGGCGCCGTGCATGTTGCCGTGGTCGGTGATGCCGACCGCGGTCATGCCGAGTTCCTTCACGCGGCGGACGAGTTTGTCGATGCGGTTGCCGCCGTCGAGGAGGGAGTACTCGGAGTGGAGGTGGAGGTGGACGAACTGCTGGTCGATGGGGATGCCCGCCTGGGCCTCGCCCTCGGTGGCGCCGTTCTGCAACGCTCCAGATTGCGGCGTGTCGCCCATCCCTGCCGGATCCTCTACTGCACGGTGTGGTCGATGGCGGCCAAGCGGCCAGCCGACGGCCCAGTGTACCGCGCTGGGGCCGACGCTCGGAGGGTACGGGGCTCGGCCGGGCCTGGCAGGGGTTGGGGGGAGCGGGGAAGCGACAGGTTCTCCCCGGCCGAATCCCAACTCAACCTGAATCAGGACGGCAGGATTCCGTAGAATCGGATATGAACGGCGAGCACGAGCGGCGTTGGGGGGGCTACCGGGGCTTCGACGTGGAACTCCCGGGGGTGCGGGTGTTCCAGGTGGCGGCGTCGCAGCCGTCGTGGGTGATGCGCAGCGCGCTGCTCGCGGCGGGGGCGGTGCTGATGGCGATCCTGCTGCTGATCCTCGTGCCGGTGGTGCTGGCGGGGGTGGTGGTCTTCGCCGCGGGGATGATGGCGGCGCGGGCGCGGCGGTGGCTGGATGGGCTCAGGCAGCCCAACGGGGTGCTGGATGGGCGGAGGAACGTGCGGGTGATCGTGCGACGGGAGGGGGAGTAGAGGGGGGAGGGACAGCGGGAGCCCGATGAGAGACGTCCTCTCGGTCTTCTGAGACTTCTAAGACCGCTGGCTTTGACTTGGTGCGAGAGCGGGACGCCTGCCCGGCGGCTTTCAGCCCGCGGCGCGTGTGGTGCGCCGGCGGGAGCGGGCGGCGCGCGGGGGGGACTCGGAGGGGGTGTCGGCGGGCTCGGGCTCGGCGGCGCCGGGGCGGCGGAAGAAGCGGCTGGGGTGGTCGTCGTTGACCTGGGCGTTGAGTTTGCGGAGGGCCTCGTCGGCGATCTGGCGGACGCGCTCGCGGCTGATGCCGATCTCGTTGGCGATCTGCTTGAGGGTGAGGGGCTCCTGGCCGTCGAGGCCGAAGCGCAGGCGGAGGATCTTGGCGTCGCGCTCGTCGATGGCGTCGAGGAGGCGGCGGATGGTGCGGAGTTCGTCGTCGCGGAGGATGCACTCCTCGGGGGTGGCGGTGCGCTCGTCGGCGAGCATGTCGGCGATGTTCATCTGCTTGCCGTCCTCGTCCAGGGGGGCCTGGGAGGGGGCGCGGAAGGCCTTGACGGCGCGCTTGATGATGCGGAGCTTCTTGAGGGGAAGCTGCATCTCGTCGGCGAGTTCCTGGAGGGAGGGCTGGCGGCCGAGTTCGCTCTCGAGCTTGGCGGAGGCCTGCTTCCAGCGGGCGATGAGTTCGACCATGTAGGCGGGGACGTGGATGGGCTGGACGGCGTTGATGAGGGCGCGCTTGATGGCCTGCTTGATCCACCAGGAGGCGTAGGTGGAGAAGCGAGCGCCCTGGGCGGGGTCGAAGCCCTCGACGGCGCGCATGAGGCCGACGTTGCCCTCCTCGATGAGGTCCTGGAGGGAGAGGCCGCGGTTGGCGTAGTTCTTGGCGATGGAGACCACGAGCCTGAGGTTGGCGCGGATCATCCGCTCGCGAGCGACGGGGCAGTTGTCGTTGATGATGGCCCACCCGAGGGCCTTCTCCTCCTCGGCGGTGAGGAGGGGCGTCTCGTTGATCTGCCTCAGGTAGAGCTGGAGCCCTGACTGAAGCTCGGCCCGCGCCGGGGATCTGGACAGATTGGTTGCACGCACTGTCGAGCTACCTTCGATGGCGAGCTTCGTTAGGCGAGAGCCGCCGCGACTGGACCGCCCACGGGACTGCCAAGCAGCACCCTGCCGTTCGCTTGCCGTGACCGAGCGGTTGCATCGTCCATCGAACTTTTCCGCTTGAGGGCCGCGGGGGCGAAGGGGGTGACGCGGGAGTCTAGCGGGGTGCGGAGGCGGATCATCCCGGCCCATCTCAACCCATCTTCACAACGGTCGCGGGTTACCGGTCTCTGAGGCGGCGGGGGGCGCGGCCGGGAGGAGAGGCGGGAAAACTGGGTTGCGCTGGGGGGGGCGGGTGCGGGCGCGGGGTGCGCGGGGGCCGGGGCGGGGGCTCGGCCGTATAGTACATTGCTGGATGAGTCGGGAGGGGGGACGGTGACCGCCGCGAGGGCGGCCGTCGGGAGGCCGCGGGCTTGCGGCGGCAGGAGGGCCCGTCGTTGAGCGCGGACCTGAGCAGGCTGTTGGACGAGTGGCCGTACGAGCCGGGGCAGATCAACGTGCGTCTGATCGAGGGGGATGACGGGGAGCCGCGGCTGCAGCTGCGGATCGACATGGGCATCATGCAGATGCACACGGAGGGGCGGCCGGACGGGCAGCGCCCGTACGGGATGGAGAGCCTGCTGGAGTACTACGAGAGCCTGCTGGACGAGCACGTGGCGGAGCACGGCTCGGCGGCGGGGTTCGTGCTGAGCGAGGAGGCGTGCCGCGAACTCCGCGAGGAGGCGGTGCAGTACTACCACAGGTATGTGTGCCTGATGGTGCTGGAGGACTACGAGGGGGTGGTTCGGGACACGAGCCGGAACCTGCGGGTGCTGGACCTGTGCGCGAAGTACGCGGAGACGGAGGCGGACCGGCAGGTGCTGGAGCAGTTCCGGCCGTACATCACGATGATGCGGGCGCGGGCGATGGCGAGCCAGGCGCTGGCGGACAACGAGCCGAAGGCGGCGATCCACGCGATCGACCAGGGGATCGAGGCGCTCAAGCAGCACTTCGCGGAGCAGGGGCGGCTGGACGCGTTCGAGAAGTCCGCGGAGGTGGAGATGCTGCGGGGGATGCGCGAGGCGCTGGTGCCGAAACTGCCGGTGAGCCAGAAGGGGGAGTTGCGGCAGCGGTTGCAGCGGGCGATCGCGGAGGAGAACTACGAACTGGCCGCGATCCTGAGGGACGAGTTGAAGGCGCTGGGGGACTGAGGAAGCCGGCAGGCCGGGGGCGCGGGCGGCGTGGGCCTCGAAGTCCGATGGGGCCTCCGGGGCCTGTGGGTTCTGCGGCGTCGGCGTGATCGGCGGCGCTTCGCGCGGTTCACGCGCGCTTGCGGAAGACCGGGTCGATCGCGGCGGCGGCGAGGGAGGCGACGACCAGGGCGAAGACGGTGAAGACGAAGCGCTGGCGGTGGAGGGGGTCGCGCCACCAGGGGGCGGGGCCGAGGGCGTCGGCGGCGAGGTAGGCGAGGTGGACGGCCGCGCCGAGGGTGATGAAGGCGGCCGCGGCGGCGAAGCCGCGGGCGGGGCCGAGGCGGGCGAGGAGGAGGGTGGCGGCGGCGAAGGCGCCGATGTAGGCGAGGGAGAAGCAGACGTGCATCTCGGCGTAGGCGACGGGGGGCGGGGCGGGGGCGACGCCGACGAGGAGGATGTGGGCGCCCTCCCACGCGTCGGTGACGAGGCGGGGCATGGCGAGGGCGGCGCCGATGGCGACGGGGACGAGGCCGAGGCAGGTGGCGGCGCGGCGGGGGGCGTAGGACCAGGTGCGGGGCGACCAGAGGGGGGCGTGGCGGCCGCGGCGGGTCCCGCCGCACTCGGGGCAGGGGGCGTCGGGGCGGAGGCCGCGGAGGTCGTAGCCGCAGGCGGCGCAGACGCCGGCGTCGGGGAGGGGCCGGCGGGCGACGCCGGCGAGGGCGACGGCGGGGAGGATGATCGCGGCGAGGAACCCGGCCTGATCCAGCAGCCAACTCGTATCCACGGCGGACTCCGGGCGTGGGCGTCGGAGACGGCGGCCGGGAGCGCTACGCGGGACGCGGCGGCGCGGTTGCGGGGACCGGTGGCCGGCCGGGCGAGCGGGGCGCACCGGGCGGCGGTATGCTGCGCGGCGCTCGGCGCATCGAGCGGGCCGGGCGGCAACAATGAATGTCACCGCGGGAGACGGCCAGCGGGGGGCGGGGGGGGCGGGACGCCCCGGACACAGATTTGCGGAGCCCCTTCGTGAACGTCAAAGCGAACATCCTCGACGCGGTCGGCAACGTGCCCCTCGTGAAACTGAACAAGGTGGTGGACGAGTCGTGCGCCACGGTGCTGGTCAAGTGCGAGTTCATGAACCCGACCGGGTCGATCAAGGACCGGATGGCGGTGCACGTGCTGGAGGAGTCGGAGCGGCGGGGCCTGCTGAAGCCGGGCATGACGATCGTGGAGAACACGAGCGGGAACACGGGGCAGGGGGTGGCGATGTGGGCGGCGGTGCGGGGATACCGGTGCGTGTTCACGATGCCGGACAAGATGAGCACCGAGAAGGTGAACATGCTCAAGGCGTTCGGGGCGGAGGTGGTGATCACGCCGACGGACGTCCCGGGGGACTCGCCGCAGCACTACGTGGAGACGGCCAAGCGGATCGCGCGGGAGACGGGGGGGTTCTACGTGAACCAGTACCACAACCCGCTGAACATCGACGCGCACGAGTTGAGCACGGGGCCGGAGATCTGGCGGGACACGGACGGGAAGTTCGACGTGTTCGTGGCCGGGGCGGGGACGGGGGGGACGCTCTCGGGCGTGGGGCGGTTCCTCAAGAAGAAGGGGGCGCCGGTGCGGGTGGTGGGGGTCGATCCGATCGGGTCGGTGCACTACCACTACTTCTACACGAAGACGCTGCCGACGCCGCACGTGTACAAGGTGGAGGGGGTGGGGGAGGACATCCTGTGCGAGGCGATGGACTTCTCGGTCGTCGATGAGTTCCGGCAGGTGAACGACAAGGAGTCGTTCCTGATGGCGCGGCGGCTGGTGCGGGAGGAGGGGCTGTTCTGCGGGGGCTCGAGCGGGTCGAACGTCCACATCGCGGTGCAGATCGCGCGGGAGATCGGGCCGGGCAAGACGGTGGTGACGGTGCTGCCGGACTCGGCGTCGCGGTACATCACCAAGTTCCTGTCGGACGAGTGGATGAAGGACCACGGGTTCCTGAACGGGGGCGCCGAGGGGCGGGACCTGGGGCTGGTGGAGGACCTGCTGAAGGGGCGGGAGCGGGCGGTGATCACGGCGAAGGAGACGGACACGGTGGGGGAGGTGATCGAGATGTTCAAGCGGCACGGGGTGTCGCAGGTGCCGGTGTCGGAGAACGGGGGCCTGCCGCGGAGCATCGTGCACGAGGTGGACGTGCTGCGGGGCCTGCAGAGCGGGAAGGTGACGACGGCCTCGCTCGCGAAGGAGGTGGCGCACCCGATCGGCGGGCTGATCTACCCCAAGGCGCGGATCGAAGAACTGTTCCGGATCTTCGAGACGGACCAGGTGGGGGTGGTGGTGGACCAGGGGAGGATCCTGGGGATCGTGTCGAAGATCGACGTGCTGGAGTACATGAGCGAGAGGAGGTAGGGAGGGCGGGGCGCAGAGTGCGGGGCGGGGCGAGGGTCTGGGTGCGAGGCACCGGCGCCGGCGCATTGGCCGGACGCGGGTGATGCGCCCGGCACCGTGGCGGACCTGCTCCGAGACCGAGGTGCGGGCGCGGCGGAGTTGTGCGGCGCCTTGACGCAGCCCCGGTCGATCGAGCCGCTGGCACACGATCCACCGGGAGCGCCGACCCCCGGGGCCGGATGCCATGCGCCGATACGCCAAACAAGCCGCCACTCGCCCCCACAACAGGGGAGAGAACACCGATTCGCGAGGCGGCCAATGGCGCCTCGAACAATGTATATTTGCAGTCGCCACACGACTGCACGCTTTGTAAATTAGCGTCGTCGCACTCACACTCTAACAAGATTGATGATGACAGTTCGACCCTGGGGATTCCTGGTCATTGCCAAGTTGCTCGCGGCGCCTGCTGGAATCTGCGGCGCGCCGGCGATCGCGTCCGCGCGGGACGAGCCGGCCATCTGCGTCGTCGTGCCGGCCGATGAGCGGTCGTCGATGGCATGGTCGCCGAGCGACTACAAGTGCGTCGAGATCAACGGATGTCCGAACAACTCGATCATCATCAATCCCGACACCGGCGCGCCGAAGGGGTGCAAGGCGAGCACAGGAAGTTGCAAGGGGGACTGCACGCTCTGCTCCGGAAGTCCCCAAAGCGGCGCGATATGCCGGAAGAGCGAGGGCGGCGCGTGCAGCGGCAGTAGCGGCATCATCACGTGCGGCAATCAGATCACGGGTACGTGCGGTGTCGGGACGATCGGGGGATGCGCCTGTGCCGCCGCGGGTGCGCCTGGGACCGAGACGTGCAAGATCTCGCTCTGCAGCGGTTGATCCGATACGACTACTTCAATGAGAAGCTCATGCAGATCCTGTGCATCATTGTCGCATTCACCCTCTCCCTGGGATCCAATGGATTCCAGGAAGGGGTGTCCGAGTCGGCCGCCGCGGCGGCGCCGGCGCGATCGCCAGAGGCCGCCGTGCTCCTGGCGGGTCTGGAGAGCTACGAACGGTCGGTCGGTGCGCTGGAGTGGGAGCAGTGGCTCTACAGCCCCTCCCACCCGGAGCGGGTGTGGTGGCTCCTGGGTCACCGGGTCTCGGGCCAGGGGGAGCGTGGGGAGTGGTACGTCCTCTCAGAGGGACACTCGCTGAGCCGTGCGGGGGGCGAGCAACGGACGTCGCGATCGTACTGGTTCGGTCTGCCGACGGACCCCAGGGCATTCGCGGTGAATCTCGAGAGCGGGCGCGGGAAGGTCGCGGGGCCGGACTTCGATCGCCGGTACTACGCATCGCCGCAGCACTTCTTCGGGCGGTACCTCGACTTCGGGTCGAGCCGGCGCCTCTTCGAGTTGCTGGCCGGCGCGGAGGACCTGACGGCGCACCCGCCGTCGGCGGGCGAGCCGTGGCCGATGCTGTCGGGGTCGCTGGAGGTCGCGGGGATCCCATCCCGCCTGGAGGTCAGGATTGATCCCGAGCACGGGTTCTCGCCGCGGCACATCCGGTGGATCCGGCAGGACCTCGGCACGGTCGTCGAGCACCTGGAGGTGGTGACGTACACCCGGCTCGACGGGGTCTGGCTGCCGGAGTGGGGGGTGCGGACGCTCTACTCGGTTTTCGATCCGGCGGATGAGCCCGAGACGGTCCGGGCGCTCGCGGAACGGGAGGTGCTCCGGGCCAGGATCAACGCGCTGCACGGGCTGGAGCATGTCGATGAGACCGCCGCGGCGGCGCTAACGGAGGCGGTGAGCCGGCACTGCCGGTTCGGCGCGTGCGGCGAGGATGGAAGTTGGCTTCTGATCCCCCTGGGCTCGGCCGACGACGACGGCCCCAACTCGCCCAACGTGGTCTTCATGCGCTACCGCTCGATCAACCGGCCGATCTCGCCCGAGCGGCTGGCGTACCCGGCGCTGGAGTCGGCGTCGATCTTTGACTTCTTCCGGGGGCGAAGGGTGCCGCCTGAAGCGGCGGTGGCCCCGCTTGCGCTGGAGCCCGTCCACGACGAGCCGGATCGTTCGGCGACCATCGAGGGAGGTGGACGATGAACCGCCGGTGGATGATGTGGCCGGCGGCGTGCGGCGCGGTGTTGAACGCCGTCGTCGGTGCTGCCGCGGTTCAACCGTCGGCGGATCCGCCGCCGGGAGATGTTGTCCCGGCCGCGGTCGTTGGAGAACTTCGTTCCCTGAAGGCGCTCGACGGGGATCCGGAGAACATGGGCGTGGTGCGTTCCGGCGCGACGGTCACTCGGCGCATCCGCTTCGTGAACACGGCCGAGTCGCCGGTCGAGTTGGAGGTCGTCGCCACGACCTGCGGGTGCCTGTCGGCGGAGTTCGTTCCGGCGGTGGTGCAGCCCGGCGGCATCGCGACGCTGTCGATGCACGTGCACGCGGCGCCGACCCTCGGAGAGCAGGCGCAGTACGTGACGTTCAGGGCCACGTGTAAGGGGCCGGAGGGGCCGCGGTCCGAGCGGGGGGTCTGCGGGGTGCGGTTCACGGCGGACGTCGCCTTCGAGGTGCACCCGTCGTGGTTCGCCCTGTCGGCGGTCGAGGGGGAGCCGGTTGAAGTGAGCGTTGCGCTGCGGCAACTCGGCGAGCGGTGGGAGCAGGTGCGCATCCTCGGGGCGCAAAGCTCGTCGCCGGCGCTGGCGCCTGCGGGGACGTTCGTGCCGGCGGACGGCCCGAGCGTCCGGGTCGTGAAGTTCGCGGGCGCAGCACCCCAGCCGGGGCACCACAGCGGCAGCCTCGTCGTGCGGACGGACGCGCCGGGGACGCTGGAGATCCTGATCCCGTACACGATGCGGGTGGTGGAGCCGTGGCGGACGCGTCCGGGAGGGGCGATGTTCACGGCGGCGAGCCGGGGCATCGACCTCGAACTGGAGGCGCGCATCGAGCGGTGGGCGGGCGCGGCGCCCTCGCGGGCCGCCCTGGCCGATGCCGCCGCGCCGGTGGACGTTGACCTGAAGGCCACCGGCCCCGGATCGGCCACGGTCCGGCTGCGCCTCCGGGACGGGGTCGATGCGCCGTTCGCGACGCGGCTCAACGTGTACGCGGACGATGGGCGACTGCTCGCGTCGGCGCCGGTGGCGTTCTACGTCCCCTGGCAAGGGGAAGAGTGAATCGGACCGGGGGGTGCGGCGCCGCCATGGGGGCGCGTGCGTCGGGATCCGCTCTCGGTGAGAGCAACGGGTGAGAGCAACGAGGGCCGCGTGAAGGCGGTCGCGCTTGCCATGCGGCGTCGGACGGGTATGCTCTAGCCGTCAATGGGTCCGAGCAGCCGCATCAACCTGATGACGCCGATGGCGATGATGGACATGTCGATGTCCATGCCCAGCCCGGGCGCGGGAGTGAATCTCCTCGCTGGGTTGGGCCGCGGCGGCGTCCTCGCGGCGCGCTGACCTCCCCTTCCCAGCACGACGATTCGCCGACTCCCGCGTCCGGGCCACCTCCTGAGAAGCCCGTCGCGTCGTTCTCGTTTTTGACCTGACCCCATTTTCGCATCACACGGCCATGTGCCGCGGCGAGGTTGCCGCGGGCGGGGCTGTCCCTCGCGCCGCGCCCGCGCGTGCCCGCCGGACCGCAGGAGACACCACCATGTCGCGTTCCACCACCGCCATCCCCCACGGCTCCGACGGCGACCGGACCTACCGCTTCGACACGCTCGCGGTTCACGCGGGGCAGCCGGACGACCCGGCGACCGGCGCGGTCGTCACGCCGGTGTACCAGACGACGACGTACGCGCAGAGCGAACTCGGGGGCTCGCCGGCGTACTGCTACTCGCGGACGGGGAACCCGACGCGGGCGGCGCTGGAGGCGAACCTCGCGGCGATCGAGGGGGGGACGCGCGCCCTCGCCTTCGCCAGCGGGCTGGCCGCGGCGAACGCGGTGCTGCAGACGCTGTCGGCGGGGGACCACGTTGTGGCGTCGCAGGACCTGTACGGGGGGTGCTACCGGCTGTTCACGAAGATCTACTCGCGCTTCGGCGTGGAGTTCTCGCTGGTGGACTCGACGGACGCGGGGGCGGTGGCGGCGGCGATCCGGCCGCGGACGAGGATCGTGTGGCTGGAGACGCCGAGCAACCCGCTGCTGAGGGTGACGGACATCCGGGCGTGCGCGGCCGCGGCGAAGGAGAAGGGCGGGGAGGGGATCGCGGTGCTGGTGGACAACACGTTCGCGACGCCGGTCTTCCAGCGGCCGCTGGAACTCGGGGCGGACATCGTGCTGCACTCGACGACGAAGTACATCGGGGGCCACTGCGACGTGGTGGGCGGGGCGCTGGTGACGTCCAGCGAGGAATGGGCGGCGCGGCTGAAGTTCGTGCAGAACGCGGCCGGGGCGGTGCCGGGGCCGCAGGACTGCTTCCTGCTGCTGCGGGGGATCAAGACGCTGTCGCTGCGGGTGCGGCGGCACGCGGCCAATGCGCTGGAGGTGGCGAGGTTCCTGGAGGGGCACCCGGCGGTGGCGCGGGTGTACTACCCGGGGCTGGCGTCGCACCCGCAGCACGCGCTGGCGAAGGAGCAGGCGTCGGGGTTCGGGGCGATCGTGTCGGCGGAACTGAAGGGGGGCGTGGAGGCGGTGCGGGCGCTGGTGCCGCGGGTGAGGCTGTGGCCGCTGGCGGAGTCGCTGGGGGGCGTGAAGTCGCTGCTGTGCCACCCGGCGACGATGACGCACGCGGCGGTGGAGCCGGCCGAGCGGGCGCGGATCGGGATCGGGGACGGGCTGATCCGCCTGAGCGTGGGGCTGGAGGACGTCGCGGACCTGATCGAGGACCTGGACGCGGGGCTGCGTGGGGCGGCGGGCGCGGGGTCGGTGGTGCGCGTGGGCTCGCCGGAGCGAGAGGGGGTGGCGCTGTGAGCACGCGGGCTGCTGCGACGACGAAACGGACGGGGCCGGCGCGGGTCGCGCTGCTGGGGTGCGGGACGGTGGGACGCGAGGTGGCGGCGCGGCTGCTGGCGCTGCCGCGGGGGAGCGGGGTGGAACTGGTGAAGGTGCTGGTGCGCGACCCGTCGCGCCCGCGGCCGGGTCTGCCCGAGGGGGCGCGCGGGCTGATGACGACGTCGTTCGAGGAGGTGATGGCGGCGGCGCCGGATGTGGTCGTGGAACTGATCGGCGGGCTGGACCCGGCGACGGACCTGATCGCGCGGTCGCTGCGCGCGGGGGTCCCGGTGGTGACGGCGAACAAGACGGTCGTCGCGCACCACGGGCACACGCTCGCCGGGCTCGCAGGCGTGCACGGCGCGGCGCTGGCGTTCGAGGCGAGCGTGTGCGCTGGGCTGCCGGTGCTGGCGACGCTGGCGCAGATGCGGGGGGACCGGATCCGGTCGATCCGGGGGATCGTGAGCGGGTCGTGCAACTACATCCTGACGCGGCTGGGGGCGGGGGTCGCCTTTGAGGCGGCGGTGCGGGAGGCGCAGGAGCGCGGCCTGGTGGAGCCGGACCCGACGGCGGATGTGTCGGGGCGGGACTGCGTGGAGAAGGCGTGCATCCTCGCCGCGGCGGCGGGGTGGCCGGAGGTGACGCCGGAGATGGTGAAGGCGGAGGGGATCACGGGCCTGACGGCGGCGGACCTGGCCGCGGCGAGGCGGACGGGGCACACGGTGAAGATGCTGGTGGAACTCGAGTTCGGGGAGAGAGGAGAAGAAGGGCCGTCGGTGCGGGTGGGGCCGGCGCTGGTGCCGCTGAGGCACCCGCTTGCCGCGATCAGCGGGGAGGAGAACGCGGTGATGATCGACGCGGAGTTGGCGGGGGAGGTGTTCCTGAGGGGGCCGGGCGCCGGGCCGCGGCCGACGGCGTCGGCGGTGCTGGGGGATGTGGCGAGGGTGCTGGGAGAAGGGGCGACGTGCGAGAGGCCGCGGGGGGGCGGGCCGCGGCCGACGCGGCGGAGCGGCGCGCACCTGATCAGCGTGCGCGGCGAGGCGGGGGAGTTCGGGCCGTCGCGCGTGCTGGAGGCGCTCGACGGGCACCCGATCGCGGTGCGGGAAGTGGAGGTGTCGCGGACGATGGCGCACGTGCTGGGGTGGGGGACGGGGGAGGCGGCCCGGGCGTGCGGCCGGGCGATCGCGCGCGGAGACGAGGGGCGGGTGGTGATCGTGCCGGGGGTTGGGGGAACGGATCGATCCCGGAAGCAATGAGCGCGAGGGGGCGGCAGGGTCACGCGAGTTGCATCTGGCGGCTGGTGAAGACGTTCGGACTTTCGGCACGGAAGGACAGGAGGACGAAAGGTAAAGAAGACGAGTTTGTTCAGCACACGATTGAGTTGATGGGCGGCGGACATGCTGCGATCTTCTTCAAAGGGGAGAGAAGGCGAAGAGGCGATCAAGAAGCGAGGTGTGAGAGATCGGACTGACCCAGGGCTCCGCCCGGTAGCGCGGGCTGCGCCCCGGGCTACCTTCTGGCGCCGCTTCGCGGCTGAGAAGAGGAGGGAGGCCATGGAGCCCTCACCCCCGCCCTCTCCCGCCCCCCAGGGGAGAGGGGGCCCGGAAGGGGAGAGAAAGAGAGACGAAGAGAAGAAGAGAGCGCGGCCGGCCGCGGACGGTCGGCCGTGGCGCCCGTTGGATGGGGTCGCGCACCATCTGGGCGGGGGCACTATCCTTGGGTCGCCGGAAACCGACCCCAGGAGCACCGATGATGTCCGAGACCTCGTCCCACCGCTTCGGCACCCGCGCCATTCACGCCGGGCAGGCGCCCGATCCGACGACGGGGGCGGTGATGACGCCGATCTACCAGACCTCGACCTACGTCCAGGCGAGCCCCGGGGTGGTCAAGGACGGGTACGACTACTCGCGGTCGAAGAACCCGACGCGGACGGCGCTGGAGGCGAACCTGGCGTCGCTGGAGGGGGCGAGGCACGCGTTCTGCTTCTCCTCGGGGCTGGGGGCGATGGACTGCGTGCTGCACATGCTCCGGGCGGGGGACCACATCGTGCTGTGCGACGATGTGTACGGGGGGTCGTTCCGGATCATCGACAAGGTCTTCTCGCACCTGGGGATCACGGCCACGCGCGTGGACATGACCGACCTGGCCGCGACGGAGCGGGCGATCACCGACAGAACCAGGCTCGTGTGGCTCGAGACGCCGACGAACCCGATGCTGAAGGTGATCGACATCGAGGCGGTGGTGCAGCTCACGCGGCGGAAGACGGGGGGCAAGCCCGGCGCGGCGGGGGCGTGGTCGAGCACGGGCGAGGGGGCGATGGTGGTGGTGGACAACACGTTCGCGACGCCGTACCTGCAGAACCCGCTGGCGCTGGGGGCGGACATCGTCACGCACTCGTGCACGAAGTACATCGGCGGGCACTCGGACGTCGTCGGCGGGGCGCTGATGACCAACGACGACGCCCTCGCGGCGAGGATCAAGTTCCTGCAGAACGCGGTGGGGGCGGTGCCGAGCCCGATGGACTGCTTCCTGCTGCTGCGGTCCACGAAGACGATGCACGTGCGCGTCGAGCGGCACTGCCAGAACGCGATGAAGATCGCGCGGTGGCTGGAGGGGCGCCCGGAGATCGAGCGGGTGATCTACCCGGGGCTGGAGTCGCACCCGCAGCACACGGTGGCGAAGCGGCAGATGGGCGAACGGGGGTTCGGCGGGATGATCACCGCGGTGCTCAAGGGCGGCCTGGAGGACGCCCGGCGGTTCCTCGAGCGGGTGCGGCTCTTCTCGCTCGCCGAGAGCCTCGGCGGGGTCGAGAGCCTGATCGAGCACCCGGCGATCATGACCCACGCGAGCGTGCCGGCGGAGAACCGGGCCGCGCTGGGGATCGTCGATGGGCTCGTGCGGCTGAGCGTGGGGATCGAGGACGTCGAGGACCTGATCGCGGACCTGGAGCAGGCGCTGGCGTAACTCGCCAGTTCCGTCCGCCGCCCCCCCCCACCCCCCCACTCCCCCACCGCTCCCCGCTCCCGTCTGTCCACCTGTTCAACGGATCTCGCACGGAGGAAGATCACCGATGCCCAGGCTCCCGTGGTTCGAGCGCACGTTCTCGTTTGACTTCCCCATCGCGTGGGCGCCGGACATCATCGAGCGCTTCCGCGGCACGCCGGCGCGGCTCGAAGAACGGCTCCGCGGCGTCCCGGCGGAGGTGCTGACCCGGCGCGAGCGCGAGGGGACGTGGTCGATCCAGGAGAACGCCGGGCACCTGCTCGACCTCGAGCCGCTGTGGTCGCGCCGGCTGGGGGACTTTCTCGAGGGGCGCGAGGAACTGTCGCCCGCGGACCTGACCAACCGCGGCACGCACGAGGCGGGGCACAACGACCGGCCGCTGGAGGAGATCCTCGCGGCGTTCCGCGCGGCGCGGATGCGGGAGGTCCAGCGGCTCGAAGCGCTGACGGAGGCGGACTTCGCCCGCACCGCGCTGCACCCGCGGCTGAAGACGCCGATGCGGCTGATCGACGCGGTGACGTTCGTCTGCTGCCACGACGACTATCACCTGGCGCGGATGACGGAACTGATGCGGATGCTCGGGGATGGGGGACGCTAGCGGCCTTTATCTTGCGCCGACCTGACTCGCCGTCGATGGCAGCTTCACCGGCCGCAGCGTCACGTGCGCCAGCACCACGATCCCCGCGATCAGCGTGACCAGCCCCACTACGCCAATCGGCGCCCCCTGCTCGTTCCAGCGCACCGCGCCCGCCCTCCACCCCCAGAGCACTCCGAGGAGCTGCAAGGCCAGGATGGCGAGGATCGCGGCCGCGGCGCCGATCCTCCCGCGCCGGCCCCCCCACGCTCGCATGCAGGCCATGCCGATCACCGCCGCCCCGAGGTGGCCCACCGCGAATGGCCCGATCGCCTCGATGTCAACCAGGTTGGCCCTTCCGTAGGACTCGACGATACGCTCCGGCCAGCCCTCCAACCGGTACAGCAACGGCCACAGGGCGGCCAGACCACACATCGCCACGATTCCGACGGCCGTCGACACGACCAGCAGCACGCACGAGGCGGCCACCGCGCGTGGGCCGGTCCGTGATTGCCACGCCGATCGCCCGGTGAGCGGCCGCCCCCGCTCCACGCTGCCGCACTCGGGACACTCCGCCGCGGGCGAGAGGCCGCGGAGGTCGTACCGGCAGCGCGAGCAGGTGTGCTCGGCGCCGGGCTGAACGCGGCGGACGAGCGCCCGCTGCATGCCCGAGAGCGCAGCGCAGGGCAGTCCGATGGCCAGGTTGAGAGACAGGAGAAGGCCCACGACCTGGAGCGCTTCGTGCGACACGCGAACAGTCTACCGCCCGGGGCCATCCGCTGCGGGGGCGACCACGGATGCCCGCACCGGCCCGCCCTCCACCGGGCCCGCGATCGTGATCCGCTGCCACGTTCCTGACCACGATCCCGTGGCGTCGCGGGCGAGCACGAGGCGCACGCCGAGGTCGGGAATCGACTGGTCCAGATCGACGACGAGCGTCCGGCCGTCCCAGAGCGTGCTGGCTGTTCCGGACGGGCCGGCGCGGCGGGCTCAATCAGGTGAGTTTCGGGTCCAGCGCCCCGTGCAGGGCCTTGAGTTCCTCCGCCCGCGCCCGCGGCATGACCAGCGTGGCGTCCTTCGTGTGCACGACGATCAGGTCCTCGCAGCCGAGGAGGGCGATGGTGTGCGACGGGTCGTCGCTGACGGCCATCGAGTTCCTGCTGCGGGCGAAGACGACGCCGCCGGCGCCCGCGCCGCCGGCGCGGTTCCCCTCGCGGTCGGACTGGAGCGTCTGGCCGTAACTGGGCCAGGAGCCGACGTCGAGCCACCGGAGGTCCATCAGCACTGTGCACACGCTCACCCCCCCGCCCCCCCCACTGCCGCCGCTGCCGGCGCGCGTGGGGAGTTCGCGCGAGGCGGGCTCCATGACGGCGTAATCGACGCTGATCTTCGGGAGCGTCGGGTAGACCGCGCCCAGGACCTCGGCCTGGCGCGGCGTGCCCCAGGCCTCGGCGATGCGCATCACCCCCTCGTGCGCCTCGGGCTTGTACTTCTCCAGGCAGTGGAGGAACGTCGCGGCCTTGAAGACGAACATGCCGCTGTTCCAGGAGAAGTGCCCGCTCTCGACGTAGGCCTGGGCCCGCTCGAGGCTGGGCTTCTCGACGAAGCGGGCGACGCGGAAGGCGAGCCCCTCGGCCCCCTCGACGCCGCCGATGGCGGGGCCGCGCTCGACGTAGCCGAAGCCGGTGGCGGGGTAGGTGGGCTTGATGGAGAAGGTGACGAGCCGGCCGGGGTCGGCCTCGACGAGGCGGTAGCCGAGCTCCATGCGGTCGCGGAAGACGTCGTGGGGCTCGATGATGTGGTCGGCGGTGAGGACGGCGAAGACGGCGGCGGGGTCGAGCTTGTGCAGGATGGCGGCGGTGAGGCCGACGGCGTTGACCGTGTCGCGCCCGACGGGCTCGCCGATGATGCGGTCGTCCGAGAACTCGGGGAGGGCGGCCTTGATCTGGTGGCGGTAGGCCTCGGCGGTGCAGATGTAGCGGCGTTCGGGGGGGACCAGGCCGCGGAGGCGTTCGGCGGCGAGTTCGAGGAGGGAGACGGTGCGGCCGTCCTCCGGGCGGGCGACCAGCGGGAGGAGTTGCTTGGGCCGGCCGGAGCGGCTCATGGGCCACAGCCGGGTCCCCGACCCCCCGGCCATGATCATCGCGTAGCGCATGGTGGGAAGATAGTCCGGATGGCCGCGGCGTGCGCGGGGAGGAGCCCACGGCGCAGAAGAACGCCGAGCGCACGGGCCTAGACGTCGATCTCCTCCGGTCCCGCGTCGGCCCGCTGCCCGTGCCGGACGTGGACCACCTCGACCGTCTGACCGGTGATGGTGAACAAGATGCGGTAGCTTCCGAAGACCAGTTGCCGGAACTCTGGCCCATCCGGAGAACTCTCGCGCGCCGGCGGGCACCGGCGCGGGAGGTCGGCCAGGCTTGCGATCGCCTCCCGGATGCCTTGCAGCCAGCGCTGCGCGTTCGCCGGCGAGTCGAGCTCGATGTACGCGACCGCCTCGTCGATGTCGCGCATCGCGCGGGGAGATATCAGAACCTCATACGTCATGCGCGGCGGCGCCTCTTGTTCTGGCCCGCCGTCCTGGCCTCATGCCGGCGCTGGAGTTCGGTGAAGACCTCCGACGCCGGTCTGGCCTGCCCCGCCCTGGCCTGGGCGAGCCCCTCGAAGATCGCTGCGCGCGTGTCCAGTTCCTCGAGTCTGTCGAGGAGCTTCTGGTACGCCTCCGCGCTCTGGACGACCAGTTCGGCCTTGCCGTCCACCGTGAGGACCTCGGGCTCGCCGGTCTTCTTCAGCCGCTCGCGGAAGGCGGCGGTGTGGCGCTTGAAGTGGTCCAGGGGGTGGATGTTCCGCAGGTTGATCATGGCCGGGCCTCCGCATCGGCAACGCATCGTTACCGATGCGAATGCTACCACCGGCCCTACCGCGACGCCAGCGCCCCCTGGAGGATCTGCTCGGTCGTCCGCAGGCCCGGGTTGCGCTGCACCGCCCGGGTGACCATGCGCTCCGCCTCGGGGCGGCTCTCGCCGAGCGCGACCAGGGCGGTGACGGCGTCCTCGAAGGCGGGGTCGCGCCGGGGGGCGGCCGCGGCGGCGGCCAGGCGCGAGCCCTCGGGGCGTGTGGAGAGGTCGGCGTAGACGTCCACCTTCCCGGTGAGTTCGACGATCATCGTCTCGGCGAGGCGCTTGCCGATCTCGGGGAGTTTCTGGAGGGTGCGGGCGTCGCGGGCCATGATGGCCGCGGCGATCTCGCCCGGCTCGATCGCCAGCGCCCGCATCGCCCTCCTGGCCCCCAGGCCCTTGACGGAAGTGAAGAGCGCGAAGAACTCGCGCTCGCGCGGGGAGGCGAAGCCGAGCAGCCGCGGCACGAAACTCGTCCCCTGGCCCACCGATTCGAGGTACTGCGTGGTGTGCAGGGTGATGGGCTCGCCGATCCTGCCGCCGTCGCCGGCGATGAGGCGCTGGGCGTAGTAGGCCGGGAGGAGGACCTCGTAGGCCACGCCGGTCCCCTCCGGGGCCACGACGGCGGTGTTGCCGTTGACGTCTTCGAGGATGCCGCGGAGTCGGACGATCATGGGTGCAGCACGATAGCACTTTGTTCACCCGGCGTCTTTTGCGCGGGGAAGGTCCGCGAACCGATCCGGGCGCGAGTTTTCAGGCTCGGCGGCAGTTCCCCCGCGCGGAACGCCGATAACGCAGCAGGTCCGAATACCTCGTTCTCTGCTTCCGGAGGCTCCATGGGCTCACCCACGCTTGCCGCCGCCATCCCCACCGCTGTTGCGACCCCGAAGATCCCGCCGCTGCGGCTGACCTCCCCGCACGAGAGCGGCCCCCTGCCGCGAACGGGCGTGGTGCTGATCGGGACGCGCCAGACGGTCGAGGCGCTGCGGGTGCAGGTGGAGGGGCTGGAGCGGGCGCCGGTGGTGACCGGGTGCGTGCTGCTGGGGGGGCCGGGGGCGGTCGCCGCGGCCAGGGCCCAGCCGCTGGCGGGGCAGACGCCGATCCTGGGGACGCTGGCGGACCTGCCGGCGCTGCACGCGCGGTACGGGTTCCGCTTCGCGCTGGTGAGCGTGCCGGCGTCGATGCCGGCCGCGGCGGAGCAGGCCCGGGCGGGGGTGGAGGCGCTGGGAATCCCGTCGAAGTTCATCCCGACGCTGGCGGACCTGCTGACCCAGCCGGAGGCGGCCGCGGCCGCAGCCGCGCCGACGGCGGCGCAGACGCTGCGGCAGCCGGCGGCGCTGGACCTGGCCGCGCTGGTGGGGCGGACGCCGTACGACATCGACCACGAGGCCGTGGGGGCGGTGCTGACGGGGAGGCGGGTGCTGATCACGGGCGCGGGGGGGAGCATCGGCTCGGAACTGGCGCGCGTCGCGGCGGGGTTCCGGCCGGAGATGCTGATCCTGATGGAGCGGTCGGAGAACGCGCTGTTCGAGATCGACCGGCAGATGGCGCGGCGGTTCCCCGGCGTGAAGCGGCGGGCGATCCTGCACGACGTGGTGGACGCGGAGGGGACGCTGCGGCACCTGGTGTCGCTGCGCCCGCATGTGGTCTTCCACGCGGCGGCCCACAAGCACGTGCCGCTGATGGAGGACCACCCGGGGCACGCGGTGACGAACAACCTCTTCGGGACCAAGTCGATCGCGGACGCCGCGGTGGCGGTGGGGGCCGAGCGGTTCGTGATGATCTCGACGGACAAGGCCGTCAACCCCGTGTCGGTGATGGGGGCGAGCAAGCGGCTGGCGGAGATGTACGTGCGGTCGCTGGCGGCGCGGGGGGCCGCGACGCGGCTGAGCATGGTGCGGTTCGGCAACGTGCTGGGCTCGGCGTGCAGCGTGCTGACGATCTGGTCGGCGCAACTCGCCGAGGGGGGGCCGCTGACGGTGACCGACCCGCGGATGACGCGGTACTTCATGACGATTCCGGAGGCGGCGACGCTCGTGGTGCAGGCGGCGGCGATGGAGCCGGCGGAGCCGGGCACGGCGCCGGTGCACGTCCTGGACATGGGGCGGCCGATCCGGATCCTGGACCTGGCGGTGCGGTTCGCCCGCGCCCACGGGCTCGCGGCCAGGGTGCGGTACGACACGCTGGCGGACCCGTCGGTGCTGGGGGGGCTGACGGACCTTCCGGCGGCCGAACCGGGGAGCGATGCCGCGGATCGCCCGACGGTGGAGGTCGTCTTCACGGGGGCGCGGCCGGGGGAGAAACTGCACGAGGAACTGGCGTACGCGGCGGAGCAACTGCGGCCGACGGCGCACCCGGGGATCAACGCGTGGGCCGGTCCCGCGCCGGAAGGGGCGGACGCGGGGGCGGGGCTGGAGATGATCACCGACCTGGCCGCGGTGCGGAACAGCAGCGACCGCGCGGCGGTGCTGGCGGCGATGCGTCGGCACGTGCCGGAGATGCCGGCGTCGGTGCTGGGGTAGGCGCCGATAATCGGACGATGTTCGGCATTCGGGAACTTGTCGGACCCCGAGGGGTAGAATCGGCGTCCGCGGCACACCTTCACGCGGTCTTCATGACGGCGTGACATGGGGCTCCCGCCGCGGGGGATTCGCGTCGATGGCCGTTTCGGGTCGAGTGAGCCGACGAATCCAGACAGGGAGCGTCCCCGAAGCCGCGAGAGGGCGGCGGGGACGAGCGCCGACGCGAGAGGGGGCGTCGCGCGGCGCGCCGGAGGCGGGGAAGGGAGGGGAGGGGTGACGGGCTGGATGCCCGGAGATCAGCGCGGGAGCGCGGCAGTCCGGCGACGTCCCGCGGCATCGTGGAGGCTCGATCTCATGGACGTGACCCAGCGCCAACGCTTCCTCGTCGAGACCATCGCCGCCCGCGAGCAGGCGGAGGCGACGGTGCAGGGGCTGATGCAGGCCCGGGAAGAGTGCGAGCGGCAGCTCCAGCAGCAGAACAAGACGGACGTGCTCCGGAGCGTGACTGGGAAGTCGTCGCTGGACCGGGCGATCGCGGACGCGCAGCGGATGGTCGAGGCGCTGGACCGGGCGATCGAGGAGGTCCGGCGGCAACTGGCGGGGAAGGTGGGCGACGCGCTGGCGGAGGGGATCACGCCGGTGGTGCGGACGAGAACGGGGGAGGGAGCGCGGGCCTGAGGGCGAGGATGCCGTCGCTCCGAGGGAGCCCTGAGCGCGAGTTCAGGTGGGAGTGCGAGCGCGCACGTTCCGGGCGCCGGCGATGTTCGGGCGCCGCTCCCCCGGGCTTGCGCCCGGGGCTCCCTGGGCGTACTGTGGCGGCATGATGGACCATGACGCCCCGCTGCTGCGCATCAGACTCCTCTCCCCTCGTGCGACGATCCCCGCGTACCAGACGGACCTGGCCGCGGGGATGGACCTCGCGGCGTGCCTGACGCAGAACGAGGAGGACGACGGGGGGATCCGGCTGGAGCCGGTCTGCCGCGGCGGGGGGCCGGTGCTGATCCGGTGCGGGTTCGCGATGGCGATCCCGGCGGGGTACGAGGCGCAGGTGCGGCCGCGATCGGGGCTGGCGGGGAGGCTGGGGGTGACGCTGCCGAACTCGCCGGGGACGATCGACGCGGACTACCGGGGAGAGGTGATGGTGCCGCTGATCAACCTCGGGCCGGAGGCGTATGTGGTGCGGCACGGGGCGCGGATCGCGCAGATGGTCATCGCGCCGGTCGCCCGCGCGGCGATCCGTGTCGTCGAGGACCTGGAGGAGACGGCCCGGGGGAGCGGGGGCTTCGGGTCCACCGGGGGGGTCTGAGCCGTTGTTCGCCCTTGCACGGAAGAAGAGGATTCACCACGGAGTCACGGAGGGCACGGAGCGGTTGGGAAGATACGTGTGTCCTCGTTCCATGCTTTGACTCAGCAGATTGGGTTTGAAGAGGGGCGGGAGGGGGCGTGGCGGCGTCGGGGGCTGTCCAGCGGTTTTCCGGACTCGCAACCCTGCCTTGTTCTTCTCCGTGCCCTCCGTGTCCTCCGAGGTGAAACTCTTCTTGACGGGCAAGAGCGGTCAGGGGAGGACCTCGATCTCGCGGGTGAGTTCGAGGCGCTTCACCCATACGGCGTTGGGGGGTATGACGGGGGTGCCGTCGTCGTTCCAGGTGATCTGGGCGGGGAAGCCGGTCTGAACCATGATCCAGAGGTCGGCGCGGACGACGGTCCTTCCCGGCCGATCGGCGACGAGCGTCTGCGAGACGTCCGTGTAGGGCGAGCGTCTGGCGCGATCGATCAGGAGCGGGTAGAACCCTTCCGACCGCCGCCCGAGGAGCGGCCCGTCGCCGAGGGCGAAGCCGCCGAGGTAGAGGAGGCACTTGTAGGCGAAGCCGTCGGCGGCGCGGGTGTCCCGGAAGGCGACCTCGAAGGGCTCGCCGACGCGGACCCGATCGGGGGCGTCGATCCCGCCGGTGAACATCTCGGCGAAGAAGCGCTCCCGGACGTCGGCGGGGAGCGTGCCCGCGGCGATCTCGGCGTCGAGCCACTGCTTGCCCTCGACCGTGAGCCGGTACGGCCCGGCGCGGCGGACGTCGAGGAGGCGGGTGGCGAGGCGGGCGCGCTGCTCGGGGGTGATCGCCCGCTTGGAGAGTTCGGCCCAAGCGGAGTCCTCGCCGAACGCGGGTGAACTGCCGAGCCAGGTGATGAGCGCGGGCGTGGGGAGGACGCGGGCGACGCCGACGCCGGCGAGGAACGTGCCCAGCGCGATCACTGTCACGGCGATCAGGCCGACCCCGCTCCACAGCATCGGGAGCGAGCGCACCTTGCGGCCGACGGCGAGGCGGCCGAGCCACCCCGTGCCGCACTCGGGGCAGCGGATCGGGGCGTCGGGGTCGTCCTCGGCGAAGGCGAACTCGTAGTCGCACTTCGGGCAGTGGCGCGAGTCGCCCACGCGGCGCTTGACGCCGGCCCTGATGAGGCCGATCCCGGCCAGGGCGACCAAGAGCCAGCCCCAGTAAACAAGGGCGACCAGGAGGGAGCGGTGCTTGACCGCGCTCGCCACGAATATGATGAGGAACCAGACAGCGCTTTGGATGAGGTTGGGGACGACGCTCGCCGCCACGGGGCCCCGGAAGCGCCCCTGGAGGAGCGCGGGGAGCCCGATCATGACCGCCGCGAGCACGACGCCGGTCAGGATGGAGCCGGCGGCGAGCACCGGCCAGTTGAGGGCGTGGCTGGAGACGCCGCCGAATCGCATCGCGCCGTAGAACTGTGTGCCGGCGACGCAACTCAGCAGCGGCGCCATCAGGACGAACTGCACGCGCTTCGAGGGTTGCGGCGGTGGTTGAGTATGGTCGCTCACGCCGACAGCGTACCGCGGGAGGGGAGCCGGGGCACGGGGCTGGGAGGGGGTCCGCAACGGGGGCTCGGGGACTTCCGTTCTTTCACCGCGGAGGACACGGAGAGCACGGAGCGGTCACGGAGAAGAAGAAAGTCAGGGTTTCAAGACAGGCAGGACAAGAGGGCCGCCCGTCCATCCCCAATGTCGGCTCGCTCCCACGCCCCCTCCCTTCCCTCTTCAACCCAATCCTGCTGAGTCAAAGCATGCAACGAGGGCGAGCGGATCTTCCCAACCGCTCCGTGCCCTCCGTGTCCTCCGTGGTGAATCTCTTCTTGACGGGCAAGAGCGGTCAGGGGAGGACCTCGATCTCGCGGGTGAGTTCGAGGCGCTTCACCCATACGGCGTTGGGGGGTATGACGGGGGTGCCGTCGTCGTTCCAGGTGATCTGGGCGGGGAAGCCGGTCTGAACCATGATCCAGAGGTCGGCGCGGACGACGGTCCTTCCCGGCCGATCGGCGACGAGCGTCTGCGAGACGTCCGTGTAGGGCGAGCGTCTGGCGCGATCGATCAGGAGCGGGTAGAACCCTTCCGACCGCCGCCCGAGGAGCGGCCCGTCGCCGACGGCGAAGCCGCCGAGGTAGATGAAGCACTTGTAGCGGAAGCCGTCGTTGGAACGGGTGTGCTTGAGGCCGACGGTGAAGGGCTCGCCGACGCGGACGCTGCGGGGGGCGTCGATCTCGGCGCCGGTGAACATCTCGGCGCAGAAGCGCTCGTGGACGTCGGGGGGGAGCGTGCCGGCGGCGACCTCGGCCTCGAGCCACTCCGTGGCGCCGATGCCGAGCCACCATCGCCCATCGCGCCGGCGGTTGATCAGCCGGGCGGCGAGCCGGGCGCGCTGCTCGGGCGTGAGCGTGCGGTTTGCGAGTTCGGCCCAGGCGGACTTGCCTCGGATGTTCAGCGGCGAGCCGGCCCACGCGATGAGCGCGGGCGTGGGCAGCGCGCGGCTGAGGCCGGAGCCCTGGAGCGCCGCCGCGACCAGCAGCGCGGTGCCCGCGAGCACCGCGACGCCGGACCAGAAGAGCGAGGGGGAGCGCACCTTCCGCCCGGTGACCAGCCGGCCGAGCCACCCCGTGCCGCACTCGGGGCAGCGGATCGGGGCGTCGGGGTCGTCCTCGGCGAAGGCGAACTCGTAGTCGCACTTCGGGCAGTGGCGCGAGTCGCCCACGCGCGAGCCGCGGCCCGCGACGATGAGGCCGACGCCGACGCCGATCGGGATCAGGAGCAGGAACATCACGTTCCCGCTCGGCGAGCCCGGCATGATGAGCGACATCATGGCCCCCCACAGGGCCATGCCGAAGCCGTAGCGACAAGCGCGGGCGAGGGGGCGGTCCTTGCCGCGGCGCTGGATGCGGTCGAAGCCCTCGATCGAGACGAGGCCGAAGAGGAAGCCCAGCGCGAGCCCGGCGGCGAGGTCCACAGGGAGCCGGTGCCAGGCGATGGAGCCCGGGCGCCACACTCGACCGAAGGCATAGCAGGCGGCGAGCCCGAGCGTGATCGCAACGATCCGTCTCCGCCGCTGGCGTGGGGTCAGGTCCGGCTGCTCCATAACAGGAGCATACCGGAGCGGGCGATCAGGCGGCCTCGCGGGCCCTCGGCGCGGGCTCCGGGTGGCCCGGCTTGGAGCGGACCCGGGCGGGGGCGTTGGGGGGCTCGGTCCAGTCCTCGGCGTTGCTGAGGTTCAGTTCGCTGGGCATGGTCTTGCGGTAGCCCAGGAGGCGGACGACCTCGAGGACGTCGGTCCACGTCGGGTACATGACGTTGTTGGAGCGTTTGAAGGCGTCGATGGCCATGAGGAACAGGAACTGCTCCTGGTTCATCTCGCCTTCTTCCGCGGCCTTGAGGAAGTCCGAGAGCCTGCGGCCGGGCCCGCGGCGGCGTTCGAGGCCGGTGCCGCGGTCGGGGGCCGAGTTGGAGGCGCGGCGATCGCGCTGGGCCCTTCGCCGCTCGACGTAGGGGTACGTCTGAGGCGGCTGGGGGTCGCCGCCGGGGTTGAGATTCTGGGAGGAGGACGGGTCCCGGCCCGTCGGGATGCCGGGGAGGGGGGAGGAGGGGGGCTGCTCGGACATCGCGGAGGACTCCGGGGAGATCCGGCCGCGACGCGGCGCCCGTTCAGGCCCCCATCACGGCTCAGAAGTCCTCGTCTTCATCGTCCGTGTCGTCGTCGAAGACATCTTCCTCGTCCTCGTCGTCGAGGAAGTCGTCGTCGTCGTCGTCAAAGTCGTCATCGCTGTCAAAGTCGTCCTCGTCGTCCTCGAGGTAGTCGTCATCGTCGTCATCGTCGTCGTCGTCGTCATCGTCGTCACGGGCGGCGATGACGAGGGTGCCGGAGTCGATGCCGAAGCCGAGTCCGATGAGGGCGTTGTAGTCCTGCTCCTGGGTCTCCCAGTCTGCCGCGAGGGTGGCGCCGATAGCCATGGGTTGTCCTCACTTCCTTCCGTGTCGTGGCGTCGGTCGCACCCGGGATCCCACCCGGCGTGACGGCCCTGGCCGCCGCTTGAGTTGGTCTTCTGGGTCCCCGGCCGCCCACCGCGACCGGGCACGTCCCGCCCCAGAATGGCGGTACACTACTCCGCGCGCGGCCGGTGTCAACAGGGCCTTTTTGTCCCCGGCGGGATTTGCGGCGGAGCGGCCGGCGCGGCGACGGCGACGGCCCTACCGTCCTCCTCCACCGGCGGGGAAACCGGCCCCGACCGGTGCGTTGCGGCGCCGGATTCCGTCCCCCGTGCGGGGGCCGTGGGCGGCGTCGCCGTTGTCCGCCCGAACGACCCCGACCCCACGGTCCCGGCTCTGGTGCGGGACCGACGTGGAGCCCGAGCCTCCGACATGCCGTCCTCCTCTACCAGCGACCAGAGCCATCCGGTTCCAGCCGAATCGTTCCAACCCGTCGCGGCGGTGCTGGCCGCGATCCTTCCCGGCGCGGGGCACGCGTACCTCGGGGAGACGCGGCGGGGGGTGCTGATCGGGGCGGGGGTGCTCTCGCTGTTTCTGGGGGGGCTTCTGGTGGGAGGGATCGGGGTGGTGGACCGGCGGGAGAACTTCATCTGGTTCCTGGGCCAGGCGCTGGTGGGGCCGATCGCCTTCGGGGTGGACTACGTGCACCAGACGCAGTTCAAGATCCAGGAGCCGAACGGGCGGGTGCGGGTGGCGGCGCCGGACGAGGGGCGGGGGCCGGACGGCCGCGCGGTGCGTGGGGAGGCGCCGCCGTACGAGCGGTCGCTGGGGCGGGTGCACGAGTTGGGGACGCTGTTCGCGACGGTGGCGGGGATGATGAACCTGATCTGCATCATCGACGCCCTGTACCACACGCCGCGTCGGCGGGCGGCGGGGGGAGGTGCATGGTGACCGGCGGCGTTCTGCTGGCGCTCGGCGCGGGCGCGACGGCGGCGTGGCGGCCGTTTCTGGACCCGCTGAACGTGCACGAGTTGTGGTGGGCGCTGCTGATCCCGATGTCGCTGGGGATCTCGGTGGTCTACAAGGCGGTGCGGCTGCGGACGCTGGAGCGGTACTGGCGCGAGGTGGCGATCATGACCACGCAGATCGTGCTGGCGATGATCCTGCTGGGGCTGGCGGTGTACGTGTTCGTCGAGGTGTACGTGCGGTGGGTGGCGGAGTACGCGGCGTAGCGAAACGCGAAAGTGGAAAGCGAAAAGTGGAAAGTGGGAATCCGGGGCGCCCATGCACTGCCCATTTCCGCTTTCCATTTTCCACTTTCCACTTTCCTCAGCAGTACTTCCCGCTCCTGGTGAGGTACGGCCGGTCGAGGCCGACGACGAGGTAGCGGAGGGCGTCGGCGGCGTGGTCGGGGCCGTCCTTGACGGGCTCGAGGGATTCGGGGCGCGACTCGTCGTAGTGGTAGCGCTGGAGGGCCTCGATCAGGCCCGTGCAGCGGCGGTGGACGAGCAGGCGCGGGGCGGAGGCGTCGGCGGGGGCGAGGCGGGCGCGGACGAGGTTGACGCCCGCGTGGGTGGACGTGACGCGGGAGCGGACGGCCAGGCCGGCGGCGCGGAGGCAGTGGGCGTTGCTGACGCCGGACTGGTCGGAGCGGGCGTTGCCGGCGGGGTCGATGCCGATCCAGGCGGGGGCGGGCCAGCCGCGCGTGCCGCGGGCGCCGCCGATGGTGATGGCGCGGACGTGCTCTTCAAGGCGGGACCCGGCGACGGTGCGCTCGTCGATGATGCGGAGCGTGCCGTCGGCGGCGACAAGCGCCCAGAGGATGACGGTGGGGGCGCGGACGCCGAAGTCCATGCCGCAGACGAGCGTGCCCGCGGGGCCGAAGGCGGTGGCGGGGGGCTCGACGTGGCCGTCGAAGACGTGGACGGCGGGGTCGAACTCGGGGTAGACGCAGTGGGAGCGGCGCGGGGAGAGGCAGAGCATCTCGCTGCGCCAGGTCTCGAGGTCCACGCGGGCCTTCAGGGCGAGGGCGTCGGCGACGGTGATGTGGCCGCGGCGAGGGGGAGGCGCGGCGGCAGGATCACCAGGCGGGTGCGCGACGGTGCGAGGGCGTGGAGTGCGGCGCGGCGCGTCGCAGCGCGGGCCGTCGTGCGCGGCGCTCTTCGCCCTGCCGCCGCATTCCTCCCACAGAGCGCAGGAGTCGCAGGCGTGCTCGGGGCCGCAGAGGGCGAGGACGTCGAGGACGCCCCAGCGGAAGAGGCGGCGGCGGGGCGCGGGGAAGGCCGTCGTCGCGGCCTCGCTGATGATGTCCCACATGAGGCCGAAGGGGCGGTGCATGGTGCTCAGGGCCTCGATGCTGCCGCGGACCCAGGGGCCCCACGGGCCGCGGAGGGGGAGGGAGCGGGTGGTGAGTTGCGCGGCGAGCCAGATGTCGCGGTCGAAGAGTTCGACCTCGTCGCAGCGGAGTTTCTGAACGCGTGTGCCGCGGACGGCGGTCTCGGACTGGGCGAGGATCTCGGCGCAGGAGCCGTTCTTCAGGCGGAGGCGCTTGTCGGTCATGCGGCCGTCGATGAGGTCGGCGAGGGCGGGGCGCTCGAAGAGCCGGCGGAGGTGGTCGTGCATGCGGCGCGACTGTTCGAGTGAGCCGCCGAGGATGCGGACCTGGATGGCGGGCTTGAAGACCAGGTCGAGCATGGTGGCGACGGCGCCGAGGAAGGTCTTTCCGCCGCCGCGGTTGGCCCAGACGACGGCGTCCGCGGGGGCGGGGTGCGGCCCGGCGGCGGAAGAGGGGGAGAAGCGGCCCTCGAAGAAGGTGTGGACGAGGTAGTCGAAGGGGGCGGTGCTGCCGGGGAGCATGGAGGCATCGGCGACCTCGATGTCGAGGCGCTGACGGAGGAAGGCGTGGAGGGCGGCGGGGGTGCGGGGCGGGCGGTCAGGGGCGATGGCGTCGAGGTCGGGCGTCGGCTGAGCGGTCGGTGTGGGAGCGCGGGCGATCATCGTGTGGGCCCCCCTTGCGGTGGTGCTGGTGGTGGCGGTGCGGCGGGTCAACGGTGGTGACGAGGTTCAGGGCGGTCAGCAGGGCGTCGGCGCGGTTGCGCCGGCCGGTGCGGCACAGGGCTCGGAGGACGGCGCGGCGCTCGCGGGCGGTCAGAAAGAACGTGAGCGGGTGGGGCAGGTCGGCGGGATGCGGCGGGGGCGCCGGGTCGGGCGGGGTGGGCGTCATGCGGCGGCCTTGTCCGTGTCGGTCGCGATGGCGGCGGTGTGGGCGTAGCCGACGGCGGGGGACGTGAGGCCGCTGCGGGCGGCGGCGTGGAGGAGGTCGCGGAGGGGCGCGCGGGCGAGGCGTCGTGTGGCGCGGGAGGCGTCGGCCCAGAGGGCGAGTTCGCGGGCGAGGAAGGCGGCGGCGTGATCGCCGCTTCGTCCGTGGCGGCGGAAGTGGGCCAGGACGGCGGCGGGGTCGGCTAGGCGCCACGGGGGGAGGCCGATGGCGTCGAGGGCGTCGAGGAGGCGGGCGTGTCGGCGGGCGAGGGGGAGGGCGTAGCGGGTCATGCCCGCGGCCTCGAAGAACGGGCAGCAGGAGCCCATCGCGGCGAGGGCTTCGGTGGCGGGGGTGAGGGGGCGGGCGAGGTAGGCGCGGACGAGCGCCGCGGCGACGCCGATGCCGCGGTAGCGCGGGTCCACGATGACGCGGGAGATGGTGCGGAGTTCGGCGTTGAGGCGGCGGGCGTCGCGGCGGCGGTCGCCCGTGCGGTAGCGGCCGGGCCAGGCGAGGTCGCGGAGGGGGGAGTTGAGCGCGGGCATGGAGACGGCGAGGACGCCGGCGAGGTCGCCGGTGCCGCGGTCGCGGGCGGAGAGGACGTGGACGCAGGTGGCGGGCGGGCCGGCGCGGTAGTGCCAGCGGGAGAGGGAGGCGAGGTCGGCGGGGTCGCCGCGGGCGATGTCGATGAGGGCGTCGAGGGGATCGGGGGCGGGCGCGGGGCGGTGGTCGATGTGGGGCGGGGCGCTGAGTGAGAAGGTCGCGACGAGGGAGGGGGCGAGTGGGCCGGCGAGGTCGTCGTGGGCGGCGGCGGCGATGAGGCGGACGCCCGTGCGGGCGGCCCAGCGCGAGGCGGTGCGGGCGAGGGAGCGGGCGGTGGTGCGGTCGAGGGTCGAAGCGAACTCGTCGGCGAGGAGGGTGATGGGACGGCTGCCGCGGCGACGGCGGCGGAGGGCCTCGTCCATGGCGAGCGCGAGGGCGAGGCGGGCTCGCTGGCCTTCGGAGAGGTCGCACGCGCGGGTGAGAAGGACGGCGGCTTCGGCGAGGCCGGCCGCGGCGAGGAGGCGCATGAAGCGGGTGAGGGGAGAGGGGGAGAGGTCGGCGACGCGAGTGGTGACGTGGGCGAGGGGGTGGGCGGCGGAGACGGTGATGGCGGCGTCGCCGAGACGGGCGGCGAGGCGGCGCAGGGTCGTGGATTTGCCCGAGCCGCTGGGGCCGGTGAGGAGACAGGTGCGGCCGGGGGGGAGGTGGGCGTCGATCTGGTCGGCGGCGTCGGTGTGGAGGGCGGGGGTGGTGGGGAAGGGGAGGGGGAGGGAGAACATGGCGGCGGCGCGGAGGGTGCGGGGGGTGGGTGGCATGGGGGGAGCGGAGGTGTGCAGGTGAGCAGGTGTGGAGGTGAGGGGATGGGGGAGAGGGGGAGATTGGTGATTTGAGATTGGAGATCCGGGATTGGAGAGAAGGGAGGGAGGAGGGAGAGAGCACGGCCGGCCGGGGACAACCGGCCGTGGCACCCGGAGGAGGGGAGGGGGCTGGGGGACGGATGAGGCGGAGAGAAGAGGTAGAAGAAGGAGAGCACGGGCTGGAAGCCCGTGCCACGGGGAGAGGGGGGTCAGGCGACGGCGGGGGGGCGGGTTGGCCTCGGTTTTGTGCGTTGGGCGGCGCGGTGGGCTTCGCAGAGCGCGGCGGCGGCGTCGCGGTAGCGGCGGACGGCGGCGACGGACATGTTGAGGTCGGCCGCGGCTCGGCGGAGGGTTCGGCCGTGGAGGAAGCAGGCGGTGGCGACGCGGGCCATGGGGGGCGGCCAGGCGTCGCGCGAGGCGAGGACGAAGGCGAAGCAGGGGTCCTCGATGCGCCGGAGGATGCGGCGCAGGCGCGAGCGGATGGTGGCGGGGCGGAGGCCGGCGATGGCGGCGAGGGCGTTGATGGTGACGCCATCGTGGTAGACGCTGCGGAGGAGGGCGGCCTCGTCAGGGGGGAGGTAGTCGGCGCGGCCGGCGAGGGAGGCGGGCATCCGTCGCGGGCGTCGGCGGCGGAGGTCGAACAGGGCCGCGGCGTCGCCGGGATCGCCGGTGGCGGCGGCGGACTCGGAGTTGTGGGTGGCGATGCCGTGCTGCGGGATTGAGCGGGCGGGATGTCCGCCCCCGATCGGTCGTGCGTGTGCCATGCTCCGCATGGGAAGTCCCCCGTGTGCGATCGACTCGGGTTCGCCCCGCGGCGAACCAGTTGGCCGAGAGTTTCGCCGCGGGGTTGACAGAATGCAAGGAGAATGTACGGTATCGATGCAAAACAGCGCACAGGGACCGACGATGCGCGACGGGCGGCCCAAGATTGAGCGGGCGTTCTCCCCCAAAGCAGTGGGTGAGTTTGCGCCGTTTGACGCGAACGGGCCGCGGGTGGGGGAGATCGTGCGCCGGCGGCGGGGGGAGTTGGGGATGACGCTGCGGCGGCTGGCGGAGTTGGCGGGGTGTACGAAGGGGTACCTGTCGGAGATCGAGAACGGGAGGCGGGACAAGGCGCCGGGGGCGGGGCTGCTGGCGCAACTCGAGTCGGCGCTGGAACTTGAGCCGGGGACGCTGGCGGAGGCCGCGGCGTGGCGGGCGGCGCCGGCGTCGCTGCGGGAGAAGATCGCGGCGGCGGTGGAGGAGAAGAGCGGGCCACGGGCGGAGGTGCGGGCGGCGCTGATGCTGGCGGGGCCGGCGCGGGCGGGCGGGGGACGGTCGCTGGACGCGCTCTACCGGTCGGGCGTGCTGCGGACGCTGGCGGAGCGGGCGGACCCCGGCGGGGGCGCGGCGGTGGAGGCGGGCGGGGGAGGGGACAACATCGTGGTCCGGAGGGCGGCGTTTCGGCGAGGGGTGGCCGCGGGGGCGGGGCGGCGGGTGCCGATCATCAACGCCGTCGCGGCGGGGTACCCGGCGGAGTTCACCGACCTGGGGTACCCGGTGGGGGTGGCGGACGAGTACCTGGTGGTGCTGGAGGGGACGGGGATCGGGGCGGACCCGGATGCGTTCGCGGCGAGGGTGGTCGGGGACTCGATGGAGCCGGAGTACCGCGAGGGGGACATCGTGGTCTTCAGCCCGGCGCGGACGGTGCGCAGCGGGGACGACTGCTATGCGCGGCTCGCCCCCCGGGAGGATGGGGAAGAGGCGGGGGCGGGGAGCGAGGAGGGGGCGACGTTCAAGCGGGTGTTCTTCGAATGCGGGCCGAACGGGGAGGAGATGATCCGGCTGCAACCCCTGAACGAGCGGTACCCGGCGCGGGTGGTGGCGCGGGAGCAGGTGGCGGGGCTGTACGCGGCGGTGAGCGTGACGAGGGCCGTGGGGAGCCGCTAGCGAACGGCGGAGTTCGGCGAGTTTCGAGACAGGGGTAGGTTCAGAGGGGGGACGGTGGTACACTGCGGCGGCGGGGCGAGGGAGCGTCGGATCGCCCAGCAAGCCCGACTGAGTGAGGAGGTTCGAACGATGCGTACTGCGCTGCTCGCCGCGTGCATCCTGGCCCTGGCGACGCCGGCCCTGGCTCAAACGAACATCAGCGCGACGAACAAGTACTCGTGGTCCGAGAACTGCGGGTACATGAACTGGGCGGACGCCAACGGCGGGCTGCAGGGGGTGCGGATCAGCAACAACTTCATGTCGGGGTTCGTGTGGATGGAGAACGTGGGGTGGCTGAACCTGGGGGACGGCTCGCCGGAAGGGTGCGTGTACTCCAACCTGACGGGGGCGGACCACGGGGTGAACATCCACCCCAACGGCGACCTGTACGGCCTGGCGTGGGGGGAGAACATCGGGTGGGTGAACTTCAACACGGCGCCGACGCTGGCTCAGTACGGGAACCATGCCCGGCTGGACCGGGCGGCGGGGCGGCTGAGGGGGTACGCGTGGGGGGAGAACATCGGGTGGATCAACCTGGACGACAGCAACATCTTCGTGGAGACGACCTTCTGCCGCGGGGACTGGAACGGGGACGGGATGGTCAACTCGAACGACATCAGCGCGTTCCTGACGACGTGGCTGGAGAGCATCAACGGGGCGGCGTGCACGGCGGACATGGACGGCAACCAGGTCGTGAACTCCAATGACATCAGCGCGTTCCTCACGGTGTGGCTGAACGCCATCGCCGGCGGGTGCTGATCCCCCCCTGCCCCCCCCACCCCCCGCTCCTCCCCCACTGCCGCTCACCGCGGCCGGCGGCTTGCCGCGGCGGCGGGGAGCGGAGATGGGGGCGATGTCTGGCCGCGGGGGCAAGGGCGCGGTAGTCTGGCAAAGTCGAACTCGCGGGTGCGGGGCCGTCCTGCGTCCGCGTCTGCATCACCTGAACGAGGACTGAACGTGCAGCGTCACCCCTCCATCGCCGGCCTGGGTCTGATCTCCGCGTGCCTGCTGACCGCCTCGCCCGTGGTGGCGGCCCCGCCGGCGGAGCCCGTGCCGCCGCGGTACCCGGAAGGGGCGGAGGTCCCGCGGCACCTGACGGAGGAGGAGCGGGAGTGGGTGCGGCGGCACCCGATCACGGCGCCGGGGGCGGAGGAGGTGGGGCTGCGCGGGGTTGCGGGGGCGCCGGAGGGGCCGATCTGGTGCCCGCCGGAGTACGCGCCGATGGAGGGGATCCTGATCGCGTGGGAGGGGAGCGCGGCGTGGCTGCAGCTGCTGACGACGATCACGCGGGAGATCACGGCGGGGCGGCCTGGGGGCGGGGGGTACGGGGACGTGTGGGTGGTGGTGGACACGGCGTCGGAGCAGACGAGCGCGGCGGCCCAGTTGGCGGCGGGGGGCGCGGACATGAGCCGCGTGCGCTTCGTGGTGCGGACGACGGACACGATCTGGATCCGTGACTACGGCCCGCGGTACATCTACCAGGGGCAGGTGCGGGCGATCGTGAACCACACGTACAACCGGCCGCGTCCGGCGGACAACGCCTTCGCGCCGTATTACGGGACGGTGCGGCGGCACAACGTGTACAACATCCCGCTGGTTCACGGGGGCGGGAACTTCCACCTGGACGCGCTGGGCCGGGGGTACGCGACGGGGCTGATCGTCAACGAGAACCCGTCGCTGAGCGAGGGGCAGATCGTGGGGCTGTGGCAGGCGTTCCAGAACCTGGCGACGCACATCTTCACGCCGTACCCGTCGAGCGTGGACTCGACGCAGCACCTGGACATGTGGATGCAGGTGGCGGGGGACGACGTGGTGCTGGTGAGCGACTTCATCAGCAACGGGACGGCGGCGCAGAACGCGGCGCGGGACGCGGCGAACGCGGGGGCGGCGTACATGGCGGCCAACGGGTACACGGTTCACCGGCTGCCGGCGCGGAACATCGGCGGGACGCACTACACGTACACGAACGTGGTGATGTGCAACGGGGTGGTGCTGGTGCCGCAGTACTCGCAGGCGACGATGGTGCAGCACAACGCGGAGGCGCTGGCGACGTGGCAGGCCGCGCTGCCGGACTGGCGGATCGTGGGGATCAACTGCGACGCGATCGTGACCTCCGCGGGGGTGATGCACTGCATCGTCATGCACGTGCCGGCGCACCTGGGCGGGCAGAGCCCGACGGCGTTCCTCCGGACGCTCCGGGGCGGGGAGACGCTCACGCCGGGGTCGAACGTCTTCATCCGCTGGGGGGCGGACGACGATCGGGGGGTGACCTCGGTGCGGCTGCTGCTGAGCCACGACGGGGGCCAGACGTACGCGACGGAGATCGCCTCGGGGCTGGCGCACGGCGGCTCGTACACCTGGAACGTGCCCGACCGGTTCATCCGGCGCGCGAAGGTCCGCGTGGTGGTGGAGGACGCCGACGGGAACACGGGCTACGACGAGAGCCCGGAGACGTTCCGGATCGCGGGCTCGTGCACGGCGGACTGGAGCGGGGACGGCTCGGTCAACAGCAGCGACATCTCCGAGTTCCTGACCACGTGGCTGGAGAGCGTGGGCGCCGGGGACCTGGAGGGGGACTTCGACGGGGACATGGCGGTGAACTCGACGGACATCAGCGCGTTCCTGTCGTCGTGGCTGGACGCGGTGACCGGCGGCTGCTGATGGCGCCGCTCCGGAACACAGGCGTCATCAGACGGGGACGGCGATGTCGGTGAGGTTCTGCGCCTGCCACGCGCCGCCGACCTGCCACCAGTAGCGGAAGAGGTCGCCGTCTTCGTCGGCGCCGACGACGGAGATCGTGTCGCCGAAGGTGACGCCGGTGAGCGGGCCGTCGGGGACGGGGCCGTCGGGGACCTCGTCGGAGAGGGTGGTGACGAGCCAGCGGTCCTCGCCGAGGATGTTCTTCAGTTCCGGGGCCCACCAGTAGACGACGAGCCTGCCGTCCTCGTCGGCGGCGACGACGTTGAGCCCGCCCCAGGCGGTGACGTAGGAGGCGATGGAGTCGGGTCGGACGGCGGGGCCGTTGATCTCGCGGGTGAGGTTGTTGCTGGCCCAGTTCGGCCCGAAGAGGGGGACCCACCAGGTGACGGTCAGTTCGCCGCGGTCGTTGACGCCGGCGAGGTGGATGCCGCTCCAACTGGTGAGGTAGGCGGTCAGGCCGCCGACGATGGGGGGCGCGCCGGTCTTGGCGGTGAGGTTGTCCACGGACCAGGCGCTGAGGCCCGGGGCCCACCAGACGGTGAGGATGTTCCCCTGGGCGTCCAGGCCGGTGATGTTCTGGGCGTTCCAGGCGGTGACGTAACTGATGAGTTTGCCGGCGAAGGCGGGGGTGGAGAGGCCCTGGGGCCGGAGGTCGCGCTCGGAGAGGTTGACGGCGGTCCAGAGGAAATGGCCGCCGGAGTTCTCGCCGGTCTGGTGGTAGAGGATCATGTCGCCGTTGGCGGCGAGGCCGGCGACGGCGGCGATGCCGTCGATGGTGATGAAGGAGGTGGACTCCCCGGTGATGATCGGCGCGCCGGCGATCTCGGCGCCGAGGTTGCGCAGCGACCAGACGCCGCCGGGCTCGCGCCGGTAGAGGACCAGGCCCTGAGCGGAGCGGGCGGCGATGTAGGGCCGGCCGTCTTTGGGGTCGGTCCAGGTCATCGGGTCGCCCTCGATCTGCGGGCCGCCGGCGGTGCTGATCAGGTCGGTGACGGTCCAGGAGCCGTCGGCCTGCTGGACGTAGACGATGGGGCGGCCGTCGCGGTTGGCGACGGTGAGCGTGAGGAGGCCGTCGCTGGTGGCCGCGCCGTCGGGGACGGCGCCGGGGCCCGCGGCGTAGGGGTTGACCGGAACGTCGGGGTCGCCGCCGCCGACGGGGCCGAGGACGGTCAGGGCGTAGGGGCCGGAGGTCTCGCCGCCGCTGGACTCGACGAGGACGTAGTACGTCTGGCCCTGGACGACGTTGATCGAGAAGGTGGCCTCGGTGCCGCCGCCGGTGAGGACGCCGACGCCGAGCGGGGTCCGCGAGGGGCCGAAGACGACCATGCCGGGGACGAGGCTCCCCTGGGCGGTGGTGACGCTGATGACGGCCTCGCCGGTGCCCGCGGCGGTGAAGCGGAAGAGGTCGGTGTCGGCGGGGTGCTCGATGATGCCGGCGGCGGCGCCGTCGCCGGTGTCGGACTTGAGGGTGATGGGCGTGGCGGCGTCGAAGTCGCCGGCGTCGGCGTGGTCGTCGAGGTTGGTGGTGAGCTGGGCGAGTTTGGCGTCGGCCTTGACGTTGTACTGGCCGACGGTCACCTGCGTGACGTAACTGAGGTTGGTCGCCAGGTTGGTGAAGACGACGTGGTACTGGCCGGCGGGGACGCGCATCTGGTAGTTGCCCGCGGCGTCGGTGATGTAGGAGGCGACGACGGTGAAGAGGTCGCCCAGGGGCGTGACGTCCACGCGGACGTTGCCGAGGCCCTCGCCGATGTTGTAGAAGTCGTTGCCGTTGGCGTCGTCGTACACGACGCCGAGGATGTACTTGCCGGTCTGCGACGCCGGGGGGACGCCGAAGAGTTCGGTGTAGAAGTCGAAGTACGGCCCGATGTCGGTGAAGGCGAAGCCGGGGCCGAACTCGTCGTAGTGGAAGGTGGAGTCGAAGTTGGTGTGCAGGCTGAAGATGTTCTTGCGGTGGCCGACGGACTCGATCCAGGCGCGGTGGGCGTCGTCCACGGTCTGGTACCCGGCGGCGATGTTCTCGCCGGCGGAGCCCAGGTAGCCCTGGGCGCGGGCGCGGTCGGTGGGGGTGAGCCCCTCGGGGGTGTTGTGGTCGAAGTAGTCGCGCTCGGCCATGTCGAGGCTGTGGGCGCGGGCGGCGATGGTCAGGGCGGGGTTGAGCGCCAGCGGCTCGGAGGGGACGAGGCGGTCGCGCTCGCCGCTGGTGAGGCCGGCGGTGAGGTCGATGCCGAGCCGGAGGCCCTCGGCCTGGGGATTGGCGCGGGCGCGGTTGACCAGTTCGAGCAGGTAGACCTCTTCCGCGGTCCAACTGAACGTGCTGAGCAGCACGCGGGGCTCGAGGCACTCAAGGCCGGTCCACGGGGTCATGGCGACCGCGCGGCGCGCGCGCATCATCCGACTGCGACGTCCCCTCGACATGGGCTACTCCGATCATCTCTGTTGGGCATTGGTCGAATCGACGGAATCCGACTCTGGATTCACGGACTCGCACCACATCCCCCCGCGCCGCGGCCCGGCCTGCGCGTGCAGGCGGCGTGGGCCACCAACAGATTATCGGACGATCATGGCCCGTCTCCACAAGAGTTGGATCATCCCGATCGGGTTTTTGTCCCCAGGTGGAGGCGGAGGAGTCGGCAAAAACTGCGCGATGCGGCCCCGGGGGCCTCGAAACGGGGTGCGGCGAGGGCGAGCCCTTCGACGGCGCCCCTGAGGGTGGCCCAGTGGCGGGCAGGGGAGAGGGCCGCGAGCCGGTGGGCCCACGCCCACCCCAGGAGCGTCCCCAGGATCCGGTGGAGACCGCGGCCGTGGCGGCGGGCGGTCCAGATCCAGTTCCGGGTCGCGATGCGGTGCCAGCGAACGGACTTGCGGGCGGCGGCGGGGCTGTCGTGCCAGACGGTCCAGTCGGGGTTGAAGTGGACGCCGCGGCCGAGAGCGAGGAGTTTCAGGGCGAGGTCCGTGTCGTTGCGGTAGAGGAAATAGCGGCCCTCGTACCCGCCGACGCGCTCCCAGTCGTCGCGACGGACGAGGTTGCAGCACCCCATGACGGGCCAGTGGTCGTCCCCTGAAGGACGGATGGAGGCGGCGAAGGACCACTCTGAGGCCCCCGTCTCGGGGTGGCGGGGGTGGAAGGTGACCGCGGCGAGGTCGGGGCGCTGGGCGAGGAGAGCGACGGCCTGGTCGAGGGCTTCGGGGTCGGGGCGGGCGTCGTCGTCCAGAATCAGGACGAGATCGTCACCAATGGACCGGACGCCGGCGTTGAAGGCGTCCACGCCGACGTTGGACTCGAAGCGTTTCACCCCGACATCAGGGTAGTGCTTGGCAACATGGTCAGGGGTGCCGTCGGTGGAAGCGTTGTCCACGACGAGGATGGAGTCGGGGGGAAGGGCGCAGGCGGTGGTGAGGTGGTCCAGCGTGCGGCGGAGGGCGGGCCAGCGGTTGTGGCTGAGGATGATGACGCCGAGGGAGGGGGCGTGAGGACCGGCTGGTGCGGAACGATCGGCGGGGGCGAGGCGCGGTGAGGGGGCGGCGCGCATCGGGGTGGTGCGCTTGCCGCGGAGGCCGATCCGGAGGGCCAGGAGGGAGCCGCGGAGCGTGACGCCCACGGCGCGGGCGAGTGTGGGGAGGCGGCGGGGGCGCCGGATGACGAATCCGCCGGGGGTGATGAGGACCATGATCCGGCCGGCGAACCAGGTCTTGGGGCGGCCGCGACCGGGGACGACGGCGACGTCGGCGGCGGGGCGGATGATGCGGCGGAGCAGGTCGCGCGGGCCGACGTCGGCGATGCGCTCGAAGGGGCCGGTGAGGCCCGCGGCGGCGAGTTGGCGGTCGAGTTCGGCCTCGTCGGCGTCGGAGAGGCCGAGGTTGGGGAAGATCTTGACGGTGGCCTTCGCGGCGTTGCGCCCGAGGAGGGGGGCGAGTTCGGCGGCCAGGTTCGTATAAGGAAGGAACGGGTCGAAGGTGATCTCGCCGGCTGGGGCGGGGCCGAGGATCTGGCCTCGTGCGGCCGCGGCGAGCCCCTTCAGGTGGAGGGCGGCGAGGTCGTCGCGGGCCATCATCGTCTGGCCGAGGGCGCGGGCGACCTCGCGGCCGGCCCGGAAGAGGCGGGCGACGCGGCCGAGGTTGAGGGCGTCCATGGCGCCGAAGCCGTTGCGGGCGACGTAGTAGCGCGGCAGGGTGGGGAAGCGGTCGAAGGTGGGGTGGAAGGCGACGGAGTCGGGGACGCCGGCGACGCGCCCGCCGGTGCGCTGGGCGAGGCGGATGAACCACTCGACGTCGTCGCCGTTGAGGAAGACGTCGGGGAAGAGGCCGGCGCGGCGGACGGCGTCGGCGCGGACGAGGGCGCTGCACGCGGCGACGTAGTCGCAGACGATCGGACCGGGGAGGCCGGCGACGCCGCGGGCGGCGGGGCCGAACTGGCCGGTGCGTCGGTCCACGCGCCCGCCGACCTCGAAGACGCGGCCATCGGGGAAGGGGAAGGCGATGGCGGAGCCGGCGGCGATGAGGCCGGGGTCGTTGTCGAGGGCGCGGAGGAGGGCGGTGAGTGTGGAGGGGAGGACGCGGGCGTCGGAGTCCACGAGCCAGAGGAAGTCAGGATTCCATGGTTTCCCCTCGTGCTCGAGCGAGCCGAGGGCGTGGGCCATTCCGGCGTTGAATCCGCCGGAGCCGCCGGTGTTGGCGTCGAGCCGGAGCATGTGGACGTCGAGGTCGTCAGGGACGGGGACGGCCTCAAGGGGGGGGTGTGAGGCGTTGTCCACGACGATGATGCGGAGGTCGAGGGCGGGGTTCTCCAGAGCGCCCGAAGTCTCCAGATTGCCCCCGGCAACACCCCCTGTTCTGGGGGCAAGAGTTCGAATGAGGAGGGCGAGGTCACCCAGGAGAAGTTCGAGGTCGCGGGGGCGATTGAAGCACGGGACGACGACGGCGACCTTGCGGCGGATCGCGGCCGCGGGTGCGCCGGAGGGCCCGAGGATCGCGAGGGTGGAGGCGTCCACCTCGATGCGAACCGGGGCTTTCCGGGGGCTGGCGACGGAGGAACTCACCTGAGACGAGTGTAGCCGCACCGGGTGAGGTGAACCCGGTGCAACCCCGACGCGTTGATCGACCGAGTTGGCGAGGTACGCTTGTACCAGCGCGGGGCTTGCCCACCACAAGAGCCCGCAGAGGAGCAGCGGATGATCGGGCGAACCAATCGAACCAGTGCGAGCGTCGCGGGGATGTCTGAGCGAGAGACGGGGCCGATGCTGGAAGCGCTGGAGAGCAGGATGCTGCTGGCGGGGGCGCCGTTCCCGGAGTTGTCGGACCTCGTGAACCCGAACAACACGGTGGTCCGGCTGGACACGAACTTCGGGGACATCTTCTTCGAGTTGTACGACGTGGCGGGGCCCAACGGCGCGCCGCCGGCGCCGAACACGGTGGAGAACTTCCTGGGGTACCTGCGGCGGGGGGACTACGACGAGACGTTCTTCCACCGCCTGGGGCTGGATCAGAACAACGATCCGTTCGTGCTCCAGGGGGGCGGGTTCCGGTTCATCGACGGCACGGGGGTCAGCCCCGTGCCGCAGCAGGCGCAGCTGCCCAACGAGTTCGACCCGGGGCGGAGCAACATCGTGCGTTCGATCGCGATGGCGAAGCTCGGCGGGCAGCCGGACTCGGCGACGAGCCAGTTCTTCATCAACCTCAAGAACAACACCTTCCTCGACACGCAGCCGGGCAGCGGCGGGTTCACGGTCTTCGGGCGCGTCGCCAACGACGCCTCGTGGGACATCGTGATGGAGATCCGGGATCTGCAGATCCGGAACTTCAACAACCTCGGCGGGGCGTTCGCCGAGGTGCCGGTGACGCCGGACTTCAACCCGGGCGTCGGGCCGACGGAGGCGACGCTGGTGACGATCCGGGACATGGAGGTCGTCAAGCCGGCGAACACGACGAACTACTACACGGTGCAGGTGTTCTACCCGGAGGGGTTCGCGGGCTCGACGATCAACGAGTTCCTGCCGCTGGCGAACACGACGGGCGAGACGCTGCACTACCAGGTGATCGCGCGGGCGGAGACGCCGCAGGGGACGGCGCAGAACGGCTTCACGTGGTTCCGCGACCGGGTGCTGGCGTCGGGGACGATCCCGGCGCACTCGCGGGGCGGGATCACGATCTCGCGCTTCGGCGAGGGCGGAGCGCCCAGCCCGGACGACCTGGTGCCGCAGGGCGTGCCGTACTCGCTGGAGGTGTGGGCGACGCGGACGATCACGGCGAACATCAGCCACTACGACTTCGGGACCTCGACGGGCGAGAGCTTCTCGGAGGGGCTGGCGACGACGTGGGCCTTCGGCGAGGGGCGCAAGGCCGGCGACGCGGTGCAGGACTTCCTGGTGTGGAGCAACCCCAACGAGGCGCCGGCGAACATCGCGGTGACGTTCTACTTCCAGAACCAGGCGCCGGTGACGGTGAACGTGACCACCGACATCTTCCGGCGCGGCGGGCTGGCGCTGGCGCAGCTGCCGCAGATCCCGAACAACTCGGTCTTCTCGATCATCCTGGAGTCGGACCAGCCGATCGTGGCGGCGCTGACGCACTTCGACCAGAGCGTCGCGACGGACCCGATGGGGTCGTCCACGCTGGGGATCCCCGGGAAGGGGTCGGCGTTCGGCATCCTGCCGAAGGCCAACGCCGGCGCGGGGGTGACGGACACGATCTCGGTGGTCAACCCCGGGACGGTCGCGGCGGTGGTGAACCTGACGCTGACGTTCGACGACGACACGGGGCTGCAGGACCTGGAGCGTTCGGCGGTGCTGATCCTGCCGGCGCAGAGCCGCGGGACGTTCGACCTGGGCACGATCGCGCAGCTGGCCGACGGCCGGCGGTACACGATCCGGTACCACACGAACTCGGGCGTGGAGGTGCACGCGGGGTGGCTGCACTCGCAGGGCTTCCCCGGGATCGCCAACGCGGACGCGATCAGCAACCCGTTCGCGTACAGCGCGTCCACGACGTGGCGGTTCGCGGAGGGGTTCATGGACCCGGCCCGCGCGGGGGTGGACGTCTTCGAGACGATCTCGGTGTACAACCCCAACTCGTTCTTCTTCACCGGCCAGAACTCGGCGGTGCTCGTGACGTTCAACTTCCGCTACGCCGACGGGCACACGGTGACGGAGACGCGGGAGGTCGGCGCCGGGCGGCGGCTGGACCTCGACCTGCACAACCTGCGGTCGATCCTCGACGAGGGGAACAACAACCAGCGCTTCTTCTACTCGATCGAGGTCGTGTCCGACCTGCCGATCATCGCGCAGATGTGGCACTTCGACCTGACGCTGGGGGACCGGCAGCCCAGCGGCGGGTTCGCCACGCTGGGGATGCCGGGGACGCTGGTGAGGCTGGACGCGCTGAACTCCTTCGGCGGTGGCGGCGGCAACATCTGACCGCGGCCCTCGCCGCCCGTCCCCCCCGCTTCCGCGGGGGGGAGTCAACCGGAACACCCACCATCACCATCAGCCCCGCGCCGGCGGGGCTGCTTTTTTGACCGTGCGCAGCAGGGACCGGGCCGGCGCGGCCAGGGGGCGGGGGAGGCGGTCGAGCGCGCCGTGGAGGGCGCGGGAGATGCGGAGGGCGGGCTTGCCCTCGAGTTCGGCGACGCGCTCGGCGAGGCGGGCGACCTCGGCGCGGGCCTCGTCGCGCTCCTGGACCAGGTCGCGGATCCAGGCGCGCATGTCGCGGATGGGGATGGCGTCGAGGTTCTCGTCGAGCCAGTTGGCGTCGGACCGGCGCAGGAGCGAGTTGGAGAGGGCGAGGAGGCGGTCGAAGTTGGCGAGGAAGAAGTCGCGGTGGCGGGCGACGATGTCGGCGTAGATCTCGTCGTGGCGGCGGACGGCGCGGTTGATCATGGTCTCGTGGCTGTGGCGCCGCCAGACGTAGATGGGCTTGCGGACGCGCAGGCCGCGCCAGGAGCGGCGGGCGAACTTGATCCACAGGTCCCAGTCCTCGTAGCCGATGGTCATGGACTCGGTGTAGCCGCCGACGGCCTGGAAGCGGTCGCGCCGGATCAGGGCGGTGGGGGCGTGGAGGTTGGTGATCAGGAGGAGGACGGGGTCCCAGTCGGGGACGGCCCAGACGCCGTGGCCGAGTTCGGCGAGGCGCTGCTGGCCGTAGACGTGGGAGACGTCGGCGTCGCGGCCCGCGGCACGCTCGGCCTCCAGGGCGGCGAGCATGTCGGCGACGGCGTCGGGCTCGAGGTAGTCGTCGGCGTCGAGGGGGAGGATGAACTCGGGGTCCCACCCGAGGCGGACGGCCTCGGCGACGGCGCGGTTGCGGGCGCCGGGAAGGCCGGTGTTCGTCTGGTGGAGGACGTGGACGCGGCCCTGGGCGCCGGGGAGGTCGAGGCAGGCGTCGCAGGCGGCGGGGGTCGTGCCGTCGGTGGAGCCGTCGTTCACGATGACGACCCGGACGTTTCCGGCCTTCTGGGCGAGGGCGGAGCGCACGGCGTCGGCCACGAAGCGGCCGTGGTTGAAGCAGGGGACAACGACCGCGATGCTCGGGGGGGGCTCAGGCAGTGGCGCCATGTCGGGGGCCCGTGGTGGGCGGGCGGAGTGAAGAGTCGGCGGGATGATAGGGTCGGGGCGGGGGGCGGGGCCGGATGAAAGGGCGCGTGCGAGGGGTCAGGGGAAGGGAGAGAGGGCGGGCGGCTGTACGCGGGGGGATCGAGGGGGGATACTTCCCGGTTCATGGATGCATCGGGGCAACTTGCGCGACGGTCCGGGCACTCCCGCAGCGGGGCGTTCTGGGTGTTTGCGCGGCGGATGCTGCGGCATCGGTGGATGCTGGCGGCGTCGCTCGTCTTCGCGTCGATCTCGGCGGGGGGGCTGGGGGCGGGGATCGTGGCGATGGCGCCGGTGCTGGACAACATCCTGGTGCTGCCGCAGGACCCGGCGGCGGGGGGGCTTGAGGGGGCGGAGGCGATGGGGAAGGACCTGCCGGTGCTGGCGCGGGAGTTGAACGCGCGGCTGGCGGGGTCGGCGGTGCTGGGCTGGGTGCAGATCCCGGAGTCGTGGATCGAGGGGCTGCCGCGGGGGCGGTTCCCGGCGGTGCTGTGGATCGTGGTGGGGCTGGGGGCGCTGACGGTGATCGGGGCGACGGCGAACTTCCTGCACCAGTACCTGGCGCTGACGGTGATCAGCCGGACGATCGCGAACATCCGGCGGGACGCGTTCCGGCGGGCGGTGCACCTGCCGCTGAAGACGGTGCTGCGGGCGGGGACGACGGACACGATCAGCCGGGTGGTGTACGACACGGCGACGCTGGGGAACGGGTTCAACGCGCTGCTGGGCAAGGCGGTGGCGCAGGCGACGAAGGGGCTGGCGGCGCTGGTGGTGGCGCTGGCGGTGAACTGGCGGCTGACGCTGGTGGCGCTGCCGGTGGCGTTCGTGATGTACCACGTGATCCGGAAACTGGGGAAGCGGATCCGCCGGGCGAGCCGGACGGCGCTGGAGGGGCAGGCGGGGCTGTACCAGACCGCGGCGGAGACGCTGGGGGGGCTGCGGGTGGTGAAGGTCTACACGAGCGAGCGGACGGAGGCGGGGCGGTTCCACCGGATCAACAAGCAGGTGGTGAGGCAGGAACTGCGGGTGCGGACGGCGCGGGCGCTGTCGAGCCCGCTGATCGAGATGCTGACGGTGTTCATCCTGGGGGCGCTGGCGCTGCTGGCGGCGAAGGCGATCATCGACGGGCGGCTGGACCCGCGGTCGTTCCTGGTGGTGTTCGGGTCGCTGGGGATCGCGGCGGCGTCGCTCAAGCCGCTGACGGGGTTCAGCAACGACATCCAGCAGGCGGCGGCGGCGGCGGACCGGATCGGGGTGCTGCTGGGGCTGGAGCCGGAGCCGGGGCATGGGCACCGGCTGCCGCGGCTGCCGCGGCACGGGCCGGGCGGGTCGGTGGTGTTCGAGAACGTGACGTTCACGTACCCGAGCGGGGAGGACGGGGACCGGCTGGCCGGGCCGGCGTCGAGCGCGGGCGCGGGGCCGGCGATCCGGGGGGTGTCGCTGACGGTGAAGCACGGGGAGACGGTGGCGTTCGTGGGGCCGAACGGGTCGGGGAAGACGACGCTGCTGAGCCTGGTGCCGCGGCTGTTCGACCCGGACCAGGGGCGGGTGCTGATCGACGGGCGGGACATCCGCGAGGTGTCGGTGCGGAGCCTGCGGCGGCAGATCGGGGTGGTGACGCAGGACACGGTGCTGTTCGCGGGGACGATCCGGTCGAACATCGCCTACGGGGACCCGCACGCCTCGGAGGAGCGGATCCGGGAGGCGGCGCGGCGAGCGCGCGCGGAGGAGTTCATCCTGGAGAAGCCCGGGGGGTACGACGCGGTGATCGGCGAGGGGGGCGCGGGCCTGAGCGGGGGCCAGAAGCAGCGGCTGGCGATCGCGCGGGCGGTGCTGCGGGACCCGGCGATCCTGATCCTGGACGAAGCGACGAGCATGATCGACGCCGACAGCGAGGCGAAGATCGCGGAGGCGCTGGCGGAGTTCGGGCGTGGGCGGACGTGCCTGATCGTGGCGCACCGGCTGAGCACGGTGATGGCCGCGGACCGGATCGTGGTGATGGCGGAGGGGAAGATCGTGGACGAGGGCCGGCACGAGGAGTTGCTGGGGCGGTGCGCGGTGTACCGGATGATCGCGCAGAACCAACTGGTGCGGGCGGATGGAACGACGGCGGCGGCGGTGGGCAACGGGGTGGGCAACGGGGCGGCGCGGCGCGGTGCGGGGAGCGGGCCGGCGGCCGCGGCGGGGGCGGCGGGCCCAGGGGCGGGGGCCTGAGGGCGGGGAGGAGCGACCAGCATGCACGAGACGTTGCCGGACGGGACGGTGATCGTGTCGCGGTGCGACTTCTGCCGCGCGGAGTTCGACGCGGAGCCGATGGTGGAGGGGCACCAGGGGAGCCTGATCTGCCTGAAATGCCTGAGCACGGCGTACACGGACGTGGTGCTGGCGGGGGGCGGGCGGGAACTGGCGGGGAGCAAGTGCACGATGTGCCTGGAGCACCGCGACCAGCCGCAGTGGGAGAGCCCGCTGCACCCGGAGGCGCACATCTGCCTGCGCTGCATGAAGCAGGCGGCGACGCGTCTGGAGAAGGATCCGGACGTCGGGTGGAGGCGGCCGGGCGCAGGAGACAGCGCGGCCGCGCGGTGAGCCGGGGCTCAAGAAACCGGTGCTACAGGTTCGGCTGGGGCGTCAGGCGGAGGTAGGGCTTGACCTTCCGGTAGCCCTTCGGGAAGGCCTTGTCGGCCTCGGCGTCGCTGACGGCGGGGACGATGATGCAGTCGTCGCCGTACTTCCAGTTGACGGGGGTGGCGACCTTGTAGTCGGCGGTGAGCTGGAGGGAGTCGAGGACGCGGAGGATCTCGTCGAAGTTGCGGCCGGTGCTGGCGGGGTAGGTGAGGGTGAGTTTGATCTTCTTGTCCGGGCCGATGATGAAGACGGAGCGGACGGTGAGGGTGTTGTCCGCGTTGGGGTGGATCATGCCGTAGAGGGTGGAGACCTTGCGGTCGGCGTCGGCCAGGAGGGGGAAGTTCAGCGCGACGCCCTGGGTCTCCTCGATGTCCTTCGACCAGGCGTGGTGGTCCTCAAGGGGATCGACGCTCAGGCCCAGGACGCGGACGTTGCGCTTGTCGAACTCGGCCTTGAGCCGGGCGACCTCGCCGAGTTCGGTGGTGCAGACGGGGGTGAAGTTCTTCGGGTGCGAGAAGAGGATGGCCCACTTGCCGTCGATGTACTCGTGGAAGTGGATGGGGCCGTGCGTGGAGTCCTGGACGAAGTCGGGGGCGGCGTCGCCGAGTTGGAGGCTCATGGGGTGACTCCTGGGAGGGGGTGAGAGGGGGGACCGGAGCGGGGGACGGCGGGGTCGCGGCCGCTCGACGGGGAAGAGTGTACCGCGGGGCGGGGGGCGAGGGGGAACAGCACACAACTGCACAGCACACAGCACACATCGCGCGGCACACGGCGGTTGGTGTGCGCGGGGGATGGGGGTGCCGCGCCCGGGTTCGGGTTTTCTCCGGGCAGTGGGGCGGGGCGGCGCGTGGGGGCGCGGCGGGGCTTATTGCACGGCGGCGGTGAGGTTCTCGAAGAGCCACTCCTGGTCGGGTCGCCAGTGCATCCGCAGGATCTCGCCGTTGGGGCCGGCGCCGAAGAGGCTCATGGAGTCCTGGCTGCCGGCGAAGCCGTCGAGGCGGCCGACGGGGCGGATGCTGCGGTCGGGGCGCTCGAGGTCGAGGTGGGTGAGCAGCCAGGTGTTGGTCTCGGGGACCCACCAGTAGATGCTGGTCTCGCCGCGGTCGTCGAGGCCGATGATGTTGAGGGCGCCCCAGCCGGTGACGAAACTGCTGACGCTCTCGGGGCGGAGTTGGACGAAGTCGTACTCCTGGGTGAGGTTGTTCTTGGCCCACTCGCCGCCGAAGCCGGGGACCCACCAGGTGACGACGGTGTCGCCGTTGGCGTCGGTGCCGGCGATGTGGATGGCGCCCCAGGGGGCGAGGAAGGGGGCGAGGCCGCCGACGAGGACGGGGGCGCCGGTGATGCGGCTGAGGTTCTCGGAGCGCCACTGGCCGTTGATCTCCGGGGCGGTCCAGACGGTCCAGATGTCGCCGTTCTCGTCGAGGCCCGCGATGTTGAGGCCGTCCCAGGAGGTGACGTAGGAGACAAGGCCGCCGTGGTAGGCGGGGGTGGGCAGGCCGTTGGGGCGGAGGTGCTCGGCGCTGAAGTTGACGTAGCGCCAGGCGGGGAGGCCGTCGTCGTTGGCGTCGTCGGTGCTGGTGTAGGCGACGACGTCGCCGACGCCGTCGATCCCGGCGAGGTAGGCGACGCCGGCGAGGGAGGTGAAGGTGGTGAGGCCGCGGACGATGGGGGTGGCGGGCGCGCCGGCGGCGGCGGCCTCGGCGGTGAGGTTGCGGACGAGCCACTGGCCGTTGGCCTGCTGGAGGATGAGGTACAGGCCGTCCTCGGCGACGCCGGCGTAGGCGACGCGCCCGGAGACGGGGTCGGTGAAGGTGACGGCGTCGGTGACGCGCGGGGCGTCGGCGGAGCCGGCGAGGTTGATGGCGGTCCAGCGGCCGGTGGCGGGGTCGCGCTGGAAGGCGAGGATCTCCTGGGCGAGGTTGATGGTGATGGCGGTGAGCGGGCTGCCGGGGGGCTCGGTGGCGCTCATGCGGTTGCCGGCGAGGGAGCGGACCGGGCCGCGGCCGATGGGGGTGAGGATGAACCCGAGGCCGTTGTCGAGGGTGCGGCCGATGATGACGCCCTCGTCGTTGATGGACGAGAGGCGGACGTGGCGGCTCTCGTCGAGGGTGGGCGGGTCGCCGGCGGTGACGGACTCGCGGGTGTCCATGACGACGCCCTCCTCGGGGTTGTAGAAGAAGCCGCGGGTGGCGCCGGTGGCGTCGGTGTAGCGGCCGACGATCCAGCCGGAGTCGTTCATGGAGTGAGGGAAGAAGTTGTTGCCGTCGCGGATGCGCTCGAGGACCTCGACGCGGCCGTCGCGGAGGAGGGCGGGGTAGATGAAGGTGTCCTCGCCGCGGACGCTGCCGACGATGACGCCGAACTCGTTGATGTCGTTGGCGCCGAAGCCGGGGACGGAGACCGTGCCGCCCTGGGGCGTCCAGATGAAGGAACTGAGGGCCTCGGGCTCGGTGCGGCCCACGACGGTGCGGGCCTCGTTCATCATGACGGCCGAGCCGTTGAAGAGGTGGGTGAGGACGCCGTCCTCGAAGAGCCAGGTGGAGTAGCGGTTGTCGGCGGTGATGCGCTCGACCAGGACGAGGCCCGAGTCGGTGATGTCCACGGCGCGGATGCGGGCGTAGGTGTCGCTGGGGCCGTTGTAGGTCCGGATGAGGTCCACGAGGCGGCGGCGGACGCCGTTCTCCCAGAGGAAGGGGTCGAAGCCCTCGAGGTCGCGCCCGCCGAGGACGACGCGGGAGCGGTTGATGTCGATGACGCGGTCGCCGGGGTTGAAGCCGCGGCTGGGGAGGAGGAAAAACTCGCCGCCGAGGAGGAGGAAGCCCTCGCCGCCGGCCTCGCCCCAGATGACGGGGCCGTCGGCGATGCCGGTGGGGAGCAGGTCGAGCATGGACGCGCCGGAGAAGACGTACATGCGGGCCCGCTCGCGCCCGTCGGGGCTGAGGTCCTGGGTGGAGGCGAAGAGGAAGTCGATCGCGCCGTCGCCGTTGACGTCGCCGGCGGGGGCGACGGCGACGCCGACGCGGTCGCCGACGACCAGGCCGATGCTGTGGGAGACGAACTCGCCGATCAGCCGGCCGCCGTCGCCGGAGATAACGGCGACGCGGGCGTCGGGGGTGGGCGAGGGCTCGCCGACGAGCAGGTCGGCCGTGCCGTCGGCGTCGGCGTCGCCGGCGAAGGCGATGGACGCGCCCAGCGAACCTCCGGGCTTGTTTCCGTTGACGGTGAACAGGGTCGTGCCGTCGGCGCCGGAGAAGACGGCGACGCGGCCGGCCCCGCCCGAGGCGGCGGGGGCGCCGACCGCGACGTCGGGGACGTTGTCGCCGCTCAGGTCGTACCCGCCGGCGACGGAAGCGCCGAAGCGCTCGCCCGCGGCGGCGCCGGTCAGGGTGCGCAGCAGCGCGCCCGTGCGGCCGGAGAAGATCAGCGCTGCGCCGGCGCCCGCGGCGGGGGCGCCGACGATCACGTCGTCTCGCCCGTCGTTGTCGACGTCACCGGCGCCGGAGACCGCGGAGCCGAGGCGGCCGCCCGCGGGGCCGCCGGTGAGGGTCTGCAGGAGGTGGCCGCCCGCGCCGGCGTAGATGTACGCCGCGCCCGCGCCGGGGGCGCCGACGACCAGGTCGTCCACGCCGTCGCCGCTGGCGTCGCCGGCCGCGGCGATCGCCTCGCCGAAGCGGCTGCCGGCGCTCGGGCCCTCCAGGGTGCGGATGACCGAGCCGTCGAGGCCGGAGTAGACGTAGACGCGGCCGACCTCGCCCGCGCCGCCGTTGAAGCGCGGGGAGCCGACGGCGATGTCGGCGTGGCCGTCGCCGTTGACGTCGCCCAGGCCGGCGACGGAAGCGCCGAACTCGGGGGCGCCGTCGCTGAAGGTGTAGAGGAGTTTGCCGGTGGCGCCGGAGTAGACCGCGGCGATGGCGCTGGAGGGGCCGCCGTCGGGGGCGACGCCGCCGGCGCCGACGATGACGTCGTCCACGCCGTCGCCGTTGACGTCGCCGGCGGGGGCGACGGCGGAGGCGATGGTGCGGGCGGCGGGGTCATCGCCGGAGGGGCGGAGGGTCATCAGCGGCGCGGCGGCGCCGAGGTAGTTCATCAGCGACGTGTAGGCGAAGGCGGTGAGGTGAACGCGCGGCTCGAGCGGTTCAAGCAGGACGGCGGGGGTCGCGGCGGTGGCGCGGGAGCGACGCTGCTGGCGCTGGTTGGCTCGCATCGGTGACTGCCTGCCTTTCGTGATCCGGCCCCGGTGTGCCGGGCGGCGTGGACCCACAGAAGAGCGACGTGGCGCAATCGGCCGCCCCGGGGTCGCGGGCGGTCGTGCGTCGTCCCCCCCCACGTGCACACGGGGGACAGAGACAATCTACTTGCGCTGGGAGGGTCGGGCCATGCGCGCCGAGCGAAGGTGCGCTCATGCGCTCGGGAGGCCCGCGGAGAACGGCCGGAATCCGGGCGCGAGGTCAGAGGACGCACATCTTTGATGCAATCCCTTTCACGCCGGTCCGATGCGTGAAGCCGCTCTGAGGCGCAGCGCCCGTGGCGCGCAGGGGAACGGACGGGCGTGCCGCGGGCTTTCCTGCAAGGGAAGGGCGCGGGGCCGGTCAGTCGCCGAAGGAGGTGTAGACGGCGCGGGCGGCGGCGATGAGGGGGTGGTCGAGCGGGATGGTCCGCTGGCGGCCGGCGGGGTAGGCGATGTCCACGTCGGTGAGGGCGCCGCAGGAGAGGGCGACCATGCGGTTGCGCGCGCCGGACTTGAGGAGGCGCATGGCGTGGTGGCCGAACTGGGTGGCCAGGACGCGGTCGGCGGCGACGGGGGTGCCGCCGCGCTGGATGTGGCCGAGGACGACGTAGCGGGCCTCGATCGGCTTGCCGCGGAGGGCGGTCATGGTCTCGATGGACTCGGCGACGAGTTTGCCGATCCCGCCGAGGCGGATGGGGTCGGGGGAGGTGGGGTCGATCCTGGCGACGACCTGCTCCCCGCCGCGGGGGCGGGCGCCCTCGGCGACGCAGATGATGGAGAACGACTTGCCGCGGCCGGCGCGGTCGAGGACGGCGTCGGCGACGCGCTCCATGTCGAAGGGGATCTCGGGGATGAGGATGATGTCGGCCCCGGAGGCGACGCCGGCGTGCAGCGCGATCCAGCCGGCGTTGCGGCCCATGACCTCGACGACCATGGCGCGGTGGTGGCTCGCGGCGGTGGTGTGGACGCGGTCGAGGGCCTCGGTGGCGATGGAGACGGCGGTGGTGAAGCCGAAGGTCAGGTCGGTGCCGAAGAGGTCGTTGTCGATGGTCTTGGGGATGCCGATGAAGTTGAGGTCCCCGGCCCCCTCGACGTTCAGCAGGGCCGCGGCGATGCTCATGGTGCCGTCGCCGCCGATGACGACCAGCGCGTCGAGGCCGCGGGCGCGGTAGTGCTCCAGGCAGCGGCGGGAGACGTCCACGGGGGCGGGGGCGCCGGGGACGCGGTGGTTGAAGGGGTCGGCCTTGTTGGAGGAGCCGAGGATGGTGCCGCCGACGGTGAGGATGTTGGAGACGTCGGAGGTGTGGAGGTAGGTGGCGCGGTTCTCGATCAGGCCGAGGAAGCCGTCGTAGAAGCCGACGACCTCGATGTCGTTGAAGCGGGCGTCCTTGGTGACGGCGCGGATGACCGCGTTGAGTCCGGGGCAGTCGCCGCCGCCGGTGAGGACGCCGATGCGCTTGATGTCGGGCTTGCCGGTGTTGTTGTTGCTGCTGCTGGCCGCCATGGGGCGATCCTAGGGAGAAAAGGCAGAACGCGGGGGAAGCGGGGCGAGCGGGGGAACGCGGGGAGGAGGGAGGGTTGATTGAGGATGTGCCGGGCGCATCGTGATGGGGGCATCGGATGTCGTGGCGGCGACCATCTACCTGCGTGATCGACGGCGCGATCGGACGAGCGGGCGGACGCGCCGCCGGGCTTGCGTCGCGGCGTGTTCGCACCGCCGCATCAGGTCCGGCGCCGCCGCGGTGAGGACTCCCGCCATCACCGCCAGCGCGACCGGCCAGACGATCGGCAGCGGCGCCATCCTGCCGCCCCCGAACGGCCCGGAGAGAGCCGGCGTGAGGGTGATGAGGGTGAGCAGGCAGATGGGGAGGGCGAGGTCGCGGGCCCTGCGGCGGGCGACCCGCCGCAGCACGCCGGCATCGCCGAGGCGCTCGGCGCAGGCGAGTTCGGCGACTTGCCGCGCCCGCTGGTCGTACGGAAGGAGGACCTCCTCGCCGCCCTCGAAGACCAGCCGCGCCGGCCACGCGCGCGGGTGGACCCGGCGCAGCTCGGTCCAGACGAGCTCCGTGTGGCGATGCTCCCGATCGATGGCGGTGACGCCGCGGCGCGTCATCCGCACGATCATCGCGCTGCGCCGCTGGCGGAAGATCGCAACAAGCGTGCGGACCGCGTACCCGGCCGTTGCGACCCACAGACCCGCCGCCGCGAGGCACATCAGTTCGACCCACAACCGGTGTGCCGAGGGCAAGACCGGGGAGGCCCGCCACAGCAGCAGCGAGGCCGCGACGAGAACGGTGGGCCCCAGCAGGAGCATGGCCACAAACGACGCCGCCAGGGCGACCGCCTCGCCGGCTGTTTGCGCGCGGTCCGGGGGCGGCACCCGCAGGTCCAGCGTCCCCAGCCGCCACGCCCGCCGGAGCGCCGCCCGGGCCGCGGCCGCGGCCGTCCGCCGCTCCCTGGCGGTGCGGAGCCTCAGGTAGACGGGCCGGCCGCGAAGCTGGCTGCGCTCCCCCTGCTCGTCGAACAGGGCGGCCTGATCCTTGTGGACGCGGACGTGGACCCACGGGATGACCGCGCCGGCGAGTTCCGGTGGGACGCCGCGGCGATGCTCGACCTGGAGGCCGGCGAGGCGGACCCTGGCGTGGCAGACCAGCGGCCATCCACTCGGCCGCCACTTGGCCCGCTGATCGGGATGGACCGCCGCATCTGCACCTGACATCCGGCCCAGTGTAACGAGGCGGGGAAGCACGCCCGTGCTGTGGCAGGCCCCCGGAGATCCGGGTCGGTCCTTCGCCTCAGGCACGTGATGGTCCGGCCCCTCGCGCCGGCCGCGCAGCCCCCTGCGCACGAGAGCGGGCATACCCTTCGAACGCCTGAATCACCTCGGCCCGGACGAGATGCGCCGTACCCGGTTCCGACAAGACGACGCACCAGGGAGTGTCGTCATGGCGGGGGTTCTGCTGGTCGTCGCGGGGTTGTTCGAGGTCGCCTGGGCGGTGGGGCTCAAGTACACGCAGGGGTTCACCAGGTTCTGGCCGAGCGTGCTCACAATCGCGGCCATCGCGATCAGCATGTACCTGCTGTCGGTGGCGGCCCGGACTCTTCCCATCGGCACGGCGTACGCCGTCTGGGTCGGCATCGGGGCCGCGGGCACGGCGGTTCTGGGCGTCGCCCTCTTCGGGGAGTCGATCAACGCGGGCCGGCTGCTGTGCCTCGGGCTGCTGATCGTCGCGATCATCGGGCTGAAGCTGACCGCCGGGGCGGAGTGACCGCGCCGGCGATGCGGGCGGGGCCGGGGCTCCGCAACAGGCCCAACCGAGCCGAAGGAAATCCGCCGGCGGGCTGATCGTTCCTGTTCTGAGGGGCGCACCCGTCGCGCCCGGGGGCGTTCTGCGCCCGGTCCGCGGGCCCTGCCCGAACCAACAGGCCCCCAACCCGGTACGATGACAGCAATGGCCGACGGAGCGGCGACACCCATGGAGCGCTTGGATGCCCCCGCGGCCGCGGCTCCCGATACCGGGCGACCGGGCGCGGGGCACCGGCAGGCGCCGCCGGCGACGGAGGCCGACGCCCAGCTCTACCTCCACCCGCAGACCCTGGCGAGGCTCGGGACGCTCGAACTGCGGGCGAAGATGATCGTCGAGGGGGTGATGAGCGGGCAGCACCGCTCGCCGTACCACGGCTTCAGCGTGGAGTTCGCGCAGCACCGGCCGTACGTCGCCGGGGACGACATCCGGCACCTGGACTGGAAGGTCTTCGGGCGCAGCGACAAACTGCACCTGAAGCAGTACCAGCAGGAGACGAACCTGGACCTGATGGTCCTGGTGGACTCCTCGGGGTCGATGAACTTCGGGAGCCGGTCGTTCGCGGACGCCTCGGGGCGGGGGAAGGCGACGAGCCCCGGGGGGCGGAGCAACTGGACGAAGTTCGATCACGCGACGGCGCTGGCGGCGGCGCTGTCGTACATGGCCCTGCGGCAGGGGGACCGGGCGGGGCTGACGGTCTTCGCGGACGAGGTGCGGTCGCTGGTGAAGCGGTCGAGCGCCCAGGGGCAGTGGCGGCAGATCGTGGGGGCGCTCTCGACGCACCCGGTGGACCGGCCGACGAACCTGGGGCGCGTGGTGGACCAGGTGCTGGGGAAACTGAACAACCGCTGCCTGATCGCGCTGATCAGCGACCTGTACATCGACCCGGAGGAGTTCCGCACCGCGCTGGCCCGCATCCGGCACCGGCGGCACGACCTGATCGTCTTCCAGGTGATGGACCGGGCGGAGCGCGAGTTCGACCTCTCGGAGACGGCGCCGTTCGAGGGGCTGGAGGGGGAGCCGCGGCTGAAGATCAACCCCCGGGCGATCCGCAAGGCGTACCTGCAGGCGTTGGAGGAGCACCTGGACGCGATCGAGAAGATCACCCGCGGCTTCGGGTTCGACTACCAGCCCATCAGCACGCACGACTGGCTCGGCCCGCCGATCGCGGCGTTCATGGCGAGGCGGTCGGCGGGGATCAAGCGGGGGAAACTGGGATAAGGGAGGGCACGGAGAACACGGAGAGGTCACAGGGGGGAATCACGTCAGGATTGGACAGGCCAAGGCAGAGGCGCAGGGCAACGCACACTTGATCAGGATGACGCCGAAGAACCCGCACGCCGCGACTCCGGGCTCCGTTCCCGTCGCTTGCCAGTTCCTGTTCCCGCGTTTCTCTCTCCGTGATCTCCGTGTCATCGGTGGTGAAACTTCGTTCTCCGTCCCTGAGTCAAGGGAGCACGTCCAGTGACCTTCCTTCACCTGGGGCTCGCGATAGCCGGTGCGGCGTGCGTGGCGATCCCGATCGCCATTCACCTGCTCATGCGCCGGCGGCGCAAGCCCATCATGTGGGGGGCGATGCGGTTCCTCGTCGAGGCGTACCGGCGGCAGCGGCGGCGGCTGATGCTGGAGCAGTGGCTGCTGCTGGCGACGCGGTGCCTGCTGGTGCTGCTGCTGGGGCTGGCGATCGCGCGGCCGATGCTCGCGGGGTCGGGGCGGGCCGCGGGGGGGCGGACGGTCTACCTGCTGATCGACAACGGGCTCGCCTCCACCGCCGCCGGCGCGGACGCGAGCGCCGCGCTGGCCCGCCACAAGGCCGCGGCCGATCGGATCCTGTCGATGCTCGTCTCCGGCCAGGGCGGGGGCGACGCGGGGGACCGCGCCGCGCTGATCACCATGGGCGGGCCGTCGGAGGGGGTCGTGGTCCCGCCGTCGGGGGACATCGACGCCGTCCGGCGGCTCGTCGCGGCGGTGACGCCCACCGACTCGCGGACGGACATCAACGGCTCGATCGCGCTGGCCGCGTCGGCGATCGAGTCCGACCGCGGGGAAGGGGGCGACGGAACGCGGGATCGGCGGACCATCGTCGTCGTGCTCAGCGATTTTCTTGAGGGGTCGGCGGAGACGGACTCGGCCCTGGCGCGCCTCCCCGAGGGCGTGACGCTGCTGGCGAGCCGACCGCTGGAGGCCGGCGCGGCGTCGCTGGAGAACGTCGCGATCACCGGGCTGGAGCCGCTGCGGTCGCTGGTCGTCGCGGGGGGCGGGGAGGGGGCCGGCGGAGCGGGCGGCGCCGGGGAGCAGGTGCGGGTGTCGGTGCGGCGCAGCGGCGCGGCGGTGGCGCAGCCGGGCGTGGCGGCCGTCCGCGTGCGGGTGATGCGCCCCGGCGAGGAGCCGGGGGCGATCGGCGCCGGCGCGGCGGGGAACGTCGGGCGCGGGGTGGTCCGGTTTGAGCCGGGGCAGGAGGAGGGGTCCACCGTCGTTCCGGTGACGATCGCCGCGAGCGCGGGCTCGGGCGTGACGCTCGCGATCCTGGAGGCGGAGACGGACGCGGACGCGATCGCCGCGGACAACCGCTGGCGGCGGCCGGTGGAGGTGCGGCAGGCGCTGCGCGTGGGCGTGGTCGCCCTGCGGCGGTTCGGGGAGATGGGGCGTGTGGACCAACTCTCGCCGGCGGAGTGGCTGCGGCTGGCGCTGCGGCCGACGGGGCCTGCCGGCGCACTGGATGATTCCGGCGAGATCGAGGTGCACGAGATCGAGCCGGGGGCGCTGGACCCGGGGAGGCTGGCGCGGCTGGATGCGCTCTTCCTGCCGCGGCCGGACCTGTTGAACGACGAGATGTGGCGGCGGGTCCGCGCCTTCGCCGACGGCGGCGGGCTTGTGGTCGTCACGCCCCCGGCGGAGGCGACGGTGCACGTCTGGGCGGACGCGATGGTCCGCGAACTGGGCCTGCCGTGGACGCTGGCGCGCGAGGCGACGGTGTACGGCCAGGGCGAGGATGGGGCGGCGGCGCAGGGGGCGCGGATCGCGCCGCCGACGCCCGCGGCGCAGGTGGGCGGGGGCGCGGGCGGAAGCGACGTGCTCGCGCTGCTGCGGCCGGAACTGGAGGACCTCACGCGTCCGGTGACGGTCTTCCGCGCGCTGGCGATGCAGTTCGGCGAGGCCGGGTCGGGGGCCGCGGCGTCCGAACGGCTGCTGACGCTGGAGGACGGCACCGTCCTGCTCTGGGCCGGCGAGGCGGGGCAGGCGCAGGCGGCCGACGCGGGGGCCGAGGCGAACGCCGGCGCGGCGCCGGCGGGGCGCGGCCTGGTCGTCTACCTCGGCGCAGCGCTGGACCTGTCGTGGACCGACCTGCCGGCGCGGCCGCTGATGGTGCCGCTGGTGCAGGAACTCGTGCGGCAGGGAGTGGGGCGAGCGCGCGGGTCGTGGTGGGGCGTGGCGGGGCGCACGATCGCGGTGCCGCGGCGGACGGTGGAACTGCTCAAGGTTGAGGAGCGTGGCGGCTCGCGCGAGACGGCCGCGCCGTCGGTGGTGCGCGTGGACCCGTCCGGCGTCACCGCCGAGCCGGTCCGGCACGCGGGAGCGTGGCGGGCCGTGGACGATCGGGGCGGCGTCCGCGGGGTCGTCGCGGTCAACGCGGACCCGCGCGGCGGGCTCGTGGGGGCGCAGCCCGCGGAGAACGTCGAGCGGTGGCTCCGGGCCGCGGCGGGGGATGAGGTCGTCTGGATCGACGCCGGCGCGGTCGCCGCGCCCGAGGCGGCGACGGCTGGCGGCGACGATGGGCCGTCGGCCCTGACGGCCGCGCTCGCCGGGGACCGGCATGGCCCGCCGATCTCGCTGCCGCTGCTGCTCGCGGCGGCGGCGGTCGCCGTTGCTGAACTGGGGCTGGCGCGCTGGGCGAGCCACGCGGACGCGGGCCCGACGGCGGGCGTGGCGGGGGTGAGCGCATGAGCGGCGTGATCGAATGGCTGCTGGATCTGAAGACGCTGCGCTTCGGCCAGGAGGGGGTGCAGTTCGGCTTCGAGCGGGCGATCCCCGGGTGGGGATGGGCGCTGGTGGTGCTCGGCGCGGCGGCGCTGGCGTGGTGGAGTTACCGGCGGCTGGAGGGGAGCCGGACGTGGCGGGGGGTGCTGGGGGTGCTGCGGGCGGCGCTGCTGATCGTGGTGGTGGTGCTCATCGCGGGGCCGCGGCTGATCAAGTCCAACGAGATGGAGGAGCGGGACTGGGTCCTGGTCCTCGCGGACCGGTCGGCGTCGATGACGATCCGGGACGCCCCCGGCGCCGGCGATGGCGCTGCGGCGCGGATGACGCGCGAGGAGCAGTTGCGGCGAGCGCTGGAGGCCAGCCGCGAGGTGTGGGAGTCGCTGGCGGCGGAGCGGGTGGTGGTGTGGCTGGGCTTCGACGGCGGCGCGTACGAACTGGCGCGGGGGAGCGACGAGCAGGGCGCGATTGAACTCGGCGAGGCCGCGGGGCGGCGCACCGCCATCGGGCGCGCCCTGGAGCAGGGCCTCCGCCGCGCGGCGGCGCGGCCGCTGGCGGGCGTCGTGCTGCTGAGCGACGGGCGCAGCATCGACGAGCCGAGCCGGGCGGCGCTGCGCCGGCTCCAGGCCGAGAAGATCCCGGTCTTCACCGTTCCCCTGGGGAGCGACGAGCCGGTGCGCGACATCGGCATCCGCGGCGTCGAGGGCCCGCGCGTCGCGTTCACCAACGACCTCGTCCCCGTCGAGGTCGAACTGGAGACCATCGGCGACGGCGCGGGCGAGGGGGGCTGGGGCACGGTGCAGCTCATCGACCTGGGCACCGGGCTGGTCCTGGACGAGCGCGACATCGACGCGGCCGCGGGTGATGCCGGCGGCGACGGCACGCGCACCATCACGCTCACGGCCAAGCCGAAGGGGCCGGACGAGGGCGGCGCCGACGGCGCGGCCCGCTGGGGCGTCCGCGTCCGCCCCGCCGGCCCGGACCTGGTCGCGGAGAACAACGAGGCGGAGTTCTCGCTGGAACTGGAGAGCCGGCCGCTGCGCGTCGCCTACTTCGACGGCTACCCGCGCTGGGAGGGGCGGTACTTGAAGTGGCTGCTGCTGCGCGAGCAGAGCATCCGCTCCGCGTCGCTGATCCTCTCCGAGGGGAAGCGGTTCGTGCAGGAGGGGGAGATCATCATCGGGGCGCTCCCCGCGTCGCCGGAGGAGTGGAAGCAGTTCGACGTGATCGTCATGGGGGACGTCCGCCCGCAGATGTTCACCGATGAGCAGTTGCGGCACCTGCGCGAGCACGTCGGCGCGGGCGGGGCGGGGCTGCTGTGGATCGGGGGCGAGGCGTGGACCCCTGGGGGGTGGGGCAACACACCGCTGGCCGACCTGCTGCCGATGGCCCTCAGCGCCGGGCCCGGCGGCATGGCGACGGCGGGGACGACCGTCCGCGCCTGGGGCGAGGCGGTGCTGGTGCGCCCGACGGCCGCGGCGGAGCGGTACGGCGTGCTGCGCCTTGCGGACCAGCCGGAGAGCGAGGGGGGCGGCGTGGGCGCGTGGTGGCCGCGGGCGCTGACGGACCCGCAGGCGGGCTGGTCGCTGCTGCGCTGGGCGCAGCGGATCGACCCGCGGACGCTCAAGCCGACGGCGGAGGTTCTGGCCGAGGCGGTGACGGCCTCGGGGAGCGACCGCTCGCCGCTGGTGATCTCCATGCGTTTCGGGGCGGGTCGCGTGCTGTACGTCGGGACGGACGAGATCTGGCGCTGGCGGTACGGGCGCGGTGAGTTCCTGCCGGAGCGCTTCTGGCTGCAGATGATCCGCCTGCTGGGACGCGAGAGCCTGGCCCGTTCGGGCAAGACGGCGACGCTGGTCGCCACGCCGCGGCGGGTCGAGGTGGACCAGCCCGTGCGCATCGCCGTCGAACTGCTCGACCAGCGCCTGGTGGACGCCGCGCCGACGTCGCTACGCGTCCGGCTGGTCCGCACCGGCCCCGCCGGCGACCGCACCGGCGTCGCGGCCGATCCCAACGCCACCCCCGTCGAGATCGTCCTGGCCCCTGAGGGAGGGGTGCTCGACACCCGCGCCGGCTCCCGCATCTTCAGCGCGACCTGGATCGGCGCCGAGAGCGGCCACTACCGGATCGACGCGGTGGACCCGCTGCTCGTCGGCGAGCGTCTGGAGGCGGAGGTGGACGTCTGGCTCGCGGAGGATGAACTCCGCCAGCCGCAGACGGATCACGCCTTCCTTGCCGAACTCAGCGAGGCCACCGGCGGCGCGGTCGTCCCCCCGGCGCAACTCTCCTCGCTCCCGGACCTGCTGCCGAACCGGCGCGTGCGGCTGCTGGGCACGCCGGAGCAGGAGACGCTCTGGGACACCCCGCTGGCGCTGATCCTCGTCATGCTCCTGCTCACGGCGGAGTGGATCGGGCGACGGATCATCAGGCTTGTGTAAGGCTTGGCCGCGCGGGCCCCTGATTTCGGCCCCGGCGGGAAACCGCGAGGGGCGCTCGGGCGTTGTTTTGGATGAGGAGTGGAATGAGGGGGGCCTGAGGACATGATCCTTCACGGGAGGAACGAGAGGGGAACAGTTCGGGGAGGGGAGCGCGGGCCGGCCACCGCGGCGGGCCGATAGAACAAGGACCAGACCGGCGCGAGACGAGCGACACGAAAGGCCCGGTGCAGAGAACCCATGCCGACGCACCCCGACCAGTCCCGGCCCGGCGAGCCCCCACTCACCCCTCCCGCTTCCGCCGCCCCCCAGGCCGGATCGAAGCCCGAGGCGATCGCGCAGGTCGTCCGCTCGCTGACGCGTCTTCGCGCCCGCGTCCGCGCCCTGCTGCTGGCGCAGCGCGTGCTGCTGGTGCTGGCGGTCGCGCTGGGGGCGGTCATCGCCATCGGCGCGGCGGACTACGTGCTGCGCACCCCCGCGTGGTTCCGCGCGGCGATCTGGGCCGTCGGGCTGAGCGTGCTGGCGTGGGCGGTCGTCAACGTCATCGGGCCCGCCTTCCGCTTCCGGCCGCCGCTGTCGGAGATCGCGCTGCGCGTGGAGCGCGGCCCCGCGGGTGAGCGGGCGGGGCTGCGCGGCGTGCTGACCGCCGGCGTCGAACTCGCCGCGGCCAGGGAGCGCGGCGACCTCGGCGGCGCCTCGGCCCGCCTCGCCGAGCCGGTCATCGCGGCGGCCGCGCGGGGCTACTCGCAGGTTCGCGCCCGCGACGTCCTCAGCGGCGCCCGCGCGGGGCGCAGCGCGGCGTGCTTCGGCGCCGCCGCGGCGATGCTCGCGATCCTGCTGGTTCTCGCCCCCGCGCTGGTGGGCATCGGCGCGGCCCGCGTCCTCATGCCCTGGTCCGACGCGCAGTGGCCCAAACGCACCGCCGTCGCCGACGCCACCGGCGCGGCCGTGCATCCGCTCGGCGAGGCGCTGGCGCTGCGGGCCGTGGTGGCCCGTCGCGGCGGCGAGCCCCAGGCCGCGGCCGCGAGCCGCGTCCGGGGGATGTACCGGCTCATCGACGAGCAGGGGCGAGCCGGGCCCGTCAAGACCGTCCTGCTCACCGCCCAGGACCGTGCGGCCGACATGCCCGCGCGCGACAGCGCCGACCCCGGCGCACCGGCCCGCGGCATGCTCTTCGAACGGCTCATCGAGCCCGCCGTCCTCACCGCCGGCGGCGAGCGCCGCGAGGGGACGCTCGAGTACTGGTTCGAGACCGAGGACGACCGGACGCCCGTCGCCTCCGTCCGCCTCGTGAACCCGCCGGCGGTGCTCGCGGCCCGCGCGGAGGTCACGCCCCCGGCCTACGCCGCGAGCACGCACGCGAGCGGCGCGGGATCGGACGAGCCCCGCTCCCTCGACCTCGGCCCCGGCAGCGACGAGCGGGCCGCGCCCCCGGCGATGCTCGCCGGCTCGCGCATCCGCCTGAACCTGATCCTCAACAAGCCCGTCCCGGCGCCTCCCGCGGCCGACGAGAACGCCGCGGCGCGACGCGCGTGGCTCGCCGCGACGCTGGGGGAGGACGTCGCCAAACTCGCGGACGAGCGGGCCGTCTGGACGAGTTTCGAAGGGGAGTTGTGGACGCTCGAGTGGGTGCTGCGCGAGACGGCCCGCCTGCCCGTGCGCGTCACCGACGAGTTCGGCATCGCCTCCGTGGAGGAGTCGGTCTACCGCTTCGAGGCCGTCGCCGACGCCGCGCCGACCGTGACCGTCACCGAGCCGGAGTCGGACCGCACGGTGTTGCCCACCGCGTCGATCAACGTCCGCGGCGAGGGGCGCGACGACGTCGCGCTCGCCTTCGTCGCGCTGGAGCGGCGCCGCGCGACGCGCCCCGCCGGCTCCGAGGGCGCCCCGGCCGAGCCGACGGAGGAGTGGGCGGCGATCACGCGCACCGATGCGGCGGCGGCCGGCGACGGCGCCGCGCCGGCGGCAGCGCGGCAGATGACCGTCGCGGCGCGCGTCGATCTGTCGGAGTTGAACCTCAAGCCCGGCGACGAGTTGTGGCTCAGCGCCGTCGCCGGCGACCGCTTCGAACTCGACGGCGAGCGCCACGAGCCCTCGAGGTCGGGCGTGCGCCGGCTGGTGATCATCAGCGAGGAGGAGTTCGCCGCGCAGGTGCTGGCGGAACTCGGGAGCCTCCGCCGCGCCGCCGTCCGGCTCGACGAGGAGCAGCAGCGGCTCGCGCGTTCGATCGCCCCCGGCCGCGAACTCGCCGAGGGGGACGCCGAGAACGCCCGTCGCGGCCAGGCCGCGATCACCGAGCGGCTCGCCCGCGAGCGCGAGGCCCTCGATCGCCTGCGGCGCCGCATGCAGGACAACCGATTCGAGGACAGCGAACTGGACGCGCTGGTCTCGCGCGCGGGGGAGTTGCTGGAGGAGGCGGGGCGGCGATCCGTCGAGGCCTCGGGCGCGGTGGAGCAGGTCGCGCGCGCCGAGGAGTCGGGCGACGGGGCGACCGAGCAGCAGCGCAGCGCGGCCGCGGCGAAGCAGAACGAGGTCCGCGACGCCCTGGAGGACCTGGCCGACCTGCTCGACCAGGGGCAGGACACCTGGGCGCTGCGCCGGTCCATCGAACGAGCCCTGCAGGACCAGCGGGCCCTGCGCGACCGCACGGCCGCCGCCGCCGCCAGGACCGCCGGCAAGGGCGCTTCCGAACTCTCCCCGCAGGAGCGCGCCGCGCTGGAGCAGATCGCCTCCGAGCAGGAGGACCTCGCGCACCGCACGGACGAGGCCCTGCAGCGCATGCAGGAGCGGCTGGAGGATCTGAAGCGGAACGACCCGGCCGCGGCCAGGGCCGTGGAGCAGGCCGCGGAGCGTGGCCGCCAGCGGCAGGTCCCCACGAGGATGCAGGAGGCCGCGGAGCAGGCCCGGCAGAACCAGGGCAACAGCGCCGTCTCGCAGCAGGACAGCGCGATCCAGGCCCTTGAAGAGATGCTCGAGGCCTTCGACCAGGCGGGCGCCTCGCAGGATGAGGAGTTGCGGCGCCTGCTGGCCACGCTCATCCAGACGCTCGAGCAGCTCGTCAAGGACCAGGCGGCGCAGATCGGGGCGCTGGAGCGCGCCGAGGCCGACCGGGCCTACGCGCCGCTGGTGGACCCGATGATCGCGCTCAACCGCAACACCCTCGCCGCGCTCGACGAGGCCAACGCCGGGCCGCAGGACCTGGCCACCGTCGCGGAACTGATCGACCGCGCCGCCGACGCCCAGGGGAGCGCCATCGCCGCCCTCCGCGCCGACCCCGTCGAGCACGAGACGGTCCATACGCACGAGCAGACGAGCCTCGACCGCCTCACTGAAGCGCTCGAGGAGGCCAAGCGCATCGACGAACAGGCCGCCGAACGCGAGGCGGAACGGAAGGCCGCGGCGCTGAAGAAGGCCTACCGCGAGGCCCTCGCCGAGCAGGTCGCCATCGAGGCGGAATCGTCCGCGCTCTCCGGGCAGGAGCCGACGCGCCGCACCCGCGCCCTGGCCCGCCAGCTCGCCCAGCGGCAGACGGACCTCAAGGACGCCCTCGCCGACCTGCGGGCGCAGACGCGGGAACTCACCGACACGGTGGTCTTCTCGTACGCCCACGACCGGCTCGAGCGGCTGATGACCGACGCCGCGGCGACCCTCGGAACAGGGACGGCCGACGCGATGGTCGTCGCCCGCCAGCGCAGCGCCATCCGCATCCTGCAGTCGCTCATCGAGGCCCTGGACAATCGGCGCCAGCGCGACGACGACTTCCGCGACAGCCCGGACGCCGGCAGCGGGAGCGGAGGCGGCTCCGGCTCGACGCCGATGATCCCGCCGCTGGCCGAGGTGCGGCTGCTGCGCGCCATGCAGATCGAGGCGGCGGAGATGACCCGGCTGGCCGGCGAGGTCGGCGACGCCGCGGCCGTGGCCGAGGCCTCCACCCTCCAGTCCGAACTCGCCGAGCGGGCCGCGGCGCTGCTGGAGGCGATGATGGCGCAGCAGCAACAGCAACAACAGCAGCAGCAGCAACCCCCCGCGCCGCAGCAGCCGCGGGGAGAGCGGGAGGACGAGCGATGACCGCACGCATCCGCTTCACGAAGGAGCCCGCGATGCCGCGCAGCATGAGGATGACCATCCGCGCCGCGGCGGGCGCGATCGCGCTGCTCGCCGGCGCGGCCGCTCAGGCTTCGGCCCCGCCCGAGCAACCCCCCGCGCCGCCGCCGACGACGCCCCCGGCGCAGCAGGACGAGTCCAAGCCCGCGCAGCCCCCGCCGTCGGACATCCCCGACCTCGATGAACTGCTCGGCCTCCCCGGCGCCGGCCGCGGCGACAGGATCGCCGACCCGGCGAAGGAGGAACTGGAGAAGCGGCTCTCGGGCGCGGAGATCGGCGACGTCTTCAAGCAGGCCGTGGCGCTGATGGACCAGGCCGCGAGGCGCCTCGCCACCGAGGACGCGGAGCGCGCCGGCATCGGCACGCAGCGCATCCAGGAGGACGCGGTCCGCAAGCTCGACCAGCTCATCGCCCAGCTCGAGCAGATGGCCAACTCCAAGTCGCGCTCGCGGTCGTCGTCCTCCTCCGGTGCGCCCGACAAGGGGCGTCCGCAGCCGTCGCAGCAGCAGGCCCGGGGCGACGAGTCGCGCCGGGGAGAGAACAACAGCGAGGCCGAGCCACCCGCGCGGCGGGACGGCCCGCTGCGCCCCGAGTTGGACTCCTCCCGCGCCGCATGGGGCGCCCTGCCCGAGCGCGTCCGCGACATGCTCCTGCAGGGCTCCAGCGACCGGTTCAGTTCGATGTACGAGAAGATGACCGAGTCCTACTACCGCCGCCTCGCCGAGGAGCAGCGGCCACAATAAGGCGGCATGGGCTTCCAGCCCATGTCTCCTCCTCTTTCTCCTTTCGACTCCCGTTCCCGCCACAGGAACCCCGCCACCATGACCCGACGGTCTCCCGCCAGCACGACGCCCCTCGCCCTGGCCGTCCTGGCCTCGTGGTCCATCGCGGCGGCGCAGCCCGCCCCGAGCGACCCGCCCCCCGCCGGCGACGGCCATGTGGACCGGCGCCCCAGCGGCGCCAGCGCGCAGAACAACGCCGCCGAAGGGGAGATCACCCCGGCGCTCGACGCCGCCGTCACCCGCGGCCTGGCCGCGCTCGCCCGGATGCAGGACCCCGACGGCGGCTTCGGCGGCTCGCGCGGGCGCAACGTCGCCGTCACCGCCCTGGCCTGCCTCGCCTTCATGGCCGACGGCCACCTCCCCGGGCGCGGCGAGTACGGGGACGTCGTCCGAAGGGGCCTGGAGGCGATCCTCGCCTCCAGCACCGAGACGGGCCTGCTCGCCGCCGACTCCGCCAGCGGCCCGATGTACGGCCACGGCTTCGCCACGCTCTTCCTCGGGGAGATCTACGGCATGACCCAGGGGGGCGGCGACACCGCTCTGGCGGCGCGGACGCACGAGGTCCTCGTCAAGGCCGTCCGCCTGATCGAGCGCACGCAGAACGCCGAAGGAGGCTGGCGCTACAACCCCATCCCCTACGACGCGGACATCAGCGTCACCATCTGCCAGATCATGGCCCTGCGCAGCGCGCGCAACGCGGGGATCGAGGTCTCCAAGGAGGTCATCGACCGCGCCGTAGAGTACGTCCGCGCGTGCCAGAACCCCGACGGGGGCTTCCGCTACCAGATGACCGCCGGCGGCAGCGCCTGGCCCCGCTCGGCCGCGGGCGTCGCCAGCCTCTACTACGCCGGCATCTACGAGGACGACGCCATCGACAAGGGGCTGAAGTACCTGATGGCCTCCGCGCTGCCCGGCAGCGGCGCCGACTCGCGCCTGCACTACTTCTACGGCCACTACTACGCCGTGCAGTCCATGTACCTCGCCGGCGGCAGGCACTGGCAGACCTGGTGGCCACGCATCCGCGACGAACTCATCGGCCGCCAGCAGGCCGGCGGCGAGTGGGCCGACCCGAGCGTCGGCCCGGCCTACGGCACCGCCATGGCCCTGATCATCCTGCAGATGCCCAAGCGGTACCTGCCGATCTTCCAGAAATGAGCACCGCGAGCCCGACGATGCAGCACCGCGCCGGATCGTCTCGTCTTCTCCGCCTCCGACGCCTCGCCCTCGCCGCGCTTGCCGCGGCGTGCGCCGCCTCGCCCGCCCTCGCCCGGCCCGCATCCGACGCAGAGCCGCCGGCGCGTTCCCTCCCCTTCACGCTCATCGCCCGTGACCTCTCCGCGGCCCGCGTCCACGTCCTGGGGTTGACCGCCGACGGGATCCACTACGTCGATGAGGCCGGCGCCGAGCGCACCGCCGCCGCGAGCGACATCGCCGCCCTCGCCCCCGAGGACTGGATCCCCGCCCCCGGCGGCCAATCCGCCGACGGCGGGCTGGCGCCTTTCCGCGGCTGGGCCGGCGTCCTCATCCTCACCGACGGCCAGCGTCTCGTCGGCCGCCCCGGCACAGGCGCTGGCGACCCCGACCTCGTCGCGTGGACCCACCCGCGCATGGGGCGGCTCGCCGTTCCGCTCGATCGCGTCGCCCGCCTCAGCACCGGCCTGGGCTCCGGTCACCCCCCCACCGTCGAATCCGACGGCGACGACCTCGTCCTGCTGATCAACGGCGACCACGTCCGCGGCCTGGTCGAGTCGATCGGCGGCGACGTCGCCATCGCCACCGGCCCGATCTCCGCGCAGGCCGACGCCGCGGAGGCCGGCACGATCACGATCGCCCTCGACCGCGTCCGCGACGTCATCCTGGTCAACCCCCCCGCGGAGCCCACGGGGACGGTGTTCTGGTTCGCCGACGGCACCGTCGCCGCGGCCGGCGCGCTCAAGCCCGGCGTGCAGAACGGCTCGCCGACGATCACCATCCGCCCCGAGCCCGACCTCGGCTCGCGCGAGGGGCTGTGGGGGCTGCACGAGGTCGAGGCGGTGAGTTTCGACGCCGGCCGCGTCCGCGGCCTGGCCGCCTTCCCCGCCGCCCGCTACGACCGCGCCCCCGGCAGCGAGCGCCGCATCGTCCACCCGCCGCGGGTCCTCGACCGCCACCGCGCCGGCGACGCCGCGTCGGCCCCGCTGTGGGCCGCGGATATTGAACTGCCCGGCCCGATGGTCGCCGACTGGAAACTCCCGGAGGGCGCGGCGCGCCTCGCCGGCTGGGCCGAACTCCCCGAGGAGAACTGGACGTGGGGGGACTGCGTCGTGACGATCAACGACGCCACGCGCGAACTCTGGCGCGCCCGCCTCACCGCAGACGCCCCGCTGGCCCGCTTCGATCTTGACCTGACCTCGAGCGACCTGCGCATCATCCTCTCGGCCGGCGAGCACCCCATCCAGGACCGCGTGGTCCTGCGGCGGGTGCTGGTCGGATTCGAGGCCCGCTGACAACAAGCGACGAGCGGCGCTCAACGAAGGACGCCGTAAGTCACGCAGAGCCCCAGCGGGGCGACGCTCGTTCGACCCCACGCCCTCGACCCGCGACGCCGTTCTCCTCCTCCCGCCGCCGAACCACTGAGCACGGGCGGCGGAGGGCCGCCGCCCGTGGCGCCCATCGTGCACGGGCTGGAAGCCCGCGCCACGGCGCTACCGCACCTTCACCAGCGCCAGCGCCAGCACCACCAGGATCGCCGCGACGATCCACGCCCGCGTCACCACCTGCCCCTCGGTCCACCCCGAGAGGTGCAGGTTGTGGTGGTACGGCGCGATCTTGAAGATCCGCCGCCCCGTCCCGGTGAGCCGGCGGGTGATCTTGAAGCACCCCACCTGCAGCGCCACGCTGGCGATCTCCAGCAGGAACACCCCGGACATCACCAGCACCAGCGCCTCCTGCCGGATCACCACGGCGATGTACGCGATGACCCCGCCGAGGGCCAGCGACCCCGTGTCCCCCATGAACACCTGCGCCGGCGCGCAGTTCCACCACAGGAACCCGAGGCACGCCCCCGCCGTCGCCGACGCCAGGACGATCAGTTCATTGGACTCGGTCACGAACGGCACGCGGAGGAACTGCGCCGTCCCCTCGCTGCCGGCGATGTACGTCAGCACCACCAGCCCCATCGCCACCGCCACCGTCACCCCCGACGCCAGGCCGTCCATCCCGTCGGTGATGTTCACGGCGTTGCTCATCCCCGCGACCATCAGCACCGCCACGATCACGAACGCCGCGCGCGACAGGTAGATCAGCGACGGGTTGACCATCAGCCCCGCCCCCCCGGGGGCGATCCCGTCCTCGTAGGTCTTCTGGAAGGGGAGGTTCAGCACGTGCGCCAGGTCGTGCGGCGCGGACGAGTCCCCCTTGTTGAACGTGAAGTACCCCACCAGCAGCCCCAGCCCGAGCTGGAAGATGAGTTTCTCCCACGCGTGCAGCCCCTGCCGCGCCCCCGCGGCCCCGCTGGCCGCGCGGCTGCGGCTGGTCAGTTTCAGCCAGTCGTCCACGCCCCCCAGCGCCGCCAGCCACAGCAGCGTCACGAGCCCGAGCTGGATGTAGAAGTTCTTGATGTCCGCCAGCAGGAACGTCGCGCCGGCGATCGCGCCGACGATCAGGATCCCCCCCATCGTCGGCGTGTTGGCCTTGCTCGCCGCGGCCCGGGCCAGCGCCGCCGAGTCGCTCAGCCCCGAGTCGCCGATCTTCTTGCGCCGCAGCCACGAGATCACCGGCCGCCCCAGCCCCAGCACGGCCGCGAAGGCCAGCATCGCCGCGGCCAGCGCGCGGAACGTCAACTGATCGAGGATCATGAAGAACCGGTACAGCCCGGTCTCGATCAGCCAGTCGCGCGTGAGTTCAAGCAGAACGTAGAGCATGCCTGGGGTCTAGCGCCGTCGCACGGGCTTCGGGGGGGACAGCCCGTGTCTCCTCCTCTACCGTGGCATGGGCTTTCAGCCCATGTCTTCCCCCCCTCCCCGCCTCATCCATCCCCCGCGCTTCCTCTGGGTGCCACGGCTGGCCGTCCCCGGCCGGCCGTGCTCCTTCTCTCCAATCCCTCCTCTCAAATCTCCAATCTCAAGTCACCAATCCCCCACCCCCTCACCTCCACACCTGCTCACCTCTTCACCTCCACACCCCCATCACGTCACCCCTGCCGCAGCCTCCGCCCCTTTCGTCACCACCCCGTGCCGCTCCTTGAGCGCCTCCACCACCCGTTCCAGCCGCATCCGCCTCGACCCCTTCAGCAGCACCATGTCCCCCGGCCGCAGCAGCGCCGCGATCCCCGCCGCCTGCCCCCGGTCCAGGTCGGACACCAGGACGTACCGCTCGTCCGACCACCCGTCCGGCTCGCGGCAGAGACGCTCGGCCGTGTACAGCCCCAGATGGCCGACGATCACCACCAGGTCGATCGTCCCCAGTTCCAGCACCGCCTGCCCGATCTCGCGGTGCGCATCGGGCGCGGCCTGGCCCAGTTCCAGCATGTCCCCCAGCACCGCCACCCGCCGCCTGGCGCTGCGCCCGACCTGCGCCAGCGTCCGCAGCGCGGCCAGCGTGCTCTCCGGGTTGGCGTTGTAGGCGTCGTTGATCACCTCGATCCCCGCGATGCTCAGCCGCTCCAGCCGCATCTCCGGCCCCCTGGCCGCGGCCAGCGCATCGGCGATCACCTCGTCCGGGATCCCCAGCCGCTTCGCCACCGCGATCGCCGCCAGCGCGTTGAGGGCGTTGTGCTCCCCCAGCAGCGGCACCCGGTACGTCGCCCGGTCGTTCACGGTGAACCTGACGCCTCCCCCCTCCCCCTCGCCCACGTGCTCCACGCTCGTCAGCCTCAGGTCCGCCCGCTCCGATCGCCCGAACGTCACCACGTTCGGCACGCACTTGAGGTACTCCTCCAGCCCCGGCGCGTCGGCCGTCGCCACCGCCGCGCCACCCGGGCGCAGGTAACTCAGGATCGCGGCCTCCTCCTTCACCACCCCCTCGATCGACCCGAGCCCCTCCAGGTGCTCGCGCCCGATGGAGGTGATCACCGCCAGGTCCGGCTCGACGATCTGCCCGAGCACCGCGATCTCGCCGGGGGCGTTGGTCCCCACCTCGCAGATCAGGTACTGGTCGCTGCTCTGCGCCCCCAGGATCGTCAGCGGCACGCCCACCGCGTTGTTGTAACTCCTCGGCGACGCCGAGCCCCGCAGGCGCGAAGAGAGCAGCGCGTCGATCAGCCGCGTCGTCGTCGTCTTCCCCGCCGACCCCGCCACGGCGATCACCTTCGTCGTCTCGAGCGTCCGGCGGTACGCCGCGGCCAGTTTCAGCAGCGCCTTGCCCGTGTCCGCCACCCGCAGGACCGCCACGGGCGCCGGCCCGCCGTCGGGCCCGAGGAACCCCCCGTGCGGGACCGCACCCGGCGTATCGACGATCAGCATCGACGCCCCGGAGCGCACCGCGTCCCGCAGGTAGGCGTGCCCGTCGAAGCGCCCGCCGCGGAGCGCGAGGAACGCCTGCCCCGGCGCGATGGTCCGGCTGTCGGTGGAGAGCCCGCGGACCACCTCGCTCCCGCGCCGGTGCGCCGGCGGCCGCGCGATCCATGTCCCCGCGCACGCGGCGCGGATCGTGTCAGGGGTCCAGAAACTCACAGTCGCTCCGTCCGTGGAGGGGGTCGCAACGTCGAATCCGGCGGCGTCGCCGCCGCCGCGGCCTCCCCCCGTCCCCGCACGCCCGCCGCCGCGCCACCGAACCGCGCCGACAGCGCGGCCCGCGCCGCCAGCCGGTCGTCAAAGTGGCGCCGCACCGTCCCCCCGCGCCCGTCGGGCAGGATCTGATAGTCCTCGTGCCCCTTGCCGGCGATCAGCACCACGTCCCCCGGCGCGGCGCGCTCCACCGCGAGCGCGATCGCCCGCTCCCGATCCTCCTCGACGTGCAGGTTCTCCCCCATCACCCGCTTCGGCCCCGACGCCTCCATCACCCCGCCGAGCACCTCGTCGATGATCCGCCGCGGCGGCTCCGTCCGCGGGTTGTCGCTGGTCACCACGACCACGTCCGCCAGTTCCGCCGCGACCCTCCCCATCCGCGGCCGCTTCGTCCGGTCCCGGTCGCCCCCGCACCCGAAGACGCACCACAACTTCCCTCCCCCACCCCGTGGCGCGGGCTCCCTGCCCGCGCCTCCCCCTTCTCCTCCATCCCCCCCTCCCTCCACCACCTCCCTCAAGACGGTCAGCACGTTCCGCAGCGCATCATCGCTGTGCGCGTAGTCCACGTACACCGCCACCGGCTCGCTCGCGTTCGACACCAGTTGCAGCCGCCCCGGCGGCGCGGTCACGTGGGCCAGCCCGATCGGGTCGCCCCCTTCCGCCGCCTGCCAGGGCGCCACCGCCCACACGGCCGCGACCGCCTGCAGGACGTTCATCACGTTGTGCCCCCCTACCAGCGGCACCTCCGCCTCCACCGTCCCCCACGGCCCGCGGAGCGAGACCACCGTTGACCGCGCCAGCGCCCGCACCACGCGGGCCACGCACTCCGCCCCCTCCACGCTCCTTTCAGTCCCGCTCCCCTCCACCGCGCACCGCAGCACCCGCACCCCCTTGCCGCACGCCGCGACCATCGCCGCGTGCCACGGGTCCTGCGCGTTGACCACCGCGGTCCCGCCCGCTCCCCCTGCCCCCCCCGCCGGCAGCATCGCGAACAGTTTCGCCTTCGCCGCGGCGTACGCCTCCATCGTCCCGTGGTAGTCCAGGTGGTCCCCCGTCAGGTTCGTGAACACCGCCACGTCGAAGTTCAGCCCCGCCGCTCGCTTCTGCTCCAGCGCGTGGCTGGACACCTCCATCACCGCGGCGCGGCACCCCGACTCCACCATCACCCCCAGCGTCCGCGAGACCTCGATCGCCGGCGGCGTCGTCAGCGACGACGGCGCGACCTCGTTCCCGTCGTCCACCTGCACCGTCGAGATCATCCCGCACCGCCGCCCCAGCCCGTTCAGCAGCCGGTGCGCCAGGTACGTGATCGTCGTCTTCCCGTTGGTCCCCGTGACGCCGATCAGCGACAGCCTCGACGACGGATCGCCGTAGAACCGCTCCGCGATCCTCGCCGCGGCCAGGTTCACATCGTCCGCCAGCAGCAGCGCCACCGACGGCGGCGCGGCCACCGACGGGTCGTCGGTCAGCACCGCCACCGCCCCCGCGCGCACCGCCTGGGGGATGAACCGCCGCCCGTCCTCCGCCAGCCCCCGGCGCGCGACGAACAGCGACCCCGGCATCGCCGTCCGGCTGTCCTCCGTGATGTCGCACACCCGCACCCGCCGCCACGCCCCCTCCCGCCCCTCGCCCCCGCTCCCGCCGTCCCCCGGGCGCACCGCCCCCGGTCGGATATCCAGCCCGGAGATCAGCTCGCCGACGAGCATCGCACAACACCCCGATCACGCCAGGTCAGCGGGGCGCACCGCGAGGATGGTATCGGGCCGCCTCCAAACCGCGGAACATATTTCCCCCCCGCGGCAGGGGCATTGGGGGTGCAGCCCGCGTCCCCTCCCCTTCTCCTCGCTCCACCGATCCCACGCCCGGACAAACCGCCCCCTCGCCTCCCTCACCTCCACACCCTCCCCTCGCCCGCGCCCTACCGTCCCTCTGACGGACCCCGCCCCATGAACCCCGACGACCACGTCTGTCTCTGCTTCCGCGTCAGCCTGCGGAAGATCCGCGCGTACCTGGCGCGCGAGAACCCCCCCGTCGCGTCTCTGATCAGCGAGTGCCTCGGCGCCGGCACCGGCTGCGGCTGGTGCGTCCCCTTCCTCAAGCACCTCCACGCCCAGCACGCCCGCGGCCAGGTGGTGGACCTGCGCATCTCCCCCGAGAAGTACGCCTCGGCCCGCACCTCCTACCGCGCCACCGGCCGGCGCGATCCGGATGTCGTGAAGGAAGCGGACGCCGGGGCGAACGCTCCCCCGGTCGACCCCGACGGCGCATGACTCAAAAAACAAAGCCGCCCCCGGCCCGAGAGAGCCGGGAGGCGGCAGGCTCGCCGTGTGGGCACGGCGAGTCAACGGCGTCTGGCGTCCCCCACCGCGCCGGCGGTCAGCACGAGCCCTGCACCGCGCTGAGCCACGCGCTCAGGAAGGCGCTGATGTCGTTGGAGTTTACCGCGCCGTTTCCATCGAAGTCCGCCGTCAGGTGGCCGTACTGGACGCTGGAGAGCCAGGAGGCCAGGAAGGCGCTGATGTCGTTGGAGTTCACCGCGCCGTTGTCATCCCAGTCCGCCTCGCACCCCACCGGCGAGTCGCCGACGAACACCACGGCGTACCCATCCACCCAGCGCCCCCCGCTGTCCATCGCGCGGATGGGGAAGGACGTCCACCCGGAGAACCCCGGCTGCGGCGTGAACGAGAACGTCGCCCCACCGACATGCCCCGCCGTCCCGCCGGCGACCGTGCCGGCGCCGAGGGTGTAGTCCGTGATGTCGTTGTCGGGATCGATGGCGACCGCCGTCCCCACCCCCATCGTCCCCGGCGCGCAGACGATCCGGCAGTGCACCGCCGTCGGCGCGTTCGCCGTGCCGATGATCCGCTCCACCACCAGGTTGGAGACCTCCACCTCGGCCCCCGCCAACCCCGGCGAGCCCGCGTTCCCGCCCGGCGATGCGCCACCGGCCCCCGGCGCTCCCACCGTGGCCGCGCCGATCGTCGCGGCGCCGGCTTCGGTGCGCAGCACCCCGGCCGAGAATCCGCCGCCGCCGCCGCCGCCCGCCCCCCCGGCGCCGCCGTTGCCGCCCCTGCCCCCCGTCCCGCCATTGGCCGCCTCGCCCGCCCCGAAACCGCCGGCGCCGCCGTTCCCACCGATCCCACCGGCCCCGCCAGCCCCGCCGGCGCCCCCGTTCCCCCCGTCGCTGGCGGTCAGGGCGCTCGTCGAAGCGCTCACCGTCCCCGCCTTCAGCAGGATCGCGGCGGACGATCCGCCCGCACCCCCGCCGGCGCCACCCTGCCCTCCAAGCCCGCCGTTGCCGCCCGCCCCTCCGCCACCGCCACGATCCCCGGTGCACGGGGGCAACCCGGAGGAATGACGCCCGCCGCCGCCGCCACCGCCACCACCACCGCCCCGCCCGTTCGTGCCCGCCATCCCCGGTTCACCCGGAAGCCCCGGCGGCCCGCCCGCCCCCGACGGGCCGTTGATCCCCGCCTGGCCCGGGGCGCCCGGGACCCCGGCGTTCCCCACATCAAAGCAGGTCGCCGCCGACGTCCCCCCGGGCCCACCGGGGGCACCCCCGCTGCCCGGCTGCCCGGCCGCGCCATTGGTGGTGTTGTACCCGCCGTCGCCGCCTCTCCCGCCGGGCTCAATCCCGGGGGACGGCGGCGCGCCCACCCCGCCCGAACTCGAGTTCAAGGCCCCATCCTGGCCCCGCATCCCCGCGGCGCCGTGCGCGCCCGCCGCGCCCGCCGCACCCGCAGCGCCATCGGCCCCTGCCGCAACGATCACCTGGCACCCATCCAGCGTCAGCGTCGAGGCCGGGTTGCGCTTGACCACGCCGACCGCGCTCCCTCCCGGCTGCGCCGGCGTCAGCCCGTGGATCCGCAGCGTCGAGAGGAGCGTCGCCCCCGCGGGGGAGGTATCGTGGTCGATGAACACCGCCACCCCCGGCGCCTCGATCACCGGACGCTCCGAAGGCGACCACGCCCACGAGTGCTGGTCGAACCCGCCGTAGATCCGGATCGGCCCGTTGGTGCCCACGGCCCCGTAGTACACCCCGGACGCGACGTAGACGTCCCGCGGCGGGTCGTAGCACATCGCCGCCGCCACCGCCGCGGCGACCGTCCGCATCGGCCAGTGCCTCGTCCCCGGATTCGAGTCCGAGCCCAATGGCGAGACGTAGATCGGCCCGCACGCCATGCCGTCGATCCCGTCGGCGTTGGTGTCCACGCCGTCCGGCACGTCGATCACCGGCGGGGGCGAGAGAAAGTTGCACGGCTGCGCCGCCGCCCCGAGCGGCATCCCGCACGCGGCGACAATCGCCGCCGCCCCCGCGCTGAACGTCATCCGACCCGCCCCCCGAATCCCACTCGTTCTCGTGCACGGCATCGCGTCAATCTCCTGACTGGACCACAGAGTTCGCCGCGAGCGACCCGGCGCGCGGCGTACCAGTATGCCGGAAATCCGCCGTTGTTCCAAAAAGAACGCCGCCTCCGCCCCGGCGGGGCGGAGCAAGGTCCGAGAACAAGGAGATGGACGATCCGGCGACGGGCGACGGGCGGGGCCGCCTCCTCGTTCGGCGCCCTCGCGCGGGTGGCCCTCGTCTTCGACCGCCTCCCTTGTGGCGAGGCGCCGGGCCTATCGCCGCGACGGGACCGATGATGTGATGAGGCAGAGGTCCAGCAGTTCCCGCCGCAGTTCGGACGCGACCTGGGCGATCGACAGCAACTCCGGCCAGGCGGCGTGGAGGAAGTCCAGTTGCTCCGCGGGCGACCCGCTCGCCTGCACCTGCGACCACTGCTCCTGCACGTCGAGCAGGTACTCGTTGACGCCGGTCGCCCGCGCGAGGAGATCGCGGCCGGGGCCGTCCTCCGGCGCATATCCCAGAACCTCGTCGAGCGCCCTCCCGGTCGCCGCGATGGTCGCCTGGAACATGCCCGACGCGAGCGACGGCGCCCGACCACGGAGCACGTCTCGGGAACCGGCGTCCCAACCGCCAACCCCGGGAGGCCGGCCGGCGGCACGCCACAGAAAAAGAGCCCGGCCATTCGGCCGGGCTCCTTCGTTCATTGAACCGTCGCCGGGATCGGCCTGCGCGATCGAGCCGATCAGTCGTCCAGCGACCGCAGCGACATCCCCAGTTCCGCGAGCTTCTGCTTCACCTCCATCAGCGAGGTGGCGCCGAAGTTCTTGACCCCCATCAGCTCCGCCTCGGTGCGGCTGACCAGGTCGCCCAGGGTCTGGATGTTCAGCAGCTGCAGCGCCTTGCGGGCCCGCACCGACAGGTTCAGGTCCGTCACCGGCTTGTTCAGCAGCGCCTCGGTCCCCGAGCCCTTCAGTTGCTCGATGACCTTCCGCAGCGCCTGCCGGTGCGCGTCCTCCACGCCCTGGCCCAGGCGCAGCCCCTTGCTCGCCAGCATCTGCTTGATCTCGACCAGGCTGCTCTCGCCGAAGTTCTTGTACCCCAGCAGCTCCGCCTCGGTCGTCTTCAGCAGGTCCCCCAGCGTGCGGATGTTCATCTTCTTCAGGCACGTCCGCGCCCGCACGGAGAGTTCGAAGTCCGTCACCGGCGTGTCCAGCAGGGCGTTGCGCTTCAGCCGGTCGCGGTCCTGCTCGTCGTCGATGACCATCTCGCGGCTGGCCTGCACGTCCTTCATGTAGAGCCGCGCCCGCGGGTGGTTCGGGTTCGTGTCCAGCACCTGCCTCAGGCACCGCTCCGCCCGGGCGTAGTCGCCCCGGTCCTCGTACAGGATCGCCAGGTTGATCAGCGCGTTGATCGGCGCCGGCGGGACCTCGCACGCCCGCTCGTACATCGCGATCGCCTCGTCCTCCTCCCCCGCCAGGTCCAGCGCGTACGCCAGGCGGAAGAACGTCCGCGGGTCGCCCGGGTCCGCGCTCACCGCGCGGCGGTACTCCGCGATCGCCCTCTCCTTGTCGCCCTCCGCCTCCGCCTGCTCGGCCGCGGCGATGTGCGCCGCCGCCGCCGCCGGGTCGCGCTGCTGGGTCGAGTCGGCTCCGATCACAACGTCAAGCGGGTCGGACTGGGTCTGGCTCATCGATGCTCCGAGAGAAGTTCCGCGGCCGCGCTCAGGGCGCTCGCTCGCGTGGTATGCCGTCCATAAGTGGACCGTAATGATAGGAGCCCCCCTCCCTGCCTCAAGCCCCCGGCTCCGGGCTGGTAGCCAACCGTTCGCACCATGCCCTGCACCGCAGTCCGGCGCTCTGTGTTTCGCTTGTTGCGAATATTTCAGATGTCTCGTTTGGACGATATGCTTGTCGAGTTCCGGAGCGGCCCCATGGTCACCCCCCAGTTCGACCTCATCCACCCCACCGACGAGGAGGCCGCTCTCGCCCGCCGGGCGAGCCGCCATCTCTCCGCGTCCGTGCCGCCCGGCCGGTGCATCCTCCTCCAGGCCTCGGACGCCTCCACCGGCGGGCCGACCGAGCCCGTGGAGATCCCCGCCGCGGCCGTCCCGCTGATCCAGCGCATCCTCGCCGAGATGGCCCGCGGCAACGCCGTGACCGTCGTCCCCGTCCACGCCGAACTCACCACCCAGCAGGCCGCGGACCTCCTCGGCGTCTCGCGCCCGTTCCTCATCAGGCTCCTCGACGAGGGCCGCCTCCCCTTCCGGCTCGTGGGCACGCACCGGCGCATCGCGCTGAAGGACGTGATGGAGTTCAAGCGCCGAAGCGACGCCGCCCGTCAGCAGGCTCTGGACGAGTTGACCGATCTGACGCAGGAGATGGGGGAGTATTAGACTGCCGCCGTGGCGGGCGTCTCCACAGCGCTGCTCGACGCGCGCGTCCTCTATCCGTTTATCCCTTCGCCCTGCGCGACCTCCTCGTCCAACTCGCGACGGCCGGGCTCTTCCGCGCGCGTTGGACGCCCCACATCCACGAGGAGTGGATGCGGGCGGTCCTGCGGAGCAACCCGCGTGCAACGCCGGAACTGGTCGGGCGGACCCGCGAACTCATGGACGCCCATGCGCTCGATGGCCGCGTCACCGGGTACGAGAACCTTGCCGCGGGGCTCCACCTCCCGGATCCCAGTGACCGGCACGTCTCGGCCGCCGCGATCGTCGCCGGCGCCGACGTGATCGTGACCTGGAACCTGAAGCACTTCCCACCCGCGGCGCTCGCGCCGTACGGCATCCAGGTCCAGAACCCCGACGGGTTCATCGTCCGCCAGTTCCACATCGACCCGCAAGCGGTGCGCGGATCGGCCCGACGGATCCGTGCGCGGCTGAAGAAGCCTCCCTAGTCCGCCGACGCCTATCTCCGGCTCCTCGAACGACAGGGCCTTGCACGCGCAGCGGCCCTCCTCCGCGAGCACGCCGACCGCCTCTGAGACGCGCTACAGCGTCGTGGCCCCCGAGCCGGCCACCGCGGCGGCATCCGCGGCGTCGCCGGGCGCCGCCTCGCTCCCCGTCATCGCCCCCGCCGACGCCGACCTGCCCAGCAGGTCGATCTGCTTCCACCGCCCCAGCAGGAACCGGGCCGTCAGGATCAGCCCCAGCAGCACGATGTAGCTCGCCGAGCCGATCCACGGCCCCAGCGACTCCAGCCCCGGCGCCCAGGCGATCATCGCGTGCCCCCCGCCGACGATGCACGTCCACGCCAGCGCCATCGTGATCACCCCCGGCCAGACCGTGTCCCCCGCCCCGCGGAGCGCCGCCGAGATCGTGATCGCCATGGCGTCGAAGAGCTGGAAGACCGCCGCGACGATCATCACCCTCGCCCCGATCCGCAGGATCTCCTCCCGGGCCGCGGCCTCCATCCCCTCGGCGATGAACACCCCGACCATCGACTGACGCATCGCGACGAACACCAGCGCGCACACCCCCATGTACATCATCGTCACCCCCATCCCCAGGTACGCCCGCCGCGCCGCCAGGTCCGGCCGCCGCGCCCCCATCGCCTTGCCCACCACCGCCGTCACCGCGATCGACAGCCCGACCGCCGGCATGAACGACAGGTGCATGTACTGCAGCGCGATCCACCCCGCCATCTGCTGGGCCTCGCCGAACTTCCCCAGCAGGACCACCATGAAGTAGCCCCAGCAGATCATCTCCGAGCCGAACATCATCGCCGCCGGCCAGCCGATCCGCAGGATGTCGCGGATGTGCGCGATCGACAGCCGCCAGGCGCTGCGCGTCCCGTACAGCCGGTTGTACTTCGCCGACAGGAAGACCGCGATCGGGATGGCCAGCTCCACCGCCGTGCCGATCACCGTCCCCACCGCCGCCCCGTTCACCCGCAGCTCGGGGAAGCCGAAGTGCCCGTAGATCAGCAGGTAGTTCGCCCCGACGTTGACCACGTTCCCCACCAGCGCCGCCACGAGCACCGTCATCGGCCGGTGCAGCCCGTAGAAGAAGTGCGCGATCCCCCGCGTCCCCATCGTCAGGAAGGCCCCCGCGATCAGGATCTGCGCGTACCGCGACTCGATCGCCTGCAGCTGCTCGGAGTGCCCCAGGCGCCCGATGAGCGACGGCAACGCCAGCGCGTACGGGATCAGCGCCAACTGCGCGAGCAGCGCCAGCCACAGCCCGTTCCACGCGTACGCCGCCCCGCGCTCCGGCCGCCCCGCCCCGTGGTTCTGCGAGACGTACGTGTTGATCACCCCCAGCAGCCCCATCACCACCGCGATGGGCACGAACGACGCCAGCGCCCCGTTCCCCTGCGCCGCCACGTACACCGGGTCCGGCGGCTGGATCCGCGAGACCATCAACTTGTCCACGAACTGCATGACGGTGTACGACGTCATCGTCGCCACCACCGGCGCGGCGATCTTCGCCATCTCCCACAGCGCGGAACGCAGGGAATCGGTCGTCAGGGCATCGTGATGCGCCGCGGCGTGCGTCATGAACGTCGTGCTGGTACCGGTAGGGGCGGGCGGGGTTGTGCCAACACTATGCGGATCCCCCCCGCGCGGATCGCCGCAACGCCGATCATCTCCATTCCTCACCCGATCCTCCGCTTCTCCACGCGCTCCCACGCCCGGCGCCCCCGCTCCGCTCCCTCCGCCGACGCCCCAAGCGCGACCCGCTCCTGGACCCCCACCGCCTCCAGGAACGCCTCATCGTGCGAGACGACGATCATCGTCCCGCCGAACTCCCGCAGCGCCCCCTCCAGTTCCCTCAGGCTCTCCAGGTCCAGGTGGTTCCCCGGCTCATCCAGCATCAGCAGCCGCGGCGGGCTCGATCCGCCCATCACGCACCCCAGCGTCGCCCGCAGCCGCTCCCCGCCGCTCAGCGCCCCCACCCGTCTCTCCGCCTCATGGCCCCGGAAAAGGAACCGCGCCAGCGCCCCCCGCGCCTCCCCCTCACCGACGCCGGGATTCAGCCGCATGAAGTTCTCGAGCACGCTCTGCTCCGTCGCCAGCGCCGCCGCGTGCTGATCCAGCAGCGCGACCCGGTCCACTCCCACGCGCACCTCCCCCCGCCGCGGCGTGAGTTCCACGATCCGCTCCATCATCCCCAGCAGCCGCCGGTCGTGGCTGATCGCCGCCACCCCGCCCCGCCACGACGCCACCAGCGCGTACAGCGCCTCCCTCCCCGCGGCATCGAGGTTGTTCGTCGGCTCGTCGAGCACGAGCACGTCCGGCTCCGACGCGATCAATGCCGCCAGCGCGATGCGCACCCGCTCTCCGCCGCTGAGCGCCGACATCCTCGCACGCGGATCAACCCACGCCATCTCCACCCTCGCCCGCGCCGCCAGGTCCGTCCCTTCCAGCCCTTCCGCGCACCTTCGCCCGAAGACCGCCGCTACCGGGCGATCCCCCAGTTCATCCTCCACCCGCTGCGGCAGGTATCCCACGCGTCCGGTGCGCTCCACGCGCCCCGACTCCGGCGCTACCTCACCTGCCAGCACCCGCGCCAGCGTCGTCTCCCCCACCCCGTTCACCCCCACCACCCCGATCCGCTCCCGCCCGATCGACACCGACACCCCGCCGAGCACCACCGCCCCCGCGGGGGTTCGGACCACAACATCATGAGCAGCAACAAGCGGGCGACCGCCCGCGCCGGCGCGTGGCATGACACGCTCCTGTTCGAAGGTGAGCAGAGTGACGACCCGCGCCGCGGCCCCATCAGGCCCGCGGCGCCCCGCCGCCGTTCAAAGAGAACCGAGTTGGATCAGTGAGCGTTGCGCATATCGCGCCGCCGCAAGGGCGACGGAGCAGTATTGCATACGAACGCCGACGCGGCAACCCATGAAACGCGAACGGCGATCACGCCCCCGTCGCGGCGTCCAGCCGGAGCGCCGGTCCCCGGACAAACTCGAACCGCTTCTGCCCGTGCGAGGCCCTCACCAGATACCCCCACGCCTCCAGGTTCAGGAGGTCGCCGCGCGCCGTGGCGTACGCGACCTGGTGACGCATCATGTGCTGCTGGATCGATATGGCCAGGGAGGGATTCCTGAGCATCCGCAGCACCACGTCGCGCTGGCGGGGGTTCAGCCGGAGATCCGCCTCGAAGACCCTGCGCCCCTCGGCGACCTCCGTCAGCTTTCGATGGATGTACTCGCTCAGCGCCCGCCTCGCCCTCGCGATGACGCGGGCCTTGTACACCAGGAAGTACGTGACGTCGAACTCGTCCGTCTCGGAGTACAGGTACGCCATGGCGTACTTCGACGGCCCCTCGTAGATCAGCCGCGAGATGGCCAGGTACTCGAAGAGCCAGTACCCGGCCCGCAGCATCGCCCAGTAGAAGATCGCCCGCGCTGTGCGGCCGTTGCCGTCGCAGAACGGGTGGTCGTACCCGATCTGAAAGTGGAGGACGCACGCGCGCACGACCGGATGGATGAAGCCATCGCCCGTCTTGCCATTGGCGAAGTCGCATAGCTCCCGCAGCCTCGCGGGCAGCTCCGAGGCGGGAGGCGGGGTGTGCAGCACCGCGCCGTACGGGTCGGTGATCTCGACCCGATCGCTCTCGGTGCGGAACCGGCCGCACCGATCGTCGGACTCGAGCGTGCCGCGCGTCACGATCTCCTGCATCTGGAGCAGCAGTTCCGGTGACAGCGGCGTGTTCCGGTGCTCCCGTGCGAACTCCATCGCCTCGTAGTTGTTGACCACCATCCGCTCGCCGCGCGTGCGGGGCTTGCGCCCCGAGACGAGCATCGCCTTCGCGTCTCGCCTCGTGGTGGCCGCGCCCTCAAGCATGCTCGAGGCGATCGCCTCCTCCCGCAGCGAGCTGACGATGAACCGCTCCCGATCTCTCGGGCTCAGCGGCTGGTCGTCGGTTGACAGCGGCCGGCCGCCGAGCTGCTGGTCCACCAGCATCAGCTCCTCCTGCACCGCTTCCGGCATGGCGAACCGCAGCGGCACGCCCTGGGCGCCGCGGAGCGGCAGTTTTCGCTGCTGGGCCCCTCGCCCCAGCTTCACCAGCGTCCACAGAACGTCGGCGTCCAAACCCTCGGCCCGGGCGTAATACCGAACCTTCTTCCAAGGGGCGTACCGCCGCTCGATCCGCCGGCTGGCTTCCGCGTATCGGGGGTCTTGGATCGCGGACGCCAAACGCTCCGGTGGAACTCGGTGGAGAAGTTCGCTTAATGTGGGGGATGGCTCGGGTACGCGCATGGGAACATCTATCAATTTGATCGTCACTGATAGATCACTGATAGTATAGAAAATCTATCAGTTCGTATCAAACTGATAGTTTTTGCTCCGCCATCCCTACCGCCACCCGCACCGCCGCCTTCATGCTCGCCGCGCTCGCCACCCCGCGGCCGGCGATGTCGAACGCCGTCCCGTGCGCCGGGCTCGTCCGGATGATCGGCAGGCCGACGGTCACGTTCACCGCCTCCTCACGGTCCAGCAGTTTCACGGGAATCAGCCCCTGATCGTGGTACATCGCCACCACCAGGTCGTAGTTCCCCTTCGCCGCGGCCAGGAACACCGCGTCCCCCGGCCACGGCCCGCTCGCGTCGATCCCCGCCGCCCGTGCCCGTTCGACCGCCGGGCGGATGACCCGCTCATCCTCGTCGCCGAACAGACCACCCTCCCCGGCATGGGGGTTCAGCCCGGCCACCGCCACCCTGGCCCCCCCCTTCCGCCGCACCCCCAGTTCGCGGCACGCCCGCGCCCCCAACTCGATCGCATCGAACACCTTCTCCGCCGTCACCAGCCGCGGCACCTCGCGCAGCGGCACGTGGATGGTCACCAGGATGACCCGCAGCGACGGCCCGACGAACAGCATCGCCGCCCGCTCCACCCCCAGCGCCGCCGCCAGCATCTCCGTATGGCCGGGGAATCCCACCCCCGCCAGGCTCCACGACTCCTTCGAGATCGGCGCCGTCACCAGCGCATCCGCCCCCCCCACCTCCCCCACTCCCCCCGTCCCCCCCATCGCCCCGCCCCTCGTGCACGCCTCGATCCCCCGCATCACCGCCGCGGCGGAGACCTTCCCCCCCTCCGCCGTCGGCCGCGGCGGCCCGGCCGGCGGCTCGACCCCATCCCCGCACTCGACCAGCACCGGCGTCCCCTCCCCTCCCCCCGCTTCCCCCTCCCCGCGCCAGAACCGTCCTACGCCCGCCGCTTCCGCCCCCCGGCGCATCGCCGATTCGCTCCCGTAGATCTGGAACCGGGCCAGATTCCGGATCTCCGGATCCGTCAGAACCTTCGCGACGATCTCCGGCCCGATCCCCAGCGGATCCCCCATCGACACCGCGACCACCACAGGCCGCGACGTGGCGGAATTACCCGGCTCGGACTCTCCAACGGGCCGTTCCATGCCCAGATGCTAGGGATCCCCCGCCGCGGCCCCGTCGCTCGCCCCGTTCGCCCCCATCCCCTGCCCGGGCGCGTACCATGCGAACTTGTTGCCCGCTGTCCGCTCCAGCCCGCCTCGCCCCATGATCCGCCTTCTCGCCGTCGCCGCGATGGCGACCATCCCGGGTGCGTGCGCTGCACCCGCGGCAGCGCCCGCTTCCGCGACTCCTTCACCCGCCCGAACCGCCCATTCAACGGACGACGAACTCCGGAGACAGCCCGATCAAACCGGCGAGAAATCGCGTCCCCTCACGCGGGTCGTTCTGGACAACGGGCTGATCTTGGAAGATCTCGTCCTCGGCACCGGTTCGCTCTGTGGCGGACCGGATTCGACCATCACCGTCCGCTACGTCGGCACCCTGCCGGACGGGACCGTCTTCGACTCGACCTCTCCCTCCCAGCCCGCGATTCTCCCGCTGAACAAACTCATCGATGGATGGAAGGAGGGCGTCCCGGGGATGCGCGTCGGAGGCAAGCGTCGGCTGACCATCCCCGCGGCGCTCGCGTACGGCCGCCGCGGCCTGAAGATCGGGAACACGTACGTCGTCCCTCCGAACACCGACCTGGTCTTCGAGATCGAACTCCTGGAAGTCCGATAACAAGACTCCGACTTTCATGCGGGGAACGTACCGTGGTGCTCGGGAAAGGGAACAAGGGAGGAGGGGCGGGTCGGGGAGGGTGAGACGCCGCTCAAGGTTCGGCGAGCAGGAGATTGCCTCTGATGAAGCGTGCCAACGCGTTGCTGATGACCGGAACCCTCGCGAGCGTCGTCGCCCTGGCGGGCGCCAATCCCCCGCCCGCCGCCGACAAGCCCGCGACCCCGCCCACCACCACCGCGCCCGCGGCCCCGGCCAACCCCGCTGAGGTCGCCGACGCCAAACCCGAGGCCGACGCCGCAAAGCCGTTGAGCCGCATTGAAAAGGAGAACGGCTTGATCATCGAGGACCTGGTCATCGGCGAGGGGAAGGAGTGCCCCGTGGGCGGCGCGGTCGTCGCGCACTACCGCGGCACGTTCAAGGACACCGGCGAGGAGTTCGACTCGTCCTACAGGCGCGGCCAGCCCATGCCCTTCCCCCTCCAGGGGGTCATCCAGGGGTGGGGCGAGGGCGTCCCGGGGATGAAGGTCGGCGGCAAGCGCCGGCTCACCATCCCGTACCAACTCGCCTACGGCGAGCAGGGCCGTCCTCCGGTCATCCCCCCCAAGGCCGACCTGGTCTTCGAGATCGAACTCGTTGACGTCCTCAACTGGAAGATCGAGGACATCACCGTCGGCGAGGGGGAGGAGTGCCAGCCCGGCCAGACCGTCAAGGTCTTCTACCGCGGCACGCTCTTCGAGAACGGGAAGGAGTTCGATTCCAACATCGGCGGCGAGCCGATCGAGTTCCCCCTCCGCGGCCTGATCGCCGGCTGGCAGTACGGCATCCCCGGCATGAAGGTCGGCGGCAAGCGCCGGCTCACGATCCCCTGGCAGTTCGCCTACGGCGAGCGCGGCAGCCCGCCCGTCATCCCCCCCAAGGCCGATCTGGTCTTCGAGATCGAACTCCTCGGCGTCAGGTAGCACACCCGAGCCGACCAACCCGGTCACCAGAAAGAGGTCCGGCCGCGCGCCGGGCCTCTTCCATTTTTGAGTCCCCATCCTCTCGACCCTCGGGCGCCACGGCCGAGCGGGGCTCGGCCGTGCTCTTCCTCTCCCCCCTCCTCTTTCCGTCTCCCCCTCCGGCCCCCTCCCCCGGGAGGGGGGGGCGGGAGAGGGCAGGGGTGAGGGCTCCATGGCCTCCCTCCCCCCTCTCCATGGCTTCCCGACTCCCTCTTTCCACACCTCACCCAAGGCCTCCCCC
>ERZ777003.313-NODE-313-length-99521-cov-68.213018_pt1 | contig 99521 bp, 81 predicted proteins | sample MGYA00374956_ERZ777003 | MGnify/ENA primary metagenome ERZ777003 (study PRJEB29302, sample SAMN06268252) | bioreactor metagenome | isolation source: Joint BioEnergy Institute, California, USA | place: USA:Joint BioEnergy Institute, California, USA | collected...
CCCGCTGCTGGCCGCGGCGGGGTACACGGGGCTGATGATCTGGCACGGGGGGTTGTCGGGGTCGAGCCCGCTGGCGATGACGACGGTGGGCAACGCGCTGAAGACGATCCCGCGTGGGGTGATCGAGCGGCTGGAGCCGGCGGTGGCGACGGCCGATCCGGCGGCGGTGAACGGCATGCCGCTGATCGGGCTGGAGCGGACGATCGGCTCGCCGATGAACCTGCTGATCACGGGGGGGATGCTGGTGATCGTGCCGGCGCTGTTCTACCTGCTCTCGCCGAAGCGCGTTGAGGGCGCGGCCCTGCCGCCGGCGGCGGCGCCGGTGGAGGAGGAGCCGCGCGGCGAGGAGGGGGATGGGGAGCGCGGCGGGGTGGCGCCGGAGTGGCTGGACCGTTCGCCGCTGGTGCCGTGGACGCTGGCCGCGGTGATGATCGCGGCGTTGGTGCTGTTCCTGCGGCGGAAAGGGGCGGGGAGCCTGGGGCTGAACGAGATCAACATGGCGATGCTGGCGTTGGGGCTGGTGATGCACGGCTCGGCGCGGAGTTACCTGGCCGCGGCGGAGGAGGGGGCGCGCGGATGCGCGGGGATCATCGTGCAGTTCCCGCTGTACGCGGGGATCATGGCGATGATGGCCGGGTCGGGGCTGGTGGGGATCCTGGCGGACGCGATGACGTCGATGGGGAACGAGCGGACGATCCCGGTGCTGGGTTTCCTGGCGGCGTGCATCGTCAACATCTTTGTGCCGTCGGGGGGCGGGCAGTGGGCGGTGCAGGGGCCGATCGCGCTGGAGGCTGGCCTGGGGGCGGGGATCGATCCGGCGAAGATGGTGATGTCGGTGGCGTACGGGGATCAACTGACCAACATGCTGCAGCCGTTCTGGGCGCTGCCGCTGCTGGCGATCACGGGGGTGAAGGCGCGGGACATCGTGGGGTATACCGCGGTGGCGATGGTGGTGGCGGGGGCGTGGATCTGTGCGGGATTGCTGATGTTCTGAGGTGGCACGGGCTTTCAGCCCGTGTTGTGGTGGTGCAGGGGGGAGGATGAGCATGTGTGGAGGTGAAGAGGTGAGGAGGAACTCTCTCCTTCCGTCGAGGAGGGGGGTGAGGGCGGAGAATGGGGAGGTGGGGAGTCGGGAAGCCATGGAGGGGGGGAGGGAGGCCATGGAGCCCTCGCCCCTGCCCTCTCCCGGGGGGAGAGGGGGGCGGATAGAGAGAGGGAGAGAAGGGAGGAGAAAAAGAGAGCACGGCCGAGCGGGGCGCTCGGCCGTGGCGTCCGTTTGAGGCTCAGCCGTGACGCCCGGGAGTGTAGATGAGGCCGAGGTACGAGGATCATCTTGAGCACTTCCGGGTCATTCGCGAGGCGGTGCTTCGCGCGGCGGACCCGTACGGGGCTGTGCACGCGGCGTGCAGGCGGCGGGGGGAGCGCGAGCCGGGGCTGCGGCGGGTGGGGTGGGTGGCGATCGGCAAGGCCGCGGTGCGGATGCGGGATGGGATGCTGGCGGCGGTGGGGGAGGGAGGGACGGGGATCACCGTCGCGCCGGAGGGGGCAGGCCGGGGCGAGGGCGTCATGGTCGGCGACCATCCGCTGCCGACGCAGCGGAGCGTCGCGGCGGGGGAGGCGGTGCGGTCCTTCGTGGAGCGGTGCGCCGCGGCGGAGCGGGGGCGTGATGATGCGGGCGAGGGCGTGCTGACGGTGCTGCTCTCGGGCGGGGCGTCGGCCCTCGTGTGCTCGCCGGAGGATGGCGTGTCGCTCGACGACCTGCGGGCGGTGACCTCCGCGCTGCTGCGGGCGGGAGCGACGATCGCCGAACTCAACGCGGTGCGGAAGCACGTGGAGCGGCTGAAGGGTGGGAGGCTGGCGGCGCTGGCCGCGCCGTGCCGTGTGGATGCGCTGATCCTGTCGGACGTGATCGGAGACGATCTCGACGTCATCGGGTCCGGGCCGGTGACGCCGGACCCGACGACGTTCGCCGATGCGCTGGCGGTGCTGGAGCGTCGCGGCGTGCTGGACGCCGGGCCGACGGTGACGGCGCGGCTGCGGGCGGGGGCGGCAGGCGAGATTCCGGAGACGCCCAAGCCGGGGGATGCGGTCTTCGACCGCGTGCGGACGTGGGTCGTCGCGTCGAACGTGGCGGCGGTGGAGGCCGCGAGGGAGGCGGCGGAGGGGCTGGGGTTCCGCATCGCGTCGGTGCAGCACGGCGTCACCGGCGACGCGGCGAGCGCGGGGAGGGCGGTCGCCACGGAGGCGCTGCGGCGGGGTGCGAGCGAGCGGCCCCTGGCGGTGATCGCCGGGGGGGAGACGACGGTGGACGTCGGCGGCGGCGCGGGGAAGGGGGGGCGGAACCAGGAGGCGGCGCTCGCCGCGGCGCTGACGATGGACGGCGCCGAGGGCGTCGCCGTCATGGCGCTGGCGACCGACGGCGTTGACGGCCCGACGGACGCCGCGGGGGCGGTGGTGAACGCGCAGACGTGCAAACGGGCGAGGGCGATGGGGCCGGACCCGGTCGATGCCCTGCGGCGGCACGACAGTCACACGATCCTCGACCGTCTCGGGTGCCTGATCCGCACCGGCCCGACGGGGACGAACGTCAACGACGTCGTGGTGGCGCTGGCGTACTGACCAGGGGCGGTGCGGCGGAGCGGGATCGGAGGTGCGGGGTGAGGACGAGTCCAGAAACAGCGAGGTCCTATGGGATCTGGAGATCCCATAGGACCTCGCTGAAGTCGGCGCTGAGGCGGGCGGCCGGCGGCCGATCAGCGCTGGCTCTGCTGCGCCCGGGTGAGCAGGTAGATGAGGGTGAGGATCGCGGTGAGCGTCGCGGCGACGTAGGTGAGGGCGGCGGCGCTGAGGACTTTGCGGACCGCGGGGGCCTCGTCGGCCGTGATCAGCCCGGTCTCCAGGAGGATGTCTCTCGCCCGCGCGCTGGCGTTGAACTCGACGGGGAGGTTGACGATCTGGAAGAAGACGACCGTTGAGTAGAGGAGGACGCCGCCCCAGAGGAGCATCGGGCCGAGGTTCGAGCCCCCCGCCCCGCGGGCGGCGGCGCTGAGCGCCAGGCCGATCATGAACAGGATCATCGCGAGGTTGCTGCCGAAGCCCGCCAGGGGGACGACGGCGTTGCGGATGACCAGCGGGGCGTAGCGGGACTGATCCTGGATGGCGTGGCCGGCCTCGTGGGCGGCGATGCCCAGGGCCGCGAGGGAGCGGCCGGAGTAGACGTCGGGGCTGAGGCGCAGGACCTTGTGGCGCGGGTCGTAGTGGTCGGAGAGGAAGCCGTCGGCACGCTCGATGCCGACGCCGGTGACGCCGGCGCGGCGGAGGACCTCCATGGCCGCCTGGGCGCCGGTGACGCCGGCGCGGGCGGGCATCTGCGAGGTCTGGTGGTAGGCGGACTTGACGCGGAACTGCGCCCACATGGCCAGCAGCAGGGCCGGGGCGAGGAAGAGGAAGTACAGCGGGTCGAAGTACATCATGGTCGGTTCACTCTCCAGCGCGGAACTCCGCTTGTTGTGGCCAGTACGCCGGCGCCGTCGGCCGGTTCGCCCGGCGGGCGCGCGGCGTGCCGGATCACGCTAGGTCGCTCGCGGGTTGAAGCGTGAGGCCGCGGCGAGTTTCTCCATGAGTTCCCGCTCCTCCGGCGTGAGTTCTTTGGGAACGACGATGCGCAGTTCCGCGAGCAGGTCGCCGCGGCCGCCGCCCCGCTTGGGGAGGCCCTTGCCGCGGAGGCGGAGTTTCTGCCCGCTCTGCGAGCCGGGGGGGATGGTGACGATCGCCTCGCCGTCGAGGGTCGGCACGGGCGCCTTGGCGCCCAGCGCGGCCTCCCACGGGGCGATGGGGAGCGTGGTGATCAGGTCGTAGTCCTGCACCCGGAAGCGAGGATCCGGGGCGACGCGGACCTTCAGGAGCAGGTCGCCCGGTTCGCCGCCGCCGATCCCCGGTCCCCCCTGGCCGGCGAGGCGGATGACCGACCCGTCCGTCACGCCCGGGGGGATCTTCACGTCGTACGTGCGGGTGGTGCGCTGCATGCGCCCCGCGGCGTCGGGCTCCTGGGTCTCGAGGGTGATCTGGCGCTTGGCGCCGCGGTAGGCGTCCTCGAGGGTGATGGTGATCTCCCCCTCGTGGGTCTGGCCGGGGCGCTCGGTGCGGAAGCCCGTCCCGCCCATGCCTCCCATACCCCCCATGCCGCCGGCGCGGGCGGCTCCGCCCATGCCGCCGAAGGGGCCGGCGCGGCCGCCGAAGATCGCCTCGAAAAAGTCGCTGAAGCCGCCGAAGTCCTGCGGGTCGAATCCCTCGACGCGGAAGCCTCCCCCGCCCGCGCCGGCGCGGCTGCGGCGGCCGGCGGACTGCCATCCGGGCGGGGGGCGGAAGTCCTCCCCGGCCTTCCAGTTGGCGCCGAGCTGGTCGTAGCGGCGGCGGGTCTCCGGGTCTTTCAGGACGGTGTAGGCCTCGCTGATCTGCTTGAAGCGCTCCTCGGCGCCGGGCTCTTTATTGACGTCGGGGTGGTACTGACGGGCGAGTTTGCGGTAGGCGCGCTGGATCTCGTCCTGGGTAGCGTCCCGCTTGACGCCGAGCACCTGGTAGTAGTCTTGATATTTCACGGCCATAGGCGGTGCGCACTCCGGGGGTCCGCCGTCATGTTAGGGGTACAAGCCGCGTGCCACGCCCGGAGAGTGCGGGCGGTGGGGCCGTGAGGCGTTCGAGGCGGCGGGCCGGGGGTTTGCGCGGGCGCTGATGCGACGGGCGACCGCCCTTTCGGCAGTCGGGGAATCCCGAGTTTGTCATCTCGGCCGGGAACGCGTGCGCGGAAGGGAGTTAGGATGCGCGGCGGCGCCGATGGGGCGAGCGCAACGGGTCGGAGCGGGGCTGGCATGAGCATTGAAGTGGTCCGGATGGATGCCCGGGGCCCCGCAGGCCGGGCGCGGCCGACCCGCGGACCCCGCGTCGGGGCCGCGGCAGTCCGTCACAGGAGAACCGTCCATGTCCAGGCTGATGATGAACCGTTTGGGTGTTCTGGGCGCGGGGCCGCGCCCGATGGACCGCCTGCTGGAGACGCTGCTGAGCCCGGAGAACTCGATGCTGGGGGCGCTGCTGCCGGAGTTTCGGCAGGCGGCGTACCCGGAGGTGAACGTGTGGGAGGATGAGGGCAACGTGTACGTCGAGGCGGAGATCCCCGGGATCGGGATGGACGAGATCGAGATCACGATGCTCGGTGGGGACCTGACGATCACGGGCGAGCGGCGTGCGGTGCAGGCGCCGCAGGGGGCGGTCTTCCACCGGCGCGAGCGGCCGGAGGGGCGCTTCTCGCGGACGATCAGCGTCGGCGTGCCGGTGGACGCGGACAAGGTGTCGGCGTCGCTGGAGAACGGCGTGCTGATGGTGACGCTGCCGAAGGCCGAGGAGGCCAAGCCGCGGAAGATCGAGGTGAAGGCGAAGTCGTGAGCGAGGCGGCGGGGGGAACGAGAGACGGACGCACCGAGAAGCCGAACGGACCGGAGGGTCAAGCCATGGTGACGCAGACGACCAGGGCCGCGAACGGGACGGAGGTTCTGCAGCGTGAGCAGATCCGGCGAGGGCCGACGTTCCGGCCGGACGTGGACATCTACGAGACGGAGAACGAGATCGCGCTGATCGCGGACACGCCGGGGGCGACGGCGGAGTCGGTGGACATCCGCTTCGAGAACGGGATGCTGACGATCCACGCGCGCGTCGAACCCCGCAAGGGGGGTGAGTGCGAGTGCCTGATCCAGGAGTTCGCGGTGGGGGACTACACCCGTACCTTCCAGGTGGACGAGGAGATCGACGCCTCCGGGATCAGCGCGGAGTTCAACAACGGCGTGCTGACGGTGCACCTGCCCAAGAAGGAGTCGGCGAAGCCGCGCCGGATCCCGGTGCAGGTGCAGCGGCAGGGCTCGGCCGGGCCCCAGCGGCAGATCGGGTCGCCCGCTCCGCAGCAGCAGCAGCCCCAACCGCAGCCGCAGGGGCGGGGCAAGCAGCAGGGGAACTGAGGCGGGAGCGAGGGAGGGCCGCGTGCGCGGCCCGGTCGGGGGGAGAGCGGGACTTGCGCAAGCGAGAAACCGGCAAAGGCAGAGATCCAGGCAAGCAGGAGGTGACGCGATGAATCTGATTCCGTGGCACTCCAAGCAGACCGCGGCGGATGGGGCGGGGAGCGGCACGCTGGACGTCCGGCGCGAGATCGCGCGGGCGATGGACCGCTTCTTCGAGGAGCCGATGTTCGGATCGCGCTGGATGCCCGACTTCCCGCTCCTGGGGCGGGAGTTCGGGGCGTTCGTGCCGGCGGTGGACGTGACCGAGGACGACAACGAGATCGTCGTCCGGGCGGAGATCCCGGGGATCGACCCGGACAAGGTCGACGTCTCCATCAGCGGCAACTCGCTGCTGCTGAGCGGGCAGAAGGACGAGTCGTACGAGGACCGGGGGAAGGACTACTACCGGTCCGAGCGGCGGTTCGGGTCGTTCCGTCGGCGGATCGACCTGCCCGAGAGCGTGGACGCGGACCGGATCACGGCGGAGTACGACGCCGGCGTGCTGTCGGTGCGGGCGCCGAAGCGGCAGGGGGCGGGGTCGAAGAAGATCCCGATCTCGACGGCGTCGTCGCCGCGGCGGCGGGGGAGTTAGGCGGCCTGGTCCACGTAGGAGATGGCGCTGAGCACATCGCGGTGGACGGGGAAGAGGGAGTCGAGGCGGGTGAGTTTGAAGAGCACCGCGATGCTGCGCTGCGCGCTGGCCAGGGCGATGCGGCCGCCGCTCTCGCGCACCGTCTTGAGGAGGACGATGAGCATGTTGAGGCAGCAGGAGTCGAGGTAATCGACGTTCTGCAGGTCCAGCACCAGGTTCTTCACGCCGGGGTGGTTGATCAGGTGGGTGCGGATCTGCAGGGAGAGGTCCGAGACGCGGTCGGCGGTGAGGTCGTGGTCGAGGATGGTGCAGACGGAGGTGGCCCCCAGGAGGTCGAAGTTGACCTGCGCGACGCCGGGGGTGCCGGAGGTGGGGGCCGGAGCGCCGGCGCCCCGGGCCAGACGGGCGATGGTGTCGCGCGCGGGTTCGGCGGGCTGCTCGGCCGCGGCGCCGGGGGAGGGATCACGCCGTTTCCAGAAGTTGTCGAACATCGTGCCTTCGGATTGGGGGCGGATGCGCGGAACAGACGACGCTTCGTGGCTCTCGGACCCGTGGCCGTAGGGCCCGCGGGTCAGGGGGCCTTGTGATCGGCGCGACCGTTGAAGGCCCCTCCCTGGCTGCCGTTGCTGTAGTTCGGGGTGGCCCGCAGCGGCCTGGCGGCGGGGAACGGGGCGGCCTGCTGGGGGGTGGCCGCGCCGGCGGCGGGGGATGACGCGGCGGCGGCCATGGGCGCTGCGCTCGCGGCGGATCGGTCGCCATCGAGCCTCCTGGCGCGGGCGTCTTCGATGTAGCGGTCGAGTTTGCCGAGGATGGACTTGACCTGGTCGAAGGTGTGCTTGGACGTGCTCATGGTGCCCGCTCCTGGATGCAGGGGGAGCTATCGGTCGGCTGAGGGGGCGGCTTCCGGGGCTGGAGCCGGCGCGTGCGAGAGGGGCGGAAGACGTGCCGCCTGTGCCGGATGTCCCGTGGGGCGGGGCGTGGCGGGGCAACGTCCAGGGGCCGGATACCGCCGGAGAAGGGGGGAAGGGGGCGCGGGGCTTGACCCGCGCGCGCGGCACCCTGACAATCCCCCCGTCCGGGGCGGTAACTCAACTGGTAGAGTGCCAGCTTTGCAAGCTGGAAGTTGGGAGTTCGAATCTCCTCCGCTCCATTCAGGGGAACCGCCGGTCGCGAGACCGGCGGTTTCTCGTTGGGGCGTTCGGCGACCGAGCCGGTGCGATGACGGCTCCACGCCTTCGAGTGCGTCGGTCGAGATTCCCTGAGCGGCCGCGGCCGTTGCGATGAAGATGCCGGGGGTGAGGGTGAGCGGCGGGGCGGATCGAGGCGGGTTATCATGGGGTCGCCCGCACGGGGGCCTCGCCGAGGGGATGTTGATGGATTGTCCAGCCTGCGGCGGCGAGCGGTCCAGCGTCTTCTTCACCGCGCTCTCGGTTCCGGTGACGTGCAACGTGCTTCACCGGACGAGGGAGAGCGCGCTGGCGGCTGCGAGGGGGGAGGTGCGGCTGGCGCTGTGCGCCGGATGCGGGCTGGTGTTCAATGAGGCGTTCGACGAGGGGCTGCTCCGCTACGGCGGGGAGTATGAGAACGCGCTGCACTTCTCCGGGGAGTTCCGGCGGTACGCGGAGGACCTGGCGCGGGGGCTGGCCCGGCGGCACGCGCTGCGGGGCAAGCGCGTGGTGGAACTGGGGTGCGGGGACGGGAGTTTTCTTTCGCTGCTCTGCCGCGAGGGGGGGTGCGAGGGGGTGGGGTACGACCCGGCGCACGACCCGTCGCGGTCGGCGGTGGAGGCGGGGGTGAACGTGCGGATCGAGCGGGCGCTGTACGGCCCCGGAGCGACGCCCCCGCCGCCGCGGGCGGACCTGGTGGTGTGCCGGCACACGCTCGAGCACGTCGCGCGGCCGCTGGAGTTCCTGCGGGAGGTGCGCCGCGCGATCGTGGCGTCGGGGGGAGCGTCCGGGGCGGCGGTCTTCTTCGAGGTGCCGAACTTCGCGTACACGCTCGAGGGGGGCGGGATCTGGGACATTCTGTACGAGCATTGCAACTATTTCACGCGGGAGTCGCTGCTGGCGCTCTTCGAGCGGGCGGGTTTCACGCCGATCGCGAGCGGGAGCGTCTATGGTGGGCAGTTCCTGACGGTCGAGGCGCGGCCGTCGCCGGAGGAGCCGCGGCCGGCGCCGGTGGACACGCGGCGGATCGAGGAGTTCGCGGCGTCGTTCGGACGCGGCTTCGAGGAGAAGGTCTCCTTCTGGCGGGGGACGCTGCGGCGGCTGCGCGACCAGGGGCGGACGGCTGCGCTGTGGGGGGCGGGGACGAAAGGGGTGATGTTCCTCAACATCATGGGAGAGGAGGGCGCGGCGGTGGAGCGTGTGGTGGACGTCAACCCGAGGAAGCACGGCTGCTACGTCGCCGGCGCGGGGCAGCGCATCGTCGCCCCGGCGGACCTTGTCCGCGACGGCGGGGGGCCGGAGGTGGTCATCGTGATGAACCCGGTGTACCGGCGGGAGATCAGCGAGCAGCTCGCCTCGATGGGGGCGCGCGCGGAGGTGATGGTCGCGTGAGCGTTCTGAGCGGAGAGCGGGAGAGGGCGGCCTCGCCGAGGTCGGATCGGGGGGACGGCCCGGTGGTGGTGTCGGACCGCTTCGCGGACGACCGCCGTGTCGGGCGCGTGATCGGGACGCCGAGCACCGGCGGGCCGCCGCGCCGGGGCGTGGACGTCGAGGGGGTGATCGGGATCGATCACGGCGCGCTGCGGATCCAGCCGCTGGTGCGGCCGGGATTCGGGCGGTCGGGGATCGCGTACGGGCCGGTGCGGCGCGAGCCGGGGATGACGCTGGCGGTGTACATCCTCAACGGGCACAACCTGTCGCGGACGTACGAACTCTCGAGCGTGGCGCGGCAGATCTGGCGGTGGATGCGGGCGGCGGAGTCGGACCCGCTGGTGCGGCGCGGGATCAACTGGCTGCTCCATCACCGGCCCCGGGAGACGCTGCTGCGGAAGGTGCGCGGGTGGTACGCGAGCCGGAAGGTCAATCCGCCGCGGCCGGAACTGCGGGAGAACCTGGCGGTGGGGTGGTTCGCCGGCGAGGCGCCGACGGACCCGCTGCGCGACGGCCACGCGTTCGTCGTGCACGCGCCGGAGGATCTGGACAACGGCGTGCTGTGGTCGGCCGTGGCGGGGCGAGGCCTGCCGGCGTTCAAGAGTTTCCAGAACGTGCCGGTGTACTACGTCGTCGCGCTGCGTGAGCGCGGGGCGGCGTACTACGTCTCGTCGCTGCCGGGGGCGCACGGGCCGGGGCCGTACCCGATGATGCGGCCGGTGGCGATCGACCCCTTCGGCGATCAGGCCGAGGTGTACGCGGGGGTTCACCAGGCGGTGCTGGGGGAGATCGGCTTCGGGATCGACACGCGGGTGTATGGGGTGCGGGCGCAGCGGATCGGCGTGATGACGCCGTGGTGCGGGACGGCGCACGCGGCGGACCTGCTCGACGACCTGCCGGTGGGGGGGGCGATGGCGGAGGTCGGCGGGGTGTGGCGCGTGCAGGAGCGGGGCGTGGGGATGGGAGGGGCGGCGACGCTCGCGCTGCTGGACCCCGGCGAGCCGACGGGGCTGGCCCATGTGCTGGTCGATCCGGTGGATGGCGAAGGGGGAGCGGGGCTGGTGTGGCGGGTGAGCGATGGGGGGGAATGCTGGGCCGCGGTGGTGGGACGCGGGCGGTGCACAGTCGAGCGCTGGGAGGAGGGGTGGGAGGGGGGGCGCATCGCCACGATCGCGGAGTTTCCGCTGCCGGAGGGGGACGGGGAGCGGCCGGTGTCGTTGCAGGTGCTCGACGACGGGGTGCGGATCGGCGTGTCGGTCAACGGCCGGATGGTGACGGCGGACTGGCTTACGGAGCCGGCGCCGGCGGGGGCGACCGGGGTCGGCGTGGTGTGGCGCGGCGATGCGCTCCCGCCGCGGCGGCTGGAGGCGCACCCGCGCGAGGTGCCGATTCCTCCCGCGCTGGACATGGGCTCTCCGTGGATGGGGGCCGGCGGCGCGGTGGTGCTGCGCGACACGTTCGCGGGGGCCGCGGGGGACCTTGCGGGGCGGGCGCCGACGCAGGGGGGCGGGCGCTGGCGGCGCGACCTGGGCGAGGGCGTGATCGACGTCACCGGCTCGGGGGCGGCGCGGGTGCGGGGGAGCCCGGAGCGGCCCAACCCGGGGCGGACGATCTACACGGTGGACTGGATCGACCCGTCGTTCGCGGACCTGGAGGTGGAACTGACGCCCCCCGGGACCGGCCGGGGGCAGAAGCACCGTTCGCGCACGGGGCTGGTCTTCTGGCAGGACCCCGGGAACTACGTGCTCATCAGCCTGTGGCTGGACGACAGCGAACTCCCGGCGTCGATCTCGTCGTTCTTCTGCCTGCGCGGGTTCGAGGACATCTACGACGCGGTGTGGTCGTGCATCGGCGTGCACCGGGCCCCGTGGGGGGCGCCGATGAAACTGAGGATCGTCTTCGATTCGGGGCGGTACCTCGTGCGGGTCAACGGCGAGCCGGTGCTGTACCGGGCGCTCACGGACGTCTACCCGCGCTCCGAGCCGCTGCGGATCAACCGCGTCGGGGTCGCGGCGACGTGGGAGTGGGGCAACGACACCGGCACGGTGCTGCGTGATTTCACGGCGCGGGGGCGGGCGTGACGGCGGGCGCGGGGAGCGCGAGCAGGTGGGCGACGGCCCAGGCGAGGTGGGGGTAGGCGGGGTCGAGGCGCTCCACGCGGTAGCCCGCGGACTCCAGCATGCCCTGGACGTCGCGCAGGCGGGGCTCGAGCCGTTCGGATGAGGCGTCGTCCACCTCGCAGACGATCTTCGGATGGAGGCTGCGCATCGTCTCCGACATGCCGCGGAGCACCTCGCGTTCGGCCCCCTCGACGTCGATCTTGACCATGGAGGGCGGCGGGATCTCCCCGCGTGCGATCAGCGCGTCGATGGTGGTGGTGGCGGCGCGGACCACGGCGCGGGAGGGGCGGGCGGATGGGGCCGCGGCCACGGACGCCAGGGCCGCTCCGCCGCCGTGATCGGTCACGAGCAGTTCCCCCTCGCCCTCCCGATCCGCGATGGCGGCTTCGACGACGGAGATGTTGGTGAAGTGGTTGAGGGCGACGTTGCGCCGGATCGCCGCGGCGTTGGCGGCGACGGGCTCGAAGGCGATGACGCGGCCCTTTGGCCCGACGAGCCGGGCGGCGATGAGGGTGAAGAAGCCGACGTTGGCGCCGATGTCGTAGAAGACGTCGCCGGGGTGGATGTGGGCGGCCAGCGCGAGTTGGATCGGCATCTCGTTCGTGCCGTGGCCGTACCACGCGCTGGCGTGGCGGAGGTCCATCCGGAGGTTGGCCCCCACGCCGTCGCGGATGCGGACGGGGGCGACGGCGCGGATCTGCCTCGCCGCGGCGCGGAGTTGTCTCAGGAATCGGGGGCGGCTCATACGTCCAGTCTAGTGAGCGGCGGGGGCGGGCCCAACCACCCCCCGCCGCCGGCCGGTTTCGGGTGGTGTGCGTTGTGCGGGTTGGTTCGGGGATTCTCTCTGGTGAGGCGCGTGGTTTCCCTTGAACTGCATGTCAGGCCCCCGGCGGCCGTGGGGCTCAGGGGAGTTCTCATTATCGTGGAGCATCAATTGCTGTCCGATGCGCATCTGAGGCCGGGCCTGTTGCGGTGGTGGGGAGAGGCGTCGCATGATCACGCCGGAGTTCATCGCGCGATGCCGCTGCCCGTGGTGCGGGGCGGGGCTGCGGGTTGAGCACGCCGCGGCCGAGCCGTCGGTCGGCGGCGGGGAGGCGGGAGCGATCCGGCAGGGCGTGGTGGCGTGCGAGTGCTGCCGGTACCCGATCATCAACGGGATTCTCGTGCTCCAGCAGGGGGCGACGTTCCGGGACGAGCACCGCGAGGCGGCGGTCGCGGCGGTGCTGGCGGGGGATCGGGAAAGGGCGCTCCACTCGGCGATGCTGGCGTCGAACCTGATCAACCGCGGGCGGCTCGCGGCGGCGGCGGCGCGGGTGCTGCGGGCGCTCTCGCCGCGGCTGCGGGAGCGGTACGGGCAGCGGATCGACCCCGGTCTGGTGATGGACGAGCGGGCGACGTTCGAGGAACTGGCGCTGGCGCTGCGCCCGGCGGCCTTCGCGCACTACCTCGTGCAGCGCTACGCGAATCCGAGCCTGATGGCGGCGATCCCGCTCATGGTGCTGCTGGGGCGTCACCTGGCCGCTCGAGCGGGGGGAGGGGATGGAAGGGAGACGCGGCGGCCGCTGGTGATCGACCTGGGCGCCGGGGCCGGGCACGCGAGCTGCCTGCTGTCGGCGCTGGCCCCCGGGGCGCAGGTGATCACCAGCGACAGCGATTTCATCAGCCTCTGCCTGGCGCGGCGCCTGCTCGGGGAGGGGGCGACGATCATCGGGCTCGACGCGGAGGCGCCGCTGCCGTTCGAGGACGGCTCGCTCGATGCGGTCTTTTCGCTGGACGCGTACCACTACATGCGGTCGAAGGTGGCGGTGGCGCGTGAACTGCGGCGCGTGATCCGTCCTGGCGGTCTGTGGGTCTTCCCGCACCTGCACAACGCCCTGCTGCCGAACCCCGCTCCCGGCTATCCCCTCCCGCCATCGGGGTACCGGCGGTGCTTTGAGGGGATCGACGCGAGGCTGCTGCCGGAGGCGGAGGTCCTCCGCGGGTTCGTCGAGGAAGGGACGCTCGACTTGTCGCGCGAAACGCCCGCGGGGGACCTGGAAGGGGCGAACGCGCTGTGCATGATCGGCTCGGCGGCGCCCGACGAGGCCGAGCCGCGTCCGCTGTGGTCGAGGCACGAGGGGCTTGCGCGGGCGTACGTGGGGAGCGCCACAGGACTGGGTCTTAACCCGGTGTACGAAGTTGAGCCGAAGCCGGGCGGCGGGGTGATGACGGCGCGGCGGGCGTGGGCGAGCGAGCGGCTGCGCCGGGAGTGCATCGGCGCGGACGCCTACCTGCCCGAGCGGGTGGAGGTGGAGGCGGGGTTCATCGAGCGGCTCTCCCGGGGCGAGGTGCAGACATCGGACGTGGATCGGGTGCGGGAGTTGATGCGGTCGTTCGTGCTGGTGCCGATGCCGGAGAAGTACCGCGCGCCGGGGAGGAGGCTCGGCGGGGCGCGGGCGGGGTAGGCGGCCCTAGGCGGTGCGCTGCGGATCGGCGGTGATGACGGGGCGTCGCGGCTCGGCTCCGGCGAGGACGGACCGGTAGATCCGCTCCAGGGCGCGCGACGACTGCTCCTGCGTGAAGCGTTCCTCAACGATGCGGCGGCCGGTCGCGGCCATCTCGGCCATGCGCTGCGGGTCGGCGAGCAGGTCGAGGACGGCGCGGGTCAGGGCGGGGCCGTCGCCGACGGGGGCGAAGGATGCGGCGGCTCGGGCGTCGCCGAGCTCGGCGAAGGAGGGGAGGTCGAAGGCGGCGATGGGGAGCCCCGCGGCCATCGCCTCCAGGATCGAGAGGGGGAAGCCCTCGCTGAGGGAGGGGAAGACGAGCAGGTCCGCGGCGTCGAGGAGGGCGGGGACGTCATCGCGCCGTCCGGCGAAGACGACGGCGTGGGCCACGCCCTCGCGCTCGGCGAGAGCGGCGAGTTCGCCGCGCAAGGGGCCGTCGCCGACGAGCAGGAGCCTCGCCCGCGGGTGGGCCGCGAGGACCTCGCGGAGCAGCGGCATGAGCATGATGTGGCCCTTGCCGGTGACGAGCCGGGCCACGGTGATCAGCAGCGGGGAGGCGTCGGCGAGGCCGAGGGGGGCGAGGAGGGCGGCACGCTCGGCCTCCGTGCGCTCGGGGAAGCGGCCCATGTCGATGCCGGGAGGGACGACGGAGATCCGGTCGTCGCCGACGCCGAGGGTGGAGACGTAGCCGTGCCAGGCCTGGCGGACGCTCTCGCCGACGGCGATGACGTGGCGGATGGTGCGGCGGGCGATGGCGCGATCGACGGCGAGGCGCATTCTGCGGATGACCTCCTTGCGGCCGCGGAGATTGCCGCCGAGGAAGAGGGTCGAGTGGAGGGTGTTGACCAGGGGCTTGCGGCACAGGAGGGCCGCGGCCTGGCCGAAGAGGCGGTCGCTGCCGGTGTTGTTGGTGTGGATGAGGTCGATGTCGCGGTCGCGGATGATGCGGCGGAGGCGCAGCAGGGCGGCGGGCATCCCGGCCGGGGAGCGGAGGGCGAGGGTCTCGACGTCGATGCCGGCGGCGCGGAACTGCTCGTGCATGCTGCCGCGGGGCCAGACGGTGCAGACGACGTGGGAGAACTCGGCGCGGTCCATGGCGGAGAGGTTGCGCAGCAGGAGAAGTTGGCCGCCGCCGAGGTCGAGGTCCGGGAGCATGTGCAGCACGCGGATCATTCGGCCCACCCCCACGCGAGGCCCCCGGAGCGGATGGCGGTCGGGTCGTCCGCGGGTTGCGGACGGGCGGGCGCGCCGGCCCGCAGGAGCGGGAAGAAGAGTTCGTGCGAGCGGAAGAAACTGGCCAGGAAGCCGTCGTCGAGGACGGGCCAGTCCGGCTCGCCGGTGATGTTGCGCATCTGCGACTCGAAGGCCTCCAGGGCGTGGCGCTTGCGCTCCAGCAGGCCGTCGGTGGAGACCCGCAGCGGACGGCTGAGCAGCGCGGTGCGCAGCGGGCGGACGACGAGCTGCGCGGCGCGGCGGTAGGCCGGGTCCGAGGCGGTCATCCAGGTGCGGGCGGTCCAGAACCAGACGGGGTACTCGTAGACGGGCTGGGTGATCCGGCCGCGTTCGACCATGCGGGCGACGATGGCGTGGATGGCGCGGTGGTCGGGGTGCTTGTCGATGCCGGAGGGGGCCAGGACGTTGGCGGGGGCGAAGTCGGCGACGAGCGGCTCGAGGCGCTCGGCGACCTCGCGGGCCGATCGGGCGACGTAGCGGTCCTCGAAGCCGAGGCAGACGACGTTCTCCGCGGGGACGCCCAGGCGTCGGCAGGCCTCGATGACCTCCTCGCGGCGGATCTCGGCGAGCCGCTCGGGGGTGATGGAGCGGGACGTGTGCGAGTGGCGGCCGTCGCAGACGACCACGACGCGCACGGGGACGCCCGCGTCGGCGGCCCGGAGGATGGCCGCGCCGCAGCCGAGGGTCTCGTCGTCGGGGTGGGGGGCGATCACCAGCAGAGGGCCGGAGGTCAGCACATCCGTCACGTCGCGGCCGCGGAGGATCAGCGTGCGCTGCAGGGCGGCGAAGCAGGCGGGCTGGAGGCTCTTGAGTCTCATGGACGCGGCGGGCGCTACAGGGCCAGGACCTCCGGGCGGAGGCCCATGGAACTGAGTTGATCGGTGATCTCGGGGACGTACACGGGGTTCATCACGATGACGCGGTCCGGGCGGAGCGACGCCAGCGCTTCCGGCGGGATGATCTCGTGGCCCGAGCCGGGCATGAACCGGCCGTGGCGGAAGGGGTTGATGTCCACCGCCGCGGCGACGGCGCCGTCGTCGTGCGTCACGCCGAGGGTCGTCAGGAACGATACCCCCTTGGAGCCGGAGCCCCAGATGACGGTGCGCTCGCCGCGCCGGCGGCCCTCGTCCAGGATGTCCCGCCAGCGGCGCACGACGGCGGAGCAGGTCTGGGCGAAGCGGCTCACGCGGTCGGCGAGTTCGGCCAGATCGTTCTCAAGGGGAAGCCGCGGCGCCGTGGGGCCGGGGGCGGGGAGGGCGTCGAGGATGATGTACTGGCCGTCGTACTCCAGGCTCAGGTGGGTGACGTCGAAGCCGGTGGAGCGGAAGAGGCGTGCCAGGGAGCCGCAGGAGAAGTAGGTGCAGTGCTCGTAGTAGAGGTCCCAGAAGGCGCCCTCGCGGAGTTCGCGCATGACGTCTGGGAGTTCGAAGAACAGGGCCGTCTCCGGGCGGTCGCCGATGGTGGCCCGCAGTTCCTGCATGAACTCCCTGGTGGGGGCGATGTGCTCGAGGGTGTGCCGGCAGACGATGAAGTCCGCCTTCAGGTGGGCGTAGCGGCGGTCGTAGAGGTCAACGATGAACTCGGCCTGCTTCGCGGCGGGGCTGGTGGTGCGCGAAGGGATGTAGCCGGGGTCGATGCCGATGCCGCGGGCCTTCGGGCCGGCGATCTCCAGGGTCTGGATCAGGTATTCCCCCTTGCCGCAGCCGATCTCGAGGATCGTCTTGTCGGCGAGGTTGTAGCGGTCCACGTAGCGCTTGGCGAGTTGTTCGGCGAAGCGGTTGAACGTGGGGGAGAAGCCCTGGGTCTCCTCGTACCGCTGGGAGTACTCGTTGAGGGTGGGATCGAAGGTGGTGTTGGTGATGAAGCCGCAGGCGGGGCAGAAACCCAGCCGCAGGTCGCCGCGGGGGTAGTCCACGGCTTCGGCGCGGGAGGGCATGAGGAGGCAGGAGTGGGCGGGGATGTTGCGGACGGTGTAGAAGATGGTGAGCCCGCGGGAGGGGCAGTTGGGGCAGGGGCCGTTGGCCTCGAACGAGGTTTCGAAGGAGGGGCCGGGGTGGAGGAGGTGGGGGGGCATGGGGGGGCTTCAAGTGGAAAGTGGAAAGGGAGAGAGGAAGGTGGGATGGGGGTCAGAGGATGGTTGGTTGGGGGATGGGGATGATGAACTTGCCGCCTCGGGCGCGGTATTCGGCCTGCTGGGCCAGGATCTCGTCCTTGAAGTTCCACGGCAGGATGAGGGTGTAGTCGGGCATGCGGGCCAGGAGTTGGTCGGGGGGGAGGATCCGGATCCGGCCGCCGGGCATGTAGCGGCCCTGCTTGTGGTGGTTGCGGTCCACGGCGAAGTCGATCGTCTTCTCATCGGCGCCGAGGTAGTTGAGCATGATGGCGCCCTTCGCGGCGGCGCCGTAGGCGGCGATGCGCTTGCCCTGCGACTTCAGGTCCGCCAGGAGCCGGCGCATCTCATCGCCGACGGATCGGACGCGGTCGGCGAAGCCGCGGTAGTACTCCGGGCGGTCCATCCCCAGGTCTCGCTCCTCGGCCAGGAGGGCCCGAACGGAGTTCTGGACGTCCTCGCGCCGACCGGCGAAGAGCCGCAGCGACCCGCCGTGGATCGGCACACGCTCGACGTGGTTGAGGAACAGCCCGTTGCGGCGGAAGAGGTTGTCCACGGCCGTGACGGAGAAGTAGCACAGGTGCTCGTGGTAGATGGTGTCGAACTCGCAGTGCTCGATCAGGTCGCGGACGTAGGGGCACTCGATGCTCGTGGTGCCGTCGTCCTTGAGCAGCATGGCGATGCCCTGGACGAAGCCGTTGGTGTCGGCGACGTGGGCCAGGACGTTGTTGCCGATGACGACGTCCGCCCGCGTCCCCCTGGCGGTCAGTTCGGCGGCGAGCTGGCGGGTGAAGAAGGCGCGCATCGTCGGCACGCCCGCTTTCTCGGCCGCGGCGGCGGGGCCGGGGGCGGGGTCGATCCCCAGGACGGGGATCCCCTTCTCGACGAAGTTCCGCAGCAGGTAGCCGTCGTTGCTGGCCAGTTCGACGACGAGGCTGGAGGGGCCGAGGCTGCGCGAGGCGATCAGGCTGAGGGCGGCGTCGCGGGCGTGCCGCAGGAGGGCGTCGGAGAAGGAGGAGAAGTAGGGGTAGTCGTGCCCGAAGAGAACCTCGGGCGGGAGGGTCTCGGTGATCTGCACCAGCGCGCACCCGGGGCAGAAGCCGACCTCCAGCGGGTAGCGGCCCTCGGGACGGTCCAGGTCGGCTTCGGTTCTGAGCCCGTCGGCCAGCGGCATCATCCCCAGGTCGAGGACGGGCTCGAGCCCGCGCCGGCCGCAGGCGCGGCAGGAGGCTGCCGCGCACCGGGCGGCGAAGTCGGATGTCTCTCCGTGCGGGCTCATGCACGCTCCTCGGGTCAAGAAAGACTCAGCGATGGGGTCCTGAGATTGCGGAGTCGAAAACGCTCGAATACGGGGGAGGTGGGGAGAGGGTGAGCGCGAGGCGGCGGGCAACCTCTTTGCCCCGACTCCGCGGCAGCGATGTCCTTCTGCACAACTCGGGCTTTCTCATTTGTGCGCCCATTGGCGACTCTGTGGTGGTTCGTTCGCCGGCGTTCATTCGCGGCGCCGGAAGTCCTCCCCCAGGGCTCCCTCCTGGAGCAGTTGCTTGATGTGCGCGATCCGTTTGTAACGGGGGCCCTCGAACTCCTCGAGCGTCACGCCGTGGCGGCGGAAGGCGTCGTACAACTCGGCCGCGCCCCGTCGGGCGGTCCATCTCGGAACAAAGTCCGGGAACGCCGCGGCGAAGCGGTCGCAGCAGACCCGGTAGTTCCGCTTGTCGGGGCTGGCGCCGTCGGCGAAGGTGATCGCCGAGGCGGGGACGGTCTCGCCGACGATGGCGGCGATGTCGCGGACGCGGTAGTTCTCGGCGGTGGCGCCGACGTTGAAGGCCCGGTTGTGGATCTTCTCGGCCGGGGCCTCCATCGCGGCCACGAACGCGCGGGAGATGTCCTCGACGTGCACGATCGGCCGCCAGGGAGAGCCGTCGCTCTTGATCATCACCTTCCCCGTGGTGAACGCCCAGGCGGTGAGGTTGTTGAGCACGAGGTCGAAGCGCAGGCGCGGCGAGACGCCGTAGGCGGTGGCGTTGCGGAGGAAGACCGGCGTGAAGCGGTCCGAGGCCATCTGGGAGACGTCCCGCTCGACCATCACCTTCGACTCCCCGTAGGGCGTCACGGGGTTGAACGCCGCGGACTCGTCGAGCATCCCGTCCCCACCCGCGCCGTAGTTCGAGCACGAGGAGGAGAAGATGAACCGGCCGACCCCCGCCTCCCTGGCGATCTCGGCCAGGCGCACCGACGCGCGGTGGTTGATGTCGAAGGTCACGTCGGGGTTGAAGTCCCCGAGCGGGTCGTTGGAGAGGCCGGCCAGGTGCAGCACGGCGTCGAAGCCGCGGATGTCGTCGATCGCCGCGTCGCGGATGTCCTTGCGGATGCACGGGACGTCGGCGATGGCGGACGGGGGGCCGAAGGTGCAGCGGGCGTAGAGGTCCGAGTCGTAGCCGACGACCTCGTGGCCGCGGGCCAGCAGCATGGGTGTGAGGACGGTGCCGATGTACCCGAGGTGACCGGTGACGAGAACCCTCAAGACGATCCTCCCCTCCGGCGGCGCCGCCGGGGTGATGCCGCGAAGCCGAGTCGATCGTGGACTGGTCGTGTACCGGACGCCCCCGCCCCCGGCCTGTTCGGTCCTCCCTCGCCCGGCGCGGCTTCACCGCGCCGGCGCACCCCCATGTCGCCTCAGTCCCATGTCTTCCAGGGCGGGTTGCCGCTGTCCCAGAGGTCCTGGAGGAGCTTCTTGTCGCGGAGCGTGTCCATGCACTGCCAGAAGGAGTCGTGCCGGTAGGCCATGAGCTGGCCGTCGCGGCTGAGGCGTTCCATCGGCTCCCGCTCCCACTGGGTGTTGTCGCCGTCGATGTAGTCGAAGACCCCCGGCTCGAGGACGAAGAACGCGCCGTTGATCCACCCCTCGGCGGTCTGGGGCTTCTCCGAGAACTCCTTGACGCGGTCGCCGTCGAACTTCAGGTGCCCGAAGCGGGCGGTGGGGCGCACGGCCGTGACGGTGGCGAGCTTGCCGTGCGAGCGGTGGAACTCCAGGAGCTTGCGGAGGTTGACGTTGGAGACCCCGTCCCCCCAGGTGAGCATGAACGTCTCGTTGCCGATGATCGGCGCGAGGCGCTTGATGCGGCCGCCGGTGAGGGTGTTCATCCCGGTGTCGATCAGGTGCACCGTCCAGTCGGGCGTGCCGTTGTTGTGGTGGGTGAGTTCGCCGGTCCGCAGGCGGACGGTCAGGTCCCCCTGGAGGTGGGCGTATTCGATCATGTACTTCTTGATGTACTCGCCCTTGTACCCCAGCGCGATGACGAACTCGTTGAAGCCGTAGTGCGAGTAGTGCATCATGATGTGCCAGAGGATCGGGCGGCCGCCGATCTCGATCATCGGCTTGGGCTTGATCTCTGTCTCTTCGGCGAGGCGCGAGCCCACCCCGCCGGCAAGGATGGCGACCTTCATGTGCCGGACTCCGCCGAGGGCGCGACGGCGCCGATGCCGGCGGCGGGCGCGGGGCGGCGGCCCGCCTGCAGGCGCCGGGCCAGGATGGCTTGGAAGCGCATCGCCGTGCGGCGGGTCGTGTGCCGCAGGCAGGCGGCCCGCTCCCGCATGGGCAGCGGGTGGACCAGCGCCGCCTCGGTGAAGCGGACCGTGGAGATGACCGCCGACAGGAGCGTCGGGCTCTTCACCCGCGGGTTGAACCACGCCAGGCGTTCGGCCTTGGGCGTGTGCTGGAGGCCGAAGGAGTAGGCCGTGCAGTGGTTGCGCACCGAGAAGAGGTACTCGGGCACCAGGGCGATGCGCCCCAGGAGCAGCATCTCGCCGATGAAGTTCCAGTCCGAGCCCAGGAAGCTGCCGAACAGCCGCGTCCGCTCCACCGCGGCGCGCCGCATCACGCCCCACACCGGGCACGGGTAGGCGATCCGGAACGAGGCGGCGAGCCGGTCGCTGGGGCGGTCGGCCTGCAGAGCGACCTGGTCGTCCAGGGTCCGCGTCACGCGGCCGAGGGCGTCGATCTCGTTGGTGTACGAGTGCGCCAGCACCACGCCCTCATCGGCCTCGAGCGCGGCGACGCACTTCTCCAGGAACGTGGGCGCCATCGTGTCGTCGTGGGCGGCCCACTTGAAGTACGGGCTGGATGCGGCGCGGAACACAAAGTTGAAGTTTCGCGCTGCGCCGATGTTCTCGCCGTGGCGGATGTAGGTGATCCGCGGGTCCCGCGCGGCGTACTCGCGGCAGATGTCCGGCGTCGAGTCCGTCGAGGCGTTGTCCGCGATCACCAGCCGGTAGTCGGCGAAGGTCTGCGCCAGCAGACAGTCCAGCGCGGCCTGGAGGTAGTTCTCCCCGTTCCGCACCGGCAGCCCGACGACCAGCTTCGGTCCTCTACGGTGATGCGTCGCGGTGGACACGCCGATCTGCCTTTGGATGCCGCCCGACCCCGAAGGACATCGTACCAGATCGCCCGATGGCCGCAATACCCTCTCCGCCGCCGGGTCGGGCTCGGGCCCCTCGGCTTCGAACTCGATCCGGAGCCCGACGCGCTCGGTGCCGGCCGTCCGCCGCGTTGCGTTGAGTTGCATCCGGCATCCCCTCCGTCGTCACGGTCAGATAACCGTAGCCGCGCGCCGCACCCGGATCGGCTTAGAGTCGTCAAAGCCCGCGCTCCAAGGAACCGGCGCGCACAATCACGCCCTCGCCGATGTGTGTTCATGCACCTTCCCAGGTGCGTAACTCCCGGCTGCCTCCGCCGACGGCACCGGCCCTCGCCATGATCCTGCCGGAGTTTCCACCCTGAAGCGGGCATGCGTCCCGGACGCTATGCCGCCCGCCCGTTGCAGGGGCATTGGGATCGCTTCAGGCGGCACCTACGATCGGCAACCCGCCGGCGGGTCCGGCCGGGTCACCTCCCTCCCTTATGTCACCCGCTCAGCCATCACCACACCCCGCACGCGCGGCCGCCGCCGGACTCGCGACCGTCCTGCTCACCCTCATCGGGTGGTCGAGCGTGCCGCTCTTCATCCGCCACTTCGCCGAGGCGATCGACCCGTGGACCTCAAACGGGTGGCGGTACGGGTTCGCGGCCCTGCTGTGGGCGCCGGTGCTGGTCTGGGGCGCCGCGCGATCCCGCCTTCCCCGCGGCCTCTGGCGCGCCGCCCTCGTCCCCAGCCTCTTCAACGCGGCCGGTCAGGTCTGCTTCACCTGGGCCCATTACAAGATCGAGCCGGGGCTGCTCACCTTCGGCCTGCGCACCCAGATCATCTTCGTCGCCGCGGGGGCCTTCCTCCTCTTCCCCGCCGAACGGAGGGTTATCCGGTCCATCCCCTACCTTCTGGGCGTCGTCATGGTCTTCGGCGGGACCGTCGGGACCGCGATGCTGGGGGACTCGCTCCCGCAAGGGGCGACCGCCCTTGGGATTACCCTGGCGGTCACTTCCGGCATGCTCTTCGCGGGCTACGCCCTCTCCGTCCGACACTCCATGCGGGGCATGCATCCGGTGGTGGCCTTCGCGGCGATCAGCCAGTACACCGCCGCGGTCATGGTCGCCCTGATGCTCGCCGCCGGCGATCGGGCGGGGTTGGGGGCCCTGACGCTGCCGAGCAGGCAGTTCGAACTCCTCCTGCTCTCCGCGGTGATCGGGATCGCGCTCGGGCACGTCTTCTACTACATCAGCATCGCCCGCCTCGGCGTGGCCGTCTCGTCGGGGGTGATCCAGCTCCAGCCGTTCCTGGTGGCCATCGCCAGCGGCGTCCTGTTCGGGGAGCGGCTGACGCCGTGGCAGTGGGGGAGCGGCGCGGTGGCCATCGGCGGGGCCATGCTGATGCTGGCCATGCAGGGGCGTCTCATGCGCGGGGAGCCGGCGACGGCCGCGGCGGCGGAACCGGCCTCCGAACCAAAGCCGTCTGAACTCTCGCTCACGCCGGTCGGTTCCGGTTCAGCGCCGCGATGATGCGCAGCGCCTGAGCGATGTGGGCCCGCGGGCGGAACTGGCTTGTGAACACGTGCCGGATCACGCCGTCGCGGTCGATGATGTACGTCACCCGGCCGGGAAGGAGGCCCCACGTCCGCGGCACGCCGTAGGCCGTTCGGGCCTCCCCCGCGTGGTCGCTGAGGAGGGTGAACGGCAGGGCGTGCCGCTGGGCGAAGGCCCTGTGGCGTTCGGGAGGGTCGGTGCTGACGCCGATCACGTGCGTCCCTGCCTCCGCGAAGGCCTCGTACGCATCCCGGAAGGCGCACGCCTGGATCGTGCACACCGGGGTGAAGTCGCCGGGGTAGAAGTAGAGGACGACGATCCGTCCGCGGAACTCGGACAGACGCACCGTCCGGCCCTGGGCGTCGGGGAGGGCGAAGTCGGGGGCGACATCGCCGACGCCGATCCGGCGGGCGCGGCCGCGGGGGGCGACCCCGGTCATGGGGCCGTCGCCTCTCGATGCGCCGGTTGCTCGGGTGAGGGAGGGGCGGTGGAACCCTGCGTGCGCCCTCGCCACGAGCGCCGTCCGAGAAGGTGCAGGGCGAGGCTGTGCCACTGGATCAGCGTCATCAGCGTGATGGAGATGGGGTGGAGGGGGACGGCGACGGCAGGCTGACGGAAGCGAAGGGCCAAGGCGGTTCGCTGGGCGATATTGAACGCGACGGCCAGGGCCGCGAGGGCGATCGCGACGGGGTCGTTGCGCTCCACCACCCCGGCCAGGGCGAGCCCGAGATAGATCCAGGGGACGACGTGACCGAGCAGGTGAACCGCCGAGAGGAGCGCCAGCAGCGGCGCCGACCCGAGCCCCTCGAAGGCGTTCTTGGCGAAGCCCCGCCATGTCGCCCCCAGGCCGCGGTACATGCGGCAGTCGGCGAGGTCCGTTCCGTCGAAGAGGTCGGTCCGGAAGCCGGCGCGGCGGATCGCCCGGGGCATCCGCACGCCGTCGTGCATGGAGTCCTTGAACGCGCTGTGGCCGCCGGAGGCGTCGTAAGCGTCGCGCCGGACGAGGAGGAACTGGCCGCAGCCCGCGGAGGCGGCGGGGTCGGTGGTGGCCCGCATGCGTCCGACGGGGAGGTAACTGAGCAGGATGAAATGGATCATCGGGATCAGCAGCGCCTCGCCGAGGGTGCCGGTCCGCTGCCGGGGGAAGGTTGAAAGGAGCCCGACGTCGCGCTGTTCCGCGAGGGCGACGGCGCGGGCGACGGCGTCCGGTCTGAAGCGGACATCGGCATCGGTAAAGAGCAGCCACCGCCCCGCCGCGGCCTGGGCCATCCGCCAGCAGGCGTGCTGCTTGCCGTTCCACCCGGCCGGCAGAGGGATGGTTGGGACGACCCGGATGCGGGGGTCGCCCGCGGCCAGCGCGGCGATGATCCGGGGTGTGGCGTCGGTGCTCTGGTCGTCGTAGACGAGGACCTCGATGGGGACGCCCTCGCTGCTCAGGACCGAGGCGATGCACGGCTCGATGTTCTCCTCCTCGTTCCGGGCGGGGATGCAGACGGAGACGAGGGGGAGCAGGGGGAGGTGAGGGGAGGGGGAGACGAGGGGAGCAGGACGGTAGCGGGCGAGGTTGCGCAGCGTCATCCCCATCGCGGAGAACGCGATCACGGCCGCGGCGAGCATGAGCCAGGCCGCGGCGGTCATGGGGCCGCCCCCTGGGGAGTGTGGCGGCGATGTTCCCGATGGTCGCGCTGCCGGGGGCGGGGGCCGGCGGCCCGGCCGCGGAGGCGGAGCCAGAGGTCGTACGCCGGGTTGATCCGCTCGCCGCGACCGCCGACGAGGACCGCGAAGGGCTCGGGGCTGCGGGCGATGGACAGGGACGCGAGGGCGTCCTGGTTGCGCTGCATCGCCTCCGTCATGGCCCGAAGCCAGCCGGTCGTCGTCGGCCGGTCGGTCGTGCAGCGCTCGAGCCGGATGAGGACCTCCGGCTTGGGGTCGTCCCAGAAGGCGTACTCAAGGGCGACGCACAGGACGCTCGCCCGCGGGTGCTCGGAGGCGATCACGGCCGCACCGGGGCGAAGACGGACGGGAGCACGGGCGTCGGTGAACTCGCCCTGCGGGGTGATCCACAGGGTTGGGCGAGGCTCGGCGGCGAACCGATCGGCGATGTAGCGGGACATCGCCGCCGCGCTCGCCGGGGCATCCGGGTCGATGCCGAAGAGGCCGAGGCGCCGGAAGAAGCGGAAGCGGCGGAGTTGGTCGGCGTCGATGGGGGCGGCGACGCTGCGCGATGGGAAGAGGCGGTAGGCGAGCAGCGTGGCGGTGATCGGGTCCCACCACGAGGGGTGGTTGAGGAGGACGATGAGCGGGCCGTCGTGGTCGTCCAGCCCCGCCGCGGCGGGGAGCGTGTCGCGGACGATGCGGACGGCGTGGAAGCGGCGGGGCAGGAGCCGGTGCGCGACGTACCACGCGAAGGCTCGTGCGAACCGCGGCGAGAAGGCGCCGGGGATGAGGCCGGCGTCGGGAGTAGAGCCGGATTGGCGGGCGGTCGGGTTCACGTCGCTCTCGTCGGCTGCCGGCGTGGGGTGATCAGCGGCGGCTCCACGGCCGTGGGCACGGGCGGGGGCGACGTGGATGCGGCCAGGCCGAGGTCCTCACTCAGGGCGCGGGCCGCGGTGACCCCGCTCATGAGCACCATCGGCACGCCGGGGCCGGGGTTGACGCTCCCGCCGGCGAGGTAGAGGTTGCTCAGCACGCGGCTGCGGTTGCGCGGCTTGAAGCCGCCGATGAGCCGGCCGTGCGAGGCGAGCCCGTAGATCGCCCCTGCTTCGGCGTCGTAGCAGCGCTCGATGGAGGCCGGGGAGAGGAAGCGCTCGACGACGATGCGACGGTCGATGTCGTTCATGCCGAAGCGCTTCAGTTTGTCGATGATGGTGCGCCGGTAGGTTCGGAACATCTCGCCGGGGACGCCGGGGGCGTCCTCCCAGCGGTGCTCCGGGTGCAGCGGCGGGGTGTGCACGAGGACGTACAGCGCCTCGCCGCCGGGGGGCGCCTGCACCGGGTCGCTGCGGGAGGGGGCGGCGATGTAGATCGTCGGGTCGCGGGCGGGGATGCCGCGGCGGTAGATGTCGCCGAACTCCGCGCTCGAATCGGCGCTGAAGAGGAAGTTGTGGTGGGCCAGGTGGTCGTACTGCCGGTCCAGGCCGAGAAAGAGCACGACGCCGCTGCACGCCGGGCGGTAGCGACGCGCGATCCGGCGCTGCTCGTTCTCGCCCGCGGCCGAGGCGAGCAGGTCGCGGTTGGTGCGCTGGACGTCGCCGTTGGAGACGACGGCGTCGGCGTCGATCCGCCGGCCGTCGTCGAGTTCGACGCCCACGGCCCGGTCCCGCTCGTGCAGGATGCGGCGGACGCCGACGCCGGTCACCACCTCCGCTCCCTGTTCGCGCAGGATCCGTTCCAGGCACGCGGCGACCTGGCGCGTCCCGCCCATGGGGTACCAGCACCCGTGGTCCACCTGGGCCGCGGCGATGAGCGCCAGGATCGCCGGGGCAAGGAACGGGCTGGAGCCGACGTACTGCATGAAGTGCTCGACGAGCTGGCGGACGTGCGGCTCGCGGATGAAGCGGTGGGCGGTCGCGCCCATGGTGCTGTGGGCTCGCATCGCCAGCACGTCCGCCAGCAGGGAGCGGTCGCCGGGGGGCGCGGCCCGCATCACGTCCAGCGGCGAGCCGACGTCGCGGTAGAAGAAGACACGCTCGCTGAGGCCGTACATCCGCCGGCTGAAGGCGAGCAACCGGCGGTACCCCTCGCCGGCGCGGGCGCCGGGGAACATGACGTCCAGCGACGCGGCCATCGCGCCCTCGTCCTCGAGCAGGTCGATCTTCGCGCCGTCCTCGTAGAAGCAGCGCCACTGCGGGTCGAGGCGGACCAGTCTGATCCGTTCATCAGGGTCGCGCCCCGAGCGTTCGATGATCCCGAGCAGCACCTGCGGCAGGGTGATGATCGTCGGGCCCATGTCGAACGTGAAGCCCTTCTCGGTCAGGACGTTCATCTTGCCGCCGAGGTGGGTGTTGCGCTCGACGAGCGAGACGCGGGCCCCGGCGGCGCCGAGTTCGACGCCCGCGGCGAGCCCGGCCAGCCCGCCGCCGATGACCACGACGTGGGGCCTGGTGCTGCTAGCCATGACGTGTCGCCTCCGCTTCTCGGGCCGCGGCCGTGCTGCGAGATGGTCCAGATGGGGACGCTGGTCCTGTCGCGGCCGGCGGTGCGGGGCTGGGGCGCTGCGATGCCGCCCGCCCGCCCCCGTACCACCAGCGGACCAGCGCCGCCAGACGCTCCTCGCCGCGCCCCGGCGGCGGGGCCGTGGGAGTTCGCAGCCACGCCGACGTTCTCGACACGTACACCGCTCGCGTCATCGCCAGGAGCCCCTCCTCGCCGCGGGTGACGCCCCACCCGCTCTCGCCGCGTCCGCCCAGGGCTACCGCGGGGTGCGCCACGGGGCGGACGGCGTCGTTGATGATCACGTTCGACGCCCCGAGCCGGTCGATCGCCTCGCGGGCCCGCCCCCGGGTGAAGAGGGACACGGCCAGGTGCTGCCCGCAGGCGCGGTGAATCTCAAGGGCCTCGCGCACCGAGGCGACCGGGATGACCGCCACGACAGGCCCGAAATGCTCGCCCCGGGCGAGCGAGCACTCCGCGGGGCAATCGACGATCACCAGCGGGCGCAGGTCGCGCCCGCGCGGCGGCTCCATGACGCCGCTGAGCGATCGCCCGCCCCGTCCGTTCCTTTGCGGTCCGGCGACGGCGTTCAGAGCGGCCTCGTACGCCTCCGCGGCGGCGCGTTCGCTGATGAGCCGCGCGGGCCGCGCCGCGGCGGCGAGCGGCGCGAGCGCCGCGAGAAACCGTCCGTAGATCGGCTCCTCCACGAGCACGCGCCGCGGCGCCATGCACGTCTGCCCCGCGTTGGCGGTGACGGCGCTCCAGATCGACGCCGCCGCGAGTTGGGCGTCGGCGTCGCGCAGGACGATCGCCGAGTCTCGCCCGGAGAGTTCCAGCGTCGTCGGCGTCAGCGTCTCCGCGGCCCACGCCGCGACGGCGCGGCCCACGCCGGTCGAGCCCGTGAAGACCACGTGGTCGAACCGCTGCCCGGCGAGCAGTTCGCGCCCGGCCTCGCGCGTCGCGGCGACCCACCGGAGCATCCCCTCGGGGAGCCCGGCGTCCGCCGCCAGTTGCATGAGCCGGGTCTGCGTCCGCGCGGCGTGCTCGGAGGGCTTGACGACCACGCGGTTGCCCGCGCCCAGCGCCTGGATCAACTGAATCCCCAGCAACTGCACGGGGTAGTTCCAGGTCGCGATGATGGCGACGGCCCCCAGCGGCTCGCGCCGGACCCAGTGCCGCTCGCCGACCTGCCAGAACGCCCCGCCACGGAGCCGGCGCGGGCGCAGCAGGCGCGGCAGCCGCCGCTCCAGCCACTTGCAGGCCGCCAGCAGCGGCATGATGTCGCTCGTCAGGGCCTCCCACGTCGGCTTGCCGATCTCCGCGGCGATCAGGGCGCGGAGTTCCGGTTCGTGCGCTGCGACGCTGCGTCGGAAGGATGCGAGCCACGCGGCCCGCTCCCGCACGCCCCACGCCGCATCACCCGCCTGCTGCCGATCCGGTGCGACCTGGGACGGGAGGGCGATCATGGCGACGGTCTCAACAAACCTGAAGGACGCAGCGCCGGGGGCTGATGCACAATCAAAGCATGGCGACAGGCGGCGATCGGGCACGGAACGATGAAAACGCCGCAAGACCGGCGCGGGTTCTCCCGCGGCGCACGGCCCGAACCTCGGGTCTTACGGGGTGTGCATGATCGCGACGCAGCAACGCCAGCAGCGGCCGGTGGCCGTGGTGGGGGCGGGGCCGGGAGGGCTTGCCGCGGCGATGCTGCTGGCGGCCAGCGGCGTGCGGGTGCGGGTGTACGAGTCGCAGGCGGCGGTGGGGGGGCGGTCGGCGCGGGTGGCGATCAGCCCCGACGGCGCGTACGCCGCGGACCTGGGGCCGACGTTCTTCCTGATGCCGTACGTGCTGGAGGAGGTCTTCGCGGCCTGCGGCCGGCGGCTGTCGGATGATGTCGATCTCCGGCGGCTTGACCCGATGTACCGGCTGATCGTCGGCGGCGCCGGGCCCCGGGGGACGGACGCGGCGATCGAGGCGACGCAGGACCTGGCGGAGATGCGCCGGCGGATCGCGCTCTACAGCCCGCGCGACGCGGACGCCTTCGAGCGGTTCATCCTCGAGAACCGGCGGAAACTGGCGCTGATGACGCCGGTGCTGCGCGCCGCGGTGCGGTCGCCGCTGGACCTGCTCGGGGTGGCCCCGGTGCGGATGGGGGCTCACCTGCGGCCGCACCTCTCGATCAGCCAGTACCTGGAGCGACGATTCGAGCACCCCGTGTCGCGGCTGGCGCTGGGTTTCCAGAGCAAGTACCTCGGGATGAGCCCGCTGGAATGCCCGAGCCTCTTCTCGTTCCTGCCGTTCATCGAGTACGAGTACGGGGTGTGGCACCCGGTGGGGGGGTGCAACGCGGTGATGACGGCGATGGCCCGGGCGTGCGCGGAGATGGGCGTCGAGGTCCGCTGCGGCGCGCCGGTGGAGGCGATCGAGTTCCGCGGGCGGCGCGCCGTGGCGGTCCACGCGGCCGGCGAGCGGCACGAGCACGACCACATCGTCATCAACGCCGACGCCACCTGGGCGCTCAAGCGGCTGATCCCGCCGGATGTTCGCCGCCGCGCCGGGGGGGCGTACGCCACCGACGAGCAGATCGACGCCAAACGCTACTCGTGCTCGACGTTCATGCTCTACCTGGGGCTCCGCGGCGGTGTGGACCTGCCGCACCACACCATCTACATCTCGCGGGCGTACCGGGAGAACCTCGAGGACATCTGCCGCGGCGGGAGGCTCAGCGACGACCCGTCGGTCTACGTCTGCAACCCCTGCGTGACCGATCCGACGCTCGCGCCCCCCGGCGACAGCACGCTGTACGTGCTGATGCCGACGCCGAACCTCCGCTGCGGCGGCGCGATCCCGTGGGACGCGGGGGCGGCGCGGGAGGCGCGGCGGCGCTGCCTAGGGCAGTTGGAGGGGCGGCTGGGGGTGCGGGGGATCGAGGGGCGGATCGTCTGCGAGCGGGCGGTGACGCCGCGGGACTGGGAGCGGATGAACGTCAACTTCGGCGCGGCGTTCAACCTGGCGCACACACTGGGGCAGATGCTCCACCGGCGGGTTCACCACCGGATGCCCGGCGTGGATGGGGTGTGGTTCGTCGGCGGGGCGACGCATCCGGGGAGCGGCCTGCCGGTGATCTGGCTGAGCGCACAGACGACGGCGCGGCTGCTGTGCGAGGAACTGGGGGTGGTCTACGCGGGCGACCGCCGGGGCGGGGCGTCGGCGCCGCGGCCGGGAGCGGCGCCGCGGATTGGGTCAACGTCCGCTCATGTTCAGAACTCAATGGCGTGGGACGGCTAGCGTGGTGGATGGGCCGGGTGTGGACGGGCGGAGCGTTTGCGCGGGACCTGGAGGAGGACGCCGCGTGCGGCACAGCGCTGGTCGTCTCCGCGGTGGGGCTGGTGGCGCTCTCCGCGGCAGCGCTCATCGTGCCGCGGGGGCTGGTGCTGCCGGTGCTGATCGTGGGGTGTGCGGGCATCTCCGCCGCGGCGGGGGGAGCGCTGGCGAGGCGCACGGCGACGCCGCGGGAGTTGCTCGCGGCGTTCAGCATCGCCCCCGGGGCGGCGATGGCGCTGCTGGTGATGATCGGCGTCGCGGGGATGGGGCTGCTGTGGCTGGCGCTCTTGGCTGCAGCGGCGTGCGGCGTGGCGGTGGCGGTGCGACGGGCCCGGCGCCGCGACGAGCGAGGCGAGGGGGACGGCCTGCGGTGCTCCGTGTGCGGCTACGACCTCCGCGGGATGGAGGACATCGTGGGGCTCGTCGGCTGTCCGGAGTGCGGCTTCGGCCGCGGCCGGAGCGGGGAAAGCGAGCCGCTGCCGAGGCACGCGGAGGTGAGGCGGGTGTGGCGGATGGCGGCGCCGGGGCGGGCGGGGGACGGCGAGATCGCTCGCCGGGGGACCTTGCGTTGATCCGCGGACGACATCGAAGGGTTGACGAGAACAGGTGATCGCGCGGCGGCGCCTGAGCGGATCACGCGGTGGCGTGCGCGGCGGGCTGAGAGGGCGCCGGCTCCACCAGGTGCCGCCGCAGGATGTTCACCAGGGTGGCTGGCTCCAGGTAGTTCTCCGGCGGCCGGTAGTACACCTCCGCGCAGTCCTCGCCCGGCTTGGGCGGCAGGAGGCGGACGGTGCCCCTGGCCTCGCGCAGGCGGGCCATGACGGCGCCGGGGTCGTGCGTGCGGAACACGACGTCCTTCTCCCGGACGGCGATGGAGCGGACCTCCAGGCGGCTCGCGGCGGTGCGGAGTTCGGCGAGTTCGATGAGGCGGCGCGTCGGGTCGGGCGGGGGGCCGTACGCCTCGGTGAGGTCTCGCTCGAAGGCGGCGATCTCGTCCGGCGCGGCCGCGGTGGCGAGGCGGCGGTAGGCGTCCATGCGGCGGGCGTCGGAGGGGATGTAGGCCTTGGGGATCAGGCCGGTGACGCCCAGTTCGATGGCGGTCTCGCTGGGGACGGCGGCGGTCTCGCCCTTGAGTTCCTTGACGGCCCGGTCCAGGAGCTGGCAGTACATCTCGTAGCCGACGGCGGCGATGTGGCCGCTCTGCTCGGGGCCGAGGATGTTGCCGGCGCCGCGGATCTCCAGGTCGCGCATGGCGATCTTGAACCCCGCGCCGAGCATGGAGAACTCCTCGACCGCCTTGAGCCGCTTGACGGCGACCTCGCCGATCGTGCGGTCGGTCGGCAGGAGCATGTAGCAGTAGGCCCGGTGCTTGTAGCGGCCGACGCGGCCGCGGAGCTGGTGCAGCTCGGCGAGGCCGAAGTGGTCGGCGTCGTTGATGAACATCGTGTTGGCGGTGGGGTTGTCGATGCCGGACTCGATGATGGTCGTGGAGACGAGGATGTCCGCCTCGCGGCGCATGAACCGCAGCATCACGGCCTCGAGTTCCTTCGGGGGCATCTGGCCGTGGCCGACGACGATGCGCGCGTCGGGGGCGAGCTTCTGGATGTTGTCGGCGACGGACTGGATGTCGTGGATGCGGTTGTGGACGAAGTAGACCTGCCCGCCGCGGGCCAGTTCGCGCGCGATCGCCTGCTGGATGCGGCGCTCGTTGTACGGGATGACCTCGGTGACGACGGCGCGGCGGTCCATCGGGGCGGTGGCGAGGCTGGAGATGTCGCGCAGGCCCAGCATGGACATGTGCAGCGTGCGGGGGATCGGCGTCGCCGAGAGGGTCAGCACGTCCACGGTCATCCGCAGCGACAGCAGCCGCTCCTTGTGCTCGACGCCGAAGCGCTGCTCCTCGTCGATGATGACCAGGCCCAGGTCGGCGAACCTGACGTCCTTGGAGAGGAGGCGGTGGGTGCCGATGATGACGTCGATGTGCCCCTTGCGCAGCGCGGCCAGGGTGTCGTTGATCTCCCTGGTCGTCTTGAAGCGCGAGAGGGAGGCGACCTTGAAGGGGTAGTCGGCGAAGCGGGAGGCGAAGGTGCGCTCGTGCTGCTCGGCGAGCACCGTCGTCGGGACCAGGACGGCGACCTGCTTGCCGTACTCCACGGCCTTGAAGGCGGCGCGGATCGCCAGTTCGGTCTTGCCGTACCCGACGTCGCCGCACAGGAGCCGGTCCATCGGGCGCGGGTCCTGCATGTCCTTCTTGATCTCGGCCAGCGCGGCGAGCTGGTCGTCCGTCTCCTCGTAGGGGAACTCGGCCTCGAACTCCTTCTGCCAGGCGGTGTCGGCGGGGTAGCGGATGCCGGGGAGGTGCTCGCGGGCGGCGCGGATGCGCAGCAGCTCCGCCGCCAGGCCCATGACCGACGCGGAGACCGCCTCCTTCTGCTTCTGCCAGCGCTCGCCGCCGAGCACGGAGAGTTTCGGCGCTCCGCGGAAGCCGCCGACGTACTTCTGGACCTGGTCGATCTTGGTGGCCGGGACGTGCAGCTTCGCGGCGTTGGCGAACTCGAGGGTCAGGTACTCCTCGAGCTGCTCCTCCGGGGCCTTCTTGCGGGCCTTCTTCCTCGGGCGCTCGGAGGGGAGCGTGACCGTTGGCGAGCGCAGGCGGGCGGCGGCGCTGAGGCGCGAACTGCCGGGGGGCATGAGCGTCAGCCCGACGAACTTCGCGATGCCGTGGTCGCGGTGGACGACGAAGTCGCCGGGGGCGAAGTCGAGGAACGTGTCCATCGCGCGGCCGGCGCGCAGCCGCGCATCGCGGCGCATCCGCCGGCGGGTCTGGAAGCGGTGCAGGAGTTCGTGGTAGGGGATGAGCAGGAGGGGAAGCGGGGGGGATGGAGGAGAGGACCGCGAGCCGCGGGCCGTAGAACCCGCGCCGTCGGGGGAGGAGGCTTCAGAGACAGGCCAGATGAAGCCGCGGTGGAGGTACTGGACCTGGGAGTGGACCAGGTCCTTCTGGTCCGGGGCGAACTCGGCCAACAGTTCGCGCAGGCGCGAGTGCTCGCCGTCGTTCTGGCAGAGGACGAGCACCGTGTGGTCGCGCGTCAGGGCGCCCAGTTCGCGGATCGCCTGCTCCGCGTCCTCGGTGAACGGCGGGACCGGGGCGACGGGGAGGTCGATGAGCACGTCGCTCGCGGCCCGGGCGGCGGAGAACTGGTTGACCTCGATGAAGCTCGCGAACCGCTCCTGCAGGAGTTTGAGCACGGCGGGGGGGCCGGAGATGCCCCGGGCGTCGGTGATGCGCTCGTAGTACCCGCGGGCCTGCTCGACGACCTCCATCGTCTCGTGGAGGATGACCAGGGCGGCGGCGGGGACGAGTTCGAGGAAACTCACGCCCTTGTCGGACTGCGCGATGCGCTCGGTCTGGGCGCAGACGAGTTCGACGGAGTCCACCGCGCGGTCGGCCGCCATGGTGTCGAGGTCGAACTCGGCGATGCGGTCGATCTCGTCGCCGAAGAAGTCGATGCGGATGGGCGGGGCGTCCTCCTCGAGCCCGCTGACGCCACCGGCGGGGAAGATGTCGAGGATGCCGCCGCGGACGGCGAAGTCGCCGGGCTCCTCGACGGCGTCAAGGCGCCGATAGCCCGCGGCGTCGAGCCAGCGGAGGACGTCGGCCAGGGGGCGGACCTCGCCGCGGCGGAGCGTGAGGGAGAGCAGCCCGAGCGAGGCGGGGTCGGGGACGCTCTGCATCAGCGCCTGGATCGGGGCGATGATGACGGGGGCGGCGGGGGACTTCTCGTCGCGGAGCGCCAGCACGCGCCGGACGGCGGCGATGCGCTGCGCGAAGAGGTCGAGGTTCACGCTCGTCTCGCCGGGGAGGATCTCCAGCGCGGGGAAGCGCAGGACGGTCACGCCGGCGGCGCCGAGTTCGTCGGCCGCCTCGTCGGCGTCGTCGAGGTGGGCGACGACGAGCAGGACGGGGCGCGACGTGTTCGCGGCGACGGCCGCGGCCAGGAGCGTGGTTGATGAGCCGATGCTGCCGCGGGCGGCGATGCGCCGGCCGGCGAGGGCCTCGGAGCAGAGTTGGCGGACGACGGGGTGTGAGGAGATGGGGGCGAGAAGGTCCATCGGTGGAGAACGCGGCGCACGCGCGAGCCTCGCCGGGGGGCTCCGGCGGGCGGTGGGGCGCGAGGTTGGGCGATGGTAGCGCGAGGCGCGGCGGCGTGCGTGCTATTCGACCGTGACCAGCGGACGGATCTTGCGGATCGTCTCGGGGCCGATGCCGCGGACGCGGCCGAGGTTGTCGATGGACCTGAACGGGCCGCGCTGCTCGCGGTCCTCGACGATGCGCTGGGCGAGGGCAGGGCCGATGCCGGGGAGGAGGTCGAGTTCCGCGGCGGTGGCGGTGTTGAGGTTGATGATGCGAGTGGGGGAGGGGGCGGGCGGCGGCGGGTCGTCCGTCAGGGCCGCGGGCTCGCCGGCCGCGGCGGCCATCGGCGCGACGGCGGTGGTGGGCCAGAGGCGCGGGTGCGGCTGACGGCCGAGGATGGACCAGGCGATGCCCGTGACCGATGCGGCGCCGAGGACCACGACCGCGGCCCACTTCGCGGGGCCGGTGGTCCAGTCTGCGTCGTCGGCGGCGGGCATCGGGCGCTCCGCGGTACGAGGCGGTCAGGCGGGATGTGCCGCGGCGGCGGCCGTGGGCTCGGGGAGCGGGAAGCGCTTCTCTCGGATCGCCTGGCGGATCTCGGCGAAGCGGCGGGCGGCGGGGCGCGGCTCGCCGGCGGCGGTGGCGAGGGCGTCGTAGCAGGGGTCCTTGCCGTTGTCGTAGAGGTCGTACCAGCAGATGCTGCGGACGTAGGGCTTGCTGGCGGCGATGGTCAGCGCGCCGGTCATGTAGCGGGCCTGGGCCTCCGGGCTCCAGGGGGCGCGCCAGTTGCCGGGGCCGAGTTCGCCGTCGAGGCCGAGGGAGTCGGGGGACGGGGGCTGGCTCGGGACGCCCAGGGCGGTGATGGCGATGGGCTTCTCCAGCGCGGCGTAGCGGTCGAGCATCGCCGAGAAGGCCATGAGGTCGCGCGTGGAGCGGCCGAGTTCGGGCTGGCCCATCTGGACGCGCAGCGCGAAGGCGTCCACGTTCAGGCCGGCCTGGTTGATCATCTCGGCGTAGGCCATCGGCGGGACCGACCGGTGGGTGCGGGCGCTCCCCTCTCCCCAGGGCAGGTCGATCTCGACCTGGACCTGGGCGCCCGGCTGGAGCTTGCGGACCAGCAGGATGCAGATGCGCGTCAGGTCCATCACCTGGTCGAGGGAGAGGGAGAAGCCGCCGGCGGTGTGCAGGCCGGAGACGACCGTCCAGGTGGAGACGGTGCGGCGGTAGCGGGTGACGATGTTCTTGACGTGCTCGTAGACGAACTCGCGGAGCGACTCGTAGTCGTGCTCCCAGATGTAGAGCCACTCGGGCACGTTGCGGGGGCGGAAGTCGATCACCGGGCCCGCGGTGACGGGGAGTTTGGAGTGGCGGACCGCCCACTCGATCCAGCGGTCGGTCGCGGCGAAGGCGTACTTCCCCTCGGTGGGCTCCATGTCCACCCAGCGCATCGGCATGCGGATGAAGTCGCAGGTGGAGGCGACGAGGTTCTGCAGGCCGGGGGTGAACTGCTCGGGGGCGATGCAGCACCCGACCTGAGGCGGGCTGGGGAGGATGACGCCGACGCTGCCGATGAGCAGGTTGCGGCTCTCGACGGTCTCGTGGTCGGTCAGTGCGTTGGCGGGGGGGCGGACGGCCGCGGCCGCCGCGGCGAGTTCGCCGCTGGTGCGCTTGGCGTGGAGGACCTTGGCCTGGCGGAGGGCGAGCAGTTCGCTGGCGTCGATGGCGAGGGACAGGGCGCGGCGGGCGAGGCGGTCGGCTTCGAGGGTGTAGCGGCCCGCGCCGTTGTGGTCGGCCCCTTCCGGGCGGACGCCCGCGGCGGTGACCGCGGCGGTGAAGGCGTGGCGGGCCGCCTCGAAGATGACCATGACGGGGTCGTCCGCGGGGAGGTCGAAGAGGGCCCAGTCCTCCAGTTTGTTGATGATGAGCATCAGGCGGTGGCGGGCGAGTTCGAGGCTCAGCAGGTAGGGCCACTCGCGCTCGGGGAGGAGGCAGGTCTGGAGGGTGACCTCGTAGGGCTCCTCGGTCGGGGGGAGGAGCGGGGCGGGGAGGCGCACGGATTCGCCCGCGGCCAGGGGGGGATTGACGACAGGGTCGACGCGGAACTGGAGGCTCAGGGCGGCGGCGTCCGGCGTCCGCTTCTGGCAGCGGATCAGGCCGTCCTCGAGGCGGATCTCGGCGTTGATGGGGGTGTCGTCCGGCCCAAGCAGGAACGCGTGCCGCAGCGAGAAGTCGCGCGCCACCCCGGCACCGTCAAACACAGCGAAGCTCAGCATCCGTCCGGGTTCCTCCGCCAGCGGGATCAGGGTGGTGAAATCGTGGCAGGATATCCGTTCTGACGGCGCGATGCGCTGGCCGGGTGGGGGGAGGCTGTGGGGCGAGCGACGGCGAGGGGCGGGCGGGTACCATGGGGCGTGAAGACGCCGAGCAACAACGAGAACGGGCACCTCGGGGGCGCCGCCCCGGTGCGGATCGACCTGCCGCTGGTCCGGCGCGGGAAGGTGCGGGACGTGTACGAACTGCCGCCGGGGGAGGACGGGGGCGGGCGGCTGCTGTTCGTCGCCTCCGACCGGATCTCGGCGTTCGACGTGGTCCTGCCGACGCCGATCCCGGGGAAGGGGCGGCTGCTGACGGAGATCGCGGCCTGGTGGTTCGGGTTCATCCAGCGCCGGGGGCTGGCGGAGACGCACCTGCTCTCGACGGACGTGGGCCAGGTGCCGGCGGGGGCGCTGGGGGAGGGGGCGGAGCAGTGGCTGACGGGGCGGGTGACGATCGGGCGGAAGTGCCGCGTGGTGCCGGTGGAGTGCGTGGTGCGGGGGTACCTGGAGGGGTCGGGGTGGAAGGACTACCAGCGGACGGGGACGGTGTGCGGCGTGCCGCTGCCGAAGGGATTGCGCCAGTGCGACCGGCTGCCGGAGCCGATCTTCACGCCGGCGACGAAGGCCGCGGAGGGGCACGACGAGAACATCACCTTCGAGCAGGCGGCGGAGCAGGTGGGGCTGGAGACGATGGGGGTGCTGCGGGACCTGTCGCTGGCGATCTACAAGGCCGCGGCGGAGCACGCGCTGTCGCGCGGGATCATCATCGCGGACACGAAGTTCGAGTTCGGCATCCCCGAGGAGGACGCGTCCCGGGCCGGGCGGGCGTGGACGCAGCCGGTGCTGATCGACGAGGCGCTGACGCCGGACAGTTCGCGGTTCTGGCCGGCGGACGACTACGAGCCGGGGCGGCCGCAGAAGAGTTTCGACAAGCAGTTCGTGCGCGAGTACCTGGAGTCGCTGGTGGCGGAGGGGAAGTGGGACAAGACGCCGCCGGGCCCGGAGCTGCCGCCGGCGGTGGTGGAGGGGACGCTGGAGCGCTACACGCAGGCGCGGGATCGCCTGTGCCGGTGAGCGGCGGGGTGGCGAGGCGAGGGGCGGGAGCGCGGGCTACTTGAGTTCGAGGCGGTTGCGGGCGTCCTCCTGCCGCTTCTGGCGCTCGAGGAGGCGGGCGCGGAAGACCTCGATGTCCGGGGGCGGGGCGAACCAGGCGTGGAAGCCCTCGTCGCCGCCCTCGCCGTCCGCAGAGGCGAGCATGTCCCGGAGGTAGGACTGCTCGAGGATGACGTAGGCGTACTGCTGGAGGAGGGTGGGGGCGCGGGAGTAGATGATGGGGCCGTCGGGGAAGCCGGCGCCCATGATGACGCCCGCGAGGATCTCGCCGGCGAAGGCGTCGAAGTCGCGGCCCATGATCTCCAGGCGGGCCTCGATCTGCCGGTTGGCGGTGACGTCGAAGACCTGCCTCTTAACGTACTGGGTGTGGAAGGCGCGGGCGTAGTCCATCTGCGCCGTGTAGACCTTCTCGTTGCCGTGGAGCAGGCCGGTGATGAACGCGCTGTAGAGGGCGCCGACGACCTCGTCGCGGGCGACGTTGGGGGTCGTGAAGCGGTCGTCCTTGGTGATCTCGTTGACGACGAACTCCTCCAGGGGCGCCGAAAGGCCGAGGATCTTGAAGGGGTCGTTGTCGTTGAGGTGGGGGAACTCCAGCAGCTTCCGGTGGTACTTGCGGGCCGCCGCGTAGTCGCCGCGACGGTAGAGGAAGCGGATCACGTCGCGGAGGAAGTTCTCGTAGCCCGCGGAGTACATGGTGTAGATCCGGACCTCGTCGTCGAACTTGCTGCGGGAGCGGAGTTCGTCGAGGATGCTGGCGTAGATGTCGATGAAGTGCGGGCTGGGGAGCTGGAGGAAGAAGCCGGGGTTGAGCAGGTCGTAGGTGACGTCGCCGGAGCGGTAGAGCTCCTGGACGGCCTGGATGGTGACGCGGTCGGTGTTGACGAAGTCGAAGTCGTCGCGGTTGCGGTCGGTGACGCGGAGGAGGGACTGCTCGACGCCGCGGGCGGACCAGTAGACGGCGTGGCTGGCGGCGTGCCGCCAGTCGAGGGGGCCGTACTTCTGGGTGTAGCGGATCATCCGCTCCGGCTCCATCTTGTAGGTGTCGATGAGGACGCGCTTGCGGAGGAAGGGGATCAGCGCGCGCCAGGCGCTGAGGTACTTGGGGTCGGCGGTGAGGGCGACGGCGGCCCGGTTGACGTCGCTGCGCTCCAGGACCATGCCCAGGGCCTGGGTGACCCGGTCGATGCTGCGCTGCTCCTCGGCGAGTTCGAGGATGGCCATGGCGCCGTTGGTGCGGTAGGGGTGGAAGTCCAGGGCGTCCAGGCCGGCCTCGGTCTTCAGGCGGGCGACGAGTTCAATGGCCGCGGGCTCGGCCTGGTAGACCTCCTCGATCGTGTCGGCGGCGTCGGCGATGCGCCGCAGCCACTGGACGTAGTCCTCGATGGCCTCCTCGGCGGTGCGGTCCACGCGGCCGCGGGGCGGGGGGCCCAGGACGATCGTCCACTCGCGGGCGAACTGCCGCTTGTAGTACTGGTTGGCGTCGTCCATGATCCCCTGGATCTTGTGGAGGAAGGTCCAGGCGAGTTCCTTGTGCAGGAGCAGGTCGTTGGGGTTGGCGGGGATGCCCTCGTCGCGGAGGAGGCGGATGCCGGCCTGGACCCACTGCCAGCGCTCCTGAGGGGTCTGGGTGACGACGGAGATGTTGTACGCCAGGTTCCAGGCGTGGAAGGCCCAGACGCGGGGGAAGCGGGGCTGGAGCTTGGTGATGGTGGAGGCGAGGTCGATGGCCTCGTGGTACTTGCCGGCCTCCTTCAGGTCGTTGGCGCGGATCCAGAGGTAGTTGACGAAGATGCCCTTGAAGGCGCCCAGGGCGATGGCGACGTCGTAGACGCCCCCCTCCTCGATGGTGTCGGTGTGGACGAGCTTGTGCCGCCCCGTGGAGGCGGCGATGCGGGTGGAGACGACGGCGGAGGCCCCCAGCAGGGAGACGAGGGCCGCGGCGGCGGCGATCTGGATCCAGGTGTCGCGTCTCATGGTGGCGCCTCGCTGGTGGGCTACTGCCCGGAGTAGATCGCCAGCTCGCGCCGGCGGAAGACCACGACGCCGACGGCGTACAGGGCCGCGACGAGCAGGGCGATGAGCAGGACGCTCCGGGCGGCGGAGGACCAGTGGAGGAGGATGCCGTCAACGAGGTACTCGGTCGGGCGCAGCCGGGAGTAGAAGCGGAAGATCCAGATGACCGGCTCGGCGATGGAGCGGACGATGAAGCGCCACAGCTCGAAGTCCCGCTCGCCCCACTCGCCGCCGAAGTAGTCCAGCGAGCCGGCGAGGAAGGCCGAACTCTCGGCCATCAGGAAGACGCCGAAGGCGACGAGGCTGGCGACCGGGAAGGACAGGAAGGTCGCGGCGACGACGCCGACCATCGCGAGGAACGCGAGCTTGAGCCACAGCAGCAGCACGACGCGGAGGAAGTTCAGCCGGTAACTGCCGGCGGCGTAGTACAGCTCGATGCCGTCGGGCGGGAAGGTGATGGTCTTGGGGTTGGAGGTGTTCCGCTCGACGTCGCCGTTGACGATGAAGATCTCCAGCGTGCCGTCGGAGCTGATCGCGGCGGGGGAGAGGTCGAGGGTGAGGGTGTGGTCGAGGGGGGCCTCGCGGACGATGTGCTCGCCGCCCTGGAGGACGAAGGTGAGGCGGTAGAAGTCGCGGGGGTCGTCGCCGCCGGCGCGGATGCGGTACCGCAGGGAGAGCAGCCGCCCGCTCTTGCGGGCCTCATGGAGGCCCTCGAAGAGGTAGCGCTGGACCCGGCCGGGGCCGATGGTCAGGAGCGACCCGAGGAACTCGGTGTCGATCTGGTCCATGATGCGCTGGCGGTTGTAGCTGTCGTCGCGCACGCCGGGGTCGTCGCGCATCTCCGCCTCGAGCCGCCGGCGGTACTCGGCCTCCTTCTCGGCCGGGGGGAGTTCCGGGAGCGTGGGGCGGACGATCTCGCGGGCGGCGAGGACCTGGGTCTCCAGGACGAAGCGGTCCTCGCTCAGCCGGGCGCCGCCCAGTTCGGCGTCGCGGGCGACGTAGGGGCGGATCTCGTCGAGGGCCGGCTGGTTGCGGAGGTACTCGGTGAAGAGGAAGACGCCGCTGGTGGCCACGGCCAGCAGGACCGCGGCGACGCCGACGACGCCCAGCCACTTGCCCAGCAGGTACTGCCAGGCCGCGACGGGCTTGGTCATCGTCTGCCAGATGACGCGGTCGCGCTGCTCGAAGGCGACGGTGCCGACGCTGAGGAACAGGACGAGGATGGCGATGATCCAGAAGGCCCCGCCCGTGCCGTACTGGAGGAAGCTCTGGACGCGGTACCGGAGCGGGGTGCTCTCGTGCAGCAGCCCGGGGAGCGCCGCCAGGACGAAGACGAGCATGACGATGAAGACCAGGGAGACCTTCATCCGCACCGCCTCCAGGACGACGTTGCGGGCGATCGCGGTGATCGGGCCCTTGGTCCCGAGGGCCAGGTGCAGGCCGCGCATCAGGGCCGTGAACGAGGCGGTCAGGGCGACCACCGCCGCGAGGAACTTTCCGACGGTCGCCAGTTTCTGGGCCAGGGGCGCGATGCCGCTCAGCGGCGGGGCGTAGCGGCCGGCGGCGATCATCGGCGCGACGACCAGCACCGTGACCAGCAGCAGGGCGAGGTACGTCAGGCCCAGGTCGAGCCAGATCACCAGCAGCCCGATCGCCCAGGCGATGGCGCAGCCGACGGCGACGGCGGTGGGGTCCACCTGCCTGGCGAGGATCTGGTCGATGGCTTTGGCGGTGAGTTCTTCGGCGGAGAGGAGGCGGGCGAGTTCCGGGTCCACCTCGGCCGCGTCGCCGATGTTCCGCTGCGCCTCGTTCCGGGGCCGCCCCTGCGCCGGCGAGGAGGAGGGGGAGGCCGGCTCCGCCGTCACGGCGGCCGCCGCGGGGGACGACGCCTCAGCGGCGCGGCGGACGGAGATGGCGTAGGAGGCTGCGACGGTGATGACAACGACGGTCAGGACGGCGGAGGCGGCGATCTTGAACGGGAGCGTCGCCTGCAGCCGGTTGAGACGCCCGAAGAGGTCGCCGAAGATCACGGCTTACGCTCCTCCGAGGATGGCCGGTCGTCGGCGTCGCCCAGGAGCGAGCCGATGACGCTGGTGTCCACGTCCGGGGGCGGGGTGACCGCTCCTGGGGCGGGCACCTCCTTCGCCGTGAGTTCGGGGTCGGCGGCGGGGGGAGGGGGATTGGCCGCGGCGAGGAGCGACTCCAGGACGGATTCGTCGGGGCCCTTGCGCTGAGGGGGCGAAGCGGGAGCCTCGCGCCGTGCCGGGGCGACCTCGTCCTCGCCCGCCTCGACGAGGCGGCTGATGAGGCCCTCGCCCTCGGGCTGGTCGTCGTCGCCGAGCCGGAGGAAGGCGGCGGTCTGCCCGCCGTGCTGGGCGCCGGCGGTCTCGACGCGCTCGGCGCGGGCCCGCTCGACGATCTCGACGAAGAGCTCCTCGAGCTTCTGGCGGGGCTTGGCGACGCGCCGCAGCGACCGCTCGCCGCCGGTGCGCTCGCGGACGAGCCGGTCGATCTCGGCGATCGTCTCGTCGTCGAGGGCGTCGAACTCCAGGACGGAGTGGTCCTGGCTGGTCAGGAGGGAGTCGCAGGTGCCCTCGGCGCGGATCTTGCCGCCGTAGAGGATGACCATGCGGTCCACGCAGTCCTCGACGTCGGCCAGGAGGTGGCTGGAGAGCAGGACGGTCTTGCCGCGCCGGCCCAGGGCGATGATCAGGTCCTTGATCTGGCGGGTGCCGATGGGGTCCAGCCCGGTGGTGGGCTCGTCGAGGATGAGGAACTCGGGGTCGTTGATCAGGGCCTGCGCGATGCCGATGCGGCGCTGCATGCCCTTGGAGTACTCGCGGACCTGGCGGTGCTGGACGGCGGCGAGGCCGACCATGTCGAGCAACTCGTCGATGCGGCGCTTGCGGACCCGGTGGTCGAGCTCGAAGAGCTTGCCGTAGTACTCCAGGGTCTCGCGGGCGTTGAGGAAGGGGTAGAGGTACGACTCCTCGGGGAGGTAGCCGATGCGCTTCTTCACCGCGACGTCGGTGGGCGCCTTGCCGAAGACGGCGACGCGGCCCCGGGTGGGGCGGAGCAGGCCGAGGATGATCTTGATGGTCGTGCTCTTGCCGGAGCCGTTGGGGCCCAGCAGGCCGAAGATCTCGCCGGGGGCGATGTCGAAGTTGACATCGTCCACGGCGCGGGCGCGCGCGCGGAGCCAGAAGTCCTTGAAGACCTTGGTGAGCCGCTGGCAGACGACGACGGGTTGTGCTGAGCTGTTCACCATGCCTCGGGCACCGCTCCTGGCCCCTCTCCCCGCGTGGTCGCCCCCGCTCCCGGTTCCGGCCGACGCGGCCCGCGCGCCCCATCGGACGCGCGGGCCGCGCCGCGGTCGTCAGTTGGCCGTCACACGCTCCTTGTTCGGGTCGGCGCGGCGGCGGAAGCGCTCCTGCTCACGCTCGCGCCGGCGCTGCTCCTCCAGCTCCTTGTTGAGCTTCAGGAGGCGCTCACGCTCCTGCTCGCGGGAGATCGTCGGGTCCTTGTTGATCAGCACCACCCACTCCTGGCCGGGGGGAAGGAGCTGGACCTGGACGTTGTCGCGGACCAGGAAGGTCTTCAGCGCCTCGGCCCACTCACGGTGGAGGACGACCTCGGGGTTGCTGCGGTAGCTCTCGCGGATGGCGCGGAAGCGGATGGCCTCGGCGCGGGTGGCGCTGGCGATGGTGGAGCGGTACTGCCGGGCCTCGGCGAGCATCGCGGGGACCGTGCCGTCGATGCGGGGCAGGGGCCCCTCGTAGCCGGGGATCTCCACCTCCTCGCCCAGGAGCAGGGCGTCGATGCGGGCGTGGGTGGCCGCGGCCTCCTCCAGCTGGCCCAGCTGCAACTGCTCCTCGTACAGGTCGATCTGGCTCAGGATCAGGTCGGCGGCGTCGCCGGCGACGCCGGTGAGGATGGCGCGGCGCTCCTCGTTGGCGGTCTGGATGGCGGCGCTGGCCTGGGCCAGTGCCTGGGCGGGCTTGTTGTAATCGCGCCCGACGACCTGCGGGGGCATGCGGTCGATGATGCCGATGTCCAGGATCCGCAGGCCGCAGTCCATCTCGTCAAGGGTCTGCTGCGCGACGTCCTGGGCGATGGTGGACAGGCTGCGGAACTCGCCGGCGGGGCGGCCGGGGTCGCCGATGTCCTTGAGCAGCTCGTCGACGCTCAGGACCGCCGCGGCGTGGATGATGCCGCGGCGGACGGCCGCCTGGACGATGCTGGACTCGTCCTTCTCGGAGCGGATCATCTCGTGCGCCTTCTTGGGGTCCTCACGCTGGTAGCGGACGGCGCAGCGCACGTGGGCGATGAACCCCTCGGACGTGAGGACGGCGCCGTCGCGCTCGGGGCTGAGGGAGTCCATGCCGCCCTGGGCGATCAGTTCCGTCGAGGTCTTGTCCCGGTCGCGCTCGGGGAGGAAGGGCCAGAAGGCCTCGTTCAGCGTGATGGAGGGGGAGGTCAGCGGGATGCGGACGAGCTCGCCGATGGGGTGGGGGGGGCTCCAGTGGAAGCCGGGGCCCAGGTCGGTCGCGACGGGCTTGCCGAGGAAGACGCGGATGCCCCGCTCGCCCTGCTGGATGGACTGCGAGCCGCTGAAGATGAACACGGCCAGGAGCACGAGCATCGCGAGCTGGAGGAGGCGGAAGGTGATCCGCAGGGCGTCGGCGAGCGACTTGGCCGCGGGGTCCATCAGGGCCGCGGGATCGTCGGCGTCGTGGTCGTGCTCGCGGAGCGTGACGGAGGCGGCGCGGGCGCGCCGGCCGGGATCGGCCTGCGGCGCGGCGTCCTCGAACAGGGCGTCGGGGAGGTGGTCGCTCATCGGGGCTGTTCTCCCTGAGCGGCGGCGGCCGCGGCGGCGTCGATGGCGGCGGTGGGGGGGCGTCCCCCGGTGAGGCGCTTGAAGGCGTCCGTGCGGAACATCTCCATGCCGGGCATGTTCGTGGGCAGCACGAGGGTGGTGGAGCGGCCGAAGGCCTCGCGGATGAAGTTCATGTTCTGGAGGAAGATGGCCAGCGCCGGGTCGTCGTTCATCTCGGCGACGTACTGGGCGGCCTCCTGCTCGCCCTGGCCGCGGATCCGGTCGGCGAGGACCTGGGCGAAGGCGGTGATGCGCTCGGCGTCGGACTTGGCGTTCTGGACGATGGTCTGGGCGCGGCTCTTGCCCTGGCTGTCGGCCTCGTTGGCGACGCGGGCGCGCTCGGCGCTCATGGCCTTGAAGACCTCGCGGGTGGTCTCCTGGGGGAAGGTGATGGCGCTGAAGCCGACGAACAGCGGCTCGATGCCGTAATCGGCCAGCGACGCGTCGCCCGCCGCGCCGGACTTGAGCGCGGCGAGCATGCGGGCCTCGAGCTCGGCCAGACGCGACGCCCCCGGCCGGCTCGACAGCAGCTCGTCGAGCCGGTAGCGGCCGATCTCGTTCATGGCGCTGCGGAGCTTGGAGCGGATGGTCTTCTCGGCCTCGCGGTAGTGGTCCTCGGCGCGGGAGCCCGAGCCGCTGAAGCGCTGGTAGAACTTCAGGGCGTCGTCCACCTTCCAGGTGACGAAGGCGGTGGCGGCGATCTGCTTGTCGTCGCCCGTCTGGACGGTCTCGGGGCGGGTCTCCAGGAAGCGGGCGCGATTGTCGTACTTGGTGACGCGCTGCGCCCACGGCCAGGTGACGAGCACGCCCGGCTCCTTCACGACGTCGTCCTCGCCGGCGCGGCCGAACGTGGTCACGACGGCGGTCTCGGTGAAGCGCACGGTGTCGGTGGTCATGTACGCCACGACGACCAGGACAACGGCTGCGATGATCAGGTAGCGTTGCAAGGTCCCGGCTCCTATCGCCCCGCGCCCCCCGCAGGTTCCCTTCCCCGCCCTCCCCCCGTCACGCCTCCCCCCCGCCCGACGGGCGGACGCCCGCGGCTAGTCCTCGAACCCCTCCGGCCCCGCCAGGATGGCGTTGGTGCTCGACTCGGAGTCCTCCAGGTTGGTGCGCACCTGCACCGGCACGCCGTCGGCGACGATGTACACGCGGGTCTTGCCCATCAGCTCCTTGAGGGTCTGGAAGTAGAGCTTGGCCTTGTAGACCTCGGGCGCGGCGCGGTAGAAGGCGAGCTGCCCGGCGTACCGCTCGGCGCGGCCGCGCTGGCCCATGTGCTTGACCCACCGGTCCGCCTTCGCGCTGCGGATCATGGCCGAGACCTTGCCGCCGGCCTCGCTGCACACCTCCAGGATCTGCTGCTCGATCTCGGCGCGGCGCTCGGGGTCGGGCTCCTTCTCGAGCCGGTCCATCAGGTTCAGCACCAGCTCGGCGCTGGCGACGCTGCCGACGGTTTCGGTGAGAATGGCGATGCGCTCCGCCCGGGCCTGGGCCACGAGCCCCAGGCTCGCCTGGCGGACGGCGACGACCTCTTCGAACTGGTGCGCGGTGTCCAGCGGCGGGTGGACGCCCTCAAGGCCCGCGAACAGGACGCGGACGCCCGCGTCCAGCTCGTTGAAGCGGCGCTCGATGCGGTCGCGCAGGTCGGCGCTGACGCGGCGGCGGCCGCGCCCGAGGATCTCGTCCACGCGGATGGTCGCCATGTACTCCATCACCTCGCGCTGGCCGATCGCCTTGAGCTTGGCCTCGCGCACCTCGGGGGCGCCGAAACGCTCGAACTTCTCCAGGTCGGTGACCTCGTAGTACACGGGGACCTCGACGGAGACCAAAGCCAGGTCCCGGTAGTTGGAGGAGACGGCGCCCTCGTCGTCGGCGGCGACGCCGGCGGCGGGCTGGACGAAGACGTACTTCTCTTCCACCCCGTGCTCGGTGGTCCACAGCACGGCCTTGTCGGGGGGCGGGGGCGGGCTCGCCAGGTCGATCCGCCGCGCGGTGGTCGCCTTGAAGCGCTCGACGCGGCTGAAGGGCCAGGGGGCCTTGAGGTACAGGCCGGGGCCGAGTTCGGCGGCCAGGGCGCCGCGGTTGAGCTTCAGCGCCCGCTCATCGGGGCCGACGACCGCGAAGAACGTCATCGCCCAGACCACCAGCACGCCCAGCACGCCCAGCGTCGGGAGCCAGCGGGCGAGGAGCTGATAGAACCAGCTCCCGGTGACGTTGAAGCCGAACTGGTAGTTGATGGCCCCGCCGATGGACTCGGCGATCTTGTCCGGCGCGGCCACGAAGCCGAGGATGCGCGAGTCGAACGCCGGGCGCGGGATCTCGCCGGGGACGCGGGGGCGGTAGATGTCCAGCAGGAAGTTCAGCACGATCTCCCCGCCCAGGACGATCATGACGACCGGCAGGATGGCGGGGAGGTAGCGGGCGACGGCGTCGGAGCCGGCGTAGACCACGAACTGGGAGACGACGATCGCCAGGCCCATCAGGGCGGCGCCGACCGCGGCGGCGGCCCCCGCCCGGAGATTGGCCCAGACGCGCTGCTTGGCCATGCCCGAGACGAAGCGGGCGAAGATGAACCCGGCGACGGCGGCGCCGATCCCCAGGGCGATGGCCCAGTTCCGGTAGTGGGAGGCGATCAGCGAGACCGAGTCGGCGCTCGCCAGCGTCTGCCCGCCCTTGAAGCGCCACAGGCCGACGCCGATCAGGACCGCGGCCAGGGCGAGGCTGATCCCCGGGAGCAGGACGCGGTGCATCCACGCCAGGCGCTTGGCGGCGACCCGGAGGTCCTCGGCGTTCTCTTCGAAGACCGCGCTCTGGCGGGCCGAGATCGCGGCCAGCGACTCGGCCTCCATCGCCTCGATCCGCTCGCGCCGGTGCTGGTCGTACACCACCGCGAGGCTGAGCCAGATGGCGGCGCCGAGCAGGATGTAGAGCGACGCGGTGAGGCTGGCCGCATCTCGGGCCAGTTGCGAGAAGACCAGCAGCGCCAGGCCGAGGCCGAGCTGGATGGCCAGGCCGAGGAGGGCGACGCTGGTTGCACGCTTGAAGCTCAGGTAATCGGCTTTCATCGATCCCGCGGCTCCGGGGTAGGGGAGGGGAGCGGCGCCGGTGGCGGCTGCTCGCGGTCCTCGCTTCCTTCTTGACTGCCCAGAACAGGGCGGTCCAAAAATGGATCTATTCTCCGCGACGTCTCCCCCGGTGTCCAGCCGGGGAGCGCTCTCTTCCTGCCAGGGTCCAGCAGCGGGGAGACATCCCCGCGACGGCCGCGACCGCCGTGCGTCGTCGGCGTTCCCGGCCAAAACAACCGGGACCCGGCGCGGCCGCGGCGAACACCGCCGCCGGCCGGTACGTTGATGTACGCAGGGGCCGTTCCTATGTTCGTGGCCCCCGGGCGGAATTCGCAGCCGCCCGATCCCGGGGCCGCCGGACCTGTCGGTTGCGGGCCGGGCCCGCCGCACGTGCACCGCGTCGCGACCCCACTTCGGTGGTCCGACCCCAGTTCAGGACAAGACCCCGCATGTTCGGCCAGACCCTCACGATCGCCCGCAACACCTTCGTCGAGAGCGTCCGCCAGCCGATCTACTTCATCCTCATCGTGATCTGCGGGATCCTCCAGGTGTTCAACACCTGGGGGACGAACTTCTCGATGGGCTACAGCTCCACGGCGGAGGTCTCCAGCGACAACAAGCTCCTGCTGGACATCGGGCTCGCGACGGTCTTCGTCTGCGGCACGCTGCTGGCCGCCTTCGTCGCCACGGCGGTGCTCTCCCGCGAGATCGAGAACAAGACCGTCCTGACGGTCGTCAGCAAGCCGGTCTCCCGCCCGGTGGTGGTGCTGGGCAAGTACCTCGGCGCCGCCGGCGCGATGCTCGTGGCGACGGTCACGATGCTGCTGTTCCTGCAGCTGGCCATCCGCCACGGCGTCATGACCACCACCGCCGACGACCTCGACGTGCCGGTGATCCTCTTCAGCCTTCTGGCGGCGGGGATCGCCTTCGCCGTGGCGACCTGGTGCAACTTCTTCTATGGCTGGGTCTTCCCGCAGACGGCGTCCCTGCTGCTGCTGCCGCTGACCGCCGCGGCGTGGGTGGGGGTCCTGCTGATCAACAAGGAGTGGCAGGTCCAGGACCTGCACACCGACTTCAAGCCGCAGATCACCCTGGCGAGCCTGTGCGTGCTGATGGCGCTGCTGGTCCTCACCGCGGTGGCGACGGCCGCCTCGGCGCGGCTCGGGCAGGTCATGACGATCGTGGTCTGCGCCGGGGTCTTCGTCTTCGGGCTGCTCTCCAACGCCCTCCTCGGGCGGCACGCGTACCAGAACGACGCGGTGGCCCGGATCCAGTCCGTCACCGCCGATCCGCCCGACCGCCCGGTGTTCAGCGAGCCGGGGGCCACCGCCCGGGTCACGCTCGAACTCGAGCCGACCAGCGCGATCCGGCCGGGCATGCCCTTCTACTACGGCCCGAACCCGAACGGATTCCCTCTGTCGGTCGCCTCCTTCCCTCCCTTCGAGGGGGACCTGGAGGACCGGATGGAACTCCTCCGCCCCGGGACGCCGCCGGCGCTGGTGGTGACGGCCGCATCGAAAAAGGAACTGACCGTCCGGCGCGCCGGCGGGGAGGGGGCGCTCGTCAAGCAGCCCCCCGCCGCGGGGGACTATGTCTTCACGCGGTCCACGCGGGTCAACCCGGTGGTGCTGGCGATCTGGGGAGTCATTCCGAACATCCAGTTCTTCTGGCTCGTGGACGCGGTCACGCAGAACCAGCCCATTCCGCTGAGCCATGTGGGGCTGGTGGCGCTGTACGCGGCGATCCAGATCGGGGTTTTCCTGTCGCTGGCGATCCTTCTGTTCCAGCGGAGAGAGGTAGGGTAAACTCTGGACGCGGGGGGCTGATGTGGAGCATTCATCATGGCCGCTTCAATGGACAAGGCCGCGAAGATCAAGGCGGGCGCCTCGATTGTCGCGATTCTGGTGGCGCTGCTGTTCCTGGCCTTCTACTTCGGTCTCTTCGGCGGCGGCGATGCGCCCCCGCCGGACGCGACCCCCGCCGACCTGGGCGAGATCCCGCAGCAGGAGATCGAGGAGATCGAGCAGCTTCATCAGGAGGAGCTCGAGCGGGCCCGGGAGAGGGGCTCCCGGTCCGTCGGCAGCTGACTCGCGCAACGCCGCGCCAGCGTGAGGCCGGGGTGGTCGCCTTCGGCCGTACTCGGCCGCGGCCGGGGAGTCCACGCCGCGCGGGCACGTCGGCGACGCCGCAACCGGCTGCGGATCTGCATCACCACGGAGCAGCACGGGCGGCCCCGCGTCTGGAGCGGGGCCGCCCTTTCTGTTGTGTCGTGATCCGTTTCAGTGGACGGCCGACTGGGCGGCGATGGCCGCGGCGTAGGTCTGCAGGCAGCGCTGCGCCGCCCCCTCCCACGTGAGTTTGCGAAGTTCGAACGACCCGTGCTCGCGGAGCGTCTGCCCCAGAGGCGGGTGGCGGAGGACCGCGATGATCTTGTTGGCCATCTCGTCCACGTCCCAGAAGTCCACCTTCAGGACGTGCGAGAGGACCTCGCTGACGCCGGACTGCTTGGAGATGATGACCGGGACGTCGCTGCGCATCGCCTCCAGCGGCGCGATGCCGAAGGGCTCGCTCACGCTCGGCATGACGTAGCAGTCGGCCATGCGGAAGACGCGCTCCACCTGCGGGCCGCGGAGGAACCCGGTGAACAGGACGCGGTGGCCGATGCCGTACTGCGCCGCCAGTTCGATCATCCGGACGGCCATGTCGCCGGAGCCGGCGACGAGGAACTTGGCCTCGGGAACCTTCTCGAGGACGCGCCTGGCCGCGGCGATGAAGTACTCCGGCCCCTTCTGCATGGTGATGCGGCCGAGGAACAGGACGATCTTGTCGCGGCTGGAAAGCCTGGCGCCGGGGGCGGGCTGGGCGGCCTCGTAGTCGATCCCGTTGTACACCACGTCCACCTTGGACGGATCGACGCCGTAGCGCCGGACGCAGATGGACCGCGTCAGCATCGACACGGCGATGACGCGCGTCGCCGCGTGCATCCCGCGACGCTCGATGTCGTACACGCGCTGGTTGACGTTCTCGCCGGATCGGTCGAACTCGGTGGAGTGGACGTGCGCGATCAGCGGCTTGCCGGAGACGCGGGCGAGGGCCTGGCCCGCGGGGAAGGTCATCCAGTCATGGGCGTGGATGACGTCGAACGTCTCCCCGCGGCAGAGGGACACCACCAGCCGGGCGTAGCGCTCGCTGTCGCCGATGACGTCGCCGCCGTAGCCGCCGATGCCGCCGATGGGGTACATGGGCCCCCCGTCCTCCGCGGAGCCGTCGCCGGCGCCGCCGTCGATTCCCGCCGCCGCACGCCCGCCCAGCGGCGAGCCGCTCGAGCCGGCCGCCGTCCCGTAGACCCCGTCGGCGGCGGCGAAGGCCGGGTACGGGCTGGAGAACGTGGCGGGGACGGCGCGGAAGACGGCCCTGGAGAAGCCGTGCATCGCGAACCCACCCGACCGGTCGCCCGCGTCGGGGGCGGCGGCGGCCGGGCCCGACGCGCCGTTGGCGAGCGCGCCCCCCGGCGTTGCCGGGAGGTGGGGGCTCAGGAGCCGGAGGTGCGAGGCGTGCGACCGGTCAACCGGCTTGGGGAGCACGAAGATGACCTGGTGGCCGAGGCGATCGAAGGCCTTGGTGAGCCCGTAGCAGGCAGTCCCGAGGCCGCCGGCGATGAACGGCGGGAACTCCCAACCCAGCATCAGCACGCGCATCGATCAACTCCCCGCCGACCGCGGCCTTGCCGCGTTCTCGCCCATCCCTGCACCCGCACCGCCGCCGATCGCGGCGGCGATCCGGCATCGATCACGCCCGTCAGTCGTCCTCGCCGGCGTCCATGTCCCCCAGTCTGCGGAAGCACGCCTCGTACGCCAGCAGGCACTGCACCGCCCGCTCCACCGAGGCGTCGTCCCCGAGCGCCCCCAGGTCCACCGGCACCGGCGAGCGGAAGGTGAACAGCATGTCGCGGCTCCGGAAGTGCTCGTAGGGGAGCGGGTCGCCCGTGTACCCCTGATCCACGAGTTCCTCTTCAATGAGGTCCTCGAGCTTGTCGCCGGTGTGCACGAGGTCGGCCTCGATGGACTGGCTGAGCCACCGGTTGGGCGTGACGAGCGACACCCAGAGACGACCGTCCTCCAGGGCGATGCGGTACTCGGCGGGTTCGGCGGAGCCCTTGGCGGTGCACGAGACGCGCTGGTCACCGACGACGACCTCCCCGAAGACGCCGGCCTGAGCGGCGCGCGCCCGCACCCGGTCGAGGAACCGCTCGAGCCCGGGAACCGCCGGAGAATGTTCTGACCTCTGAGAGGCCTGCGCCATGGGATGCCCTGCCTGCTTCAAACGCGGCAACCATAGGCGCAGCGGGCGAGGCTCGGGTGGTGACCGGCGCCCCGCGCGGGCCGGGCAAGGTCGCGCGGCCGAGAACCCGGAGCCCCCCGAGCGAGGCGCATCCCCGTCCAGTCGATGGGTCGGCGTCGCTTCGCGAACGGATCAGGCGATCGCGATCCGGGCCTCCTCGTCGATGTCCGCCCGCCCCTGCGCCACCCCGGCGACGGCCACCCCCGCATCCTCCACCGCGCGGACGAGATCGGCCAGCGTGATCTGCCCCCGGTTGAACCAGACGAGCAGCGCCCCGGCGACGCGGTCGAGTTGAACGGTCTCCACCCCGGCGAGCTGCATCAGCCGCGGCCGGACCCCGCGGGACTCCCGCTCGGACCGTGCGTCTTCGGACAGGCGGAGCACCGCGACGTATCTGCTGTTCATGCCCAGATCCCTTCGTCGGTACCGGTTCTACGGCCGGTTGCAGCATGGACGGGCGCCCGCAAGGGGCGGCCCGAGCGACGTGGGCTTGGCTGTCGCGGCCAGCCGGGCACGCCGCCCGCTGCGAGGGGGGCGGGGGTGCCTTTCGAGAATAACCGGTGCTCCCATTCATGCCAACGGACTGCCCGAGATTGGCGGGAGGAACACGTCGATCGCGCCGAAGCGGCGGATCGTGCGGGCGGTACGGAGGACGAGACGGGGGGAGGTGGGGTATCGGACGGACGGTGGAGGGAGCAGTGGGGGAGAGGACTGGGGAGGAATGGGGGGACTGGCGCGGACCGCTCGACAAGCCGACGGACCGCTTCTACGCTTAGCCTCGGTACGCCCGCGGGCCCTCAGCCGCGGCTGGTTACCACGAGCCCAGGTGGCGGAACTGGCAGACGCACTACCTTGAGGTGGTAGCGCCGCAAGGCGTGGAGGTTCGAGTCCTCTCCTGGGCATTCTCGGTCGGCTCGTGCGGCCGCACATCCCGTGCGGCCCGGCATGAAGCGGCTCTGATCCGGCGGCGACAAGGCCGCGGGCCGGCTCCCCTTGCAATCCGGCGGATAATCCCCGACGGCCACGCCCTGGAGGGCCGCGGGCGGTGCCGTACCATCCGGCGTGCGTTACGGCTACACCGAGCAGGGGGCCGGCGAGCGGTTCCAGAGCCCCGACGACCTCTTCGCGCCCCCGGCGCTGATCGACTTCATCCTGGCCTACGGCGAGCACGTGCTCGACGCACTGCCGGACATGAACGAGCAGGTGCGCGACCTCATCGAGCAACTCGTCCAGGCCGGGCTCCTCGAGCGCGACGAGAGCGGCCGCCTTCGGCTGCGACCCCGGATGGTCCGCGCCATGGAGCACCGCGCCCTGCTGGAGATCTTCCGCGACATGCGCGCCGGCGTTCGTGAGGGCCACGCCAGCGTCGCCCCCGGCCGCGGCGGGGAGCGATCCGATGGCACGCGCCCGTACCAGTTCGGCGACCCCGTCGCCGAACTGGCGATGCACGAGACGCTGCGCAACGCCCTCGCCCGCGCCGCTTCGGAGGGCCGGCCGCCGTCCCCGCCGATCCGGCTCAGCGAGGAGGACTTCGAGGTCTACAACGTCGAGTCCGTCGGCGAGTCGGCCTTGTGCGTGCTGATCGACCTCTCGGGGTCCATGGCCCGCTACGGCCGGCACGTCGCCGCCAAGAAGGTCGCGCTCGCGATGACCGCCCTGGTTCGGCGCCACTTCCCCCAGGACACCATCGATTTCGTCGGCTTCGCCTCCACCGCCGCGCCGCTCAAGGAGACCGACCTGCCGCTGGTGATGCCCCGGCCGATCACGACCCGGGAGTGGGAGATCCGCATCCGCGTCCCGCTCGACCAGGCCGAACTGACCCACCCGCACTTCACCAACCTGCACCACGCCCTCCAACTCGCCCGAACGACGCTGGCCCGCCGCGGCGCCCCCAACAAGCAGATCTTCATCATCACCGACGGCCAGCCCACCGCGCACCTCAGCGGCGATCCGCACTCCGGAGGGCAGATCCTGAACCTCCTCTACCCCCCGAATCCGGCAAGCGAGGAGGCCACCCTCGCCGAAGCCTTCCGTTGCGTCCGCGCCGGCATCCGGATCTCCTCGTTCGCCCTGGTCGAGGAGTACGAGGGGATGGACTGGGTCGGGTTCATCGAGCGGCTGACCCGGCTCACGCGCGGCGTGGCCTTCTACTGCGCCGCCGGCGACCTGCCGGGGACGATCGTCGAGTCCTACCTCACCGGGAAGCGCCGGCGGGCCTCCTTCGGCGCCTGATCCGGCTCCAAGATCGCCGTAGCTCTAGACAGCGCAGGGTTTTCCGCGCACAATGCCGGACCATGCCCAACCAGAGTCGGCGAATCAGGCGGCTCGGGGTGGTGTCGGGTGCGATGACCGCTCTGCTGGCTCTCGGGAGCGCCGCCCAGCAGGCTCAGACGCCCCCCGCGCCCCCGCCGGCTCCCCCCGAAGCCCAGCCCGAGCCATCGGTCGAGCCCTCGTCTTCCCCTCCCGCCGAGGCTCCTCCATCTCTTGACGCCATCGAGGCTCAGACCGGCTCGGACCTCGCCCCCGGCCAGACTCCCTCCGAGCCGACGGAGGTCACGATCTTCCTCAAGGACGGCCAGCGGTTCACCGGCCTGCTCGTCGAGCAGAACGAGCAGCAGGTCGTTCTGCGGATCGAGGGGATCCAGACGCGGTTCCCCGCCTCGGCGGTGGACCGGGTGCGGGTGATGCGGCCGATCCTGGAGCGGTACGAGGAGATGCGGGCCGCGATGGGGGACGACCCCTCGCAGATCGTCCGTCTCGCCGACTGGCTTCGGGCCCGCGACCACCTCGAACTGGCCCTCGCGGAGGTGGAGCGGGCCTTGATGCTCGCCCCCGACCACGCCGAGGCGAGGCTGCTCCGCGTGCTCATCGCCAAGCAGATCGAACTGCGGGAGCGGGCCCGGCCAGGGGCCTCTGCGGCCGAGATGTCCGTGGAGACGGCCCCTTCGTCCGACCCCGCGAACCTGCACCAGTTGAACTTCCCGCTCCTGACCCCCGAGCAGATCGCCCTGATCAAGGTCTACGAGGTGGACCTCAAGAAGTCCCCCCGGATCGTCATCCGGCGGGAGACGATCGACCGCCTGCTGGATCGATACCGGACGCACCACCTCATCCCATCGACGCAGGAGGGGCGGGAGGCGATCTACCGCTGGACCCCGCGGGAGGTCCTGGACCTCATGTTCCGGGTCCAGGCCCGCGACCTGTACCCCGAGGTCATCATCGTGGACCAGCCGGAGTCGATCCGGCTCTTCCGCGACACCGTCCATCGGACCTGGCTGATCAACGCCTGCGCGACCAACGACTGCCACGGCGGGCGGGACGCCGGCCGGCTGATGCTCTCGAACCGCCGGCCCAACGCCGAGGCGAGCGTCTACACGAACCTGCTGATCCTCGAACGCTTCCGTCTGGACGACGGCACGCCCCTACTGAACTACGAAAACCCTGAGCGATCGCCCCTGCTCCACCTCGCCCTCCCGCGCGAGAACGCGATCTATCAGCACCCGCGGGTCCCGACGGGCGTCTCGGGGGCCGACGGCTGGAAGCCGGTCTTCCGCTCGACCAACGACCGCCGCTTCCAGCAGGCGGTGGAGTGGATGCGGTCGATGTACCGCCCGCGACCCGAATATCCCATCGACTACACGCCTCCTGGGCCGTCGGAGCCCCTGGGGGAGCCTGCGGCGAACCTGCCGCGCTGACCATGTCGCCCATGGTGGGCAAACCGGCCGGCAAGCGAAAACCGGGCAACTTGCTAGAGTGTTGCCGCGTAAGTGACTTCCGCCCCCCGACGGATTCCTCCCCGGGTGGGTTGCACCTTGTTCCTCGGACGATCGAGACCCGACCCATGGCTCAAGACAGGTTCAAAGCGTCGACGCGGCGGGGCATGTGGATTCTGGCGGCATGCGGGGCCGCGTGCGGGCTGGCCGCCTGCGGCGGGTCCGACCCGGCCAACGACGCCGTGCAGCAGGCCGCGCTGACGATCAACACCCTCTCGCTGGGCGGCGCCAACCCGACGCCGGACATCGAACTGCGTCTCGCGGCGTACCGCAAGATCGTCTCGGACCTCCAGCCCCACACCTCCGCATCGACGCCGGCGACCGCTTCCGCCGCCAGCATCCTCGTGGCCCGCGCCCACATGGGGCTCGGCTCCTACGAGGCCGACGCGGTGGCCGCGGCCGAACTGCAGGCCCGCGACCTGCTCCGGGCCGTCCGCCTCCAGTTCGACCGCTACGTCGCGGAGCAGGCCCAGGCCGCCTCCGCCGACGCGTACGACCCCGCTCCCTACCTGGCCGACCTCGACCGGCAGATCCAGGAGAAGGATGCGGAGATCGCCGCCGCCTGGGCGAACAAGTCCGCCCTCGACAAGGCCTTGGCCGAACTGGAGGAGAAGGCCGCCGCCGCTTCGTCGCTCGCCTCCCAGCAGCGGCAACTGGAGACCGGGCTCCGCCAGCGGGCCATCAACGCCAGCGCCGTCGAGCAGGCCGACCTGATCGGCCGCGCCAACGAGCACAAGCGCGCCGCGGACGCTCGCGATAAGGAGGCCTCCCTCCTGCGGGCTCAGGCCGCCCAGCGCGCCCCCGAGGGGATCGCGCTCCAGGCGGAGATCGATCGCCTGACCGCGCAGCGCAAGTTGCTCGACGAGGCCAAGGCCGAGATCCGGGCCTTCGCGAAGGCGAGCGACGATCGTGCCGCCGCCTCGCGGGCCGCCGCGATGGAGGCCGCGGCGCAGGTCAGCCGCCTCGTCGGTGACCTGGCCAAGCTCCGCGCCGGCATCCCCGAGAGGGCGGAGCGAGCGGCCGAGGCCTTCGACCGCGCAGCGCAGGCCGCCTCCGCCGCCGGCCGCGTCGGCGGCGAGTCCGCCACGACCGCGATGCTCGCGGAAGCGCAGGCCAAGCACGCCAAGGCCGACCTGATGTTCACGCGCGCCCGCGGGCTGCATGCCTACGCCTCGCTGCTGCAGGCGATGGCCGACGCGACGCCCCCGCTCCCGGACAGCGCCGCCTTCGCCTCCCAGGCCGGCGCCGCGAAGGCCGAGGCGGACAAACTCGCCGCCGAGGCGAGGGAACTCCTCGCCGAGGTGCAGGAGACCTACGCCGGCGCCGGCGGCCGCGGCGACGTCGCCGACCGCCTCCAGCGTCTCGCGGCGTCGATGGAAGAACTGACGGGCGTGGCCCGGGGCGACGCCGACGCCGGGATCATGTCGCAGGATCAGGCGCTGGAGGACGTCGCCCTCGACGACGCCGCGGGCGACCCGGAGGCCGAGGTCCGCGCGATGCTCCGGGAGTTCGTCGCCGCGACCGAGTCCGGCGACGTCTCCGCGCCCAAGCGGTACGTGGACCTGTCCGACCCCGGCATCCGGGCGCTGGTTGATGCGTCGATTGAACTCGACGCCGCGTGCCGTGAGAGGTTCGGCAAGTCCCTCAGCGACGTCGCCGGCGAGTTCACCGGCGGCCAGAGCATGTCCGGGATGACCGTGATCAACTCCGAAATGCTGGACCAGGTCACGCTCATCGTCGAGAGCCCGGACCGGGTGCGGATCGAGTCGCCCACCGGTCTTCCCCCCGGCATGTCGGTGGCCGCGGTCAAGATCGACGGCCACTGGAAGTACCAGATGGAGTACCCGCCGCAGGTCTCCAAGGTCCTCCAGGACATGGCCCACGTCTTCTCGACCGTGGCCCAGGAGGTCCGCTCGGGTGCGATCTCCACGGTCGAGGAGATGCTCATCTCCCTGGGGCGGCACATGATGCAGATGCAGGGCGGCGGCTGAGCCGGGTTGACCGGTTCGGACGCTGCGTGTAGGTTTCCACGCGCCGGGGGTGGGCGGGGGGGAGTCGGCCTGACCTGGCACAGCCCACCGGGGGCGGCCTCTTCGGATCACAAGCAGCCAGCGCCCGCGTGCACCCGGGCGATTTCGAGTTGGCCCCTATGACCCTGAGCCTACGACGGACCCGTGTTCTTGCCCTCGCCGCTCTCGTGCTGGGGGCGGTGGTTTCCCCGGCCGCGGCCCAGCTCCGCGACCTGCCCGCGCAGCTCATCCAGCAGGGGACCAACTTCGCCGAGCCCCAGCGCGAGCAGGTCCGCCAGTACGTCGAGGCCTTCAAGGCCGACCTCAGCGGCGAGGACCCGATGGCCATGAAGCGGGCCAGGGCCAAGCTCGAGGAGCCGCTCAACAACCCCCAGGTCAGCATCGCCTTCCGGATCGAGTACGGCCGGCACCTCCTGCCTGTCCTTGAAACGCTGGCCAGGAGCGACCGTGACATCCTCGCCGCCAACGCCATGCACCTCGCCGGCGAACTGGCCACGCCCATCGCCTCGGACCTGCTGACGGCCACCCCTGGCGTCGGCCTGAACGACCAGCGGGCCCCCGTGCGCCACGCCGCGGCCTTCGGCCTCAAGCGCACCTTCGAGCACCTGCGGGCCACCAGCCCCGTCTTCCAGGAGCGCGACGCCGTGAGGGTGATCGACGCCCTCGCCCGCCGCATCGCCACCGAGGAGGACCCCTATGTCCTCGAGGGGTACGCCCGCGCCTTCGAGGCCGCCGTCATGGTCCCGCAGGGGCGCGTCAAGGGCCTGCGCGCCGCCGCCGCGGCCTCGCTGGCCGGCGCCATGAGCCAGTACGTCCGGGCCAACCAGGACCGGCTCGAGGCCGCCGGCGCGATGATCCGCGCCGCCCAGGTTCTCCGCGACGCCGTCATGGGCCAGGGCCTCCCCGCCGACGAGCCCCGCCTCCCCAACGAGACCCTCCGCGAGGTCGCCGGCTTCGGCGGCGACCTGATCGCCGTCGTCTCCTGCCGCCTCGCCAACCCCGGCGCCGGCGAGCCCGACCGCCCCCGCCTCGCGGCCATCGCCGCCAGCGGCGAGAACGTCTATTACTTCGCCCACTCCACGCTCGGCTCCGGCACCCCGCTGAGCCTTGAACTCGCCGAGAAGGTCCGCAACGGCCGCGACGCCGAGTTCGCCGAGGCCGCGGCCAGGTACATCGGCAAGTCCGGCGTGCTGACCGCGTCCCCCTTCAACCTTCCGGCCGACCGCTTCCAGTGCGCCCGCGGCGCCGACTGAAGCACTCCGACCTGATCCCCCTCCCGTGGCACGGGCTTCCAGCCCCGTGTTCTCTTTCTCTACCTTCCCTCTCCGCCTCATCCACTCCTCTGCCCCCTTCGGGTGCCACCGCCGACCGTCCGCGGTCGGCCGTGCTCTTCCTCTCCCACTTCACTCCCTCTCCTGTTCCGGCCCCCTCTCCCCCTGGGAGACGGTTGGGGTGAGGGCTCCATGGCCTCCCTCCCCACCCGACATGCTTCCCGACTCCCCCTTTCCAACTCCTCACCTTTTCACCTCCACACCTGCTCACCTCCACATCTCTCCCCTCCCCCGAAACCCAACATTCCGCCGCGAACGATCTGATACCCTTTGGGCTCCATGGCCAGGCTCCTGATCCCCTTCGTCCTGCTCGTGCTGGCCCTGGCGGTCGCTGTCCTCTCCGACCGGCCCCAGCCCCGGGCGGACTTCGTCTTCATCAACCGCGGCGACGTCGCCACGCTCGACCTCCAGCGGATGTCCTGGATGCAGGATTTCCGCGTGGCCCGGATCCTCTTCGAGGGGCTCGTCCAGCACGACGTCTTCAGCCACGACTACGCCATCAAGCCGGGCGTCGCCGAGCGGTGGGAGGTGAGCGAGGGGGGGAGAGTCTACACGTTCCACCTCCGCGCCAACGCCCGCTGGTCCAACGGCGAGCCGGTGCGGGCGCACGACTTCGTGTACGCCTGGCGGCGGGCCCTCCTCCCCGACTGCGCCTCCGACTACTACAAACTTTTCGAACTGATCGACGGCGCGAAGGAGTTCTACGCCTGGCGGCAGGCAGCCCTCGACGCCTTCAAGCCCGGCGACGACGCCCAGGCCCTCTGGGAGCAGACCCAGCGGAAGTTCGACCAGCTCGTCGGCGTCAAAGCGCTCGACGAGCGGACCCTCCGCGTTGAGTTAGTCCGGCCCGTGCCGTACTTCCTCGACCTGTGCGCCTTCGCCGTCTTCTACCCCGTCTACCCGCCGCTGGTCAGCCAGTACGAGAAGCCCGACCCGCGCACCGGCCGCCTGGACATCCAGAGCGGCTGGACCAAGCCCGGGGTGCTGGTCAGCAACGGCCCCTTCGAACTGAAGCTCTGGCGGTTCAAGCGCGACCTGCGGATGGAGAAGAGCGAGCACTACTGGAACAAGGACGCGATCAACATCGACTCCATCTCCATCCCGTCCGTGGAGGACCCCAACGCCCAGGTGCTCGCCTTCACCTCCGGCGCGGTGGACTGGGTCAGCGACGTCACGCCCCCGTACCGCGGCGACATGTACCAGGACAAGCTCGCCTTCTACCGCGAGCACCGGGAGCAGTACGAGGCCCTCAAGGCCCAGGGCCTCGACCCGGTGGAGATCGACCGCCGCCTCCCCCCCGATCCCCGTAAGAACATCCACGCCTTCCCCGCCTTCGGGACGTACTTCTACAACTTCAACTGCGCCCCGCGGCTCGTGGACGGGCGCGAGAACCCCTTCGCGGACCCGCGCGTCCGCCGGGCCCTGGCCATGGCGATCGACAAGAAGCGGATCGTCGAGCAGGTCCGCCGCATCGGCGAGCCGGTCGCCACGACGCTCATCCCCCCCGGCTCGCTGCCGGGGTACGAGTCGCCGAAGGGGCTCGAGTACAACCCGCAGAAGGCCCGCGAACTCCTCGCCGAGGCGGGCTACCCCGGCGGGCAGGGGCTGATGACCATCGAGATCCTCTTCAACCGCGACGGCGGGCACGACGTCATCGCCCAGGCCATCGCGCGCGACTGGCAGGAGAAACTCGGCGTGAAGGTCTCCCTGCAGCAGCAGGAGGTCAAGGTCTTCCGCAACGAGGTCAAGAAGCACAACTTCATCGTCAGCCGCGCCGGGTGGTTCGGCGACTACGGCGACCCGACCACCTTCCTCGGGATCAACAGGACCGGCGACGGCAACAACGACCGCCTCTACTCCAGCGAGCGCTACGACAGCCTGCTCGAGCAGGCGGAGCACGAGACGGACCCCGCCGCCAGGCTCGCCCTGCTCGCCGAGGCCGAACGGGTCCTCGTCGAGGAGGACCTGCCGCTCATCCCCATCTTCCACTACTCGCAGATCTACCTCTTCGACCCCCACAGGGTCAGCGGCATCTCCAGCCACCCGCGCCAGTCGCAGAACATGTTCCTCGTGGACATCCTCGGCGACGGCAAGGGGGCGGAGCGGCCGCTGGCCCTCCCGCCCCGCCCGCTCGGCCCCGACGGCCGGCCGATCAGCGAGCGGAGCATGAGCGGGATGGTGCGGACGGGCGCAGCCGAGGCCGCCGGCAGTGGGGGGGAAGCGGGTGAGCCGGCCGCGCGGGCGACGACCGCCGAACCGGCGAGCGAACCGGAGGTCGCGCCATGACCGGACTGATCCTCCGCCGACTCGTGCAGTTGCCCATCATCCTCGCCGTGGTCTACACGCTGACGCTCACCCTCGCGTGGGCCATCCCCGGCAACCCGCTGGAGAACCCCGAGGGCCGCCAGCCCCCCGCCGAGGTGATGGAGGCGATGAAGCGGCAGTACAACCTCGACAGTTACTGGAAGTTCTACTTCTCGTACCTCTACAACGCCCTCGGCATCCGCTGGATGCACGAGGAACTCACCGGCCGCGCCGAGGCCGCGGCCCGGCAGGCCGCCGCGGCCGGCCAGGCCCCGCCCCCGCGCTACATCTTCGACCTGGGCCCCAGCCTCCAGTACGAGGACTGGCGCGTCAACGAGATCGTCGCGGGCGCCCTGCCCGTCTCCGTCACCCTCGGCGGGGCCGCGATCCTGCTGGCCCTGGTGATCGGCCTGGCGGCGGGGGTGATCGGCGCCGTGCGCCCCAACTCGCTGGCCGACCTCGCCACGCTCACGATCGCGCTGGTGGGGATCAGCCTCCCGAGCTTCGTCATCGGCACGCTGCTGCTGCTGATCTTCCCGGTCGCCCTGGGCTGGGGCCGCATCGCGGCGTGGGGAAGTCCCACCGACGCTATCCTCCCGGCGCTGACGCTCAGCCTCCCCTTCGCGGCCTACATCGCCCGGCTGACCCGCATGGGCATGATCGAGCACCTGGGCGCCGATTACATCCGCACCGCCCGCGCCAAGGGCGTCTCCGAGGCCCGCGTCCTCCTCAAGCACGCCCTCAAGAACGCCTTCCTCCCGGTGCTGAGCTTCCTCGGCCCCGCCGCGGCCCTGGCCATGACCGGCTCGTTCGTCGTCGAGAAGGTCTTCACCGTCCCCGGCATGGGCCAGCACTTCGTCAACGGCGTGCTCAACAAGGACCTCTTCCTGATCATGGGCGTCGTGCTGATCTTCGCGACGATGCTGATCCTGTTCAACCTCGCCGTGGACGTCCTCTACCGCTGGGTGGACCCGCGGATCGAATAACCCCTCCTCACGCCGCCCCCAGAAGGGAGCCCCGAGCGAAAGTCGGGTGAACGTTCCCATGGGAGCACAGGTCCAACGGCGGAACGCGGCGGGAGCAGGGAACGCAGAGAAGGAGAGACGACGGTTTCACAGGAGAGGGCCCCCCGGAACCTCGCTATGGTGACAGGATCGCACCGAATCATCCAGGCGACGAGATCCGGTTCCGCCGCCGCCCGCTGCCCTCGCACTCTCTCCTTCAACCCAACCCGCCCTCCTTCGCGTCCCTCCGCGCTCTCTGCGACCTCCGCGTTCCTGCCTTGTCGTCCTGCTCCCCCCGCACTCCTCCCCCTCCCGTCCGCTCCAACACCCGGGGTCAACCATCACATCGGCGCCGCAGGTAGCCTCTCCGCGTCCTTCTTCCCCTTCTTCTTCTCCCCCTCCTCCGCCTTGGGCTTCGCCGCGGGCAGCTCCAGCGGCGGCAGTTTCAGCGTCCGCTCCACCCGCTCGGCCATCAGGGCCAGCTCCGACAGCGTCCGCCGGTACAGTTCCGCGTACCCCTCCAGCAGCGCCCCGGCGTTGTGCGCCAGTTCCACCGGGTGGTCCGGCGTCGAGATGACCCCGGTGCGGAAGACCTCCGCGACCGACACCGTCCCGCGGCTGTGCTCGTACGGGTAGATCGTCGCCGACATCACCGACGTCGCGCTCTGCACGTGCCGGTGCAGCCGCAGGCTCACCTCCCGCACTCGGTTGTGGTACTTCTCGTTCTTCTCGTTGCCGCGGCAGTGGTCGAGCAGCATCGCCAGCGCCGGCAGGTCCGCTTGCACGCCCCGCATCGCCGGCACCGCCTCCTTCAGCGCCCCCAGCGTCGAGAGCAGCACCGGGATCCGATCGCGGTACTTCTCCGCCTCCGGCAGCCGCTTCTCAATCCCCGACACCAGCAGCAGCCGCAGGGCGCACACCAGCCGCTTCCTCGCCGCGGCCATGACCGGCTCCAGCGCCGCGGCCGCGGCCTCCCGGGCCTGCTCCGCCCGCGGGATCTCCTCCTTGATCGCCTCGACGCTCGCCTTGGAGATCCCCAATGACGATGCGCTCGCCCGCAGCCCCGCCCCCACCGCCTCGCGGGCGATGCGAAGGTCGATCACCCGGCCCGCCGCTCGTTCGAACCGCTCCGCCCCCGCCTCCAACTCCGCCAGGAGCCGCTTCAACTCTTCCCTCGCGTCCCGAAGATCCTGGAGCGTTTCTTTCGGGTTCCGCGGAGGCGAGAGCTCCAGCACCTCCGGGAAGACCGGCCGAACCTTCCCGATCGGGCCGGGGAAGAACCGCTTGAACGCCTCACCGGAGGCCGCCTCCTCCTCTTGCTGCCGGATGATCTGCTCCGCGGGCACGAGCGTCGCCTGGAAGATCTCCTGGCCGACCACCGCCCGGTAATGGATGTACGTCACCCGCCGGCAGATAGCGCGGAAGTCTCTGAACAGCCCCCGCGCGGGGACCTCCAGCGTGAACGCCCCCGGCTCCTCCAGTTTCTCCGCCGCCGCGATCCGCCGCGCCATGCTCGGGTGCGTGTCGAACACCCCCGTCCGCCGCTCCGCGAACTCCTTGACGAGCCTCTCCTTCTCCTCCGCCGGCAGGCTCGCGGCGGTCGCGGCGACGAACATCGGCAGGTCGTCCGGCAGCCGCCGCTCGGCCCAGCGCGTCTGCAGCTGCGCCGCCACCGCGTTCCACGCCGCGTTCAGTTCAATGATCCGCCGCGACGTCGGCCCGAAGGCGCCGCTCCCCGCCATCGCCGCCTCGCACCGGTCCGCGTCGAACTCCATCTGCCTCGACATGAACGCGCTCACCCCCAGCGCAACGTACATCAGCGCCTTGAGCGCCTGCCGGCTCAGCCACACGCACACCTGCGCCAGCAGGACGATCAGGATGACCGGCTGGAACGCCTGCTCGTGCGTCGCCGCGGCCAGCCGCTCGTCCCACCCGTCCCGCTCGTACACCACGCGGAAGAACCACCCGTTGATGCGCTGGATGATGTACGTCAGCCGCATCGCCAGCCCCTGGCGGAAGTGCCCGAGTTCGTGCGCCAGCACCCCGGTCAGTTGCCGCAGGTCCAGCGCCGCCACCAGCGGCAGCCCGAGCGTCAGCACCAGGTCGTTCCCGAAGAAACTCAGCAGCCCCCGCCGGAACGACGCGGAGGCGTTCGCCATCGCATCGACGTCGATCCGCCTCGGCGCCGGCGCGTTCATCGCTCGGCACACCATCTCCACGTACTGCGCCAGCAGCGGCTCCTCGTCCGGCTGCACCGTCAGCGGCTCGGTCTGCCTGCGGCGCGGCGCCAGCAGCGGCTTGAGCAGGAACGCCACCGCGATCGCTCCCGCGATGATCGGCGCGACGTACACCATCACCGACACGAAGTTCACCCGCCGGCTCCCGAAGTCCGGCACGTGCGCCACCGCGTGGTAGTACACCCCCCAGCCCACCAGCGCGACCAGCGCAAGATACAGCACCGGCATCAGCAGCATCACCACCGCGACCACCAGCAGGCTCACCAGGTACAGCGGCGAGACCCGCACCGGCGGAACCTCGCGGACGAACGCCGCGGCGAGCGCCTCCGGCGTCAGCCGAACCTCCCGCGCGACGGGCTGCGGCGCCGCCGGGGGCGTCCCGTCCCTCCAACCTGTGTTCGTCCGCCCCCGCGACTCCGCCGTGCTCATCTCGATTCCCTTGGGTCCAGCGCCCCCCGTCGCCCGGTGCACGCGGAGCGGAGTATAACGGCACGTCGGAAACGCCCCGGCGCGACCACGATATCGTGGCCGCGTCCCCACACCCTCCCTTCTCGCCGGTGCGCTCCACCCCGTGCCCAGCCCCCGGAACACGCCCGTCGCGCCGACGAGCCGATCGCCCACGCCCTGAGCCGCGGCCACCCCTCCACTTCCCCGATCGGCTCACCGGCCGTCCGCTGGTTCTGACCGGGCGATTCCGCGGCCGCCGCCCGAGCGCATCACCCTCCGCGGCCGGTCGGGCGGCTCGGATGTGCGGATCGGCGTCGCGCTCGGTGACGCAGGTCCGAGCGAGGCCGCCCCTCGCTCGCCCGGCTCTGGGCCTGCCGCCGCATCGCCCACCTGACCGACCGCGCCATCGCCGGGGCGACCCGCGCCCCGGACGAGCCAGATCCGATGCATCGCCCTTGCCCGCGGCGTGCTCCGCGGCCTGACGGCCTTCGTCGCCGTGGACACGACCTCGCGCACCTCCGGAGATCACCGCGTCGCGCTCCCGGTGCCTGTTCCTGTCCCCGACGGCGTCCGCCGCGACGCCGCCGTGGGGCGATCCATCGCCGCCGACGCCGCCGAGTCGGCCGCCGCGCACCACTGTGCAGCGCGCGTGACACGCCCCTCATCGCCGCCCTGCCGGCGCCCCCGTGAGACGAGTTTCAGTCTGATTTGAGGCCCCGGCTCACCGCCGACCTCTATGTTTCGATCGGTGACCGGGTGCGACGGCGACCGTCGCCGCCCGCGGCCGCCGCATCGTTCCGGAGGACGGCGATGGAAGAGCGAGCGCTTCGGCAAGACGTGGACGCCCTGAGGGACGACCTCAACCGCCTGCGCAACGACATCGGCGGCATCACCCAGCAATGGATGTCCCGTGCCCGCGAAGGGGTGGGCGACGCGGTCGAGTACGCGCAGGACCAGGGGAGCGAAGCCCTCCGCACCGTGCAGCACCAGATCGAGGAGCACCCCCTCGCCGCCGTCGGGATCGCCCTCGGCGTCGGCGTGCTGCTGGGCGCCCTGCTCAAGAGATGAGTGAGGCCGCCGGGATCGAACGCGCCGTCGAACGTGCGTGGTCGAAAGGAAGCGCGTGGTTGAAACGGTCACCGAACTCGCCGTCCGCGTCGCCGACCTGGTCGAGGCCGAGGGGCGGCAGCTCCGCCACATCGCCATCCGCGTGGGGATCGCCCTCGCCGCGATCGTCGTCGGCGGCGTCCTCGCCCTCGCCGGCTTCGTGCTGCTGCTGATCGGGATCTACCTCTGGCTGGACGGTCCCCTCGGCAGCGGCGGGGCCGCGTTCGTCACCGGCCTGATCACCCTGGCCGTCGCAGGAGGAGCCGTGTGGGGCGCGATGAAACTGGCAAAGTGAAGCTCAGCGTCGGCGAGGCCAAGGCCCGCCTGCTCGAGTTCGGCCACCGGCCCCGTGGGCCAAAGGCGGCGATCCGGCGCGACCCGGTGACGGCCACCGTCGTCGCCTTCTTCGCCGGCATCCTCATCTCGCGCTTCCGGCCGGGGGCGCTGCTCCCCATCGGCGCGCTCCTCTCCCGCCCCGTGCTCCAGCGCGCCCTTCCCATCGTCGCCAGGCTCCTGGCCGCCAGGTTCTCCGGCAGGCTCGGCGCTCAGCCGAAGGCCAGACGCTCCCGCCCCACCGCCGCGGCCGGCGCCCAGCACCGCCCCTATCAGGCGGAGCCCTTCTCCCCCCCGCGTACCGCACCGTCGGCGTCTTCCCCCTTCCGGGCTCGCTCCGGCGAGTGGGCCATGGGCCCGCAGCAGGCGGGATTCAGTCCCCCACGGGCGCGAAACTGACCCCTTCGAGCACGTCGAAGCTCACGAACTGCCCCGGCTCGAAGTCCGTCGCCTTCTGCCGGGCGTCCGTCGGCGTGCAGTGCACCGGCATCCCGGCATCGACCACCACCGTGTTCGTCGCCCCGTCCACCGCCACCACCATCCCCTGCACCCGCCGGGGATGACCGACCAGCGGCTCGACGTACCGTCCCCCCGTCCGGACCACGTCGATGCGGCGGGCCTGCGCCTTGATGATCCCGATGATCCGCTTCCCCACCGGCGTCTGCACCGCCCCGTCGGGGACCAGGTGCAGCTCGTAGTTCGTGTTCGGGAACGTCACCTTGACCACCGCCGACGTCTTCTCCTGAAGGACGCCGCGGGCCAGTTTCGGATCGATCTTCGACGTGGGGGCGGGGAAAATCATGCCCGGAGCGTAGGCAGCGGCCCGCGGGCGGTGAACGCCCGGCGCCCCCTCAGCGGTCCTTCGTCGCCGCCACGACCTCCCGCGCCAGGAGCCGCGCCAGGGCCTCCTGCCCGGCCGCGTCCGGGTGGATGTAGTCCCGGTACCCCGTCCCCTTCTCCCGCATCAGCCGCAGCATGTCCGCCCGCGTATCGACGAACCGGACCCCCGCCCTTCCCGCGGCCTCGCGCAGCCGGTCGTAGCCGGGCTCGGCGCGCCCCGACCGCAGTTCGGTGAGCTTGAAGTGGTGCACCGCCACGACGCGCGCCCCCGCCTCCCGCGCCGTGATCACCAGCCGCTCGAACGCCGCCAGCGACGCCCGCTGGTCCTCCGGGTTGGGCTCCAGGATGGGCGGCGGCGGCCCTGCCTCCTTCTCCCCCAGCACGTGGTACTTGAAGGCCATCGGCCCGTAGTAGAACAGCAGTTCCTGCAGCGCCAGCACCGGCTTCTTCGTCGGGTGCTCCGGTCCCAGCGGGCCGTACGTCGGCGCATCGAACGCGTCGTCGCTGTTGACGACGATCACGACCACGTCCGCGTCGAAGAGCCCGTAGCGGCGCACGTACTCGAGTTGGTTGATCGGCCCCCAGCTCCCGCACGAGATGTTCCCGACCACCACCGGCCGGCCCAGCTGCTTGCTCAGCATCCCCGGCAGCAGCGCCGTCGCCAACTCCGAGTCGTCCGACGGCGCGCCCCCGTTGACGACGCTGTCGCCGATCACCATCACACGCAGCTCGTTCGGGTCCGACTTCGTCGCCGGTATCTCCGGGCTGCGCATCGAGTGGCTGTTGTACGAGATCGTGTTCCCGAACCGCCGGTACACCCCCGGCACCGGCAGGTACTCGATCTGCGGATCCGGCCGGTACAGCGGCGGGTTCCCCAACCCCAGCACGAACCTCGCGACGATCTCCCCGCTCACCGCCCCCAGCACGACCAGCACCACCAGGGCGATCGCCGCCCCCCGCAGCACCCGCCGCCCGCGCCCCCGCCGCGGCCCCGTCGCAGCCTCCCCATCCGCCCCCGCGGCCGCCTCCGGCGCGGCGCCGGGCTGCTCGGGCGCTTCAGTTGTCGCAGATGAACCGGGGAGTTCCGTCGCCATCACCGTCCTGCATCACCACAGCCCCGCCCCAGCCCCGGCATAACCCCCGGCCGCAAACAATAGCCCACCCCCGCTCCCTGCTTGCCGCACCCCGCCCATCCCCCGCCCGACGCGCCTAGGCTTTTCACCCGCGGCGGCCGCGCACAGAGCACTGCCGCCGCCGATGCGGGCGTAACTCAATGGTAGAGTGTCAGCCTTCCAAGCTGAATGTTGCCGGTTCGAGTCCGGTCGCCCGCTTTCCAGCCCCCGATTCCCCGGTCGTCCCCGCCACGTCCGCCGCGGCTCGTTCCGATCGCGGCCGGCACGGACAAGTTCTATAACCTGCTCACCGGCCGGACCCGGTACCTCCCTGAGTCCCTCAGCGCCGCCGCGCCGATCACAGCCCCCAGGCGCTGATGCTGCTCGTCGGCGATATCGAGAGCGCCGCCGGTCTCGACCCCGGCGCCCTTCCCGCTCCCCGCGCTCAAGCCTCGCCGTCCGACGCCGCCCCCGTCGAGCGGGGCGCCCGCGTTGTCGCCGCGCCTCTGCCTGCCTTGCCGCGGCTCCGCCGGTTCTCCGGCCGACCTTCTAGAATGTGGTTTGCGCCGCGGCGACGCCCGACCGTCGCCCAGCGTGCCGCGTCCGCGTCCGCGGCCCGCGCGCCACCGCTCCCTGTCGCCCCGTGCCCCGGAGAACGGCGTGCAGCCACGTCGCCACAAGAACAGGAACACGCACCGCGGCCTCCCCCGCGCCGCCGCGCCCTCCATCATCGCCGAGGCGGACGCCCGCTCCTCCGCCGCCGAACTCCGCGAGCGCGTCAAGGAACTGGCCTGCCTCTACGAGGTCGCCGCGGCCTTCGTCGAGCACCGCGCCTCCCTTCCCGACTGCTTCCGCCGCATCGCCGCCATCCTCCCCGCCGCCTGGCGCTACCCCGACCTCGCCGAGGCCTGCGTCGAACTCGACGGCATCGCCGAGGCGACCCCCGGCTTCGGCGATGCCCCGCGTCTGCTCTCCAGCGAGATCCGCGTCGGCAGCCGCCCGCGCGGGCGCGTCTCCGTCGGCTACCGCCCGGGCGCCCCCGCCGACGCCCCCGACCCCGGCGCCGAGCCCTTCCTCCCCGAGGAGCGGTCCCTCCTCGACACCGTCGCCCGGCAGATCGGCGTCTTCGTCGAGAGCGTCGAGGCCGAGGCCCGGCGCGCCCGCATGGAGGCGCAGCTCCGCCACGCCGACCGCCTCGCCACCATCGGCCAACTCGCCGCGGGCGTCGCCCACGAACTCAACGAGCCCCTGGGCAACATCCTCGGCTTCGCCCAGCTCGCCCTCAAGGCCGAGGGCGTCCCCGCCCAGGTCCGCGCCGACCTCGACCGCATCGTCAAGGCCTCCCTCCACGGGCGCGAGGTCATCCGCAAACTCCTGGTCTTCGCCCGCCAGGCCCCCGTCGCTCCCCAGCGCGTCAACCTCAACGCCGTCATCGAGGAGGCCATCTTCCTCCTCGAGGCCGGCTGCGAGCGCCCGGGCATCCGCTTCGTCCGTGACCTCGACCCCGACCTCCCCGACCTCCTCGCCGATCCCGTCCAGCTCCGTCAGGTCCTCATGAACCTCGCCGTCAACGCCGTCCACGCCATCGACGATCGCGGCACCATCACCGTCCGCACCGCGCGCGACGGCGCGTACGTCATCCTCTCCGTCGAGGACACCGGCCGCGGCATGACCCCCGAGGTCGCCCAGCACGCCTTCGACCCCTTCTTCACCACCAAGGACGTCGGCCAGGGCACCGGCCTCGGCCTCGCCGTCGTCCAGGGCATCGTCATCGGTCACGGCGGCGAAATCGACCTGCAGACCGCCCCCGGCGCCGGCGCCCGCTTCCGCGTCCGCCTCCCCATCGACCCGCAGCGCACCCCGCCCCTGCCTCCCCCCGTCGAGCACCCCGCCGCCCCATGAGCCAGAAGCGCGAGCGCATCCTGATCGTGGACGACTCCCCGGAGACCCGCGAGATCCTCGAGCGCAACCTCCGCGCCGAGGGGTACGACGTCGTCGCCGCCGACAGCGTCGCCGCCGCCCTGCGGGTCCTCGATCGCACGCCGGTGGACCTCGTCATCACCGACCTGCGCATGCCCGGCGCCGATGGCCTCGAACTCGCGCGCCACGTCCGCCACCACCACCGCTTCACCGGCGTCATCGTGGTCACCGGCTACGCCACCGTCGGCGGGGCGGTCACCGCCATGCGCGAGGGCGTCGAGGACTACCTCGCCAAGCCCTTCTCCGACGAAGAACTCACCCGCGCCGTCCGCTCCGCCCTCGACAAGGTGCGCCTCCGCCGCGAACTCGAGGAGCCCGGCCCCGCCGACGCCCCCGACGGCATCGTCGGCCAGTCTCCCGCCATGCAGCGCGTCTACCGCCTCATCGCCCGCGCCGCCGCCGTGGACGTCCCCGTGCTCATCACCGGCGAGTCCGGCACGGGCAAGGAACTCGTCGCCCGCGCCATCCACTACCGCGGCCCCCGCGCCGCCGGCCCCTTCCTCGCCGTCAACTGCGCCGCCATCCCCGAGTCCCTCATCGAGAGCGAACTCTTCGGCCACGCCAAGGGCGCCTTCACCGGCGCTACCTCCGCGCGCCAGGGCCTCTTCGTCGCCGCCGACACCGGAACGCTCTTCCTCGACGAGGTCGCCGAACTCTCTCCCATCGCCCAGGCCAAGCTCCTCCGCGCCCTCCAGGACCACCAGGTCCAGGCCGTCGGCGCCGACGCCCCCCGCCGCGTGGACGTCCGCATCATCGCCGCCACCAACAAGGACCTCGAATCCCTCGCGCGCCAGGGCCGCTTCCGCGAGGACCTCTTCTTCCGCCTCCACGTCCTCCCCATTGAACTCCCTCCCCTGCGCGAACGCACCGGCGACATCGTCCTGCTCACCCGCCACCTCCTCGCCCAGGCCGCCGCCGGGCACGGCGTCCCCGCCCCCCGCATCACCGACGCCGCGATGGACGCCCTCGTCCGCTACCCCTGGCCCGGCAACGTCCGCGAACTCCAGAATCTCGTCCAGCGCCTGGTGATCCTCGCCGACAGCGGCGTCATCGACGCCGTGGACCTCCCCGCCGTCATGCGCTACGCCGCGGCCGGCCGGGGGGCGGGTGGAGCCCCCGACGCCCCGGCCGCCCCCGACCTCCGTCCCCTCCGCGAGGTCGAACTCGACCACATCCGCTCGGTCCTCCGAAGCGTCGGCGGCAACAAGACCAGGGCCGCGGCCATCCTCGGGATCGACCGCAAGTCCCTCCGCGAGAAACTCAAGGCCGCCTCCGCCGAGGAATAAATCCCCACTTACCCCTCCCCCGACGCCCGGTAACCCCCCGGTGCGGAACGCCCCGCTGGGGAAAAACTCCCCGCGCGCCCCCGATGCCCCCGCGTCCAGCGGGTCCCGGCGCCGGCTCCGCCTTGGCACCGGTCTTGCACTTCCCCTCGCAACCGTCTCACAACCCCATTCGGAGCTCGAGAACCGATGTCCACCAACGGCGCCACCACGCTCATGCCCCCTTCTCCGGCCGTCAACGTTGAAGCCGCGCCCCAGGCGAAGCCCGACGCCGGCCACGACAAACTCTTCGTCCGCGTCCAGGCGCAGATGGAGCGCGCCGCCGAGCTCATGGGGCTGAACCCGGACGTCCGCAAGATCCTCGCCCGTCCCCTCTCCGAGATCAGCGTCACGTTCCCCGTCCGCATGGACGACGGCCGCCTGGAGACCTTCACCGGCTACCGCGTCCAGCACAACAACGCCCTGGGCCCGTACAAGGGCGGCATCCGCTACCACCCGGACGTGAGCATCGACGAGGTCCGCGCCCTGGCCGCGTGGATGACCCTCAAGTGCGCCCTGGTGGACATCCCCTACGGCGGCGGCAAGGGCGGCGTGCAGGTGGACCCCTCCAAACTCAGCCGCGCCGAACTCGAGCGCCTCACCCGCCGCTTCGTCTACGCCCTCGGCGCCAACATCGGCCCCGACTACGACATCCCCGCCCCGGACGTCAACACCGACGCCCAGATGATGGCCTGGATCGCCGACACCTACGCGGCCACCCTCCCGCCGCACGAGCGTCAGCGCGCCCTCGCCGTCGTCACCGGCAAGCCCGTCAGTTCCGGCGGCTCCCTCGGGCGTGAGAAGGCCACCGGCCAGGGCGTCGTGGACCTCATCACCCGCTGGGCGGACGACCACCGCTGCAAGCCCTGCGACCTCACCTACACCGTCCAGGGCTTCGGCAAGGTCGGCTCCTGGGCCGCGCGCCTCCTCAAGGACCGCGGCGCGACCCTCCGCGCCGTCCAGGACATCACCGGCTCCATCCGCGCCGACGGCGGCATCGACGCCGACGCCCTCGCCGAGCACGTCCGCCGCACCGGCGGCGTCCGCGGCTTCCCGGGCGCCGACGCCATCTCCCACGAGGAGTTCTTCGCCACCCCGGCCGACGTCTTCATCCCCGCCGCGATGGAGAACTCCATCACGGCCGCGACCGCCCCGCTCCTGCAGGTCCGCCTCGTCGCCGAGGGGGCCAACGGCCCGACCACCCCGGAGGGCGACGCCGTGCTCCGCGAGCGGAACGTGGACCTCCTCCCGGACATCCTGTGCAACGCCGGCGGCGTGGTCGTCAGCTACTTCGAGTGGCTCCAGAACCGCTCCGCCACCTCGTGGGACGCCGCGGAGGTCGACCGCCGGCTGCGCGAGATCCTCTGGCGCGCCTACGACCGCGTGAAGGCCGCCGCTCGCGAGCACCAGACCGACTGGCGCACCGCCGCCTACATCGTCGCCCTCGACCGCCTCGGGCGCGTCTACGGCGAGCGGGGCATCTTCCCTTGATCCGAGGAACCAGCGGGGGACCGACATGACCCGACGCACGATCCACGTCACGGCCGACGACATGAGCAGGCTCCGCGCCGTCATCGACGCCGCGCGCAGCGGCGGCGACGACCGCGACCGCCCCTACCTCGCCACGCTCGAGGCGGAGCTCGACAGCGCGACCATCATCGAGCCCGAGCGTCTCCCGCCCGACGTCGTCACCATGAACTCCAGGGTTCGCCTCCGTGACGGCCACCGGACGTGGATCATGACGCTCGTCTTCCCCGAGGCCGCCGATCCGGAGGAGGGACGCATCTCCGTCCTCGCCCCGCTCGGCGCCGCCCTGCTCGGCTGCCGCGTCGGCGAGACGGTGGAGTTCCGCGTCCCCGGCGGGGGCGTCCGGTCCTGCGAGATCCTCAGCGTCCTCTATCAGCCCGAGGCCGCCGGCCACCGGCGGCTCTGATGCGCGGCGCGCGGAGGCTCCGTCTCCGCGCGCCGGCGGCCGGAGCCGGGAGGGCCCGCGGCCGCGAACATTCGTCCGAGTTTGTGCGTAAGCGCATTCCGGGGGTGTGTCCGCCCCGGGTAGGAGGTTCAGGCCATGACGACCACACAGAACAGCGCGATCGTCAACGAGCTCGACAAGCGGCGGCTGGCGCCCCACCTGGAGACCAGCGCCGACTACCCCCCGGTCCACCGCCTCCGCGCCTTCCTCGAAGAGGCCCGCGCCGTCCCCCCGGCGCTCGTCCCCCCGGACATCGTCACCATGAACTCGTGCGTCGTCATCCGCGACCCGCGCGACGACAGCATCGAGCGCTACATCCTCGCCTACCCGTCCTCCGACGGCGACGGCTACCCGCGCGCCCACCCCAACGGCCACGGCGGCGAGCCCCTCACCGTCATCTCGCCCCTGGGCTCCGTCCTCCTGGGCGCGTCCGAGGGCTCCCGCGTCACGGTCATGGGGCCCCGGGGCCCGCGCAGCGTCTCCATCGACTCGATCGAGTACCAGCCCGAGCGCGCGGGTCACTACGACCTCTGACCCCCGCCGCACGCCGCGCCCACCCCATCGGTGTCGTCACGAGTGAGGAGCACCCCTCATGAGCACGATGTCCATCCGCGTCAGCGCCGGCAACCTGCGGACCAGCGACGCCCTCGCCGCCCGGGTCACCCGATGCCTCAACCGCGCGCTTCGCCGGTTCGCGCACCGCGTCACCCGCGTCGAGGTCCACTTCGCCGACCTCCGGCCCGCGGGCGCCGGCCGCGCCGACATGAGCTGCACCATGGAGGCCCGCATCGGCGGCCACCGGCCCATCGCCGTCGAGCACCGCGCCGGCGACCTCTACACCGCCATCAGCGGCGCCGCCCGCAAACTCCGCACCGCCGTCACACGCTCCATCGACCGGCCCGCCACGCGCCTCCAGCGCCGCGCATCCAGGGCGCCCTGACCCCGGCACACAGGAGAGAGCCGATTTGAAGCGCATGATCATCGCCGGCTACGGGCCCGTCGGCCGCGCCGTCGCCGACTCCCTCGCCGGCCGCGGCGTCCACATCACCCTCGTGGACACCAACCCCGGAACCGTCCGCGCCCAGACCCTCCTGGGCCGGGACATCATCCACGGCGACGCCACCGACCCGGAGGTCCTCACCGCCGCCGGCGTCCGCGACGCCGACGCCATCATCATCACCATCCCCGACCCCGAGGCCGCCATCCGCGCCTGCCGCGCCGCACGCGACCTCTCGCCCAACATCTTCATCGCCACGCGCACCGGCCACCTCAGCCAGGCCATCCAGGCCCATCAGGTCGGCGCCGACAGCGTCACGATCGAGGAGATCGCCACCGCCGAGGCCATGGCCAGGGCCGTCACCGCCCGTCTTGCCACCCTCGGCCGCCTGCCCTGCGAGGGAGCCGACTGACATGAACGCCGCCTCCGCAACCGTCCGCCGCGATCGCTTCACCCCGGTCTCCCGCTTCGCCCGCGTCTTCGGCCGCGTCTACGGCGGCTCCCTCCCGTGGCTTCGCACCCACGCGTGCGTCATCAACGCCAACGACCGCCGGCGTCTCTACGACGCCTTCCCCTACGCGACCTCTCTCCCGCCCCACCTCACCGCTCTCCTCGATCACCTCGCCGCCGCCACGCCCCTCCCCCCGGACCGCGTCCCTCACGACCTGGTCACCATGAACTCCATCCTCCGCCTCCGCGACCCGATCAGCGGCGGCCTGTTCGAGGCCGAACTCGTCTACCCGTACGACGCCGACCGGCTCCCCCACGCCAGGAGCGTCGCCGCTCCCTTCGGCGCCGCCGCCTTCGGCCGGCGCGTCGGCGATGCCGTCACCTGGTCCACTCCCCGCGGCGTCCACACCGTCATCATCGATTCCCTCGCCTACCAGCCCGAGCGCGACGGCGACCTCGACCGCTGACGGATCCCCGCCGCGGCGCCCTCTCATCCCCCCTCAGGTTCGCGGCCGAAATGGCGGCGCACGCCCCCTGGGGCATAGACTGCCCGCCGAACAGGGCGATCCGGCCCGTCCTCGTCGCCGCCCCCACTCCGGGGGCAGGCGCCCCGCGATCGTCTCGCCGGCAGAACCCTGGGCCCTCCCACTCCATGACCCGGCAGACCTTCGTCACCCTCGCCCGGCACGCCGCCCCCGCCTCGCCCCTGCTCCTCCAGCCCCTCGCCGGGCCCACCCTTCAGTCCATCCGCATCGAGGGCGACCGGCCGCTCACCATCGGCCGTTCCCCCGAATGCGACATCCGCCTCGACAATCCGGTCGTCTCCAAACGCCACGCCGCCGTCTCCCGGCTCGCCGACGGCTGGGTCGTCCGCGACCTCGGCAGCCGCCACGGGACGCTCCTCAACGGCGTCTGCCTTGTCCCCCACGACGCCGTCCCTCTCTCCGATGGCGACCTGCTCACCATCAAGCCCTGGGTCTTCCACGTCTGCACCCGCCCCCACGACGCCCCGCCGACCCGCGCCGGCGCCGCGGACGACCGCGCCGACGCCGCGAGCGCCGACGGCGCATCGATCTCACACACCCCCATCCCCGAATCCGGCGTCACCCAGCAGTACGACCAGCTCATCAGCGCCTCCGGCGCGATCTACGGCGCCGCGACCATCCCCGAACTCGCCTCCGTCATCCTCGACCGGGCCCTCGCCGCCACCGGCTTCCACCGCGCCGCCGTCATCCGTGCCGCCCCCGGTGAGCCGGACGGCGTCGCCGACGGCAGTGGGGGGGCTGGAAGCAGTGGGGGAGCAGGAGGGATGGAGGTTCTCGCCGCCGCCCCCGAGCGGCCGAGCGCCTTCGAATACAGCCGCTCCCTCGTCCGCGCCGCCTCCACGGGCACGCCCGCCCTGATGATCGCCCCGCCGGCCACGGTCCCCACCGGCAGTTTCATCCGCCTCGGGATCACCCGCGCCCTGTGCCTCCCCATCCTCGTCGAAGGCACCGTCTGGGGCTTCCTCTACCTCGACGCCCGCCGCGGCGAGGCCACCCCGCGCGACGACGCCGTCGCCTTCTGCGGCGCCCTCGTCGAGATGGCCGGCCTCGCCGTCGCCAACATCAAGGGGCGCGAACTCCGCAAGCGCCTCGACGACCTCCAGAGCGACATCCTCGCCGCCGCCCACGTCCAGCGCCTCATCATGCCCCCCGCCGAGGGGCGCTTCGGCGCCCTCGCCTACGCCGTCCGCACCCGCCCCGGCCGCCTCCTCTCCGGCGACCTCTTCGACGTCGTCCCCCTCGCCGACGGCCGCGTCGCCGTCATGCTCGGCGACGTCGCCGGAAAGGGCGTCAGCGCCGCCTTCCTCATGGCCGTCGCCCAGACCTTCGTCCGCACCCTCCTCTCCCGCTGCGACGATCCCGCGGCCGTCCTCGACGAACTCAACACCTACCTCGCCACGATGCACGACGGCTCACGCTTCATCTCCCTCTGGCTCGGCGTCTTCGACCCCGCCGCCGCCACCATCACCGCCGCCGACGGCGGGCACGGGTACTGCGTCATCGTCCCCCCGAACGCCCCGGCCTCCCGCCTCCAGTGCGCCGGCGGCCCCGTCGTCGGCGCCGACCCGGAGTGCCGTTACAGCAGATCCACAATCCCGTGGCCTCGCGGCAGCCGCGTCGTCCTCTTCAGCGACGGCGTCGTCGAACAGTGCGGCGCCGACGGCGACGCCTTCGGCCTCCCCCGCATCCTCGACTCCCTCGCCCCCACCGCCGACCCCGCCCGCGACGTCGCCAACCTCTTCGCCGACCTCGAACGCTTCGCCTCCACCCCCGCCTTCACCGACGACGTCACCATCGCCTCCATCGCCCTCGACCAACCCGCGGCGCCGGCGTCAGGAGGGGAGCACCTCATGCTTTCCCCCTCCATCCCCCTTCTGTCAAATCTCTAATCTCCAACTGCCAGTTCCCTCCTCCCCCTCTCTTTCTTCTCTCCCCCTCCGGCCCCCTCTCCCCTGGGGGGGCGGGAGAGGGCAGGGGTGAGGGCTCCATGGCCTCCCTCCCCACCCGACATGGCTTCCCAACTCAATCTCTCCCTCTCCTCCCAGCCGCGAAGCGGCGCCAGAAGGTAGCCCAGGGCGCAGCCGGCGCTTCGCCGGCGGAGCCCTGGGTATGAAGAACTCCCCCACATCACGCACACCCCCCAATCCCGCAGAGCCCCACCGGGGCGACACCCCATCTCACCCCACGCGCCCACAACCCACATCGACCACCCACCATCCCCCCCATACCCAACTCCGCCCGCCCCCTCCACTCCGTCGCCGAGCGCCGCCAGACCTTCCCGGCGATTCGGTATCCACATTCTTATGTTCTCTCTCTCTCTTCTGCTCCATGCGCTAGCACATCAGCAGCGCCACGCTCTCCTCATCCAACTCCCGATCGAACGCCACCCCCACCCGGTGGATCCGCCCGATCACCGGCGTGCTCCACCGCACCGCCCCCGGCGCCTGCACCCGCCGCCCCGACGCCGTCACGAACTGCACCGTGCACCGCGTCCCCACCGGCAGCGCCGACCCGCTCAGGAACGACACGCCCCCGGCGCTCAGGTTCCGCGGGTACGTCAGCAGCGACGTCGTGCTCCCGTCCGCGTTCGACACCAGGATCGTCAGCCCCGCCCCCGCGTACACCCCCCGGAGATGCTCGCGCCGGCTCGCGACCGCCGCGCCGCAACGCTCCTCGCCCCTGTCCGGCATGGCCGAGCCTCCGCGATCCCCCGCCCCCGCCTCCCGCGCAGCATCGGCTCCCCCTCCCGCCCCCTTTGGCCCGCCGGGCCCCGCCGCGGCATCGGCGCCGCTCCCATCCCTACGACCCGCCCACCGCCGCGAGAAAGTCCGAATACCTCGTCGTGTACCCCCGCGTCGTCACCTCGTCCACGTCCGGGTCCAGCCGCGGCAGCACCGCCCGCGTGTACGGCGCATCGTGCCGCCTCAGCGTCTCCGACATGATCCGGTGCGCCAGCACCGGGTCCGTGTCCGAGTTCCAGAACAGGAACTCACGCACGCCCCCCCGCACCAGGTGCGCGATCATCTCCCGCCACAGCCAGATGTTCCGCCCGTCGTACCCCTCCCCCTGCCCCGGCCGCATGTAGAACCGCGCCGAACTCACCCACGGGATCACCTCCCCATCCCCCCGCGCCAGGCACGACCTCGCCGTGTTCAGGGCCTGCACGAACCGGCACCACAGCGGCTCGTGCGGCGTCGCCCTGCACGCCGCGCCCGTCTCCGACAGGTACAGCGCCGGCGACGACACCGTGTCCACCGCCACCGGCGCGATCTCCCACCCGTTCCCGTCCTCCACCCGGAACGTCGGCCGCACGCACTCCCAGTTCGAGATGCGGAACGGCTGCCGCCCCCGCTCGTCCAGGAACAGCCCCGACTCGATGAACACCCGCCGGATCGCGTCCCGAAGAATCTGCTGCGCGTACCGGTTGAATATCTCCGCCGCCCGCCTCCCCTCCGGCGTCCACGGGTCGAAGTCCGCCGGCTTCAGCCGCCGCACCTCCTCCGGCATCCGCGCCACCGCCCGCTCGCTCGCGTAGATCCGCGCCAGCGCCCGCCGCCAACTCGCCGCGCTCCACTCGTCCGCGATCTGCCAGACCGTCACCCCGTCCTCGACGTCCGACGCCACCAGGTCCAGCGTCGCCCCGCGCGCCCGCAGCCCCCGCGCCAGCGGCGTCAGCCACCGGATGCTCGGTCCCACGTCGATCCCGTTCTCGAAGATCCGCAGCGGGTCCAACTCCCCGCGCCCCTGCAACTCCGGGATCCACCGCCGGATCTGCTTGCTCAGCAGCCAGAACGGCAGCAGCGCCCGCTCCCCCTCCGGCCTCGCCGCCAGTTCCGCCGCCGCCCGCCGCCCCTGCGTCTCCGCTTCATCGTCGTGGTACAGGTTCACCACGACGAACGGCACGATCCCCGGCGCCGACGCCCCGTGCCGCTTCGACCACTCGTACGCCCGCAGGAACCGCATCGCCGCCTCCGGTCCCCCGCCCCCACCCCCACAGTACCCCCGCGCTCTCTCCCCGGTTCACGCCTCTTTCGCTGCCGCCGCCCGCCCCCGCCCCATGCAGCACACCGCCGTCGCCAGCGCGGTCGCGATCAGCAGCTGCCACGGGTACGCCAGTCTCACCTCCGCCAGCCGCTCCCCGTACACCGGCGTCAGCGGCGCCCACGCCCGCCACGCCCACGGCTGCATCGCCAGCACCGCCGCGAACCCCACCCCCAGCGCCGCCACCGCGCTCGCCGCGCTCCCGCGCCGCGTGAAGATCGCCGTCGCGAACACCGCCACCAGCCCCGCGTACGCGAAACTCATCACCGACAGCGCGAAGTCGATCAGCGTCTGCCCCTCCTCCCTCATCGCCTGGTACCACCACACGCACGCGCACGCGAACGCCCCGAGCACCGCCCCCCACGCCACCACCCCGAGCCGCCCCACCGCCAGGTAGTGGCGCTCGCTCAGCCCCGGCCGCAGCGGCCGGTAGAAGTCGTTCAGCAGCGTCGCCGACATCGCGTTCAGCGCCGAGTTCAGGCTCCCCAGCCCCGCCGCGAACAGCCCCGCCAGCATCACCCCCGCCATCCCCGCCGGCATCTCCCGCAGGATGAACGTCAGGAAGACCTCCTTCCCCGCCGGCGCGCCGTACCCCGGCGCCGCCTCCCCCATCAGGTCCGCCCGCGTGTAGAAGACGTACAGCAGCAGCCCCAGGATCATGAACAGCGCCGTCACCGGCAGCCCCACCAGGATCCCCAGCACCGCCGACCACGACCCCCGCACCGCCGACCGGCACGTCAGCATCCGCTGCACCAGGTCGTGATCCGTCCCGTACGCCCCCAGGTTCAGGATCGTGAACCCCAGCACCGCCGTCCACAGCGTGTAGCTGGCCGACGCGTCCGTCGAGAGCGACAGCACGGTCAGTTTGCTCGTCCCCCGCGGCCCCGGCGAACTCGCCAGCGCCGAGACCAACTCCCCCGTCCCCAGCGGGATCTTCCACAGCAGCACCCCCGCCGCCGCCAGCGCCGCCCCCACGAAGACGCTCGTCTGGATCACGTCCGTCCAGATGATGCTCCGGATCCCGCCCACCAGCGTGTACCCCACCGCCACCGCCGACAGCACCGCGATCGCCGCCACCATGTGCCCCGGGTCGTCGTCCTGGAACGCGATCATCGACGCCGGGATCGCCACGATGAACACCCGCGCCCCGCTGGCGAAGACCCGCCCCACCATGAACATCGCGCTCGCCGCCCGCTTCGCCCCCATCCCGAACCGCAACTCCAGCAGCTCGTACACCGTGCTGACGTCCGACCGGTAGAACGCCGGCACGAAGAACAGCGCCACCACGCCCACCGCCAGCAGCGCCCCCACGCTCGCCGACAGGTACGTCAGGTTCCCCTCGTACGCCTGCTGCGGCCCCCCGATGAACGTCGCCGCCGACAGGCTCGTCGCCAGCACGCTCACGGCCACCGCCCACACCGGCATCTGCCGCCCCGCCAGGAAGTACTCCGCCGACCCCGACGGCGTCCGCCGCGCCAGCGCGTACCCCGTCGCCAGCAGCAGCGCGAAGTACCCCGCCAGCACCCCCCAGTCCAGCGCTGTGAACCCGCCCTCGCCAAGCAGCACTACCATCGCTCGCGGCTCCGCCCCGCTCGCCCCTTCCATGGCATCCTGCCCCAACCTCCCCCGACAACCCACCCATGATCGGCCCATCGCGCAAAAACCATCCAATGTCTCCCCCCACCCGTGGCACGGGCTTCCAGCCCGTGCTCTCTTCCTCTCCTTCTTCTCCCCGCCTCATCCCTCCCCTCCCTCCGGGTGCCGCGGCCGAGCGCCCCGCTCGGCCGTGCTCTCTCTCCCCCATCCTCTCAAATCTCCAATCTCAGATCACCAATCTCCTCCGCCCTCTCTCCCCCTGGGAGAGGGCCGGAGCGAGGGCTCCACGGCTTCCTTCCCCCCTCTCCATGGCTTCCCGACTCCCCCTCTCTCCATCCTCCATCTTCTCAATCCCCCTCGCTGACTGAGGGTTCCTCTTCATCTCCACACCTCCACACCACACATCACACACAAAACCAAGCGAATGCCCCACCCACCCCCTCCAGTCCCTCGCCTCCTCGCCCGGCTCATCGAGCCCCTCTACGCCGCCGGCATCGCTTCCCGCAACCGCCGCTTCGACCGCGCCGAAGGCGTCACCCGCTTCCCCATCCCCGTCATCAGCGTCGGCAACCTCTCCGTCGGCGGCACCGGCAAGACCCCCATGGTCGCCCTCCTCGTCGCCGAACTCCGCGCCGCCGGCCGCAACCCCTGCATCGCCATGCGCGGCTACCAGCCCCGCCGCGCCCGGCGCGCCGCGACCCCCACCCTCTCCGACGAGGCCGCGCTCTACAAGCAGACCTTCCCCGACCTCCCCATCGTCGCCCAGCCCGACCGCACCGCCGGCCTCCGCCGACTCCTCGCCTCCAGCCAGCAGCCCGGCGCCGCCGCGAGCAGCGGGGGGGCGAGCAGTACGGGCGCGAGTGGGGAGAGCAGTGGGGGGAAGGGGGGCAAGGAGGGGGAGGGGGGGAAGGGGGGGGGGAGGGGGGTTGACTGCATCGTCCTCGACGACGGCTTCCAGCACCGCCAGATCGCGCGCGACCTCGACATCGTCCTCATCGACGCCTCCCGATCCCCCTTCGAAGACCACCTCCTCCCCCGGGGCTGGCTCCGCGAGCCCACCTCCTCCCTCCGCCGCGCCCACGCCGTCGTCATCACCCACGCCGAACTCGCCGCCCCAGACGCCCTCGCCCGACTCGAGGCCGACGTCACGCACGCCCACGGCAGGCCCCCCCTCGCCGTCGCCCGCCACGCCTGGTCCCACCTCGCCGTCCTCGACCCCGCCACCGGCGCGGATGTCCCTCGTCCTGTCGCCGACCTCGCCGGCAAGCGCATCCAGACCGTCTGCGCCATCGGCAACCCCGCCCCCTTCCAGCACGCCGCCGAATCCATCGCGGCCGCCCCCGGCCTCGTCACCCACATCACCCTCCCCGACCACGACCCCTTCGCCCCTCACACCGTCCAGCGCATCACCCGCGCCGCCGCCGACACCGGCGCCGACCTCATCCTCACCACCGAAAAGGACTGGACCAAACTCGCCCACCTCCCCCCGGCCACCTGGCCCGTTCCCATCGCCCGCCCCCACCTCACCCTCACCTTCGACCGCGGCCGCGATGCCCTCCTCACCCTCGCCCTCACCACAGCGACCCGCAGGCCCGAAGAGTAACGCCACCCGCAACCATCCACACAAAAGAGGAGCCCAACCGCACAAAAGGGAGCCCCGAGCGCCGGCTCGGGGGAGCGGCCCCCGTCCATCTCTCGAGCCCCATTCGCCCCCACGCCGACTCCGACCCCCAAGCCGCGCAGCGGCGCCAGAAGGTAGCCCAGGGCGCAGCCGCGCTTCGCGGCGGCGCCCTGGGTCACCCGCCCCACGACCTGAAGAGCCCCAACGGGGCGGCGCCCCGGCGTGCGCTGGTGCACTCCCCGCATCTCTCAGTCCCCGGCATCCCGCCACGCTCCTCATACCGTTCATATTCCTCTTCCTCGCCGTCGCCGCGATACTCACCTTTCATCTCCGCACGTCCCGACCCCGCACCGACCGCGTCACCACCGCCCTCCTCGCCCTCTGGCTCGCCTCCGGCGCCATCCTTGTCTCCGCCTCCTTCATCGCCCAGCGCCTCTTCCCCGACTGACCCCGTCGCGCCGACGGGGACGCCCACGCACGCCCTCACCCCTCCTACCCTCCCTTCCACCCCCCGGACCGCCCCGAAAATGCCCACCCTCCTCGAATCCCTCGCCTCCTGGCGCCCCTTCACCGCCGTCGTCGTCGGCGATTTCATGCTCGACGAACTCGTCTACGGCAACGCCGACCGCATGTCCCCCGAGGCCCCCGTCCCCGTCCTCCACGTCCAGCGGACCGAGGAGCGCTCCGGCGGCGCCTCCAACGTCTGCCTCAACCTCGCCGCCATGCGCGGCGCCGTCCGCGCCATCGGCGTCACCGGCGACGACCCCGCCGCGGCCTCCCTCCGCCGCCTTCTCGCGGACGCCTCCGTGGACGCCTCCGGCCTCATCCCCGACCCCGCCCGTCCCACCACCGTCAAGCGCAGCCTCATCGGCCTCGCCCAGCACCGCCACCCCCAGAAGATGTTCCGCGTGGACTACGAGTCCCGCGCCCCCCTCGCCCCCGCGCAGCGCGACGCCCTGATCGCCGCCTTTGAGAACGCCCTTGCCGGGGCCGATGTCGTCTGCCTCGAGGACTACAACAAGGGCGTCCTCTGCGAGACCGTCACCCGCGCCGTCATCGACCGCGCCCGCGCCGCCAACGTCCCCGTCTTCGTCGATCCCGCCGCGATCAGGGACTACGCCAAGTACCGCGGCGCCGCCGCCATCACCCCCAACCGCGTCGAGGCCGCCCTCGCCGTCGGCGAGCGCCCCGCCGGGGACGACGACCCCGAGGCGCACGCCCCGCTCGCCCGCTCCCTCCTGCGCCAACTCGACCTCGACGCCGCCGTCATCACCCTCGACCGCCACGGCGCCCTCCTCCTGGAGCGCGGCGCCGCCGACCCCGTCGTCGTCCCCACCGTCGCACGCCAGGTCTACGACGTCTCCGGCGCCGGCGACATGGTCCTCGCCGCCCTCGCCGCCGGCCGCGCCAACGGCCTGACCTGGCTCGACGCCGTCCGCCTCGCCAACGCCGCGGCCGGCCTCGAGGTCGAACTCTTCGGCTGCGTCCCCATCCCCATCGAGCAGATCCACGCCGAGGTCCTCCGGCGCGAGCGCCTCAGCGGCGCCTCCCCCGCCAGCGGAAAACTCCGCACGCTCGACGAACTCCAGGTCGAACTCGCCGCCCTCCGCCGCCAGGGGAAGAAGATCGTCTTCACCAACGGCTGCTTCGACATCCTCCACGCCGGCCACCTCTCCCTCCTCCACCGCGCCGCCGCCCTGGGCGACTTCCTCGTCGTCGCCATCAACTCCGACGACTCCGTCCGCCGCCTCAAGGGCCCCGAGCGGCCCATCAACACGCAGCAGGACCGCGCCGAACTCCTCGGCGGCCTCGCCTGCGTCGGCGCTGTGGTCATCTTCGACGAGGACACCGAGGTCAACGCGGTGAAGGCCGTCCGCCCCGACATCCTCGTCAAGGGCGCGGAGTACACGATCGACCGCGTCCCCGCCGCCGAGTTCGTCCTGTCCATCGGCGGCCGCGTCGAACTCCTCGACATGGTGGACGGCCGCTCCACCACCGGCACCGTCCAGCGCATCCGCGCCTCGGCCGCGCCCGAGAACGCCGCAAACCCCGGCCGATAACGGCTTCACCTGGCGCCATAACCAGCCGCGCGCCCGCACAACTCCACCCCGCCGCCCTCCCCTCGCGCCCCGGTTCATGGCCCCCTCAGGTTCCAGGGGCACATTTGCACCATCACACCCGTCCGCTCACCCGCGCGACGGCCACATCGCCAGACCAGAGGGATCCGACCATGACCATCGCCGCCGCCCGCCTCCGCACCCCGCTTGTCGCCGGCCTCCTCCTCTCCGCCGCGGCCGCAGCCACCGCCGGCGCCGACGTCATCCAGGCCTCGCACACCCCCGCGCACCTCAAGAACGTCAACGTCTCCGCCCCCGCCCTCTTCGACGCCCCCTTCGCCATCGTCCCCACCGCCACCTTCCAGTGGACCAACCACTCGCCCGGCGCCGACCTCCCCGCCTTCTTCGACTCCTTCTGCATTGAAGCCGGCGTCCCGGTCCCCGAGGGCGTCATCCACGATTTCACCCTGCTCACTCCCGCCGCGGCCGGCCTCTCCCAGCACCAGCAGGAGTCCCTCGCCCGCCTCTGGCACGGCTACCGCGCCAGCGCGAACACCATCGACACCTCCGCCGCCTTCCAACTCGCCGTCTGGGAGATCGTCCACGACGACGGCCTCGACCTCACCAGCGGCGCCTTCGTCGTCAACTCCTGGGGCGACCCCCGCGACACCGCCCAGTCATGGCTCGCCGCCATCGCCGCCGACACCTCCCCCGCCCCGACGCTCGAGTTCATCGTCCTCCACTCCCCGACCGTCCAGGACCAGATCCTCGTCGTCCCCACCCCCGCCTCCGCCCTCCTCCTCACCGCCGCCACCGCCCTCCACGCCCGCCGCCGCCGCCGGTGACCCGCAGCCAGAACACTCACACACTCCCACACACTCCTGGGTGCCACGGCCGAGCGCCTCGCTCGGCCGTGCTCCTTTCCTCCCCCCTCCTCTCACCTCCACACCTCCACACCCCTCCCCCCCTCACTCCCACTGAATCACCACCTTCCCAAACTGCTCCTCCGACTCCAGCCTCGCAAACGCCTCCGCCCCCCGTTCCGCCGGGAACACCCGGTCCACCACCGGCGTCAGCGCCCCCTCCCGCAGCAGCGTCGCCACCTCCGCGAACTCCTCGTTGCTCCCCATCGTGGACCCCAGAACCCTGAGCTGGTTCCAGAAGATCCGCGCCAGGTCCGTCACCGCGTCCGGCCCCGACGTGCACCCCGGCGTCACGTACGCCCCGCCCCGCGCCAGCGACTTGATGCACTTGATGTGCGTCGCCTTCCCGGACGAGTCCACCGCCACATCCACCCCGCGCTTCCCCGTCCACTCCCGCACCTCCTTCGACCAGTCCTGCCCCTTGTCCAGCACCGCGAAATCGGCCCCCAGTTCCTTCGCCCGGTCCAGTTTCCACTGGCGCCGGCTCGTCACCGCCACCGGGCACCGCAGGTGCTTCGCGATCGCCATCGCCGCCAGCGCCACGCCCCCCCCGATCCCCGTCACCAGCACGCTCTGCCCGGCGCGCACCTGCGCCTTGGTCGCCAGCATCGAGTACGCCGTCAGGAACGTCAGCCCGTACGCCGCCGCGGCCGCCGCGTCCTGCGCCTCGCCTACCACCGCCAGGTTCGCCACCGGCGCGTTGCACCGCTCCGCGTGGAACCCGTTGGTGTGCTCCCCGATCAGTTCATACTCCGGCGCCAGCGTCGTCGCCGGCGGGTCCCCCGGCCGCACCGGCCGCCGCCTCGCCACCGCCGCATTCACGATCACCCGCTTCCCCACCCACGCCGGGTCCACCCCCGCCCCCACCTTCTCCACCACCCCGCACGCATCACACCCGCTCACCCGCGGGTACGTCAGGCTCAGCCCCGGCACCCCCATCCCCACCCACAGGTCCAGGTGATTCAGCGCCGACGCCAGCACCCGCACCGTCGCCTCCCCCGGCCCCGGCTCCGCGGGCTCCGGCCAGTCCGTGACGAACCGGACGTTCTGCGCGACAGGCGAACCGGACTTCTCGATGATCAGTGCTCTCATGGGTGGACTCTCGCGTTGCGTGTCAGGGCGTGCCGGCCCGGCCCGACGCCGCCGGCAAGATGCCGCAGCGCCCGGGCGGGCCGAAACCTTCAGGGTACCCCCCCAAGCGCAGACCGGGTTGCCGCGCCCCTTGAGTTAGTGTATACTAACTCTATGGCACACGATCCCTTCCCGCGGCCAGAGGTCCTCCCCCGCTCCCGGCCGACAACCTCGGCCGCCGACCAGGCCCGCCGCGGCCTCGGATTCGGGCTCATCTCCGCCGGCGTGATCATCACCGCGATCTCGCTCTTCGGGTTCGCCTTCTCGTCGCTGATCACCCTGATCTTCGCGGCTCTCGGCAGCGGCCCGGTCGTCCTGATGTGGGGCATCCTCTGGGGCGCGGCCCTCGGCATGCTCCTCGTCCTGCTCGGCGCCCTCTTTCGCGCCCGTACCCCAAGCGGCTCGGGCGATCCATCCTCCCCGGCCCCACCCGCGACCGATCAGGCCGCCTCCGTCATGAGGACCGTCGTCGGCGCCCTATTCGCCGCGATCGCGCTGGTGGTCCTCGCGTTCATCGTCTTCTTCTTCCTCTGACCTCCCGCGCGACCAAGGACGCCGCAGGCCCCACCGATGAAGCGGCGCTGCGACGCTCGGCGTCCAGATGTTGAGGACGCCCCGCCCCCAGCGCAGATAAAAACCCCGGGCCCACGGCCCGGGGTTCGATGGACGTGCGATTCCTGTCCGTGCCGGCGGCTCAGCCGACCGTCGGGATCCCCGCCACGTGCTTGAGCCCGCGCCGGCGATCACGCAGGCGGCGGCTCTTGCCCGTCCGCTCACGCAGGTAGTACAGCTTCGCCCGACGCGCATCCCCGCGGCGGACCACCTCGATCTTCGCGATCTTCGGCGAGTGCAGCGGGAACGTCCGCTCCACCCCCATGTTCTCCACGATCCGCCGCACCACGATCATCTCGTTGATCCCGCGCCCGCGCCGCGAGATCAGCACCCCCTGGAAGACCTGGATCCGTTCCTTCTGGCCCTCGATGATCCGGCAGTGCACGTTCAGCGTGTCGCCGATGTCGATCCGCGGGTGATCGGTGCGGAGGGCGTCCTTGTTGATGCTCTCAATGATCTGCTGCAGGGCCATCGGAGGGGCTCCGGTCGGTGTCGATTTGAGGGTCGGAAGTTTAGACGGGGCGGGGTGGGGGGTCTAGCCCCCGCCGCGGTCCCCCGCCAGGTCGTCCCCCAGCAGGTCCGGCCGCCGCTCCCGCGTCCGCGCCAGCCGCTGCTCCAGCCGCCACCGCTCCACCGCCCCGTGGTCCCCGCTCACCAGCACCTCCGGCACCTCCATCCCCATCCACACCCGCGGCCGGGTGTAGTGCGGGCAGTCCAGCAGCCGCTTCCCCGCCGCCTTCGCCAACTCCCCATCCCTCTTGCGGCCGCCGGCCGTGGGGGGAGTGGGGGGGGGCGGGGGGGCCGGGGAGAAACTGTCCTGCGCCGCGGAGTCCTCGTGCCCCAGCGCCCCCGGCAGCAGCCGGATCACCGCGTCCATCAGCACCATCGCCGCCAGTTCCCCGCCGCTGATGACGTAGTCCCCCAGGCTCACCTCCAGCGGCGCCAGTTTCTGGATCACCCGCTCATCAATCCCCTCGTAATGCCCGGCGATCAGCAGCAGCCGCTCCCGCCTTGCCAACTCCTCCACCAGCGACTGGTCCAGCACCCTCCCCTGCGGCGTCAGCAGCACCCGCGTCGCCGGCCGCGGGTCCTGCGCCTCCACCGCGTGCACCGCGTCCCACAGCGGCTGGCACATCATCACCATCCCCGGCCCCCCGCCGAAGGGCCGGTCGTCCGTCTTCTGGTGCTTGTCCGTCGCGAAGTCCCGGATGTTCGTCGCGTGCCACTCCACCAGCCCCGCGGCCCGCGCCCGAGCCGGGATCGAGAACCCCAGCGCCGCCGGCGGCTCCGTCCCGAACAACTCCGGGAACGTCGTCAGAATGTCAATCCGCAGCGCCATCGCTCACACCAGAAATCCCGCCCCCCCTCGTGGCACGGGCGTTGGAGGGGCAGCCCATGTCTCCCCCTCCTCCCCGCCTCTCTCGCCCCCCAACCCCCTCCCCATAAAAAACCGCGGCCGGCGAATCCCGCCGGCCGTGGCACATGAATCTGTGTCTTCCCCGCCGGTTCAGCCCTCGGCCGCCGCGGGCGCCTCGGCGGCAGCCGGAGCAGCCGCCTGGTTCTTCCGCTTCTGCGCCAGCTTCGCCTCGTGCTTCGCCTTCCACGCCGCGGCGTCGATGATGTTCGCCTTCGCGAGCATCGCCTCCACCGTCTCACTCGGCTGCGCCCCGCGCTTCAGCCACGCCTTGATCTTCTCTTCGTCCAGGAAGAGCTGCTTCCCCTCCGCCGCCAGCGGGTCGTACCACCCCAGCTGCTCCAGCACCTTCCCGTCGCGCTTCGTGCGGGCGTCAACGGCGTTGATGCGGTAGAACGGGCGGCGACGACGGCCAAGACGCTTCATGCGGATGCGGACCATGCTCTGGGACTCCGAAAAAAGAAAGACCGAACAACGACATCATCAACGCCGGTGGGATCGCCGGACCGGCCCGGCCACCTTACCGCGACGGCCTCACGCTGAGGCCGCGGGGGTGTCGTCTGATGCGAGGGGAAGTTTAGGCCCCACCCCGGCCCCGGAAAGGCCCCGCACTCCATCCATCCATACCTAGTCCATCACGCCCCCTCCCCGTGGCGCATCGTCGGTGTCTGTGCGCCATTTTGTCACGATACCAAACATTCTCCTTGCTCTGTCCCGCACTCCGTGGTACCGTCGCCGCGATCCAACCGACCAACCCCCGATCACGGAGCCTCGCCATGCCCGACGCCTCCCCCATGCCCACCGCCCCTCTCACCCAGGCCGAACTGGAGGCCGTCCTCGCCTACGAACTCGTCTGCGCCCAGGTCCACGCCCTGCGCACCCTCGTGGCCATCGCCCAGGACCTGAGCAACCCCAAGGAGGCCCGCGCCGCCGCCACCGCCATCCTCCGCTTCAAACTCCCCGCCCCGCCCCCTCCCCCGCCCCCGCCCGAGCCCGAGCCCACCCAGGACCACGCCGCCCGCGCCGGCGCCACCACCGGCGCCGACGCCGACGCCGCCCTCGACGCCGAACTCACCGCCGCCGCTCCCACGAGCCCTACCCCCGCGAACGCCCACCCCCAACCCGGCAAGCCGCACCCCTCCCCCAACGGCAAGAGCCACAACCACCCCAACCACAAAGACAAAAAGGACAGAGCCGGCCCCACCCCCACGCACTCCCAGGGCCAGAACCCACACCCCTCCGCGGGTCCCCCGCGCACCTCGACCCCCTGAATCCCCGCCCTTCACCGCACGGGCGTCTCGTCCAAGCCTCCTCTTCGTCCTCTTCTTTCGCCTTCTCCCCTCAGCCGCGGAGCGGCGCAAGCCTGTAGCCCGAGGCCCAAGCCTCGGGTCAGCAAGCCCTCCTCGTCTTCCCTTCCCCTTTGTCTTCACAAGCCCCAGCGGGGCGAAAGCAGCGCCCTGCCGCACCGTGCACGAACCGCGCTCTCATCTCGCGCCCCTCGCCCCGCTCCCGTCGCCCCCGTGGCTGCGCGTGCCCCGCACTCTCCGCACGACAACGACAGCGCCCCCGCACACGTGCTCCCCGTCCCAACCTCCTCAATGCTCCCCCGCCGCGCAGTGCGCACACCATCGCGACGGATCCGCCCAGAGCCCCCGCGCCATCCCTCCCGCCCCCTCGCCATTCATCGCCGTCTGCTTCGGCGGCGGGGGCAGCGAGTTCAGCCGCGAGAGGAACTCCCGCTGGTACCGCTCCGGGTTCTTCACGTACTCCGGGTTGTTGAACGTGTGCTGGTAGTACTTGTCCAGCCGCTTGCGCAACTCGTTGATCCGCGTCTCGCTCGACGGGTGCGTCGAAAGGATCTCCGGCGGACGGCTCCCGTGCTTCTCCGCCTCGCGCTTCAGGATCTCCTGCACCTCGATCGCCGCGGACGGGTCGTACTTGATCCGCTCCATGTACCGCATCCCGAGCCGGTCCGCCTCGATCTCCTGGTCGCGGCTGTACGACAGCGCGACCACCGACCCGATCGTTCCCCCCGCCGCGGCCCCGATCCCCGCCGACTCCGTGTCCCTCCCGATCACCCCGCCCAGGATCGCCCCCCCGATCGCCCCACCGATCCCCCAGATCAACTGGTCACCCATGCGCTCGTTGGCGTGCCGCGCCGTCACGTGCCCGATCTCGTGCCCCAGCACCGCCGCCATCTGCGCTTCGTTGGTCATCTCCGCCGCCAGCGCCCGCGAGATGAACACCTTCCCCCCCGGCAGCGCGAACGCGTTGATCACGTCCGAGTTCAGCAGCGTGAACTCCCACGGCAGCGTCGCCATCCGCGGGTCGTCCACCTCCACCGTCGCCGCCAGCCGCAGGCCCAGTTCCTGCACGTACTCCTGCAGCACGGGGTCCGGGACCTTGCCGCCGAACTCGTTGATCAGCACCGGCCCCTGCTCGACCCCGATGGCGATCTCCTCTTCCGTCGACAGCATGTTCAGGCTCCGCCGGCCCGTCGTCGGGTTGCGCGCGCACGCCCCGAGCAGGGACGCCATCACGAGCGCGAGCGTCAGCAGGATGGCCGCGTGGGGAACTCGCCTGGTCATCGGTGTCGGCTCCGTCGTTCTGTCCCCGTCCCCCTTCACCCGGATCATTCACACGGTACACGGGCCTCGCCGCGGCGGTTCGCGGCCGCCCCGACGAGGTCTAGGATCGGCCGATGCCCGAGCACCCGTCAACCACTCCCGCCGCCGCCGCCGCCACCCCTGAGGGGTGGACCGCGGCGGAACTCACCGATCCGCACCGGCACGCCGCCAAGGCGGAGAAGGTGCGGGGCATGTTCGGAGCAATCGCCCACTCCTACGACCTCAACAACCGCATCCACTCCCTCTGGCGCGATCAGGCATGGCGCCGCTACGCGGTGAAGGCGGCGGGGGTGCGGCCGACGGACGAGGTGGTGGACGTCGCCTGCGGCACCGGCGACCTGACCGAGGCCTTCGCCCGCGCCGGGGCCGCGAGCGTGATCGGGATCGACTTCACGCCGGGAATGCTGGATGTAGCGGAAAAACGGCGCACACGCCTGCGCGACAGCGCGGGGCGGGAGCGCATTTCCTACCGCCTCGGCGATGCGCAAGAACTGCCGCTCGGCGATTCTTGCGCGGACATCGTCTCCATCGCCTTCGGCATCCGTAACGTCGCCGACCCCGCCCGCGCCGTGCGGGAGTTCCGCCGGATCCTCCGCCCCGGGGGCCGGCTGGTCGTCCTGGAGTTCGGCGCCCCCAGGCTCCGCGTCATGCGGTGGTTTAACGACTTGTACTGCAAGAAGTTAATGCCGATCACCGCCACCATCATCAGCGGCGACCGCACCGGGGCGTACCGCTACCTCCCCGCCTCCGTGCAAACCTTTATGAGCACGGAGGAGTTCCGCGGCCTGCTGCAGGAGTGTGGGTTCGCAGAGATCACCGCGACCCCGCTGACCGGCGGAATCTGCGTCTGCTACCGCGCCGTGGCGCCCGGATAACCCCGCGCCGGCCGCGAAGGTTGGCCGTCCGGGCCCGGCGGAAGTGGGGGGGACCAGGGCGAGAACGACTTATTGGACCTCGCGCACGTTCGGGCGTGCGCGATTTTTTTGTGGGCCCTGCTTTCACGGTGGCAAGATGGGTAACTCGATAGACCACACCAGCCGCGAGCGCGGCGACCGGCGAGGACCACGACGCCGCCGGGAACGACACGACGGACATCGGGACGGCGGAGACCGTGCCCGGCCGGGACAAGACCGGGAACGGAGCACACGGATGAACTGCGAAGCCCTCGTGGAGCGTTTCTTTGAGACCCTGATCACCGGCAACCGCATCGCGGCCCGCGAGGTGATCGACCGGGCCGGCGCGAGCCTCTCTCCGCAGGCCCTCATCACCGACCTCTTCTGGCCCACCTACCAGCTCATCGATCGCATGTACCGGGCCGACCACCTCTCCACGCTCAACCACCACATGGCCAGCCGTCTGCTGCGGGTGCTCGTCGATCAGAACGCCGCCCGCCTTCCCCGCCCGGCGTCGAAGCAGCGCACCATCTTCGCCGTCTGCGGCCCCAGCGACACCGACGAACTCGGCGGCCAGATGGCCGTTGACCTCCTCGAGGCCGCGGGCTTCGAGGTCACCTTCGCCGGCGGCGGGATCGCCAACGACGAGATCATGGCCCGCGTCAACGAGGATCAGCCCGACGTGCTGCTGATGTTCGCCTCCGCCCCGCAGGACCTGCCCAACATCCGCCAGCTCATCGACACCCTCCACGAGATCGGCGCCTGCCCGCGCCTGCAGATCGCCGTCGGCGGCGGCGTCTTCGCCCGCGCCGACGGCCTCGCCGAGGAACTGGGCGCCGACCTCTGGGCGAACGACCCGATGGAGATGGTCGAGCGGCTGCTCTCCGAGCCGATGCGCCGCGCCGCCCCCACGCAGCGCACCGTCGGCCGCACCCGCCGCGCACGCAGGGCGGCGTAAGCAAATCGGGAGGCGAACTCCCACACCCCGGCCACAACGGGCCCCGTATGCCGCGGGGCCCGTTGTCTTTTCCCGTTGATCCACCTCCCCCTCTCCGATCCCTTCTCAGCCTCAGCGCTTTCTCCGCCCGCCTCCACGGCCCCGGCCCATGCGCCGGGGCCGTTTTTCATTCCTGCCGTCAGCACCCGCCCTGCACCGCGCTGAGCCACGCGGTGAGGAACGCGGAGATGTCGTTGGAGTTGACCTGGCCGGAGCGGTCGAAGTCGGCGAACGTCGTTCCGTTCTGGACGTCGGCGAGCCAGGTCGTCAGGAAGGCGCTGATGTCGTTGGAGTTGACGGCGCCGCTGGCGTCCCAGTCGGCGGGGCAGGAGGGGCCAGCGTTGCACCCCTGGTACTTGGCGAGGTAACTGTCGCCGCCGGGGGAGGAGGCGAAGGTGCCGCCGATGAAAAGCGCGGGGCCGTCCGGCGAGCCGTCATCGAAGACGGCCAGCGCGGAGACGACGCCGTTGACGCCGTCGCCCAGGGGCGTCCACGTCGTGCCGTCCCACTTGGCGATGAAGTTCGCCGGCTGGCCGCCGGCCATGGTGAACGCGCCGCCAACGTAGAGCGCGGGCTCGCCGCCGTCGCTGTAGACGGCCAGCGCGCTGGCGGTGTGGTTCAGCCCCTCCCCGAGGGCGTGCCAGTTCTGTCCATCCCATTTGGCGATGCGGTTGGCGGGGACGCCGCCGGCGGTCGTGAAGTCGCCGCCGACGTAGAGCGCCTCGCCGTCGCCGTCGTCGAAGACGCCCAGCGCGGTGACCAGCGCGGGAAGCCCGCTCCCCAGGGGCGTCCAGTTCTGGCCGTCCCATCTCGCGATCCGATTGGCGGGTTGACCGCCGGCCATGGTGAACCCGCCCGCGGCGTACAGCGCGGGGCCGCCCCCCCGGCCATCATCGAAGACGATGAGGTGGCTGACGGTCTGGTTCATGCCGGCGCCCACGGGCGACCAGGTCTGGCCGTCCCACTTGGCGATGCGGTTGGCGGGGAGGCCGCCCGCGGAGGTGAACTGTCCGCCGACGTAGAGGGCCGGGCCCGTGCCGTCGTCCCAGACGGCGAGCGCGTGGGCGATGCCGCCGAGGCCCTCGCCGAGAGGGGACCACGTCTGGCCATCCCATCTGGCGACGTAGTTCACCGTGACGCCTCCGGCGGTTCGGAAGTCGCCCACGGCGTAGAGGGCGGGGCCGGAGCCATCATCAAAGACGGCCAGATCGTTCACGGTGGTGTTGTTCATCCCGCCGGGGGCGAGGATGGACCAGGAGTCGCCGTCCCAGCGGCCGATGCGCAGCAGCGGCTGGTCCCCGCCGGTGACGAAGAGGCCGCCGGCGTAGAGCGCGGGGCCGGTGCCGTCGTCGTGCGAGGCCAGGGCGCGGACGGCGTTGGTGAGCCCGCCGCCCAGGCCGCGCCAGCGCTCGCCGTCCCAGCGGGCGATGTGGTCCACGATGAAGCCGGTGCCCACGCCGATGAACTCCCCCGCGGCGTAGAGCGCTGCGCCCTCGCCGGCGTCGTAGGCGATCAGGCTCGTCACGGCGCCGTTGGCGCCGGTGGTGAAGGGGGACCAGTTCTGGCCGTCCCACGCGGCGATGCGATTCACGGGGACGCCGCCGGCTGTGGTGAACTGCCCGCCGACGCAGAGGACCGGGCCGTTCCCGCCGTCAAAGACCAGGAGGGTGCGGGCGGTGTTGTTCAGGCCGGAGCCCAGGGGCGCCCAGGTCTGGCCGTTCCACCTGGCGATGCGGCTTGCGGGAGCGCCGCCGGCGGAGGTGAACTCGCCCGCGGCGTACAGGGCCGGGCCCGTGCCGTCGTCCCAGACGGCGAGGTCCCAGACGTGGCTGCTGAGGCCGCTGCCGTCGCCGAGGGGAACCCAGGAGGAGCCGGTCCATTTCGCGATGCGGTTGACGACGGCGCCGTCGGCCTGGAGGAAGGAGCCCGCGGCGTACAGGGCCGGCCCGGTGCCGTCGTCGAAGACCTCCAGCGCGCGGACCTGGCCGCCCGCGCCGCCGGCCATCCCCTCGCCGACGGCGGACCAGGTCGAGCCGTCCCACCTGGCGATGCGGTTCGCGGGGACGCCGCCCGCGGAGTTGAAGAAGCCGCCGACGTAGAGGGCGGGGCCGGAGCCGTCATCAAAGACGGCCATCGACCAGACGAAGCCGGAGACGCCCACGGCCCCGGGCTGGCCCAGGGCGTGCCACTGATGGCCGTCCCACTTGGCGATGCCGTTGACGGTGACGCCGCCGGCGGTGGCGAAGGAGCCGCCGGCGTAGAGCGCGGGGCCGTCGCCGTCGTCGAAGACCGCGAGCGTCTGGACGGACTGGATGTCCATGCCGGAGCCGAGAGGGGACCAGCGGCGGCCGTCCCACCTGGCGATCTTGCCGACCGCGACGTTGGCGCCGGCGCGGCTGAAGTCGCCCGCGGCGTAGAGCGCCGGCCCTGTGCCGTCGTCGAAGACGACCATGGCCTCGATCGTGCCGTTGGTCCCGGGGGCCTCGCCGAAGGTGGGCTCGTAGCGGGGCTGGCACTGGGCGCGGGCGGGCGCGGGGGCGAGGGGGAGGAGCAGGAGGATGAGCAGCGCAAGGGGGAGGGCGCGGAGGGGCGCGCCGATGACGGTCATCATCGCGGTCGGCTCCGTGTGATGGGGGTGGTGGGCGGTGGTTGGGAATCGCGGCGCGGGCGGTGAGGCCCGGGCCGCGAGGAGGAGGAGGAGGAACGAATACACAATATTGTGGATTGTAGAGGGACGAGAAAGAGAGGGGGAAGAGAGAGGGAGGGCATGGGCTGGAAGCCCATGCCGCGGTGGGGAGGGGGGGGTCAGCAGCCCTGCTGGACGCCCTCGAGCCAGGCGTTCAGGAAGGCGCTGATGTCGTTGGAGTTGACCGTGCCGGAGCCGTCGAAGTCGGCAACGAGGTCGCCCTGCTGGACGCTCTCGAGCCACGCCGACAGGAAGGCGCTGATGTCGTTGGAGTTGACGGAGCCGTTGCCGTCCCAGTCCGCGGGGCAGGCGCCGCCGGCCACGACGCGGAAGGTCATGATGGGGGAGGGGCCGCCCCCGCCGCCGCCGACGCCGTTGCCGTTGCCGTCGGCGGGGGCGACGAAGGAGGCCTCACCGGTGATGATCAGGGAGAGGGTGTAGGAGCCGGCGGGGAGGCTGCCGGTGTCGTCGAGCACGTTGATGAAGTGGCCGTTCTCGGGGGTGGTCTCGTAGCGGAAGACCTCGCCGTTCGGGCCGGTGAGGACGTAGACGCCGAGGAACTCCGAGAACGTGTTGGGGACCGTGCTGGAGGCGGCGACGCCGAAGTTGGCGGAGGTGTGGTACGTGACGGGGGAGGGGAGGTCGAAGGTGTAGGTGAACTCGAACTCGGCGCTGGCCGCGGCGGAGGTGCCGGGGCCGTTGCCGCCGCCGAGGTTGAGGGTGACGGTTTCAAGGGTGATGGTGTCGACGTCGTCGAAGCCGCCTTCGTAGGTGATCAGGCCGCTGATGAAGCCGGGGATGGAGGCCATGTCGGACCAGACGCCGTAGTAGCCGATCGGGGCGGCGTAGACGATCGGGCCGAAGGTGTAGGTGCCGAACTGGTCGGTCCAGGTGGACTCGGCGCGGATCTCGCGGGTCTGCCCGGTCGGGATGAGGACCTGGGCGTTGGCCGCGGAGGCCAGGGCGGCGAGGAGGAATGCAGCGGAAACAGAACGGGTCATCATCATCACTCTCCTTATTGAAACGACAGAGGGGAACGGCGGGGTGGGGGCGGCGATCGGACTCCGGGAGAGGCGCAGAAGGCGGAATCGAGGGGGGCAGGCGCTGGGAGCGCGTCCCACCGGGATAGGGGGGCTGCCGGAGGGGATCGCCGTCGGGCAGGAGGTCAGCCCAGCGCTGTCATCGCCGGCGCAGGCCGGGTCGTGCTCGTCGTTGTGGGGGACGAGGGGGGGGTTGATCGCGGCGGCGCCGGCGAAGGCGCGGGGTACGGCGGGGGGGTGGGCATCGCGTCGTATCCTGACTTTTGACTCAGGGTCGAAGTTACATGGTGGTGGGGGGATCGTCAAGGGAGTTGCGGAAAATTTGCTGGCAATATTGCGAAAGGGGCCTCCGGCAAGTATGGTTCACACCTAGACTGGGAGCCTCGCCGGAGGAACAGGTGTGAGTCGAAGCGAGAGCGAGGCGGTCGCCGGGTTCGAGGAGGGGATGGCTGGGGGAGGTGGCGCACCCGGCGCGGAGGAGCGCGAGGGGTTCGAGGGGCATGCGGCGCGGGTGCTGGGGGAACTTCGGGGGGCGCTGGCGGAGATCGTGGAGGCGGTTCCGGAGCGGGTGCGGCGGGCGGTGGAGTTGCAGCGTGCGCTGGGGGTGGATGCGCCGCTGGCGTGGCGGGTGTTCAAGGTGGCGACGTCGGAGGACCCGATGGCGGCGTCGGGGTATGTGCCGACGCGCGGGCAGTTGCTGACGCTGCTGGAGGCGGCGGAGCGCGGGGGAGTGCCGGACGGGGTGGTGGAGCGAGCGAGGCGGGCGGTGGAGGGGTTCGAGGCGCTCTGCCGCGAGCACGCGGGGGACCGGGCGATGCTGGACGCGATGCTGGCGTCGCTGCGTCCGGGGGCGGAGAGCGGGATCGACGAGCGGACGCGGCGGACGGCGTTCCAGCAGAACGCACGGATCTGGGGGGTGCAGGCGCATACGGCGGTGCGGGCGTTCATCCTGTATCCGGGGCGGGACGGGAGCGTGATGGGGACGGCGGCGGTGGCGGGGCTGGTGGGGCTGCACGCGGTGAGGCCGGAGGCGCCGCTGGTGGTGCACGCGGTGTCGCGGTTCGAGGGGGGGGAGGGGATGCGGGCGCTGCCGTCGGAGGACCGGTCGGGGCTGCTGCTGGAGTTCTCGAGCCCGGGGCTGGAGTACGTGACGGAGCCGGGGGACGACCGGACGCTGGTGACGCGGGTGTGCGCGCCGGGGATCGGCCGGCGGGCGGCGGTGACGACGTTCTCGCTGACGACGTCGGAGGTGCCGACGGAGAGGCTGAACCGGGTGACGCTGGGGCACGGGACGAGCACGCCGGTGGAGGCGTGCCACCTGGAGTTGCTGGCGCCGGCGGGGCTGACGGACGCGAGGACGGCGCGGGTGGCGGTGTACGGCCGGCGGACGCGGGTGGAGCGGGCGATCGAGTTGCGGAGCGAGGACATCCTGCCGGTGCGGGGGGAGGTGACGGCGCTGGGGACGATGACGGCGGTGCCGCCGCTGGCGGGGGTGCCGCGGTGGCCGGAGGTGGTGCGGCACGTTCTGGAGCGCGTGGGGGCGTGGGGGACGAGGTTCGACGTGTACCGGTGCCGGGTGACATACCCGGTGCTGCACGCGCTGGTGTGCATGCAGGTGGACCGGCGGGCG
>ERZ777003.317-NODE-317-length-98937-cov-30.582654_pt1 | contig 98937 bp, 89 predicted proteins | sample MGYA00374956_ERZ777003 | MGnify/ENA primary metagenome ERZ777003 (study PRJEB29302, sample SAMN06268252) | bioreactor metagenome | isolation source: Joint BioEnergy Institute, California, USA | place: USA:Joint BioEnergy Institute, California, USA | collected...
TCAATCAGACGGCCGTCGAACAGCGCGATGGTCCGTTCGGCGTACTGGGCGTAGCGCGGATCGTGCGTCACCATGCAGATCGTCGCGCCCTCGCGATGCAGCTCGCCCAGCAGCTCCATGACCGCGAAGCCGTTCTTCGAGTCGAGGTTGCCGGTCGGTTCGTCGGCGAGCAGGATCGACGGCGAGCCGGCCACGGCGCGCGCCACGGCCACGCGCTGCTGCTGGCCGCCGGAGAGCTGAGCCGGCAGGTGCCGGGCGCGGTGCAGCATCTCGACGCGCTCGAGTGCCGCCAGCACGCGATCCTTGCGCTCGCTCGCCGGCATGCCGCGGTAGGTGAGCGGCAGCTCGACGTTCTCGTACACCGTCAGGTCGCCGATCAGGTTGAAACTCTGGAAGATGAAGCCGATCTCGCGGTTGCGCACGCGCGCGCGCTCGGCCATCGACAGATCCTCGACCTGCCGTCCGTTGAGCCGATAGCGGCCCGACGTCGGTGTGTCGAGCAGACCGAGGATCGACAGCAGCGTCGACTTGCCGCAGCCCGACGGACCCGACACCGAGACGTACTCGCCGCGCTGAATCGAGAGCGTGATTTCGGAGAGCGCGTGCGTCTCGACTTCGTCCGTATAGAAGATTTTGCAGAGGTCCTCGAGCTCGATGACGGGGGGCTGGTCGTCGGACACCATGGCGGTCTCCCTGCGAAAAGGGGCGCACACCGGCCGGCACCTTTCCGGGCCGGCGGCAACCCCTACTGAAGCCGGAGGCGGTCGAACGCCGCGTACTGGGACATGTCGGACAACACGACGCGGTCGCCTTCGGCGAGGCCTTCGACAATCTCCACGTACTGCACCGACCGTCGTCCGATGCGGACGGTCGTGCGCTCGAGCTCGCGCGATCCGGTGACCCGGAACAGACTGATCGTGCCGTGCTCCTGGCCGAACGCCGGGCTTTCGACGAACAGCACGTCGGCCAGCCGCTCGAGCTCGATCGTGGCATCAACGTTCAGGTCCGGACGCGCACCGGGCGGCAACGCTCCCTCGAGCGTGATGTCGACGCCCACCGTGCCTCCCTGCGCGGCGGGATCGATGCGCGAGACGTAGCCCGACACGACGCCCGTGCGCGTGTCGACTCTGGCGGGCTGACCCACCGCAAGATCGCGAGCCTGCGTTTCGGCCACCCGGACCTCGGCCTTGAGACGCCCGGGATCCGACACGCGCACGAGATTCGCACCGGCCGCCACCTGCTGCCCGACCTCGACGCTTACCGCCTGCAGCAATCCGCTCATGGTCGACTTGACGTGAAGGTCGTCGAGCTGCCGCAGCAGCCGTTCGTACTCCGCCCGGCGCTGCGTGACGGCCGCTTCGGCCGGCGCGAGCTGGAGCGGCTCGCTTTCGACGATGCTCTCGAGCTGCTGGCGCGCGAGCTCGAGGCGATTGCGCGCCTGGTCGACGAGCGCCTGCTTCTGCTTGAGCGTGAAACCGGCAACCAGCCCGCTTTCGGCCAGGCTGCGATGCAGATCGAGGTCGGCCAGGGCGAGCTCATAGGCCGATTCCGCGTCGACGAGCGCCGATCGCTGCGCAAACCGCGTGTTGCGCAGCGTCGCCCGCTGGTTGGCAAGCTGCGCGACAGCCGTCTGCCAGTCCGTCTCGGCGCTTCGGACACTCTGCTGGAGGTCAGGATTACTCAGTTCAAGGATCACCGTGCCCGGCTCGACGCGGGCGCCGGGCTGCAGCAGGATGCGCTCGACGCGGCCCGCTGAGGAGGCGGTGATCCAGCGGATTTCTTCGGGGACGAGCGTGCCGGTGCCCCGGACCTCGCGCACGAGCGGACCGCGCTGCACGGTCCGGATCCAGAGCGAGCTCTCGGAAACGCCCGGCAGGGCGGGCTCGAGCCTCGAGACGGCGACACTGAGCGAGAGGACCGCCGCGGCCACGCCGACGCCCGCCAGCCAGCGGCGGCGCCTGCGTCGGCGGAGGTAGGCGGGATCGCGCGGTGTGTCCATACGCCCTGCCGGTACGCGACTCAGTCGCGTCCGAGATCGGAGAAGTGCTCGGCAAACGTCTGTTCGTCGAGCTCACGCATCACGAGCTCGGTCGCCTCGGATTCCGACCAGCCCTGCGACTGCAGGTACGCGAAGCGATCCTCGAAGTGCTGGCCGATTTCCTCCGCGATGTTCAGTTCATCGATCGGGTCGAGCTCGAGCCGCGCGAGGCGCGCGCGGACGAGCGCGCGCCAATCAGGCATGGCCGCCTGCGGTGATGCGGTTGACGGCCTCGACGAACTCCCGCCAGCCGGCCCGCTGGGCAGCCAGCACTTCGCGGCCCTTGGCCGTGATGCGATAGAGACGACGGCGGCGCTCGCCGGGCTTCTCGACCCAGCGTCCCTTGATCAGTCCCCGGCGCTCCAGGCGGTACAGCAGCGGATACATCGAGGCGGCATGAAACGCGAGCGCTCCCTTGGAGCGGATCTCGATCATGCGTGCGATGTCGTACCCGTGCCGGGCCTGATCTTCGACGAGAGACAGAATCAGAAGTTCTGCGCTGCCCTTCTTGAGCTCACGCGGTCCAGTTGCTGGTGACATATGTTTTAACACTACGCTTAAAGAGCCGGTGCGTCAATACGTGCGGGAGCGTGCAGCGACGAATTTTCCGGCGCGCGTTGGACGTCCGTGCTGTCTCAGAAATAGAACGCGACACCGCTCGTCCACATCGCGCCGCGATGCGCGAGCCGGCGGCCGAGCCCGGGCAGGTTCACCGGCGTTTCCCCGGCCCCCGCCTCGCCGAACCGGACGAACCGGTACCGGTAATCAACGACGATGGCCGCGTGCCGGCCGAGGAAGAGCTCGGCGCCAAGGCCGAAATGTGCTCCCGTCCGGCGCTCGGCGACCGAGTCGACGATCGTCCCGCCTGCGTCGAGGCGTTCAACCGATCGAGTGTACAACCCGTAGCCAGCGAGCACGTACGGCGCCAGCGCCGCGCGCACCGGGAAGAGCAGCAGCGACCCCTGCAGCGGTCGCTCGCGCACGCGCTCGAGACCGTCGGCCGACTCGTCCACCCGGTAATCGAGCGCAGCCTCGAGCACCACCCGCCGCGACGACTGCATGCGGAGGATGCCGCCGACGAACCGCGTGGCCGCAGGCTGTCCGGGCACGTCGCGCACGAAGCTCAGCCGCGGCCCGATGCCGAGCGCCTGCCCGGCCGCCGGGCGGACGGCCGCCATCACGCCGGCCACAGCCAGCAGCAGAACTACCGAACGACTCCGCCACAACATCGGGGCACCTCTGCGGCACCTTATCGGCCGCGTCCCGGCGCCCCTCCACCGCCGGCAACTGGCCGGCCCGGCCGGCGTGTCCTACGCTACGATAGAAAGCTATGCCAACGGGCACTTCGGTCCACGTCTCCCGACGCGTCGACGCCTTCAGCTACGCCATCCGCAACATCGTGGCCGAGGCCCGTAAAGTCGAAGCCGCGGGACGCCGCGTCCAGTACCTCAACATCGGCGATCCGGTGCAGTTCGGCTTCCGCACGCCGCCGCACCTGATCGAAGCGGTCGAGCGCGCCATGCGCGACGGCCACAACGGCTACGTGCCGTCGGCCGGCATTGAGCCGGCCCGCACGGCTGTCGCCGAGGAGTACACCCGGCGCGGGATGCCTGTCACACCCGATCGCGTCGTCATCACGTCGGGTACGTCCGAAGGTATCGAGCTGGCGCTCAGCGTTCTCGCCGATCCCGACGATGAAGTGCTGGTGCCGACGCCGACGTATCCGCTGTATACGGCGGTGCTCGGCAAGATCGGCGCGCGCGCGGTCTATTACCGCACCGACCCGACCCGCGGCTGGCAGCCCGACCTCGACGACATCCGCTCGAAAATCACGAGCCGGACGCGCGCCCTGGTCGTTATCGATCCGAACAACCCGACCGGCGCGGTCTACCCGGAGCCGGTCCGCCGCGAACTGATCGACCTGACCGAACGCGCGGGCCTGACGATCCTGGCCGATGAGGTCTACGGCGACGTGGCGTTCGACGCGCCGGCGCCGCTGCTCGGCTCGCTCGCGCCCGACGCCGCCATCATTTCCTTCTCGTCGCTCTCGAAGGCGTACCTCGCGCCCGGCTGGCGCACCGGCTGGCTCGTCGTCAGCCGCTCGCCGCGGCTCGATGAAGTCCTGGCCGGCGTGAGAAAGATGGCCGACGGCCGGCTCTGCAGCGCGGGGCCGATGCAGTACGCCGTGGCTCCGGCGCTCAACGGCGACCGCTCGCACCAGCGCGAGTTCGTGGCCGCGCTCGATGCCCGCGCCGCACTGACGACCGAACGCATCAACGCGATTCCCGGCATGCACTGCATCCGGCCGCGCGCGGCGTTCTACGCCATGCCGAAGGTCGATCTGCCCCCGGGACGCACCGACGAGGAATACATCCTCGGGCTGCTCCGGACGCAGGGGATCCTGTGTGTCTACGGCTCCGGATTTGGCATGCCGGCCGACCAGGGCTACTTCCGCCTCGTGTTCCTGGCCGCGCCCGACGAGCTCTCGTCGGTCTTCGACCGCATGGCGACCTACACGGCGGAGTTTCTCGGAACGGCCTGACCCATGACCGTCGTGCAGCGGTTCGCGCTCGTCGTCGCCCTCTGCGTGGTGTCGACCGCGTGGGCGCAGGAACCGCGGCTCACCAGTTACACGGCGACCGTTGAGCGCCCGGCCGTGGCGCCCGGCGGACAGCTGCGTGGCCTGCTGATCGTCCCGCTGCCGGACGGCCTGCACGTCCAGTCGAACGCCCCGCGCGAGCCGGGTCTGATCGCGACGTCACTGACCTTCGCCCCGCCGGACGGCCTCGACGTTTCGGAAGTCGTCTTCCCGCCGTCGATTGATCTCGAGCTGCCGGGCTACGACCTGCCGCTCGCCGTCTACGAGCACGAGATCCGAATCGGCGTAGTGTTCGACGTCGGCGACCGGACGCGCGGGCCGGTGGAGGTGCCGGCGCGGCTCCGCTACCAGGCGTGCGACGACAAGATGTGCTTCCGGCCGCTCGACCTCGACGTCAGCTGGCGCTTCGAGGTCGCCGACACGCCGGGACCCGCAGACCCGGCCTTCGACGCGCGCGCCGCAGACCTGCCCTTCGGCAGCGGCGCCCGACCGGCCATCGTCGACGCGCTGCCGACCACGGCGACGACGCCGGTGGCGGTCACGGGTGATGTCGAGGCGACGCTCGCCCTGTTCGATCAGTTCGAGATTCGCGGCACGGGCGCCTACATGAACGTCGACGAGTTCCTGACGTTCATCCGGAACGCCGAAGCCGGCATCCGGCCGCAGGGACTGCTCGAAGGGCGCGGCCTGTTCGCCATCCTGGCGATTGTGTTCATCGGCGGCCTGGCGCTGAACCTCACGCCGTGCGTGCTGCCGATGATTCCGATCAACCTGGCCATCATCGGCGCAGGCGCGCAGAGCGGCGGGCGCGGCCGCGGCTTCTGGCTCGGCTCGGTCTACGGCGGCGCGATGGCCCTCACCTACGGCCTGCTCGGCCTGGTGGTGGTGCTGACGGCCGGCACGTTCGGCACAATCAACGCATCGCCCTGGTTCAACCTGGGCATCGCGGTGCTCTTCGTCGTCCTGGCGCTCGCCATGTTCGACGTGATCACGATCGACTTCTCGCGCTGGTCGAGCCGGATCCGCTTCGACCAGCAGAGCCGCGGGACGTCGATGCTCGCCTTCGGCATGGGAGCCGTGGCCGCCCTGCTCGCCGGCGCCTGCGTCGCACCGGTGGTGATTCAGGTCGTGGTGTTCGCCGCCGACCGGTACGCCGCCGGCGCACCGGCGGCGCTCGCCCTGCCGTTCGTCCTCGGCCTCGGCATGGCGCTGCCCTGGCCGCTGGCCGGGGCGGGGATCAGCGCGCTGCCCAGACCCGGCGCATGGATGGTGCGCGTCAAGCAGGCCATCGGCGTGTTCATCTTCGGTATGGCTGCCTGGTACGGCTACACGGCCTATCAGGGCTTCGACAACCTGCGCGTCGATCCCGACAGCGTGTCGGCAAGCGTGCAGCAGCAGATCGAAGCGGGCTGGTACCCGGACCTCACGACGGGCCTCGAGGCCGCGCGACGCGAGGGCAAGCCGGTCCTCGTCGACTTCTGGGCGACGTGGTGCAAGAACTGCCTCGTGATGGACCGCACGACGCTTGCCGATCCGGCCGTGGTCGAGGCGCTCGACGGCTACGTGAAGATCAAGGTCCAGGCCGAAGATCCGACCGCGTCGCCGGCGCGCGAGCTGCTGCAGCGCCTGCGCGCGCCGGGCCTGCCCGCCTACGCCGTCCTTCACGCCCGCTGATGGCGCGCTGCCGCGCGCAGTCGACGATCGCACGCGCCAACTTCACTGCTATAGTTGTGTCCCAAATGAGGGGACAGGGCGCGTGAAGAAGCACGGACCCGCAGTGCTGCTCATCGTCAGCTGCGCACTGGCCGGCGCGGCCGTCTACCAATCCTTCCGTTTCCACCAGGACGAACAGTCGAACCGGGCCGCGCTTTCGGCCATCGAGCGCGAGACCAGCACGGTCGTCGCCACACTGGCGGAGCTGCGGCGCGTGCAGGCAGCCTACGTCGCGGTCGGACAGGGCCCGGACTTCTGGATGCGGCGTGCCGGCGAACTCATCGGCGACGTGGAGAACGGCCTTGCACGGCTCCGGTCGATGACGCGTGAGGCCTCGGCGCAGGCGCACCTGGCCGACGCCGGCACGGCGCTGTCCGACCTGGTGCAGCTCGACGGCAGGGCGCGCTCGGCGGTCGGCTCGCAGCAGACGTTCTTCGCCTCCGACATCGTGTTCGACGAAAGCGTACTGCCGGCGCAGCGCATCGCCGAGTCGCTGGCCGCGGCGCGCGATGCGGAGCTCGCCGCGCTGACCGCGGCATCGGATCAGCTGCGCCTGATGCAGCAGGCGATGATGCCCGCCGCGCTCGTGCTCGTACTGCTGGCCGCCTGGTTCGCCGGCTCGACGCGGACGCGGGGCCCTGCCCTCTCGAAGAACGAAGAAGTCGCGCTGATGCTGCGACAGCTGCCGCCCCCGGTGAAGAAGCCCGGCGTGCCGGTCACGATCACGCCGCCGGTCGCAACGCCTCCGGCGTCACGCGCGGCAGCCGCGCCCGGATCGGGCGCCGGTTCGACGCCGGCCACGGCCGCACCGGCGGCTCCGCCGGCCCCGGCCATCGATGTGGCGGAAGTCGCCGAGCTCTGCGTCGACCTGGCGCGTGTGGTCGACTCGCGCGACATGCCGGCCCTGCTCGAGCGGGCCGGGCGCACCCTGGGCGCGACGGGCCTGATCGTCTGGGTCGTCGACACGACCGGCACGCGGCTCACGCCCGCGCTGGCGCATGGTTACCGCGATCGCGTGCTGGCCCGGCTCGGCACGCTCGACGTCGACGCCGACAACCCCACGTCGCTGGCGTTCCGGTCGGTACAGCCGCAGTCGGTGCCCGGCAGCGGCGAGAACGCCACGAGCGCCATCGCCGTGCCGCTCGTCACCACCTCGGGATGCCATGGCGTGCTCGCGGCCGAGCTGCCGGCGCGCCGCCCGCTCCCCGACAGTCTCGCGGGCGCCCGCATCGTCGCCGCGCAGCTGGCCACGCTCATCTCGCCGATCGAGCTGCCGGCCGCCGATGCCGAACCGAGCCGGCAGGCGGCGCAGGGATGAGCCGCCGGTGAACAGGAACGGCGGAAGGGGCCGCGACCCTTCCCGGGGCGGCCCTCCGTCGCAGTGGTATGAAGGTATGAATGAGGCTGGACGAGCCGTCCCCATCGTGGAGCGCCGGCGTGCGGCGATGCCAGCGCCTGCCTGTCGAGTTAACGCACGCCGGTGACGGGCGACGGCTCGTCCTCCTCCTGTTCAAGAGCCGTGCCGGGCCGAAACCGGCTGCGGCCGGGCATTTCTCCCTTTCACGGAATCAGGACGTCCCGACCAGAGGTCGGCCCGACTGTCCGCTGACCCACCTGACGGACAGCGGTCGAGGACGTCCGAACGCGGGCGGGGTCAGTCGCGCGCCGCCACGGTCGACCTACGCGGTCACGCGGAGGACGACGATCGTGGAATCGTCGCTCGGCGGGAAACCGGCGCGATGCCGGGCAACGGCGTCGGTGATGCGGGCCACGATTTCGGACGCCGGCTCGTTGCGGGCATCCGCGACGACATCCATGAGCCGTTCGGAGGTGAACTCGTCGCCCCTCGCGTTCAGCGCCTCCGACACGCCGTCCGAGAAGAACACCCAGATGTCGCCCTCGAGCAGGGGGAACGTCACTTCATCGTAGGTGACGCCGAAGAACGACCCGAGCGGCACCCCGGGCAGCTCCACGCGGCTCGTCTGCCCCTCGCTGATGCGGATCGGATACGGCACGCCTGAGTTGGCGAGCGTCACCGTCCGGCGTTTCAGGTCGAACATCGTGTAGCAGAGGGCGCAGTAGTACTCCTCGAGCTGCCGCTCGTGGAGAATCGTGTTGATCGACATCAGCACGTTCGCCGGCGACGAGCGCTCGGGCAGATAACGGCGCCGGAACGTGCGGCCGCGCACGAGCTCGCCGGCAAAGACCGAGTAGAGCGCGGCGGCCACGCCCTTGCCCGACACATCGCCGACGGCGATGACGAGCGAGTTCGAGTCCGGGATGAGGAAGTCGTGGAAGTCGCCGCCCAGCTCGCGCGCCGGCGCAAACGACACCGCCAGGTCGATCCCCCGGACCTTCTTCGGCAGCTTGGTCGGCAGCAGCGCCATCTGGACGCGCTGGGCGAACTGGAGCTCGCGCTCGAGCCGCGACTCGTTGGCCGACACCTGCTCGTACAGTCGGGCGTTCTCGATCGCCACCGCCGCCTGGCTGGCCAGCAGGGTGAGAATCTCTACGTCGCGCTTCGAGAAGGCGTCGAGCTCGGGGCTTTCGAGATCGAACACGCCGATGCAGCGATCCTTGATGAGCATCGGCACGACCAGCTCCGACCGCACGTCGTCGACGACCGGAATGTAGCGGGAGTCCTTCGAGACGTCGGGCACGAGGACCGCCTCGCGGTGCAGCGCGGCATAGCCGACGAGGCCTTCGCCCATGCGGACCTTCGGCAGCTCGACCTTCTCGCCGTACTGGACGGCCATCTTGATCTCGAGCTCGCCGGTCTCCTCGTTGAGCAGCACGATCCCGAACGTGCGGTAGTCGACGACGCGCGTGACGAGCTGCGCGATCCGGGCGAGCAGTTCGTCGAGGTCGAGCAGCTGCCCCATTTCGCGGCCGATCTCGGCGAGCGTCTCGAACGCCTCGGCGTCGCTGCGCTGCTGCTCGAACAGCTGCGCGTTGACGAGCGCGGTCGCGACGTGGGCAGCGAACTGCCGGAGGATGGCGACGTCGCGCTCGGAGTAACGGTCTCGATCGCGGCTGAGCACGTTGAGCGCGCCGATCGCACGCGACTTGTGCACGAGCGGCACGACGAGCGTCGACTGCATGTCGGGCACGATGCTGACGTAGCCCGGCTCGGTGGCGACATCGCCGGCAACGACCGGCTGCTGGGTGGCCGTCACGCGGCCGATCACGCCGGACGAGACGCTCATCTCGAAGCCGGCCGCCGACTCCGGGTAGCCGACGCTGTAGGCGAGCTTGAGCAGTCCCCGCTTCTCGTTGACGAAGTAGATGCCGAAGGCGTCGAAGGGAATCAGCCGTCGGACGAGCTCGGGAATCCGCGGCAGCAGCTCGTCCAGCTCGATGACCGAAGCGACTTTCCGGCCGAGCTCGAACAGGGTCAGCAGGATGTCCCGCTCGTCACCGGAGAGCGTCGGCGGCGGGCTGGGGGTGGGCGGCTGTGTCATGAACGAGCAGGCAGGAGACCTTCGGAATTATACTTTTCCGTCAGATGTCTTTGCAGCTTCCCCTCGATTACGCGGCGATCGAACGGATCCTCCCGCACCGGTATCCTTTCCTGCTCGTCGATCGCGTGATCGAGCTCGAGCCGGATCGGCGCATCCTCGGGATCAAGAACGTTTCGCAGAACGACCGCTACCTCTGGCAGGACGAGCACGGGTCGGCCGCGCTGCCGCCGACGATCCTCACCGAGGCCATCGCCCAGGTGGGCGCCATCCTGATTCTCGCCAAGCCGGAGAACCGCGAGAAGATTCCGCTCTTCATGGGCATCGAGCGCGTCCGCTACCGGCGCCCCATCCACCCGGGCGACACGGTCGAAATCGAGGCCGTCGTCAAGCGGCTGCGCAGCCGGATGGGCGTCCTCAGCGGAGCGGCCCGGGTCAACGGACAGGTGGTGTGCGACGGCACGATGACGTTCGCCCTCGGTCCGAGGGCCGGCGGGTCGTCATCGAGCTCAGCAGCCGCCGACCCCGCAGGCGGCAGCTGACGTCCGTGCGGCGGCCGCCGCTCAGCGGTCGTCGGGCTCCGGCGCGGCAGGCGCCGGGTCGGGTTCGGATGCCCGGCCGGCCGGCTTGAGGAGCACGCGCTCCAGATACCGGTGGTACGACGTGAACCGTCCCTCGCCGGTGTCGCTCGCCAGGTGCCTTTGAATCTGGTGCATCTTCGCGTCGAGGTCGTCGGCCGCCGCGAGGACGAACGCCTCGGGCGTCATCGGCGTCACCGGTGAGCCCAGCTCCTTCTCGGAGTGGTGCGACAGGATCATGTGCTCGAGCTCGAGCGCCATCTCCCGCGGCACGTCGGGATGCTCCTTCAGCATCTCGCGCAGCATGGCCGCGCCGATGACGATGTGCCCGACGAGGTTGCCCTCGACGGTGTAGTCGATCGCCACGTCGTACGACAGCTCCTCGAGCTTGCCCAGATCGTGCAGCAGCGCCCCGGCAATGATCAGGTCGCGCCGGAGGCCATAGGCATCGGCGAGCAGCGTGCCGGTCTCCATGATCTTGAGGATGTGCTCGAGCAGTCCGCCCCGATACGCGTGGTGCACCTGCCGGGCCGCCGGCCAGATGCGCAGGCGCGACTCCCACCGCCGAATCACGGCGCCAAGCAGGTCGCGGAGCGGCGGGAAAGAGACGCTCGCAATGCGCGCCTCGAGCTCGGCCCACATCTCGTCGATCGGCCGCGGCGAGGCCGGCACGCAGTCCTCTTCACGGAAGCCCAGCGCCGCGTCGCTCGGAATGACGCGCCGGATGCGGTCGACGATCAGCTCGACGCGGCCATTGAACAGGTTTCCCTTGCCCTGGACGGCCACGAACTCGCCCGCGTCGAACTGCTGGTCGTACACGTCGACGTCCTGGAAGAGCTTGGCGACGATCTCGCCCGAGACGTCCTGCAGGATGAGCGAGAGGTAGGGCGCGTTGCGGCCCGTCCGCCGCTCCTTGCGGGCGCAGAGGAAGAAGCCGGTTCCGACAGACGAAGCATCAATGGCGCGGGCTGGGGGCAGACGAGGCATATCGACACTTTCCCGCCGCATGCGGGCGTCTGCCAAGTCTACCGCCGGATGCTAGAATCCGCGGTGGCTGCCACCCTCCCCTTGCTGCCGGCAGGCCGCACGCTTCCGTGATACGACTTTCCCACGCCGCGTTTGCCGAGCTGTTCGAGGGCCTCCAGGAGGGCCTGTACGTCGGGCTCGTCGGCCCGCATCGGAGCACGACGCTGGCCGCCAACCCGCACCTGCTGGCGACGTTCGGCTGGCCGTCCGACACGCCGCAGCACCGGGTGCGTCCGCTCGACGCCGACCGGTTCGTCGACGAAGACGCCCGGGCCGGTTTCCTGGAGAAGCTCCGGGCCGAGGGCGCCGTCCGCGATCAGCTGCTGCGGCTGCGGCGCGTCGACGGCACGGCCATCTGGATCGAGGTGACGGCGCGGGCGACGCCGCGCGACGCCGAGCTGCGGATCGAAGCGCTCATGCGCGACGTCACCGATCGCCAGCGGCTGCAGGACCAGACGCGCGACCTGTTTCAGCAGCTCGCACAGTCCGAGAAGCTCGCCGCGCTCGGCCAGTCGCTCTCGGGCGTGGCGCACGAGCTGAACAATCCGCTCGCCACGATCCTCGCCTGCGCCGAGCGGCTCAGCAGCCTGCGGCTCGACGACGCGACGCAGCGTGATCTGGCCGCGATTCACAACGCCGCCGAGCGCGCCGCGCGCATCGTGCGCAATCTGCAGACGTTCGCCCGGAAGCGGCACACGACGCGCAGCACGGTCGACCTGAACCAGGTGGTGCGCGACACGCTCGCCCTGCGCACGTACGCTGAGCGCGCCGGAAGCATCACGACTGTCGAGGAGCTGGCGGACCGGCTGCCGCCGGTCTTCGTCGATCCGCACCAGATTCAGCAGATTCTGCTCAACCTGATCGTCAATGCCGAGCAGGCGATGATCGACGCCAACGGCGGCGGCACGCTGCTCGTGCGCACCTGGGCCGATCCCGATCGCGACGCGGTCATTGTCGAGGTGAACGACGACGGTCCGGGCGTGCCGGACGAACTGCGCGCGAAGATCTTCGATCCGTTCTTCACGACGAAGCCGGTCGGCCGCGGCACGGGCCTCGGCTTGAGCGTGGCGTACGCCATCGCGCAGGAGCACGGCGGAGCGCTCGACGTGCGGCCGCGCGAGGGTGGCGGCGCGTCGTTCCGCCTGGAGCTGCCGGTGAGCGGCCTGCGTTTGAAGACCGCAGAGCAGGCCGCGACGGCCGACCTGCCGCCCGTACCGCGCGGCACGCGCGCACTGGTCATCGAAGACGAAGCGGCGCTCGGCGACGCCGTGGCGGCGGCGCTCGCCGACGAGGGCTTCCGCCCGGATCGGGCGTCGGACGGCGAAGAAGCCCTCCGGCGCATCCGCGAGTGCCACTACGACGTCATCATCTGCGACCTGAAGATGCCGAAGATCGACGGGATGAGCTTCTTCCGCATGGTGTCTGGCCGCACGCCGCACATCGCACGCCGCCTGATCTTCGTGACGGGTGACGTGGCCGGCACCGAAGCCGAACGGTTCCTCGAAGAAAGCGGATGCCGCTGGGTGCCGAAGCCGTTCCGGCTGAAGGACCTGGTGCGCCTGGCGCGCGAAACGCTGCGCTGAAAGGACGACGGCAGAAGGGCGCGCGGCTGCACGGGAGGCAGCCGCGCGAGAGTCATCGGAGTTCGAGCCGGGCAGAAAGACAGCTGGCGGGCGTTACGCGACGGCGCGCCCTGCCTCGGCCGGCCGCGCCGCGGGCCGACGCGCACGCCCGTCCGGAGCCGTCTTCGGCCGGGTCGTCCGCGCCACGAGCCGCGGACCGCCGTCGGCTTTCGCCATCTTCTTCCGCGGGCGCCGGTCGGCAGTTGCGGCCGCCGGTGCAGCCTCGGTGCCGAGCGCCCGCCGCAGCCGCTGAATCGCCCGGGCGTGCAGCTGCGAGACGCGCGACTCGTTGACGCCGATCTGCTGCCCGATCTGCTTCATGGTCGCCTCGCCGAAGTAGTACAGGCTCAGGATCCGGCGCTCGCGAGGCGGCAGCTGCGCCAGGGCCGCGCGAACCCGGCGGCGCGTCTGCCCTTCCTCGAAGAGACGATCGGGCGCGACCGGTTCACTCGGCACGAGCACCGGAGGCAGCGTCGAGCTGTCGAACGCCTCGAGGCTCGCCAGCGGCGACGTTGACTCGATCGTGTTGATGCGGACGATCATCCGCTCGAGCTGCGACACCTCGAGACCCACGCGGCGCGCCAGGTCCGGCAGACCTGGCTCGGTGCCGAGCTCGCGCCGCAGATCCTCGCGCGCGCTCTCGAGCTCGCGCCGGACGCGCCGGACCCCGCGAGGCCAGGCGTCGCGGCGGAGCGCATCGATAATCGCGCCGCGCACGCGGCGCTCGGCAAACGTCTCGAACTTGATGCCCCTCGCCTCGTCGAACCGGTGGGCGGCATCAATCAGGCCGAGCACACCGTCCTGCACCAGGTCGCTGAGCTCGATCGAGTGGGGCATGGTCGAAGCCATGCGTCGGGCGAGCGATTCGACGAACGGCAGGCCCGCTTCGACTCGCTCCCGCTGACTGGCTTCCAAGGGCACCCGCTGCATGTGCATCAACCTCCCACGAGCCGGGGAGCGGCTCGCGGTGCCCACTCAACGCAACGGCAATGCCAACACCGGAACCGGTGTTCCCGCTTCCCGTCGGCAGTCGGGAATCGAGACCTAAGTGGTTGCTGAACAGGGACTTAGTGTCGAGGACAAAGCGTGCAGCGGTGTAAACAGTGAGGCAAGAAGGCGGCGGGGACCCGTCAATTGATTGACAGGCACGATCAGGACTGTCATTCAGCCGACACCGCAGTCGGTCGGCCGCCAGTCGTCAGCGCGTGGATCCTGACAGCTGAATGGCCCGACGAAGCTCCTGAATCGCGCGGATCGCGTCGAGCGCGCCGGCCACCACCTGGCCCGCCCGCGCGCGCTGCGTTTCGTCGGTCAGCCGGGCTTCAAGCAGCTCGGCGTTCGCGAGAATCACGCCGAGCTGGTTGTTCAGGCGGTGGAAGACCTGCGAGAGATCGGGCGGCGGTTCGGCCGACTGCGGCTGAACCGCCGACGGTGGCAGCGCGTCAGGCACCACGGCTCGTCATCTGCTCCGGCGACGTCCGGTTCTCCGCCGACCGGGCCCGCGGCCAGTTGCGCTGCCGGGGGTGGTCCGCCGGATCGCGCCAGAGCGAGTCCTCGAAGATTCTGACCGATCCGCCCGCGGTCCTGACGTATTCGACCTTGCCGCCGGCGAGCCAGTTGTAGATCGTGCGCCGGCTCACGCCGACGATCTCGCATGCACGTGGAATCGATACCGTCTTCCGTTCAAGCACTGTGTCACCCATCCCGCGGCCCCTTTCAACCAGGTTGACGGCCGGTACGCTCAAGGCGTTGTCAGTGACACTATCGGCCGGCGCCGGGATCGACTTTAGCTGCCGGTCCAACAGTCGCCGCCGGTCGGCTCGACCCGGGCGACCCCTTGTGTCAAAATGCCGTCACCCTCCACGATGACAACCGACGGTTCGACGCAACATCTGCTGCTCGTTGACGACGAAGCGGGATTCCGCGACGCCATTGCCGACCGCCTGACAGACATGGGCTTCGTCGTAACGCAGGCGGGCACCGGCGAAGAAGCACTCGAACGGCTCGGCGATTTCGCGTTCGACATCATCATCACCGACCTGCGGCTGCCGGGCATCAGCGGCCGCGAGGTCCTCGACGACGCACTCGCGCGCTACCCCGACATCATCGCCATCGTCATCACCGGCTTCGGGACGGTGCGCGAGGCGGTCGAAATCACCCGGCTCGGCGCCGAAGGCTTCATCACCAAGCCGTTCCAGTTCGAGGAGCTGGCACACGAGATCAACGCCGCCATCGAGAAGCGGCGGCTGAAGGCCGAAAACGCCTACCTGCGCGCCCAGCTGCACGACCGCTTCGGCATCGACGGTATCGTCGGCCGGACGAAGGTCATGATGGATCTGTTCGAACTGCTCCGGACCGTGGCCGCCACGACCAGCACCGTGCTGATCACGGGAGAAACGGGCACGGGCAAGGAGCTGGCCGCGCGGGCGATTCACGACGCGAGCCCGCGACGGGCGCAGCGCTTCGTCGCCATCAACTGCAGCGCCATTCCCGAAACGCTGCTCGAGGCCGAGCTGTTCGGCCATGTGCGCGGCGCCTTTACGGGCGCAGTGGCCAACCGCATCGGACGGATCGAGCAGGCGCACCGCGGCACGCTCTTCCTCGACGAGGTCGGCACGATGAGCCCGGCGCTCCAGGCGAAGCTGCTGCGCGTGCTGCAGACCCGCGAATTCGAGCGCGTCGGCGATTCCCAGCCGGTCCGGGCCGACGTCCGGGTGATTGCCGCAACGAACTCCGACCTGAAGAAGATGGTGGAGGAGGGCACGTTCCGCGAGGACCTCTACTACCGGCTCAACGTCATCCCGGTACGGCTGCCGCCGCTGCGGGAACGGCGGGCGGACATTCCACTGCTGGCGCAGCACTTCCTGGATCGCCTCGCCGAGCAGAACCCCGAACGCGGGCGGGTGACGCTCTCGCAGGACGCTCAGCAGCTGCTGATGGCGTTCGACTGGCCGGGCAACGTCCGCCAGCTCGAGAACGTTATCGAGCGCGCCTACACGCTCTCGCCGGGACGGACTCAGATCACGGCCGCCGATCTGCCCGACGAGGTGCGCCAGACCGGAGCGATCCTCAATCCCGACGAAATCGTCTTTCCCGAGCACGGCATCGAGATGGAGCGGCTCGTCAACGACTTTGAGTACGCGCTGATCCGACGCGCGCTCGAGCGCACCGGCGGCAACAAGCGGATGGCCGCGGAGCTGCTGCACGTCAAGCGCACGACGCTCATCGAGAAGCTCAAGCGCTTCGAACGGGTAACGTGATGGCGAAGCTGTTCCGCTGCTGGGTCATCGTCACCGGCAACGCGCCGACGGCGTTCCGTGCCCGCGACCGCGAAGACCTGCTCCCGACGCTGCACCAGCTGCAGCGGACGCAGCCGGACGCGGTGCTCATGTGGTTCGAGCGCGGCCGGCTGTGGACGTCGCGCGAAGAGGCGGCCAACGCACGCCGCTCCCGCCGGCCGCGCGATCAGTCGCGGGGACCTGAGTGGCGGCCCGGCGGCGAGCACCGCGATCCGCGGGCACGTCCAAAGCTGCCGCGCGACCGCCGCCGCGAGCTCTACCGGAAGCGGCTGATCGCCAAGAAGACGAAGGCTGCGGCCACGGGCCACGGCAGCCCCGCGCCACCGCGCGACACCGAACGCCGCCCGAAAGCGACGCCGAAGTCGAAGCCGGCCGCGACCGGCCCGGCCCGTCGCCGCACCGGCGGTCCCGGCGGGCGCAAGCCGCGGCGGAACAACGAATCATGATTCAGCACATCGTGCTGTTTGCGCCGAAAGAGGGCCTTTCCTCGGATGATCGCCGGCGCTTCGCCGCCGCCACGCTCGACACCCTTCGCGCCTGTCCGGAGATCGACCGCTTTACGGTCGGCCGCCGCGTCGAGATCGACGCCGGTTACCCGCGATCGTTCGGCGACAACGTGTACGAATTCGCTGCTGTGCTGGAGTTCCGCGATCGCGACGCGCTCGTGCGCTACCTCACCAGCCCGAGGCACGCGGAACTCGGCCGGCTGTTCTGGGAGATGTGCGGGCGGACGGTGGTGATGGAGGTCGAAACGGTCGACGCCGGCGTCGATCCCGTCGCGCTGCTCGCCGACGACAACGGGGTCGACGGAGGTGGAGGCTAGGCCACCGCTTCGACGCCGATTCCAAAGAACCCGCGGATCAGCATCCGCAGGTCGTCGATGGTCTCCGTGGAGTTGATCGCGACACGCAGCTGCGATCCCCCCTCGAGACCCTTCGTGTACCAGCTGCCGAGCGCACGGAGCTTGTTGATGACCCAGCGATCGCGTCCACGCGCCGGAACGGGCGCCGTCGACTGGCCCGGCGCGACGTGGCGGAAGCCTTCAGCCTCGCCGACGCGCTCGCGCAGCAGCAGATCGATGTACTCGAGCAGGAACCGGCCGCGCTCCTCGAACGGGACATCGTCGACCGACGGTGCACCGGCCGCAAGGGCCGCGGCCTGGCTGAAGATCCACGGATTGCGCAGCGCGCCACGCCCGACGAGCACACCGGAAACGGCCGTCTCGCGCAGCCGCTGCAGCACGTGCTCGGGCTCGACGCAGTCACCCGATCCGAACACCGGAATCGAGACCGACTCGGCCACCTGGCTGATGAGGCTCCAGTCCGACTCGCCCCGGTAGGCCTGGGCGGCCGTGCGGCCGTGCACCGCGACGGCGGCCGCCCCCGCGTCCTCGACGCGCTTCGCCAGATCCGGCGCGTTGACCTCGCGCTCGTTCCAGCCGGCTCTCATCTTCACCGTGACGGGAATCCGGACGGCTTTCGCCATGGCCCGGACGATCCCGGCCGCATGGGCGGGATCGCGCATGAGGCTGCACCCGGCCGAGTGCTTCGCGATCTTCGGCACGGGACACCCCATGTTGATGTCGACGATGTCGGCTCCCATGCCCTCGACGATCTGCGCCGCATCGGCCATGACGGCCGGATCGCCGCCGAAGATCTGGATCGAAACGGGTCGCTCCTCTTCGGTGTACTCGGCGTACTCGAGCGTGCGATCGATGCCGCGCACGAGCCCCTCGGAGCTGACCATCTCGGTGACGACCAGCCCGCAGCCACCCTTGCGCTTCACGAGGCGCCGGAAGGCGGTGTCGGTCATGCCGGCCATCGGCGCCAGCGCGACGGGCGATTCGAGCGTGACCGCGCCGATCTTCATGAGTCGCTCCCCGCCTCGTCGTTCCGCCTGGCGAGGGCCTGCTCGTACAGCTGGCGCAGCGCGTCGTCCTTCCACTCGATGAGGGCCTGCGCTCGCAGGCGCGCGAGCAGCTTCTCGGTTTCGGGACCGATGCGCTCGTTGCGGATCGCGTTCTCGATCTGGCGGCGGACCTCGTCGAACGGCCGGAGCCGGGATTCCTCGCGCGTCTCGAGCTTGAAGATCTGGAAGCCGCGCGCCACCCGGATCGGCTCGCTGATGTCGCCCGGCTTCATGCCGGCCACCAGCTTCTGCAGGTCGGCGCTGAGGTCGGCCACGTTCACCGGCCCGACAAGGCCGCCACTGCCGCGCGTCGCCGACTCGCTGTGCTCCTTCGCCATCGCGTCGAAGTCTTCGCCGGCCAGCAGTCGCTCCCGCAGCTGCTCGATCCGCTCGCGGGCCGCCTGCTCGTCGGCCACCGAGAAGACTTCACGCCCGCCCTCGGTGCGCGTCGGCACGCTGACGAGGAGCTCGCGAAGCGTGACCGTCTCGGGCGTCATGAACTGCTCGGCGTTGCGCTTGTAGTACTGGCGCTGTTCTTCGAGCGTGATCGTCATGCTCGGCCCGATCTCACGCTGCTGGACGCCCTGAATCAGGTACTGCTGCTCGAAGCGCTGCCGCAGCTCCTCGAGCGTCAGTCCCTCCTGCTTCAGCACCTGTTCGAACGCCGCGTCGTCGAGCTTGTTCGATTTCTTGATGTTCTCGATGGCGCTGTTGAACTGCTCGTCGCTGAAGCGCAGGCCGAGCTCGCGGCCCTGCTGGACGAGCAGCAGTTCGTCGACGACCGCCACGAGCAGGTCGGGCGTGATGTCCGCGATCTGCTGCTCGAGCGTCTTCGACGGGTCGCGCTCCATCTCGCGCAGGGCATCGATCTGCCGCCGCGTCAGCTGCGACTGCGTGAAGACCTCGCCGTTGACGCGGACGAGGACGCGCTCGATGATCGTGCTCGTCGGTCCGGTCGTCGACTGCGGCGCGGGCGCGGCCGGCGACGCAGCAGGGGCCTGCGCCAGCACCGGCGCAGCCGCCGCGGCGAGAGCCCAGGCGCTCAGGAGAAGTCGACTGGCAGTCAGCATGAACCCACCCGTGGTGATGCGGAATCCCGCAAAAGAAGATGCTAGCGTTCCAGCTGCGGCCCCGGCAACTCCGCGAGCACGCTGCGCAGCCGGTTGAAGAGGCCGTCGGGGGCGGCCGGATCCGGCGGCCGTTCGGCCAGAATCTCGTCGCGGCTGAAGCCGGCGGCCACCCCTGACGTGGCGCGCGCGGTCCACCACGACGCGCCGGCATCGCCGGCACTGTCTGACTCTGACGTCCGGGGCCGGCTGTCCGGTCTGGACGGCACGACCAGGCGCGGCCCGCGGCCCGATCCTGCCGGAATGCGCCGGGGCTCACCCTTCGGGCCGGGCGGTGCCTGAGGTACCGGCGCCGGAGCGGTGCGCGGCCGGGTCAGATCGATCTTCAGTACGGCCGGGGGCGAGAACGCCAGATCGCCCCGCGTCTGCAGCAGGCGCGCGAGCTGTGCCGGATCGACCGGCGCATCCTGCCGGAACCGCACGACGACCATTGTCCCCTCACGGTCGAGCGTATCGACGCCAATGCGGTCGGCCATCACGCGGATGCGCGCAAACTCGGCGAGGTTCTCGACCGAGGCGGGCGGCACGCCGTAGCGGTCGCGGAGCTCGTCCATGATCGTGTCGACTTCCTCGAGTGCGCGCACGCTGGCCAGCCGCCGGTAAATCATCAGGCGCTGATTCATGTCGGGCACATACTGCTCGTCGACGCGCAGGTCGAGGCGCAGATTCACCGTGGCGCGCCGCTCGTCCTCGAGCTCCTCGCCCTTGAGCTCGCGGATCGTCTGCTCGAGCAGCTTCGTGTACATGTCGAAGCCCACGGCCTCGATGTGCCCGCTCTGCTGTCCGCCCAGCAGATTGCCTGCGCCCCGGATCTCGAGGTCGAGCGCGGCGATCCGGAAGCCGCTGCCGAGGTCGCTGAACTCGCGGATGGCGGCGAGCCGCTTGCGCGCCACCGGACTCAGCGTCTGTTCGGCCGGAATCAGCAGGTAGGCATAGGCCCGCCGCTCGCCGCGCCCGACGCGCCCGCGCAGCTGGTAGAGCTGCGACAGGCCGAAGCGATCGGCCCGGTTGATGATGATCGTGTTCGCGTTCGGGATGTCGAGGCCGTTCTCGACGATCGTCGTCGCCACGAGCACGTCGAAGCGGCGCGCGACGAAGTCGACCATCACCTTTTCGAGCTGATCCTCGCTCATCTGCCCGTGGCCGACCCCGACGCGCGCCTCCGGCACGAGCCGGCTCACGAGGCTCGCGAGGGAATAGATCGACTCGACGCGGTTGTGGACGACGTAGACCTGGCCGCCGCGCTCGAGCTCGGTCCGGATCGCCCGGGCGATCACGTCGGTGTCGAACTTGACGACCTGCGTCTGGATGGCGAGCCGATCGCGCGGCGGCGTCTCGATGACCGACATGTCGCGGATGCCGACAAGCGACATGTTCAGCGTCCGCGGAATCGGCGTTGCGGTCATCGTCAGCACGTCGATGCGCTTGCGCATCTGCTTGATGCGCTCCTTGTGCGCGACGCCGAAGCGCTGCTCCTCGTCGACGATCAGCAGGCCCAGATCGCGGAACCGCACGTCCTTCGACAGCAGCCGGTGCGTGCCGACGATGATGTCGATCTGCCCGGCCGCCAGCTGCTCGAGGATTTCCTTCTGCTCCTGCTTCGTGCGGAAGCGGCTGATCATCGCGATCTTCACCGGGAAGCCGGCAAACCGCTCGCGCAGCGTCCGCTCGTGCTGGAACGCGAGGATCGTCGTCGGCGCCAGAAACGCCACCTGCTTGCCGTCGACGACGGCCTTGAAGGCGGCGCGCATGGCGACCTCGGTCTTGCCGTAGCCGACGTCGCCGCAGAGCAGCCGGTCCATCGGCGTCGGCTGCTCCATGTCGCGCGTAATGTCGGCGATGGCCGACTGCTGGTCGGGCGTCAGCTCGTACTCGAATGCGTCGGCAAACTCCTGGTGCCAGTGCGAATCGGGGCTGAAGGCATGTCCGGCCACCGCCTTGCGCGCGGCGTAGAGCTTCAGGAGCTCCTCGGCCATGTCGCGCATCGCCTTCCTGACGCGCGTCTTCGCCTTCTCCCAGGTGGTGCCGCCGAGCCGATCGAGCGTCGGCGCCGCCCCACCCGAGTACTTCTGCACGAGGTCGAGGCGCTCGAGCGGGACGAACAGCTTGTCGTCGCCCGCGTAGCGGAGCTCCATGAACTCCTGCGGCGGCTGCCCCGGCACGACCGACAGCCGCCTGAGCCCGACGAAACGGCCGATGCCGTTCTCGACGTGCACGACGTAGTCGCCGATTTTCAGGTCGCGGAAGTCCGACAGGAAGGCCGTCGTGGCCGACCGGCGGCGCCGTTCCTGAGTGCGGCGCTCCTCTTCGAACAGGTCGGTCTCGGCAAAGACCATCAGGCCGGCCGACGGCAGATGGAACCCGCGTGACAGCAGCCCCGTCGCCACGAGCACGCCGGCGCGCTCGACGTCGTCGGCGTCGACGTGGCGCGCGCGCACGTCGTAGTCGCGCAGGATCTCGATGATGCGCTCGGCGCGGCCCGACGTCGCCGCGACGAACAGCACCTGCCCCCCCTGCGCGCGCAGCCGCGAGATCTCGGCTGCCCAGTCGGCTATCCGGCCGCGGTACTCGAGCGCCGGCGTCGTCGAGACGTGCGTCGCGGCACCTGCATCGTCGTCGAGCGACAGCTGGGTGATCTGTCGCGCCTGGCGCAGCCAGCCGTCGATGTCGCTCCATCCGGCAGCCATCGCCTCGAACGAAAGAACCGGGCGGCCGCGCGAGGCGAGCGTCCCGGCCGATTCGCGCCACTGCTGCTCGAGAGCGCGTACGCGCTCGCCGACATCCTCGGGCTCGAACACGAGCAGGTCAGCGCCGGCGCGCCGCACGTAGTCGATGAACGACGCCGACCGGTCGCGCGCCTCGGGATCGTCGGGCCGCTCGGCGTCGTCGAGCAGCTCGCGCTGCGGCATGACGGCAATCCGGTCCACGGCCGCCAGCGATCGCTGTGTCGCGCTGTCGTAGCGGCGGATCGATTCGACGATGTCGCCCACGAACTCGAGGCGGATCGGCGTCGGCTCGGATGCCGGGTAGAAGTCGACGACGCCGCCGCGCACGCAGAACTCGCCGTGCTCGTCGACCGGATCCTCGGGCAGATAGCCCGCCTCGACGAGCCGATCACCCAGCTCCTGGGGCGAGATCTCCATGCCCGGCTCGAGCACCAGGCTCGCCGCCGCGAGCCGTGCCGGGTCGCTCAGCTTCGGCAGCAGCGCCCGCGCGGGCACGACCACGATGCGCGCCGTGCGCGAAGCGAGCCCGGCCAGGGCCCGTGCCCGTGCCGAGGCCACGGCCAGGTGCGGCGCCAGGGCACGGAACGGGTCGACGTCGAGCGACGGAAACGTCAGGACCGCATCGGCGGCCTCGCGCTCGCCGAGACCGAGAAGCGTCGCGAGAAAGAACCGGGCGTCGCCACTCATGGCCTCGGCGTCGGCCTCGGTCGGCACCACGACAACGAGCGGATGGTCCTGCGCCAGGACGGCGGCGTGCAGCGCAAGCGCCTGTGGGGTCAGGCCGGACAGGCGGGACACCGGCCGGTCGAGCCCCGCCCGTGCCGCAGTGGTCTTGAGCAGCGAGCGGAATGCCAGTGACGAGGTCGAACTGATCACGAGCGTCTGCGGATCTTCTCGAGGATGGCGGTGGTCGACCAGCCGGCCTCGACCGGTACGCGAACGACGCGACCACCCCGTCTTTCGACCGTATCACGCCCGACGATGCGATCGGCGGCCCAGTCGGCCCCCTTGACGAGGACGTCGGGCTGGATCGCCTCGATGACGGCGGCCGGCGTCGGGTCATCGAAAATCGTGACCGCGTCGACGCACGCAAGCGCCCCGAGGATCTCGGCCCGCTCGCGTTCAGGCGTCACGGGCCGGTCGTCGCCCTTGTTGGCGCGGACGGAGCGGTCGGAGTTGACGGCCACGATCAGCACGTCGCCCTCGGCGCGCGCGGCCTGCAGGTAGCGCACGTGGCCCGGGTGCAGCAGGTCGAAGACGCCGTTCGTGAACACGACGCGACGCCCCTCCCGCCGCCAGCGCGCCGCCAGCTCCGCACACGCGTCGATCGACAGCGGTTCGAACGGGGCGCTCATGGCCTCGGCCGCAGCTTCACCGAGGGCGAGAACTCCCAGCGGTGCTTCGGACGGTAGATGCCGACGTCCTTCACGCGCGATTTCACGCGGAAGGTGTACAGGAGGCGGTGGTAGTCGTAGGCGGCGCCGTCGCGCCGGTGGACGGCGACGTCGAGCTTGTAGGTTCCTTCGACGAGATCGAGCGAGTCGACGATGAAGGCGACCTCGGCCTCGCCCGACAACTCGTCGGGCTCGTACTCCTCGATGTCGGTGTTCGTGCCGTAGACGAAGACACCTTCAGCGTTGAAGATGCCGACGCCGAAGACGAAGTCGGTGACCGGCGTCGGGGCGTTGACCGACAGCCGGATGGTGATCGATTCACCGGTATGGAAGATCTGGGTCGGCGTTCCGTGGCTGCCGACGAGCGTGACGCCGGTAATCTCGACTCCGCCCGATCCCCAGCGCCCCTCGGCCGCGCGCGTCATGTCGGCGGCGGCCTCGCCGGCATCGACCGGTCCGTCGTCGTTCGTGGCGGTGGGCGGCGCGCCGACGGCTTCCTTCGTCCGCGCGTCGGTCTCGGCCAGCAGCCGCTCTTCCTGCCGCTCGACGTCGGTCATGTAGGCGCCGATGATGCGTGTCGGATCGCCCTGACCGCGGTTGCGGCCGCGATCGAGCCAGAGCGCCTCGTCGCAGAAGCGCTCGACGAGGCCGAGCGAGTGCGTGACGAGCAGGATCGTCTTGTTGCGCCGCTTGAACTCCGAGAACTTGTCGAGGCACTTGTGCGTGAAGGCCTCGTCGCCGACGGCGAGCACTTCGTCGACGAGCAGCACGTCGGGGTCGACGTGAATGGCGACGGCAAAGCCGAGCCGCATGTACATGCCGGACGAATAGGTCTTGACCGGCGCGTCGATGAAGTCCTCGAGCTCGGCGAACTCGACGATCTCGTCGAAGCGCCGCTCGATCTCGCGGCGCGACAGGCCGAGCATGATGCCGTTGATGTAGACGTTCTCGCGGCCGGAGATCTCGGGGTGGAACCCGGCGCCGAGCTCGATGAGCGCCGATATGCGCCCTTGCACCTGGACGGTGCCCGACGTCGGCTTCGTGATGCCCGCCACGAGCTTGAGCGCCGTCGACTTGCCCGAGCCGTTGCGGCCGATCACACCGAGCGTCTGCCCTTTCGCGACCGTGAACGACACATCGTCGAGGGCGAGGAAGACCTCGTCGGGCCTGAGGTCGCGCAGAAGGCTGCGCTGCAGCAGGGCGCTCTTCAGCGTGGCGAACTGACGCCCGCTGTAGCGGCGGTACATCTTCGAGACGTGCGACAGCGCGATGGCCGGCGAGCTCACGTCAGGCGACCTCCGCAAACGAGTCCCGCAGGCGATCGAAGACCCAGTAGCCGGCGAGGAAGACGCCGACCGACAGCACCCCGAAGAGCAGCAGCAGCTTCAGGTGCCCCTCGATGAACGACCCGCGGAAGAACAGGACCTCCTGGTACGACACCGAGAGATGGAAGAAGGGGTTGAGGTTGAAGAGCCACTTCCACTGCTCGACCCCTTCGCCGTAGTACGGGTAGATGATCGGCGTCGCGAAGAACCAGAACGTGAGCAGGTTCGCCAGCAGGTCGCGGATGTCGCGGAAGTGTACGGTGAGCGCCGAGAGCGCGAGCGCCAGCCCCGTCGTGAAGATCAGCTGGATGGCCACCACCAGCGGAAACCACACCAGGTCGAGCCAGTCGGGCGTGTACTGGTGCCAGACGAAGAAGGCCGTCAGGATCAGCAGCCCGAGGAAGAAGTGCACCATGTTCGCGAGGACCGCGACGATCGGCAGCACCTCGGCCGGGAAGAGCACCTTCCTGATCAGGTTCGCACCGGAAATCAGCGACCCGGCCGCCTCGTTGAGCGACGACGAGAACCACGTCCACGGCAGGAGCCCGCAGAACATGAAGAGCGAATACGGCGTGGTGTTCGGATCCCGGTTGGGCAGGATGGCCGTGAAGACGAACGTGTAGATCGAGAGCAGCAGCAGCGGGTTGATGAACGACCAGAAGAAGCCGAGCACCGAACCCCGGTAGCGGGCCTTGAGCTCGCGCGCCACGAGGCTGCGGATCAGGCCGCGATACCGCAGCAGCGTCGCCAGGTTATGCCACATCGATCTTCACGAGCACCACGGTGATGTTGTCGGGCCCGCCGGCCTCGTTCGCCGCGTCGACGAGCGACCGGCACGCCGCCTCGAGCGAGGGCGCGGCGTCGATGATCTCCAGACAGGTTTCAGTGCTCACCACGCCCGACAGGCCGTCCGAACAGATCATGAACACATCGCCGGGCTCGGCATCGACCGTCGCAACGTCGACGACCGGATCCTCGCCGCCGGCGATGGCCCGCGTGACGACGTTGCGCCAGGGATGATGGCGTGCGTCCGACTCGGTCAGGCTGCCGGCGCGCACCTGCTCGCTGACCCAGGAGTGATCGTCGGTCAGCTGCTCGAGCCGGTCGCCGCGGCGGCGGTAGACGCGGCTGTCGCCGACGTGCGCGACGATGAAGCCGCCGGGCGTCGCCAGCAGGGCGGCTGCGGTCGTCGCCATGCCGCGCAGCGACGGGTCGCGCTGCACGGCGGCCGCCAGCCGCCGATTGGCCAGCCGCAGGGCCGCCGAAAGCCGGTTGCCGTCGAACGACAGCGACGGATCGTAGGGTACCGGCCACGTGCCGGCCGGGTCGGCGGCCCGGGTCTGCTCGATGAACCCTTCGACGGCCTCGACCGCCAGCCGCGACGCAACCTCGCCGGCCGCATGTCCCCCCATGCCGTCGGCCACGAGATAGAGGCCGAGATCGGGCCGGACGCAGTATGCGTCCTCGTTCTCCTCACGGCGTAAGCCCGGGTGGGTCGCCACGGCCGAGGAGACACGCCACATCGCGCGATCAGAGCTGGCGGCGGCTGCGACGGGCGACGTTCAGCCGGGTGATGGCACGGAGCATGGCGATGCGGGTCCGTTCGGCCTCCGCATCGGCCAGCGACGGCTTCGACAGCGCGTCTTCGGCGCGGCGCTTCGCCGCCTCGGCACGCTGGATGTCGATGTCCTCGGCACGCTCGGCCACCTGCGCCATGATGGACACGCGGTCGGGCAGGACCTCGGCGAACCCGCCGTCGACGAACGCGTACTGCACATCCTGCCCCCGGCGGTACCACATCTCGCCGGTCCGCAGCGCCGCGAGCAGCGGCGCGTGCCCCGGCAGCACGCCGAAGTAGCCTTCCTCGCCGGGCAGCTGCAGCTCGTCGACCTCCTCGTGCGCGATGGCGCGCTCGGGAGTGACGAATTCCAGCCGCAGGTGCTTCGGGAGCGCCATCGTCAGCCCTGCTGAGCCTTGGCGCGCTCGACGACCTCGTCGATCGTGCCCGCCATGTAGAAGGCCTGCTCGGGGATCTCGTCGTGCTTGCCCTCGACGATTTCCTTGAAGCCGCGGACCGTCTCGTCGATCGGCACGTACTTGCCCTTGAGCCCGGTGAACTGCTCGGCGACGAAGAACGGCTGCGAGAGGAAGCGCTGAATCTTGCGGGCCCGCGCGACGGTGAGCCGGTCTTCCTCGGACAGCTCGTCGATGCCGAGAATCGCGATGATGTCCTGCAGGTCCTTGTAGCGCTGCAGGATCTGCTTGACGGCGCGCGCCGTGTTGTAGTGCTCCTCGCCGATGATGCGCGGGTCGAGGATGCGCGACGTCGACGCGAGCGGATCGACGGCCGGGTAGATGCCCAGCTCGGCGATCGCGCGCGACAGGTTCGTCGTCGCGTCGAGATGGCCGAAGGCCGTGGCCGGCGCCGGGTCGGTGTAGTCGTCGGCCGGCACGTAGATCGCCTGGACCGACGTGATCGAGCCGTTGCGCGTCGAGGTGATCCGCTCCTGCAGCTGCCCCATCTCGGTCAGCAGCGTCGGCTGGTAGCCGACGGCCGACGGCATGCGGCCGAGCAGCGCCGAGACCTCGGAACCGGCCTGCGTGAAGCGGAAGATGTTGTCGATGAAGAGCAGAACGTCCTTGTTCTCGGCGTCGCGGAAGTACTCGGCCACGGTCAGCGCCGAGAGCGCGACGCGCAGACGCGCACCGGGCGGCTCCGTCATCTGGCCGTAGACGAGCGCCGCGCGCGACTTCGACGGATCGTTCACGTCGATGACGCCGCTCTCCTGGAACTCGAGCCACAGGTCGTTCCCCTCGCGGGTGCGCTCGCCGACGCCGGCAAAGACCGACACGCCGCCGTGCTTCATCGCGATGTTGTGGATCAGCTCCTGGATGATGACCGTCTTGCCGACGCCGGCGCCGCCGAACAGCCCGATCTTGCCGCCCTGCAGGTAGGGCTCGAGCAGGTCGATGACCTTGATGCCCGTCTCGAACATCCGCAGCTCGGTCGACTGATCCTCGAGCGACGGCGCCGGCCGGTGGATCGGCCAGTACTCGGTCGCCTCGACCTTGCGCTCCGGGAAGTCGACCGGCTCGCCGAGCACGTTCATCACGCGCCCGAGCGTCCCCGGTCCGACCGGCATCGAGATCGGCGCCCCGAGATCCTCGGCCGCCATGCCGCGCTGCATCCCGTCGGTCGGCTTCATCGCGACCGCGCGGACGCGGTTCTCGCCCAGGTGCTGCTCCACCTCGACGATGACCTCGATGTCCTCGTCACCCGACCGTCCGTAGACGCGAATCGCGTTGTAGATGGCCGGCAGGTGCCCGCCCTCGAACTCGATGTCGACGACCGGACCGATGACCTGAACGACCTTGCCGACCTTCGATGCGACTGCTTCAGCGACTGACATGTCCTGTCTCTTTCTCCCGGAGGCGTCCGACTACTGCGCCTGCGCGCCCGACACGACCTCGATGATCTCGCGGGTGATCGCGGCCTGGCGGATCTTGTTCATCTCGAGCGTCAGCGACTCGATGACTTCCGTCGAGTTGCGCGTCGCCGCGTCCATGGCCGTCATCTGAGCGGCAAAGAACGCCGCGTTCGACTCGAGCAGCGCCCGCAGCACCTGCGCGACGACGAGCCGGTGCAGCAGCACGTCGAGAATCCGCTCGGGCGACGGCTCGAACGTGTACTCCACCGCCGACGCTTCGCCGGGCGGGAGCGACTCCGGCCGGAACGGCAGCAGCGGCTCGACGACCACCTGCTGCTGGATCACCGACTTGAACTCGTTGTAGACGAGCACGACGCTGTCGACCTTGCCGGACATGAAGTCCTCGACCGCCGGCTGGGCGATCGCCTCGGCCTCGACGTAGCCGATGATCTTCGGCAGGTTCACGTAGTCGAACCGGACGGGCAGCCCGCGTCGTCCCAGAAAGTCGCGGCTCTTGCGGCCGACCAGCCCGAGCGACAGCGGCCGTCCCTGATTCTCGACGATCAGGCCGCTCACCGTCTTGATGACGTTCGTATTGAAGCTGCCGCACAGGCCGCGGTCGGCCGCGATCGCGATCACGAGCATCGGCCCGCGCTCGGCGCCGGGCCGCCGCTCGAGCAGCGGGTGCGCCGACGGATCGACGCGCGAGGCAATGCTCGACAGCACCTGCCGCGCCTGCTGCGCGAAGGGCCGCGTGGCCAGCACCCGCTCCTGCGCGCGGCGCAGCCTCGACGCGGCGACCATCTTCATCGCCTTGGTGATCTGCTGCGTGGACCTGACGGCGCGGATGCGCCGGCGCATGTCGATCAGTGAAGGCACGTTCCCGTCCTGCTAGGCCGCCGTCCGCGCGGCGAACTCGCGCCCGTACTCGTCGAGCGCTGCCTTCAGCGACGCCTTGAGCTCGTCGGTCAGCTCCTTCTGCTCACGGATGGCCGTCAGCACCCCCGGGTGACGCGTCTCGAGGAACGCGAACAGCCCCTCTTCGTACTCCCGGATGCGATCGACGTCGACGCTGTCGAGATAGCCGTTGCCGGCCGCGAACATGATGGCCACCTGCTTCTCGACCGGCAGCGGCCGGTACTGCGGCTGCTTGAGCATCTCGGTCAGCCGGCGGCCGCGGTTGAGCTGGCGCTGCGTGGCCGCATCGAGGTCGCTGCCGAACTGCGCGAAGGCCGCCAGCTCGCGGTACTGCGCCAGGTCGAGGCGCAGCGTGCCGGCCACCTGGCGCATCGCCTTGATCTGCGCCGAGCCGCCGACGCGCGACACCGAGTTGCCGACGTTGATGGCCGGCCGGATGCCCTGGTTGAACAGGTCGGCCTCGAGGAAGATCTGCCCGTCGGTGATCGAGATGACGTTGGTCGGAATGTAGGCCGACAGGTCGCCGGCCTGCGTCTCGATGACCGGCAGCGCCGTGAGCGAGCCGCCGCCCAGCTCGGGCTTCAGCTTCGCCGCGCGCTCCAGCAGGCGCGAGTGCAGGTAGAAGACGTCGCCCGGATACGCCTCGCGGCCCGGCGGACGCCGCAGCAGCAGCGAGATCTCGCGGTAGGCCTGCGCGTGCTTCGACAGGTCGTCGTAGACGCACAGCGCGTGCTGCCCGTTGTCGCGGAAGTACTCGCCCATCGTGCACGCGGCATACGGGCTGATGTAGAGCAGCGGCGCCGGATCGGAAGCGCTCGCCGCCACGACGATGGTGTACTCCATCGCCCCGGCTTCCTCGAGCGTCTTGACCACCTGCGCGATGGTCGACTGCTTCTGGCCGATGGCGTTGTAGATACAGATGACGCCCAGGCCCTTCTGGTTGAGGATCGTGTCGACGGCAATCGCCGTCTTGCCCGTCTGGCGGTCGCCGATGATCAGCTCCCGCTGTCCACGGCCGATCGGCACCATGCCATCGATGGCCTTGATGCCGGTCTGCAGCGGCTCCTTGACCGGCGCGCGATCGACGACGCCGGGCGCCAGCCGCTCGATCGGCATGAAGCGCGTCGCGCCAATCGGACCCTTGCCGTCGAGCGGCTGGCCGAGCGAGTTGACGACGCGACCGACGAGCTCCGGGCCTACCGGCACCGAGATGATGCGCCCGGTGCGCTTGACGGTGTCGCCTTCCTTGACATCCGTCGAGTGCCCCAGCAGCACGACGCCGACGCTGTCTTCTTCGAGGTTCAGCGCGATGCCGTACAGCCCGTTCGGGAACTCGAGCATCTCGCCCGCCATGGTGCGCTCGACGCCCTGGACACGCGCAATGCCGTCACCGACCGACACCACGGTGCCGACCTCGGCGACGTCGACGTCTGCCGAGAAGCTGCCAATGTGGTCGCGGATGATTCTCGATATCTCGTCGGCCCTGATCTCCATCGACTTTCCTCTCGGGCGGCTCCGGCCGCCCGCCCACTCACCGGTGGCGCACGCGCTGCCCCGGCCCGCCGGCTACTGTTCCGCCGCGAGCCGCTGCCGCATGCGCTCGAGCTGATGCGTCACGCTGGCGTCGTAGACGACGCTGCCCACCTTCGCAATCACGCCGCCGATCACTGAGGGATCGACGCGGCTGGTGACCTGGACCCGACGCCCCGTGGCGCGCCCCAGCGCGTCGGCCAGCGCCCGCTGCCGCTCGTCGTCGAGCGGAAACGCGGTGACGAGCTCGGCCGTGACGACGCCTTCCGCGTCCATCACGCGCTCATGGTACAGATCAGCAATTTCGTGCAGGATTCCGAGCCGGCCACGCTCGGCCAGCAGGTCGAGCAGTCGACGCAGCTCGGGCGAAAGCGCCCCCCGCTCGGCCAGCACGGCGACGAGCGCCTTGCGCCGGTCGCGCGGGACGGCCGGCGATTCGAAGACCTGCTGCAGCTCCGCGTGCCCGTCGACGAGCTCGACAAACGCTCGAAGTTCGTTGTCGATCTCCTTCCAGCGGCCGGCCTGGTGGGCGACCGAGAAGAGGGCGTTGGCGTACTGCCGGGCGACCGATCGCGCGCTCATCGCAGCTCCTCACGACGGGCAAGGAGGCGCGACAGACGAAGAGCGGGCACCGGGCGTCGGGCGTAGCGTGTCATCAGCGTCAGGAACCGGCCGTTGGCGAGACCTTCGGAAGGCTCGGCAAACCATGGATCTATACCATCCTGCCGACCCTCGGGCAAACCCGGAAGCGGTTCTGGCCCCGCCTTTTCGCCGTACCCCCCCGCCGCCTCAGCGCTCGACGAGGTGCTCGAACAGCCGCTGCAGTTCGGCCTCGCTCGTGAAGTCGATCTCGATCCGGCCGCCGCGCCGCCGGCGCACGATCCGGACGCGCGTGCCGAGCGCGAGCTTGAGCTGATCTTCGGCCGCCCTCGTGTTCGGGTCGTTGCCCGGGCGCTCGACGGCCGGCGTCGGTGTCGTCTCCTTGCGGACGATGGCCTCGGTCTCGCGCACCGAGAGCGCGCGGGCGATCACCTCGCGGGCAACCCGGCGCTGCGCGGCCTCATCGGGCAGCGCGAGCAGGGCGCGGGCGTGGCCCATCGACAGCGTGCCCGCCCCCACTTCGGCGCGCACCTCGGGTGGCAGGCGCAGCAGGCGCAGATAGTTGGCGACGGTCGCGCGGTCCTTGCCGACGGCCGCGGCCACCTCTTCCTGCGACAGCTGCAGCTCGTCGACGAGGCGGCGATAGGCCAGCGCCTCCTCGATCGGATTCAGGTCCTCGCGCTGGATGTTCTCGATCAGCGCCACCTGCAGCAGCCGGTCATCGTCGACCTCGCGGACGACGACGGGGACCTTGAGCAGGCCGGCGCGCTGCGCGGCACGCCACCGGCGCTCGCCCGCGACGATCTCGTAGCGATCGCCCTGCGGACGGACGACGACCGGCTGGATGACGCCGTTGGCGCGAATCGACTGCGCGAGCTCCTCGAGCGCCTGATCCTCGATGTGGGTGCGCGGCTGGCGCGGGTTGGGCACGAGCCGATCGATGTCGAGCTCGAGCGGGGGCCCCGCGGCGCGCGCGGCGGGATCGGCCGGAGCAGGCGACGGGGGTGGGGGTGCCGGGGGAATGAGCGCGCTCAGGCCGCGACCGAGGGCGGGACGCTTTTCTGCCATGGACGATCTCCTGCTCCTGCGACTCACGGAGCGGCGGCCGATGCACGGGCGGCCCGCCGCGCGAGGAATTCATGTGCCAGTGCCACGTATGCCTCTGCCCCTTTCGAGCGGGCGTCGTAGAGGATGACGGGCACGCCGTGGCTCGGCGCTTCGCCGAGCCGGACATTCCGGGGAATGACGGTGCGGTAGACGACGTCGCCGAAGTACTCGCGGATGTTGGCGCTCACCTGCTGACCGAGGTTCGTGCGGTCGTCGTACATCGTGAGCAGCACGCCTTCGAGGCCGAGGCCGGGATTGAGCGCGTGACGGACGCGCTCGATCGTGGCGGTCAGCTCGGCGATCCCCTCGAGGGCGAAGTACTCGCAGTTGAGCGGAATCAGGACCGAGTCGGCGGCCACGAGCGCGTTGAGCGTGAGCAGGCCGAGCGACGGCGGTGAGTCGATGAAGATGAAGTCGTACTCGTCGCGCAGCGCCTCGAGGCGCCGGGCCAGGCGGCGTTCGCGGGCGAGCAGCGAGACGAGCTCGATTTCGGCGCCGGTCAGGTCGCGGTCGGCCGGGATGAGCGACAGGTGGTCGACGCTGGTGGCCAGGACGAAGTCGCGCGCATCGTGCTCGTCGGACGTGAGCGCTTCGTAGGCGGTGCCTGCCGGGGCGCGCTGGTCCTTGAGGCCGAGGCCGCTGGTGAGGTTGGCCTGCGGGTCGAGGTCGACGAGGAGGATGCGCTGGTTGGCGAGGGCGAGCGAGGCGCCGAGGTTGATGGTCGTCGTGGTTTTGGCGACGCCGCCTTTCTGGTTGGCGACGGCGACGATTCTCGCCGGCATTATCCCATTTGCCCCAATTCCAAAAGAGACACTTGGTGTCGGATGGCCAGATGATTCTGCCGGGTAGGTTGGCCCGGGTCAAGGGTACGTTCCACGTGGAACGCGCGGCAATCGACTAACGGGCAGCGGTCGCGGCGAAGGGCGGCATAGCGATCTTGACCCGGCACGCTTGACCCGGCACGGTGAAAGGCCCAGTGACCGAGGCCTACGTGACCGCAGCCTTGAGTCGGCAGAGTCCGAGGACGAGGCGCGCAGCCCGGGGCGACGACGCCCTGGCGCGGCGGCGCGCCCCGCGACGGGAGACCGCCAGGCGCGGTTCCGCCAGGCAAGGCGGCGAGGGCAGGCAGGCGGCCGTGCTGGAACCAACCGGCGGCCTTCGCCCTTGCCTTCCACACGCCGCTACCGAACTACTATCGCGTCGCTCCTCCTGGCTCCGGCCGCTGGGAAGCCTGTTCCCCTTCTGCTCGAGGTTTCCAGCTGGATGGCGACGCGGCGCCTCCCCCAGGTCCGAGACCAGACGCGTGTGGAGTCCCAATGGCGACGCCTCGTCGGCAGGGAGTCGTCCAGCCGCACACGCCCCTGGGCACGATCACACCGGTCTCGGGCGGCAGGAATTCTCAGGCGGCCTGAACCTGCGATCGTTCGCATTGCCCCGTTCGGGGTGCGCCAGACACCTGCCGCCCCACGCCGAACCGTGTGAGCTGGCACCGTTCCGTCCGGAACGTCAAATTCTCGCGAAGACGGTCGGCGCACGACCCGGCGCGTCCCGCTTTGGCGCCTTGGTCGACTCGCCTGCGGCGTGGCGCCGAGCGCTGACTCGGTTTTCTGACTATCTCGGCCCGAGATCGTCCCGCGTCCGCCCTCGCGTCCCGCGCAGGGGGCGACGCCCGCTTCTCCCCCTTGAACTGTGTCTGTCGTCCGCGGTGGGGCTGCCAATGCGCGCCGAAACGTCCGCGAAGAGGCACTGCGGGCGAACGTTCCACGTGGAACACGACTGCAATGACTATGTAGAGAGTGCGCCCCGGCAGGCGCCGACCGGCGCGTTTCAGGCGCGACCGAAGATCGTCACGGCGTCGTGCGCCTCGAGCAGCCTGAGGGCGCTCCTGGTCGCCATCGCATCCGGCGGCGCCCCGAACCAGAGCAGCCGCCCGTCCTCGGCCAGCGCGCGTTCGATCGTCGTCCAGATCCCTTCGGTCGGGCGGACGGCGCGCATGGTTACCAGCTGCACGCGCTGCTGCACGACGATATCTTCAGCCCTCGCCTGCTGCACGGTTCCGGGCAGCTCCAGCCGCCGGACGACTTCCCTTAAGAACGCCGCCTTCCGGACCCTCACTTCGACCATGGTCAATGCCAGCGAGGGGCTGCAGATCATCAAGGGAATAGCGGGGGAGCCGCCACCGGAGCCGATGTCTATCCCATACCGGTCGACCGGCCGCACAAACACCGACGCTTCGGCCGGTTCCAGCACCAGCCGCGCGATCGCCGCCTCGCTCGGCCGCGCCAGGTCGAACGCCGTCAGGTTGATTCGGCGATTCCAGAACGCCAGGATGTCGAGATAGCCCGCCAGGCGATCCACGACCGCCGCCGAAAGGCTCAGGCCGCGCACCTCCGCTCCCCGGCGGATCAGCGCCTCGAACTCGTCCCTCATCCAGCCATCGACCGCCCGGCAGCCGGCCGCTTTGCCCGACGCCCCGCCAGCCGCGCCGCGAGAATCGCCACCGCCGCCGGCGTGACGCCCGGAATACGAGCCGCCTGGCCAATCGACGCCGGCCGAATTGCCGTCAACCGCTCGACGATCTCCCGCGACAGCCCCGGAATACCTTCGTAGACGAAATCCGACGGAATCGCCTTCGCTTCGTCGCCGCGCACGCGCGCAATCGCCGCCTCGTGGCGCCTCAGGTAGCCGCCGTACTTCAACTCTGCGACGAGGGCCGCCCGATCGAGATCCGGCCGTTCCTCGTCGACTTCGAAGCGCACACCCTGCGCCTCGACCTCATCGAGCGTCACCGCGGGCCGCGCGATTGCCTCCGCCGCACTCAACGCCCGGCCGGCGAGCCGCACGCGTGCCGTCGCCGCCAGGTCACGATTCCGCTGCAAACGACCACACCGCGCCTCGAACCTTGCCCACCGCTCGTCGTCAATCAGCCCGACGGCACGTCCGATCGGAGTCAGCCGCAGGTCGGCGTTGTCGATCCGCAGCCTTAACCGGTGCTCAGCGCGCGACGTGAACATGCGGTACGGCTCCAGGCACCCGCGCGTTACCAGGTCGTCGACGAGAATGCCGATGTACGCCTCGTCGCGCCCGAGCACGACCGGCGCCTCTCCCCGCACCTGGCGCGCGGCGTTCAGCCCCGCCATGAGTCCCTGTGCGCCTGCCTCTTCGTAACCGGACGTCCCGTTGATCTGCCCGGCAAGGAACAGCCCCCGCACGCGTTTCACCTCGAGGCTCCGATCGAGTTCGGTCGGCTGCACGAAGTCGTACTCGACGGCATAGCCCGGCCTGAGCATGCGCGCCGATGCCAGGCCCGGCAGCGAGGCCACCACGTCCTCCTGCACGCGTGCCGGCAGGCTCATCGACAGCCCGTTCACATAGATCTCGTCGACGTCGATCCCTTCCGGCTCGAGGAAGATCTGGTGCCGCTCGCGCTCCGAAAACCGCATGACCTTGTCCTCGAACGACGGACAGTAACGCGGACCGACACCGGTAATACGGCCGTTATAGAGGGGTGAGCTACCTATGTTCTTCCTGACTATGTCGTGCACGTGCGGCGTCGAGTAGAGCAGGTGGCACGGCACCTGTACCCGTCGCAGCGTCCTCGTCTCGAACGAGAAGGGAACGATGGGATCGTCGCCCGGCTGTTCTTCGAACTGCGAGAAGTCGATTGATCGCCGATCGAGCCGCGGCGGCGTTCCGGTCTTCAGCCGTCCAATCGTGAGCCCGAGCGAACGGATCGATTCCGCCAGCCGGCGCGTCGGCGGCTCGCCGGCGCGCCCGGCAGGGAAGCGCTCATCGCCGACGTGAATCAGTCCGTTCAGGAAGGTGCCCGTCGTGATCACGAGCGCGCCGCACGCCACGCGCGGACCGTCTTCGAGCTCCAGGCCCGTGACGCGACCGCCCTGGATCACGACCGCGCCGGCACGGCCGATCACCCACTCGATATTCGGATGCGCCGAGAGGACCTCACGCATCCAGCGCCCGTACGCCCGCTTGTCCGCCTGCGCACGCGGCGACCAGACCGCCGGTCCGCGGCTGCGATTGAGCAGTCGGAACTGAATGCCCGTCGCGTCGATCGCGCGGCCCATCAGCCCGCCCATGGCGTCGATCTCGCGAACCAGGTGTCCCTTCGCCGTGCCGCCAATGGCCGGGTTGCACGGCATCAGCGCGACCGTATCGAGCCCAAGCGTGCAGATGCCGACGCGACACCCGAGCTGCCCGGCCGCCCATGCCGCCTCGCAGCCGGCATGCCCCGCACCGACGACGATCACGTCGAACTGTTCCATACGCTGCGTCGACCGCCCGCTTCCTACTTGCCGATACAGAACCGCGCGAAGATGTGATGCAGCAGCTCGTCCGGCGCGCGCCGGCCGGTTATCGCTTCCAGCGCCTCGCGCGCCGCGCCGAGCTCGGCCAGCACGACCTCTTCCGTCGCCCCCGCATCGACGGCGTCGAGCGCCCGACGCACGGCCGCGCCCGCCTCTTCCGCAAGCGCCAGGTGCCGGATGTTCGTGATCGCCGGCGGATCCTCCCACCCGTCGGCACCGGTGAGTCGCTCCACCATACGCCGCCGCAGCGTCGCGATCCCCTCGCCCGTCCGCGCCGATACTCTGACGCCGTCTGCGGCCAGCGTCTCTTCGGACCAGGCTGCCGGCAGGTCGCTCTTGTTGATCACGACCAGTCGCGCCGTGCTGCCGGCATCCGCCAGCAGCACGCGATCGTCGGCCGTCAACGGCCTCGACCCGTCGAGCACCAGCAGCACGAGCGACGCGGCGCCCTGCGCTTCGCGCGCCCGCCGCACGCCCTCACGCTCGACGACGTCACCGGTCTCGCGCAGCCCGGCCGTGTCGACAACGGTCGCCGCCACACCGTCGAGATCGATCCGTTCCGTCAACGCATCGCGCGTCGTGCCGGGCTGGCTCGTCACGATCGCGCGCTCAGCGCCGACGAGCGCATTGAACAGGCTCGACTTCCCGACGTTCGGTCGGCCGGCAATCGCGATCGTCGCGCCCTCGCGAATCATCCGCCCCCGTCGTCCCTCGCCGACGAGCCGATCGAGCTGCCCGACAACCGCCTCGAGCTCGCCCCGCGCTTCCTCGGGCGTCACAAAGTGGAAACCTTCCTCCGGAAAGTCGAGCGACGCCTCGAGCCGCGCCATCAGATCGAACAGTTGCCCATCGATCCCACCGATCGTCGACGTGAGCGTGCCCTGCAGCTGGTCGACCGCCGCGCGCGCCTGCAGCGGCGTCACGGCTTCGATCAGGTCCGCAACGGCTTCCGCCTGGACCAGATCGATGCGGCCGTTCAGATAGGCCCGCAGCGTGAACTCGCCCGGCTCGGCCAGCCGCGCGCCGTGGCGCATGGCGGCCTCGACAATTTCCTGCAGCACCGGAGGGCTCCCGTGCGCCGCAATTTCGATGACGTCCTCGCCGGTATAGGAACGCGGAGCCTGGAAGTAGGTCGCCACCACTTCGTCGAGGATCCGCCCGTTCCCGCCGGCTGCACTCCTGATTACGCCGAACGTCGCGCGGCGGGGCGGCAGGGGAGTCCGCCGACGCAGCAGCAGACCCGCGATGCGATTCGCGTCCCGACCCGACAGCCGCACGACGCCGATGCCGCCCCGGCCGTGCGGCGTTGCGATGGCGACAATCGTATCGCTCGTGCTGAACACCGGGACCCGCGCCGGCGCGCCTACTTCGGCGCGATCACGACGGTCTTCAGGAAGGCGTCACCCACGCTCTCGGACGTCACCGCGTCGTCTTCCGCGACGACGAGGTGGACGATGCGACGGGCGTAGGGATTGAGCGGACCGATCTCCTGGGGCCGGCCGGTGAGCTTGACCTTGTCGATGAGGAACTTCGCCATCTGGCGCAGCTCGGCTTCCTTGCCGAGCCGGTAGTCGAGGGCATCGATCACGTAGTGCCGCTCGCCGCGCGCATCGCGCCGGAACGCCGTGTTGACGATCACCTGCAGTGCGTCGAGCGCCTCGCCCTTCCGCCGCAGCAGGACGTCGGCCCCTTCACCGCTGAGATTCACGCGGACGTTGTCGGGCCGCTCCTCGAGCGTCGCCTCGAGATCGAGGCCCATCGCAGCAACCACGTTGCGGACGAACGCGATGACCTGCGTATCGAGATCCGTGCTCATGGTTCTCTATCCTCCGGCTCCGCCCGACCGGGCCCGTGTGCGCCGCGCAGCGGCCGAACCGCGTCCGGCGGGACTCGGCGCGCCGATCAGCCGGTTGGTGACGTACTGCTGGCCGATCGCGAGCAGGTTGCTGACGAACCAGTAGAGCACCAGCCCGGCCGGCGCCCACAGGAACGACACGGTCAGGATCACCGGCATCAGCAGGAACACCCGCTGCTGAATCGGATCCGCCGTCGTCGGCATCATCCGCTGCTGCCAGAACATCGAGAGCCCCATCAGCACCGGCGTGACGTACCACGGATCGTGGCGCGACAGGTCGGTGATCCAGCCGATGAACGGCGCGTCGCGCAGCTCGATGGCCGCCGAGAGCATCGAGTAGAAGGCGATCAGGATCGGCAGCGTCAGCAGCATCGGCACGCACCCGGCGACCGGATTGACGCCCTTCTCACGATAGAGCGCCATCATCTCCTGGTTCATCTTCTGCCGCTCGGGATCGGTGAGCTTGTACTTCGCGTAGCGATCCTGGATGGCCTTGATCTGCGGCTGCAGCGCCTGCATCTTCCGCATCGACACCATGCTCCGGTGCCGCAGCGGGAACAGCAGCAGGTTGATCAGGATCGTGAGCACGACGATCGACCAGCCCCAGTTGCCGACGAAGCCGTGCACCCACTTGAGCGCGATCAGCAGCGGGACGACGATCGGCGCGAAGAAGCCGAAGTCGATGGCACGGACGAGCTGCAGGCGCTCGTCGACCGCGCGAAGCGTGTCGAACTCCTTCGGCCCCAGGTAGAAGGGGAGCGCGAACGATCCCGGCACCGACACGCGGAACGCCATCAGTGCGCGCTCCGGTCGATCGCCTGCGGCCGGTACGGCAATCGGCTGGTACTCGATGGCCACGCGCTGGCTGCCCGGCAGCACCGCGAAGAGGAAGTACTGGTCGTCGATCCCCGCGAAGGGAATATCGCCCTCGAAGCGCGACTGATCCCGCAGATCGCTGGCCGACAGGTGATCGACGTCGCCCGAGTAGTGCTGCACGGCGCGCACAGGAACGCGGTAGAAACCGGCGTCGGCCAGGCCCGTCCCGATGCCCGGCCCCGAAAAGACGGTGACAGGCCGCGACGCGCCGCCCTGATCGACGGCCGCCTCGACCTTCAGCACGTACGAACGACCTTCCGGCTGGAAGTAGAACGTCTTCCGCGCGTTGAGCCCCGAGGCGTCACGGTACTCGAAGGTCAGCTGTCCCGGTTCACCCCCCAGCTCCAGCCGCTCGGCGCTCGGCCGGAACAGCGCCGTCGCGAGCCGCGACGACAGCGCCGGATCATCGGTCGCGATGGTGAAGGCTGCCGGGACGTTGCCCGGGACGTCCGACGGAATCAGATCGAGCGGCTGTCCGTCTTCCTGATAGTGCTTCAGCTGCCAGCTGCGCAGCGTCGCGCCGGCCGTGCTGAAGACGGCGCGCACCGCATCGGTCTCCACCACGATCTCGCGCGCGCGCTCGTCGGCAACGAGCGGCGCGACGTCGGGCGCCGCGGGCTCCGGGGCCGGGACGGTCTCGACCGGCTGCGCGGCCGCCGCTTCCGGCGCCACCTGCTCGGGCACCGGCCGCACCGGCGGGAACATCGCCTGATAGATCGCCAGCACGACGAACGACAGGAGAATGGCGAGAAAAACGCGCTTTTCCATTTGAGATGTCGATTATGGGCGCGGCTGCGGGCGGGCCGGCGGCACCGGATCCCAGCCCGGCGCCGCGAAGGGGTGGCACCGCAGGAGCCGCCGCAGCGTCAGCAGTGCACCGCGGCCGACGCCGTGCGTCGCAATCGCCTCGGCCGCATACCGCGAGCACGACGGCTCGAAGCGGCACGCACCGCCGATGAACGGACCGAGCAGAAGCTGGTAGGCGTGAATGAACGCGAGCGCGAGACGACTGGCCGGACTCATCGGCGCCTCGCACGGTCGAGCCGCCCGAGAGCGCCGACGAAGTCGGCGGTCACCGCTTCGAAGGGAGCCGTCACGAGCTCGCGCCGCGGAATGACTACGATGTCGAGCGGCTGGAATCCGCGGCGGGCTGATTCGTCCGGCTGCTGGTGTCGGAAAACTTCGCGTACGCGCCGCTTGGCCCGGTTCCGCACGACTGCACCGCCCAGGCGGCGCGACGCGATGATACCGAGCCGGTCGCGGTCGAGTGCGTTCGGAAGGGCGAGAACGGTCATGTATTTCGCCGCGACGCGCCGGCCCTGCTGCTGGACCAGCTTGAACTCCTCCCGGCTGCGGAGGCGAACCTCGGGACCGAGCCGCAGGGACATTACGGACGACCGCCCGGCGCGGGCGGTGTGCCGCCTCGTCAGGCGGGCGAGGAGACCGTCAGCCGCTTCCGGCCCTTGGCGCGACGGCGCTTGAGAACCAGGCGACCGTTCTTCGTCCGCATGCGGACGAGGAAACCGTGGGTCCGCCGGCGACGGCGGCGATTGGGCTGATACGTGCGCTTCATGGGACTCCTGTCCAGACGGACCTGGCAGGCCTCTGGAGAAACCCGGATCGTAGCGGCCCGCCCGCCCTGCTGTCAACGTCACCCGGGGCCCCCTCGGACCTGAGCGATCCGGCCCGGCACTCCGTCCCTGTTTCCCGCGGGTTTCCGGGTGGGTTTGTCACCGCGCGTGGGGTGTGGTAGATTCGCCAGCCTTCCCCCGGTGGCAGCCTGCCGCCAGTTGAGTTTTCCACAACTGTGGAAGAATCTGTGGAAATCCGCACGCCACTCGTGTATTTCCCGCAAGTATCTGATTATTAAGCACTTGTCGATCGGGGCCGGCCCCGGATAACATCCCCGATCGGCCGGTTTCGGCCCCGTTCGGGAAAGCCCCGGGGGCGGTGGCGGCCGCGGCCGCACGCCTCCCTTCACCTTCAGGACGCAGGATTTTTGCTATGGCCGGGACGGTCTGGGACGACGTTCTCGCGCGCGTCGAGACCAAGGTCAACCGATACAGCTACTACCAGTGGTTCCAGCACACCGCCCTGGTCGACGACCTCGGCCACACGCTGGTCATCCGGGTCGCCGATCCCATGGTGGTGGACTGGCTCACGAAGCACTACGCCGTCATCATCGAGGAGGCCCTCGGTGAGGTCGGCCGGCCCGGGGTCCGGCTGCGCTTCCAGCCCGACGGCGCCCAGGCCGAAGCCGTCGGCAGCGGCGCCCCGGAGCCGGGGCCCGAGACCGGCGACGACGAGCTCGACGGCGGCGCGTCGGGCGGCCTGGCCGGCCTGAGCCCCCGCTACTCCTTCGACACGTTCGTCGTCGGCGCCTCGAACCAGTTCGCCCATGCAGCCTGCCGCGCGGTGGCCGAAGCGCCGTCGCGCTCGTACAACCCGCTGTTCCTCTACGGTGGCGTCGGCCTGGGCAAGACACACCTGATGCACGCGATCGGCCACTACGTGCTCACGCAGAGCCCGGGGCTGTCGCTCACGTATATCTCGGCGGAACGCTTCATGAACGAGGTCGTCAACGCGATCCGGTACGACCGCATCATGGAGTTCCGCGAGCGCTACAGGAGCGTCGACATCCTCCTCGTCGACGACATCCAGTTCATCGTCGGCAAGGAGCGGACGCAGACCGAGTTCTTCCACACGTTCAACGCGCTGCACGACGCGCAGAAGCAGATCGTCCTCAGCAGCGACTGTCCGCCGCACCAGATTCGCGAGCTCGAAGAGCGGCTCCGCAGCCGCTTCGAGTGGGGGCTGATTGCCGACATCCAGCCGCCGGATCTCGAAACGAAGATCGCCATCCTCAAGCGGAAAGCCGAAGCCGAGGGTGTCGCCCTGCCCGATGACGTCGCGCTGTACATCGCGAGCCGGAGCAAGTCGAACGTACGCGAGCTGGAAGGCTCACTGATCCGGCTGCTCGCCTTCGCGTCACTCACGGGACAGGAAGTCTCGATGGCGCTCGCCCAGGAGGTGCTGCGCGACGTCCTGCAGCGCGAAGAGCGGGCAGTGACGATCGAAGCCGTGCAGAAGTTCGTCTGCGAGTACTACCGGCTGCGCCTGACGGAGCTGAAATCGAAGAACAACGCGAAGTCGATCGCGCTGCCGAGGCAGATTGCCATGTACCTGTGCAAGACGCTCACTTCGGCGTCGCTGCCCGAGATCGGGCGCAGCTTCGGCGGCAAGCACCATTCGACGGTCCTGCACTCGATCCGCAAGATCGAGGACATGCGGAAGAAGGACGCGGCTTTCAACAGCCTCATCAACACCCTCGTCGAGTCGTTCCGCTGAGGATTCCGCCGGCGATCGCGCCCGCTCCGCTCCGCCGTCCGCAGGTTTTCCACAGCTCGTCGCTGTGGACGGCTGTGGACGCGACGGCGGGGCCCGGTTGTCCACAAGCGGACGGTCGGGCGGCGCACGGGGGTTCCGCAGATCCGTCCACAACCTAAACCGCTGATTTTCCGGTAGTTAGGCAGAAGAACACAGGTGCCGGGCGGCCCTTCTTCCTGCTATAATTCTTTGTCTTGCTTTGAAACCGTTGTCAGGTCAGAAACCCGGCCGGCAACACCGATCAGGCCCGCCTGTAAGGGGGCCATACGAGGGTCCTCCTGCCTATGGAGCTCGTTGTCCGCAAGAGCGATCTGTTGAAAGAACTGGCCCTGCTGCAGGGCATCGTGGAACGGAAGACCACCATTCCGATTCTCGCCAACGTGCTGCTCGAAGCGGACGGCGATGCGGTATCGCTGCTGGCCACCGATCTCGACGTCGGACTGCGCAGCCGGTGCGCCGCGACCGTGGTCAGGTCCGGAACGCTGACGCTGCCGGCGAAGAAGCTGTTCGAGATCGTGAATGCGCTGCCCGATACCGAGATCCGGATCACGGAAGACAAGGGCGGCAAGGCCGTCACCGTCGCCGCCGATCGGTTCGAGTCGCGGATGCAGACGCTGCCGGCCGGCGAGTTTCCGACGCCTCCCGAGGCCGACGGCCTTGCCTTCACGTCGCTGCCGGGCAGCGAGCTGAAGCGGATGATTACGCACACCCGCTTCGCGATCACGAGCGAAGACACGCGGTACTTCCTCAACGGCGCACAGCTGGTGCTGCAGCCCGACGCGATGAGCATGGTGGCGACCGACGGCCACCGGCTCGCGCTCGTCCGGGTGCCGGCCGAGCTCGGCGCCGAGCGGACCGACGTGCTGCTGCCGCGCAAGACGCTCAACGAGGTGGCGCGGCTCATCGAGGACGGCAGCCCGATCGAGTTCGCCCAGGGCGAGAACCACCTGTTCTTCCGCTCGGGCGATCGACTGCTGATTTCGCGGAAGATCGACGCGAATTTCCCGGCCTATGAACGGGTGATCCCGAAGGCGAACGACAAGCGGATCGACTTCGACCGCACGCGTCTCGCGGCGGCCGTCCGCCGTGTCCGGCTGCTGTCGAACGAGCGCTCGAAGGCGGTGAAGTTCGTGATGGGAACCGATCAGGTCGAGATCACGTCGAGCAGCCCTGAACTTGGCGAGGCCCACGAGGTGATCCCGGTCGATTACGACGCGGCGGCGATGCAGATCTGCTTCAACGCCGACTACGTCGACAACTTCCTCGGCGTCGTGGACACCGACCAGGTGCAGCTCGAGTTCAAGGACGAGGTGAGCCAGGCGGTGATGAGGCCGATTGGTGCGGAGGGCTACGAATACACCTACGTAATCATGCCCATGCGGGTGTGACGCGGCGGCCATCCCTCCGTCGGACGGAAAGGCGCGGCGCAACGACGACACATGGCGAATACTGAACCGCTCAAGACTGACCGGCTCGAGGCCGGTCCCGTGCAGGGTGCGTCCGACGACTACGGCGCCGACAAGATCAAGGTCCTCGAAGGGCTCGAGGCCGTGCGCAAGCGCCCGGCGATGTACATCGGCTCGACCGGGCCGCAGGGGCTGCATCACCTGGTCTACGAGGTCGTCGACAACTCAATCGACGAGGCGCTCGCCGGCCACTGCCGCAACATTGAAGTCACCATCCACATCGACGGCTCGGTGACCGTCGTCGACGACGGCCGCGGCATTCCGGTCGACATGCACGAGAGCGGCCGGCCGGCGGCCGAGGTCGTGCTGACCGTGCTGCACGCCGGCGGGAAGTTCGAAAACGCCGCGTACAAGGTGTCGGGCGGTCTGCACGGTGTGGGCGTGTCGGTCGTCAATGCGCTCTCGGAGTGGCTCGAGGTCGAGATCTGCCGGAACGGCCTGCTGCATCAGCAGCGCTTCGAACGCGGCGTGCCGCAGACCACGCTCGAGGTGAAGGGACGGACGGAGCGGCGCGGCACGAAGATTACCTTCAAGCCGGATCCGACGGTCTTCGAAACGACGGACTTCTCGTTCGAGACGCTGACGCAGCGGCTCCGCGAGCTCGCGTTCCTCAATGCCGGCGTCTCGATCACGATTACCGACGAGCGCGACGGCCGGTCGAACCACTTCCTGTACGAGGGCGGCATCCGTGAGTTCGTCGAGTTCCTGAACAAGAACAAGACGGTCCTGAGCGAAACGCCGATCTACATGTCGGGCGAGCGCGACCGCATCCAGGTCGAGATTGCCCTGCAGTGGAACGACTCGTACGCCGAGACGACGTACTCGTTCGCCAACAACATCAACACGACCGAAGGCGGCACGCACCTGTCGGGGCTGCGCGCGGCGCTCACGCGCACGATCAACGCCTACGCGCAGCGTAACAACCTCGCCGACAAGCTCAGCGACAGCATCTCGGGCGAGGACATCCGCGAAGGGATGGCGGCGGTCATCTCGGTCAAGATCCCGCAGCCGCAGTTCGAAGGGCAGACGAAGACCAAGCTGGGCAACACCGAGGTGAAGGGCATTGTCGAGGCGATCGTCAACGATCGGCTCGGCGCGTTCCTCGAAGAGAACCCGACGCTTGCCCGGCGCATCGTGGCGAAGGCGGTCGAGGCCGCCACCGCGCGCGAAGCGGCGCGCAAGGCGCGCGAGCTCGTCCGCCGCAAGGGTGCGCTCGACAACATGGCGCTGCCCGGCAAGCTCGCCGACTGCCAGGAGCGCGACCCCGCACTGAGCGAGATCTACATCGTCGAGGGTGAGTCGGCCGGTGGATCGGCCAAACAGGCACGCGACCGGCGCTTCCAGGCGGTGCTGCCGATCAAGGGCAAGATCCTCAACGTCGAGAAGGCGCGCTTCGACAAGATGCTCGGCAGCGAGGAGATCCGGACGCTCATCGCGGCGCTCGGCTGCGGCATCGGTACCGACGAGTTCGATCCTGAGAAGCTGCGGTACCACCGCATCATCATCATGACGGACGCCGACGTCGACGGTTCGCACATCCGGACGCTGCTGCTGACGTTCTTCTACCGGCAGATGCGCGAGCTGGTCGATCGCGGCCACATCTTCATCGCGCAGCCGCCGCTGTTCCGCGCCAAGCGCGGCCGCCAGGAAACGTTCATCAAGGACGAGCGCGAGCTCGAAGCGTTCCTGATTCGACGCGCGTGCGAGTCGCGCACGGTCGAGCTGGCCGACGGCCGCACGATCAGCGGCGAGGCGCTCGAGCGCAGGCTCGAGCAGCTGATGGCGTTCCGCAAGCTGCTCCAGGTGGTCGAGCGTCGCGTGCCGCTGCGCCGGATCGTGCGCTCGCTGCTGCGCCGCGACGCGCGCGACCTCTCGTTCTGGCGCAGCCGCGAGGCCGTCGAGGAGCTGGCGGCCGAGCTGCGCTCGCCGGCCGTCAAGGCCGAAGTGGTCGACGACGTCGAGCACGAGGCGTTCGCGATCGAGATTGAGGACGGCGAATCGGGCTACAGCCGCCGCTACCGGCTCGACGTCGACTTCGCCACTGCCGGCGAGTTCCGCACGCTCGCCGCGGCCTATCCCGACGTCAGGGAGCTGCTCGAGGGACCGGTGACGATCCGGACCGCCGCCGCGGCTGAGACCGCCGAGGCCGAGCCGGATACCGACGCCGAAGGGGCCGACGACGCCACCGCGGCACGTCCGACGACGATCGAGAGCATCGACGACGTGGTCGCGGTGGCGACGATGCCGGCGCCGGGCGAAGGCGAGGCCCCGGCGACGAAGCCCGCCGCGCGCGGCACGGCGACGGCGGCCGATCTCGACGAGCTCGTCGACTACTTCGTCGCGGCCGGGCGGCGCGGTCTCGCGATCAACCGCTACAAGGGTCTCGGCGAGATGAATCCGGAGACGCTCTGGGAAACGACGATGGATCCCGAGCGGCGCACGCTCCTGCAGGTGCGGGCCGAGGACCACACCGAGGCCGACCTGATGTTCACCACGCTCATGGGTGATCACGTCGAGCCGCGGCGCCGGTTCATCGAAGAACACGCCCTCGACGTGAAGAACCTGGATATCTGATGGATCAGAACCTCTCCGCGAAGCAGCCGGTCAACATCGAAGACGAAATGCGGCGCTCGTACATGGATTACGCGATGAGCGTAATCATCGGGCGCGCGCTGCCCGACGTACGCGACGGCCTGAAGCCGGCCAACCGCCGCGTGCTGTACGCGATGCGGCAGATGGGCCTGGCGTCGAACCGGCCCTACCGCAAGTGCGCGAAGATCGTCGGAGAGGTCATCGGCAACTACCATCCGCACGGCGACGCGTCAGCCTACGACACGCTCGTCCGCCTCGCGCAGGACTTCAACATGCGCTACGCCCTGGTCGACGGCCAGGGCAACTTCGGGTCGATCGACGGCGACATGCCGGCCGCCTACCGGTACACCGAGGCGCGCCTGCGCCCGCTCGCCGAGGCGATGATGGCCGATCTCGAGAAGGACACGGTCGACTTCCGGCCGAACTTCGACGAGACGACCGAAGAGCCGTCCGTCCTGCCGACGCCGTTCCCGAACCTGCTCGTCAACGGGTCGACCGGCATCGCGGTCGGGATGGCCACGAACATCCCGCCGCACAACATGCGCGAGGTGATCGACGGTGTACTGGCGGTCATCGAGCGGCGCGAGCAGTCGGCCGACGATCGCTTCCGCGCGCTGCTCCAGGCGATCCCGGGCCCCGACTTCCCGTCGGGCGGCACCATCGTCGGGCGCGAGGGCATTTACCGCGCCTACCGCACCGGGCGCGGGAGCATCACCGTGCGCGGGCGCGCGACGTTCGAGGAGCACCCGCGCACCGAGCGCGTCTCGATTGTCGTCACCGAGATTCCGTACCAGGTCAACAAGAAGGTCCTGGTCGAGGAGATCGCCGCGCTGGTGCGCGAGAAGAAGATCGACGGGATCGCCGATCTGCGCGACGAGTCGAGCCGTGAGGGCATGCGCATCGTCATCGAGCTGAAGCGCGGTGAGCTGCCCGACGTGGTGCTCAACAACCTCTACAAGCAGACGCGCCTGCAGATGAACTTCGGCATCACGCTGCTGGCCATCGTTGGCGGCCGGCCGCGCGTGCTGAGCCTGCTCGAGATCATCGAGCACTTCATCGAGTTCCGCCGCGACGTGGTGCGGCGGCGCACCGAGTTCGACCTGCGCAAGGCCGAGGCCCGCGCCCACGTGCTCGAGGGCCTGCGCATCGCGCTCGACCACCTCGATGCCGTCATCGCGCTCATCCGCGGATCGCGCAACCCCGCCGAAGCCCGCACGGGCCTGATGTCCGGGTTCGGCCTGACGCAGATTCAGGCGCAGGCCATTCTCGACATGCAGCTGCAGCGGCTGACGGGCCTCGAGCGGCAGAAGGTCCTCGACGAGCTCGAGGAGCTGCAGCGGACGATTGCGCGGCTCCGCGAGATCCTGTCGAACGACCAGCTGCTGATGCAGATCATCGTCGACGAACTGCGGCAGGTGCAGCAGCAGTTCGGCGACGCGCGCCGGACCGACATCGTCGAGGATCGCGGCGACTTCCGCATCGAGGATCTCATCGCCGACGAAGACGTCGTGATCACGGCGACGGATACCGGCTACATCAAGCGGACGCCGCTCGACGAGTACCGGCAGCAGCGCCGCGGCGGCAAGGGCCTGATCGGCATGCAGACGCGCGACGAGGACGTCGTGCGTCACCTGTTCGTGGCCAACACGCACGCCTACATCCTGATCTTCAGCGACCGCGGGCGCTGCTACTGGCTGCGCGTGTACGACATCCCGGAGGTCGGCCGTAACAGCCGCGGCAAATCGATCGCGAACCTCGTGAGCATGGCCGAAGGGGAGAGCATTGCGGCGCTGCTTCGCGTGCAGGACTTCCCTGAGGGTGAAGGCGAGCGCTTCATCGTGATGGGCACGCGCCGGGGCGTCATCAAGAAGACCGACCTGCACGCCTTCTCGAATCCGCGCGCGGCCGGCATCATCGCCATCCACATCGACGACGACGACCGTCTCATCGGCGTTGTCGAGACCGACGGCAACTCGGATCTGGTGCTCGCCTCGCGCAACGGCATGGCGATCCGGTTCCAGGAGACCGACGTGCGGCCGATGGGACGCACGGCGCGGGGCGTCCGCGGCATGCAGCTGCGCGATGGCGACGAAGTCGTCGGCATCGACGTGATGACGCCGGGCGCGACGCTGCTGACCGTCTGCGAGAAGGGGTACGGCAAGCGGACCGACGTCGACGAGTACCGGGTGCAGTCGCGTGGCGGCATCGGCCTGAAGGACGTGCTGACCAACGACCGCAACGGCCCGGTGGTTGGCGTCGCGTGCGTCACCGATCGGCACGAAGTCCTGCTCATCACCGAGCAGGGCCAGGTGATCCGGACGAACGCCGCCGACCTGAGGCCGATCGGTAGGAACACGCTTGGCGTGAAGCTGATGGATCTGGCGCCTGAGGATCGCGTCGTCTCGCTGGCCACGCTCGTCGAGCCCGACGGCGATGGCGAGGGCAGCGGAGGCAGTGACGACGGCGCCGATGCCACCGCAGGATCCGAAACCGCTGCACCGGACGCGGAGGCGTCGGATACCGCCACGGCGGACGAGTAAGTCGAACGCCTGCGACGCGCTACGCCGGCTCGAGACCGGCGTAGCGCGCCAGGAGCTTCTTCACGCCTGCTCCGGCGAACCGCACGGTGACCTTCACGTCGTCGCCGTAGTCTTCGATGTCGAGAACGGTGCCCGCGCCGAACTGACGGTGGCGGACGCGCATTCCCGGACGGACGCCTGCCGCCGTCTGTGACTGGTCTTCGGCTTCATACGAGAACGACGGCTCGGACGGGCGGCGGAAGCGCGGGCCGGAGCGGTGCGCATAGGGATTGCGCAGCTCGTAGGATGGCTGCCAGCGCGGCGCGGGACCGGCCGGCTCGATGCGGCGGACGAGCTCGGGCGGCAGCTCGTCGAGAAAGCGCGACGGCGTCGTGGCCTGGTACTCACCGAAGACGCGGCGGCGCGAGGCGCTCGTGAGGATGAGCTGCTCGCGCGCCCGCGTGATGCACACGTAGCAGATTCGTCGTTCCTCCTCGACCTCTTCCTCGTCTTCCACGGACCGTGCGTGCGGGAAGAGTCCTTCTTCCATGCCCGCCACGATCACGACGGGAAACTCGAGGCCCTTGGCCGCGTGCATCGACATGAGCCAGACGCGGGCGTCAGCCGTCCCCTTGCCCTCGTCGGCTTCCGAGAGCAGTGACAGCCGGTCGACGAACCCGCCGAGCGACGCATCGGCCTCGCGCGTCTCGTACTCGCGCGCAGCCGAGACGAGTTCCATGAGGTTTTCGAGCCGCGCCTCGGCGTCCTCGCTCCGCTCGTCGCGCAGCGCCTTCAGGTAGCCCGATCGCTCGAGGATGAGCGTGATGACGTCGGCGACACCGGCGCCGGCCGCCTCGGCGGCCGTCGAGGCGACGAGATCGCGGAAGCTCTTCAGCGCGGTCGTGGCGCGGGGCGGCAGCAGCCGCCGGTCGACGGCGAGGACCAGGCGGGCCCAGAGCGACCGCGGCGCCGCCACCGGCTGCAGGCCGGCGGCGAGCAGCGGCATGTCGGCCTCGGGTCCGGCCGGAGGCTCCACCTTCTCGAGGCCGTCGAGCACGCCCTTGCCGATCCCGCGCGTCGGCACGTTCACCACCCGCCGGAAGCTCACATCGTCGTGCGGATTGATGAGCAGGCGGAGGTAGGCGAGCGTGTCCTTGATTTCCTTCCGCTCGTAGAACCGGACGCCGCCGATGATGCGGTAGGGGATGTTCTCCCGCATCAGCGCGTCTTCGATCGCGCGCGACTGCGAGTTCGTGCGATAGAGGACGGCGACCATGCGATCGACGTCGGCGGTCTGTGTTTCACGGATCGCGCGCGCGATGTAGTCGGCCTCTTCGATCTCGTCGCCGGCGCGGACGTAGAGGATCGGATCGCCGCCCTGCCTGTCGGTCCAGAGCGTCTTGTCGCGCCGGTTCCGGTTGCGCTGGATGACGGCCGACGCCGCGTCGAGGATCACCTGCGTCGAGCGGTAGTTCTGCTCGAGCTTGACGATATGGGCGTCGGGGAAGTCGCGTTCGAAGTCGAGGATGTTGCGCAGATCGGCGCCGCGCCATCGGTAGATGGACTGGTCGGGATCGCCGACGACGCAGAGGTTGCGGTGCACCTCGGCGAGGCGGCGAATCAGGATGTACTGCGGACGGTTCGTGTCCTGATATTCGTCGACCAGGATGTAGCGGAATCGCTCCGCGTAACGGGCGCGCACGTGCTCGTGCCGCTCGATGAGCTCGACGGTGCGCAGCAGCAGGTCGTCGAAGTCGAGCGCGCCGGCGTCTTCGAGCGTGCGCCGGTAGATCTCGAAGATGCGGCCAATCTGCTGGTCGCGCACGTTCCAGCCCGAGCTCTTCATCGTCTCGGGCGTTTCCATGCGGTTCTTCGCGTGGCTGATGCGGCTCAGCACCGCGCGCGGCTGCAGCATCCGATCGTCGATATCGAGCGTCCTGAGTGCCTGCTTGACGACGGCAAGCTGATCGGACGTGTCGTAGATCACGAAGTCACGCGACAGGCCGAGCGCCGGCGCCTCGCGGCGCAGCAGGCGCGCGCAGAGCGAATGGAACGTCGACAGCCAGATGTCGCGACAGTCGCCGCCGATCAGCTGCTCGACCCGGTGCCGCATCTCCTCGGCCGCCTTGTTCGTGAAGGTGACGGCGAGGATGCGGCCGGGCTCGGCCAGACCGCTGGCGATCAGGTGCGCGATGCGCGTGGTGATGACGCGCGTCTTGCCCGATCCGGCGCCGGCCAGGATGAGCAGCGGCCCTTCTGTACGCAGCACCGCTTCCCGCTGCGCAGGGTTGAGCGTGGAAACGAAATCGACGGGAGCAGAAGACACGGAGCGTTCTCTTCAGTATCGCAGGCCGGCCGCCTCGCCGGGCTCCAGTCGATCGATTGCGAGGCCGGGTGCCGGGGCGTGCGGCTCAACCGGAGCGTCGGGTGATTCTGCCACCGGAAGAAGCTCGAGCAGGTACCGCTGCAGGCGCACGTCGTGGCTCATGCGGTGGTGGTGCCGGTAGAGGAGCGGCTGGACCAGGTTCCAGTGCCAGCCGAAGTGCTCGGTCTCGGGCTTGATCCGGAGGTTGGCGAGCACGACGGTCGACTCGGGTGCCTCGAGCACGAGCTTGCTCTTGCCCCGCAGCGGGAAGCCGCGGAAGATGCCCGTCCGCTGGTACACGTTGACCGCGTACCGGACGTTCGCAGGTACGCGCGGGTTCCGGAGCGAAAAGGCGTCGATGTAGATCGCCAGCGCCACTGATGCATCGGCCTCGCCCAGCCGCCGCGCGAACTTCGTCACCGCGCCGGCGCCCCAGCTGTGGCCGTAGGCAATGATGAGCGGCAGCTCGTCGCAGCCGCTGCCGCCCTCCGTCGCGCGCGCGCCCGGCAGGCCATCATCGGCCGCGGCTTCGTGCGGCCCGATGCGATCGGCTGCGATGGCCAGCGGCGGCGTGTGGCGCCTGATCAGCGCGAGCACGTCGGCGGCAGCCGTCGCCCACTCGCGGTTGTTGTAGGTAAAGGCCGCCACGTCGTGCCCGGCAGCGGCCGACTGTTCGATCTTCTTCCGCAGCCGGACGACACCCGAGATCCGGCTTTCGCCGCCTTCGAGGCCGCCGGTGAAGCCGACGACGATCGTCCGCAGGCAGCCCGAGGCCTCCGGTGCGGCCGGGTCGGGCGCGAGCGACGACAGCGCCTCGCGGGAACGCTCGACGAGGAGCAGCCAGTCCTGGTCGTCGGAGGCGGCGACCGTGCCAGTAGTCAGGAACCAGACCGCGATGAGCGAGACGAGCAGGCGGCCTGGCGCCGGGAGACCTCTTCCGTGCATTGCGCGATCAATGCTGGCATGGCCGTCAAGCTTCGCGTCGCCCCGGCGGCCGGGCCGGAGCGGATCGCCGCGGGGCGCTTCAGCGCGTCCTGACCGTGCAGACGACCGCCTGCCGGCGGCCGGGGCTCCCCGGGGGCATCGCGCCTGATGCGTCCGGGCGTCGCCGACGGGCACGGGTCCTGATACGATTGGTGATCTGTATGGCCCGCACGCTCTTCCAGAAGGTCTGGGACCTCCACGCCGTCAGGACGCTTCCGAACGGTCAGACTCAGCTCTACATCGGCCTGCATCTGGTCCACGAGGTGACCAGTCCGCAGGCGTTCGCCGAGCTCCGTGAGCGCGGCTGGACGGTCAAGGCGCCGCACCGGACGTTTGCGACGATCGACCACATCGTGCCGACCGCGGCCCAGGCGCGGCCGTTCGCCGACCTGATGGCCGAAAGCATGACGGCGGCGCTCGAGCGCAACTGTCGCGACTACGGCATCCGGTTCTTCGACCTCGCGAGCGGTGCACAGGGCATTGTCCACGTCATCGGACCCGAGATGGGGCTGACCCAGCCCGGCATGACAATCGCCTGTGGCGACAGCCATACGTCGACGCACGGCGCCTTTGGCGCCATCGCGTTCGGCATCGGTACCTCGCAGGTGCGCGACGTGCTCGCCACGCAGACGATGTCGATTTCGCCGCTGAAGGTGCGGCGGATCGAGGTCAACGGCCAGCTGCGGCCGGGCGTGTTCGCGAAGGACGTCATCCTGCACATCATCGGGAAGCTGGGCGTCAAGGGCGGCACGGGCTACGCCTACGAGTACGCGGGCGACACGATCCATCGCATGTCGATGGACGAGCGCATGACCATCTGCAACATGTCGATCGAGGGCGGCGCGCGCGTCGGCTACGTCAATCCCGACGAGACGACGTTCGAGTACCTGCGCGATCGGCCCTACGCGCCGCAGGGCGCCGACTTCGATCGGGCCGTGGCCTGGTGGAAGTCGATGGCGTCCGATCCCGACGCCGTCTACGACGACGTCGTCCGGATCGACGCGGCTGACATCGCGCCGACGGTCACCTGGGGCATCAATCCCGGGCAGTCGGTGCCGGTCGACGGCCGGCTGCCGCACCCGGACGAGGTTCCCGACTCGGAGCGCGCGGGCATCGTCGAGGCGCTCGAGTTCATGGGCTTCGACGGCGGGCTGCGCGTGCTGGGCACGAAGATCGACGTGGCGTTCATCGGCTCGTGCACGAACGGCCGGCTGTCGGACCTGCGCGAAGCGGCGCAGGTCGTGGCCGGGCACAAGGTGGCGCCGCACGTGCGCGCGCTCGTCGTGCCCGGCTCGCAGAAAGTGGCCGCGGCCGCCGAGCGCGAAGGGCTCGACCGCATCTTCCAGGAGGCCGGTTTCGAGTGGCGTCGCGCCGGCTGCTCGATGTGCCTGGCCATGAACCCGGACCGGCTCTCGGGCCGCGAGGTCTGCGCCTCGTCGTCGAACCGGAACTTCAAGGGGCGGCAGGGCAGCCCCACCGGCCGCACGCTCCTGATGAGTCCGGCCATGGTGGCCGCGGCGGCCATCGCCGGCGAGGTGGTCGATATCCGGACGTGGAAGCCGGAAGCCGTCCCGGCCCTCGCCTAGTCCGCCGGAGCGAGAACGAGCATGTCGAAGATCGAAGAAGTCCGCGGGCGTGCCGTGCCGGTGCACGGCGACGACATCGACACCGACCGGATCATTCCGGCGCGGTTTCTGAAGACCATCACTTTCGAGGGCCTCGAACAGCACGTCTTCGAGGACGATCGGCTCGAGGCGAAAGCGCAGGGGCGGGTCCACCCGTTCGATGAGCCGAAGCACCAGGGCGCCACGATCCTGCTCGCGGGCGCGAACTTCGGCTGCGGTTCATCGCGCGAGCACGCGCCGCAGGCGATCAAGCGCTGGGGCATCCGCGCGATCATCGCCGAGTCGTTCGCCGAGATTTTCTTCGGCAACTCGTTGATGATCGGCATGGCGTGCGCCACGCTGCCGGCCGATCAGCTGCAGCAGCTCATGGCGCTGGCCGAGGAGCAGCCCGACCTCGAGTTCCGGCTCGATATCCACGAGCGGACGTTGTCGGCCGGCGATCGCGTCGTGCCGGTGACGATGACCGATGCCGTCCGCAGTGCGCTGCTCTCGGGCAACTGGGACGCGACGGCGCTGCTGCTCGACCGTTACGAAGAGGTCGAGGCGACGGCGGCACGACTGCCGTACATTTCAGGCTGGGATCGCGCGGCCGTCTAGGCGGCGCGATCCGTTCCGCTTCCTTCGGTTTTCCTTCTTCTTCCTGCGGTTCTGCCGGTCGCCCGCCGCCTCACGCTGACGGCGCAGCCGGCGTCTGTCCGCTGTCGAGCTCCCGGGCCATCTGCAGGAACGCGCGCGCCGCGTGCGACAGCGCCGTGTCGCCACGGGCCACCAGGCGCACCTGGCGCGTTGCCCGCAGCTCCGGGACGCGAATCGCCGCGAGCTCGCCCCTGGTGATCTCCTCCTGCGCGCAGCGCCGCGGCAGCAGCGCCACGCCGAGGTTCATCGACACGGCGCGCTTGATGCCGTCGAGGCTTGGCAGCGCGAGCCGGATGTTGAGCGGCGCATGCCGCTGCTCGTAGGTCCGCAGCACCTGATCGCGCAGCGGCGACGACTCGTTGTGCGCGATGACCGGCTGTTCGCCGATCTGCTCGAGTGTCACGTGGCTGCGCTCGGCGAACGGGTGATCCGGTCGGACGAGCAGGACGAGCTCGTCGGTGTTGATCACCACCGACTGCAGCTCGCGTTCAGGCGGGTTGAACGTCAGGACGCCGATGTCGATCGACCGCAGCAGGACCTCCTGGGCCATCTGGCGCGCAGCCACGCGGCGGACGTCGATGACGATGTCGGGGTGATCGGTGCGGAACCGCGCGATGAGCGGCAGCACCGAGTAGACGCCGGCCTCGTTGGCGCCGATGACGATGCGGCCGCGGCGGATTTCGCGCAGCGCATTGACCGCCTGGGTGGCCTCGTCGGCCAGCGTGAGGAGCCGGCCGCCGTAGTCGAGCAGGAGCTGCCCGGCGTCGGTGAGCGTGCCGTCGCGCGACGACCGATCGATCAGCCGCTCGCCGACGGCCTGTTCGAGCCGCCGGATGGCCTGGCTGACAGCCGGCTGCGTGCGCCGCAGCTTGCGTGCAGCCCGCGAGAAGCTCCGTTCGGCGGCAACGGTACAGAACACGCGCAGGTCTTCGAAAGTCATGGCTGGCCCCGGAGGACGGTCGGGCGGGTGATAAACATACTCACTACTAATCTAAATATCATAACGTTGACTTTTGGTTCGTGAGCCCCGACACTGACTCCTGATGTCCGACCGACTCATCATTTTCGACACGACCCTCCGCGACGGCGAACAGGCGCCCGGCTTCTCGATGCGCGTGGACGAAAAGGTCCGGCTCGCCCTGCAGCTGGAGCGGCTGGGCGTCGACGTCATCGAAGCGGGCTTTCCGATTGCGTCGGAAGACGACGCGGAGGCGGTCAGGCAGGTCGCCCGATCGGTTAGCAGGCCCGTCGTGGCGGCGCTGGCGCGCTGCTCGGCGGGCGACATCGACAAGGCGGCCGAAGCTCTCTCGGGCGCGCGCCGCCGCCGCATCCACACCTTCATCGCCACTTCCGATCTTCACCTCCAGCACAAGCTCCGCATGACCCGCGAGACCTGTCTCGAGCTCGCGGTCGACGCGGTCCGTCGCGCGCGCAACACGACCGACGACGTCGAGTTCTCGGCCGAGGACGCCACGCGGAGCGACATCGACTTCCTGTGTCGTGTCGTCGAGCATGCGATCGACGCGGGGGCGACGACGATCAACCTGCCCGACACGGTCGGCTACTCGATGCCCGACGAGATTGCCTCGTTCTTCCGCACGGTCATCGAGCGCGTGCCGAATTCCGACAAGGCGATCTTCAGCGCGCATTGCCACGACGACCTCGGTCTGGCCGTCGCCAACACGATGGCCGCGATCGGCGCGGGCGTGCGCCAGGTGGAGTGCACGATCAACGGCATCGGCGAGCGCGCGGGCAACGCATCGCTCGAAGAAATCGTGATGATTACCCACGTGCGCCCGGACCTCGTGCCGGTCCGCTCCGACGTGGTGACGACCGAGCTGTACCGTTCGAGCCAGCTGCTGACCGAGCTCACCGGTCAGGCCGTCCAGGTCAACAAGGCCATCGTCGGCCGCAATGCGTTCGCGCACGAGGCGGGCATCCACCAGGACGGGATGCTGAAGGATCGTCGGACGTACGAAATCATGCGGCCGGAGGACGTCGGCGTCCCGGCCAGCACGCTCGTGCTCGGCAAGCACTCGGGCCGGCACGCCGTGCAGAAGGCGTGCGAGCGGCTCGGGCTTTCGTTTGCGCGGCGCGACCTCGACGAAGTCTACAAGCGCATGATCGCGCTGGCCGATCGGCAGAAGACCATTACCGACGACGACCTGAAGGCGATTGCCGACGCGGTGATGGCCGGGCAGCGCGCGACTGCGAGCTGAGCCCGCCGACCGGCGCGGCCGTCGATCCGCCCCGGATCGACCCCACCTCTATTCGACCGTGACGCTCTTGGCGAGATTCCGCGGCTGATCGACGTCGCAGCCGCGGCGCACCGCCACGTGATAGGCGATCAGCTGCACGGGGACCGTCATCAGCACCGGCAGCACGAGCGGGTGTGCATCGGGGACGGCGAGGACTGCGTCCTGGCCGCCCGTCAGCACCTGCTCGAGCGCGGGCGCCTGGCCGTGCGTGGTGATGGCGATGATTCGTCCGCCCCGCGCCTTGGCCTCCTGGATATTTCCCACCACCTTCTCGAACAGTCCGTCGTCGGCCGCGAGGACGATTACCGGCAGGTCTTCTTCGATGAGAGCGATTGGACCGTGCTTCATCTCGCCGGCGGGATAGCCCTCGGCGTGGATGTAGGAGATCTCCTTGAGCTTCAGCGCGCCCTCGAGAGCGATCGGGTAGTTGACGCCGCGCCCGAGGTAGAGGCAGTCGCGCCGGTTCTGGATCGATGCCGAGAGTTCCTCGATGGCGTCGTTGACCTGCAGCGCCTCCTCGATCCGGATCGGCAGCTGATCGAGTTCGCGGACGAGCGCCCGTGACAGCTCTTCCGGCGTCGTACCGCGCGCCTGCCCGATCGCCAGAGCGAGCAGGTGAAGGGCGACGAGCTGCGTCGTAAAGGCCTTCGTCGACGCCACGCCAATCTCGGGACCGGCGTGCGTGTAGATCGTCCCTTCGGCCTCGCGCGTCACCATGCTGCCGACGACGTTGCAGATCGCGACGCTGCGCGCGCCGAGCCGGGTTGCCTCGCGGAGCGCGCCGAGCGTGTCGGCCGTTTCCCCCGACTGGGTGATCGCCACGGCGAGCGTCCGGCCGTCGACGATCGGCCGGCGGTAGCGGAACTCGGAGCCGTAGTCGACCTCGACCGGTACGCGCGCAATCTGCTCGATCAGGAACTTGCCCACCAGGCCGGCGTGCCACGACGTACCGCAGGCCAGGATCACGACGCGATCGATGCCTGCGAGCACGTCGGCACCGAGCTTCATCTCTTCGAGGAAGACATGTCCCGTTTCGGCCGACGTCCGGCCGATGATCGTCTCGCGCACCGCCAGCGGCTGCTCGAATATTTCCTTGAGCATGAAGTGGCGGTAGCCGGCCTTCTCGGCCATCACCGGATCCCAGGCGACGTGCTGTGGCGTCTTCTCGCGTGCGGCGCCGGCAAAGTCGGTGAACGCGACGCCTTCGCGCGTGACGACCGCCATCTCCTGATCGTCGAGGAAGGCGATCTCGCGGGTATGCGCAAGGATGGCGGGAATGTCGGACGCGACGAAGTATTCGTCCTCGCCCATGCCGATGACCACCGGCGGGCCGTTGCGCGCCGCGACGATGGTGCCGGGATCGTCGGCCGAAATCAGGACGAGCGCGAACAGTCCCCGCAGCCGCGTGAGCGCGCGTCGCACCGCCGCGGCCAGTCCGTCGTCGCGCCACTCGCGTTCGACGAGGTGCGCGACCACTTCGGTGTCGGTCTCGGTGCAGAACCGGTGCCCCTGAGCGGTCAGCTCCTGCCGCAGCTCCAGGTAGTTCTCGACGATTCCGTTGTGGACGACCACGATACGGCCGGAGCAGTCGCGGTGCGGGTGGGCGTTCTCCTCCGACGGACGGCCGTGGGTCGCCCAGCGCGTGTGGCCGATGCCGAACTCACCGTCGACCGGCTCGCGGCCCAGCACTTCCTCGAGCTTCGACAGCTTGCCGGGGCTGCGGCGGACGTGCACGGTGCCGTCGCGTACGACCGCGATGCCGGCCGAGTCGTAGCCGCGATACTCCAGCCGCCGCAGGCCCTCGACGAGGACGGGAACGAGCGGCTTGTGACCCAGGTATCCGACGATGCCGCACATGAATCAGCGCGCCTTGTCCTTGTCTTTCAGGCGGCTGGCGCGGCGTTCGGCCCAGCCGTCCTTGTTGATCTGGTGCGAGCGCGCCACCGCCAGTGAGCCGGGCGGCACGTCACGGGTAATGGTCGAACCGGCGGCGACGTAGGCCCCCGGGCCGACGTGGACCGGGGCGACGAGCTGCGAGTCGCTCCCGACGAACACGCCGTCGTCGATCCGGGTCTGGTGCTTCGAGACACCGTCGTAGTTGCAGGTGATGACGCCGGCGCCGATGTTGACGTTCGCGCCGATCACCGCATCGCCCAGGTAGGCGAGATGGTTCGCCTTCGAATTCGGCCCGAGCGTTGTCTTCTTGAGCTCGACGAAGTTGCCGACGCGGGCGCCGGCGCCGAGCCGCGACTCCGGCCGCAGGTGGGCGAACGGACCAAGCGTGCAGCCGTCGTCGATCGTCGACTGCACGATGACGCAGTGATCGAGGACCGTGACGCCCGCGCCGAGGACCGAGTCGGTGATGCGGGTGCCGGGACCGATGCGACAGCCGGGTCCGAGGCGGGTCGCACCGGACAGGACGACGTTCGGACCGATCACCGTGTCCTCGCCGATCTCGACGCCATCGTCGACGTAGACCGAATCGGGATTCTCGAGCGTCACGCCGGCCAGCATCAGCCGCCGTCGCGTGCGATCGCGCAGCACGCGCGTCAGTTCGGCGAGATCGACACGCGTGTTGACGCCGCGCACTTCGACGTGGTCGGCGATCGGAAGCGTTTCGACGCGACGACCCTCGCGGACCGACCCGGCGACGAGATCCGTGAGGTAGTACTCGCCCTGCGCATTGTCGGTCGCCAGCGAGCGCAGCGCCCCGAACAGGCCATCGAGCTCGAAGACGTAGATGCCGCTGTTGATCTCGCGGATGGCGTGCTCGCCTTCACCTGCGTCGCGCTCTTCGACGATGCGGACGATCCGGCCCTGGTCGCGGATGATTCGCCCGTAGCCGTACGGGTCGGGAACCGTTGCGGTAAGAACCGTGAGCCAGGCCGAGGTCGATTGATGACGGTCGAGCAGCTGCCGCAGCGTGTCGACGGTCAGCAGCGGCACGTCGCCGTAGAGCAGCAGCACCCTGCCCTGCTGTCCCGCCAGGACCGGCTCGGTCTGGAGCAGCGCGTGGCCGGTGCCGAGCTGCGGCGACTGGACGACGAAGCGCACGTTCGGCCAGTTCGCGAGGGCGGCTCTCACGTCGTCGGCACCGTGGCCAACGACGACCGTGATGGTGGCCGGTTCGAGAACAGCCGCGGTCCGGATGACGTGCTCGATGAGCGGGCGGCCGGCCAGAGGGTGAACGACCTTCGACACGGCGGACTTCATCCGTGTCCCTTTGCCGGCGGCCAGTATGACGACGTGGAGGTTGGTCATGGGTCACCGCAGGCGAGGCGCGCCTGCCGACCCTTGATTATCTACCGGACGAGGCCTCCCGCCCCTCCGGGGGGGCGGCCGGCCGGCACTTCCGCGAGCAGCTGTTCGAACAGATCGAGGCCGCGCAGGTTCTCGAAATCCTCGTCGTGGCGCGCCTGCGCCAGCACTTCGGGGGTGATGGCGGCGGCCCGGCGAAGCGACTCGACCGCGTCGCTGAAGTCTCCACGACGTGCCTGGAGGACCGCCATCAGGTAGTGTCCGAGCTCATGCTGCGGCGCTTCCTCGACGATCTGCACCAGGAGCTGTTCGGCCAGCTCGTTCTGTTCGTTGTTGAGCGCGGCCGTGGCGGCTGTCAGGCGCTCCTCGAGCGTCTGCGGGCGACGGGCAGCCGGACGCTGCAGTTCGCGCTCGCAAAGCGTGGCGTAGACGCGGGCCCGGTCGAGCAGCGCCCGTTCGGCGGGGAACTCCTCGATCAGACGCGTGAAGGTTTCGAGGGCAGTGCGGTAGTCGTGCCGCTGCAGGGCAGTCATGGCCCGTTCGAAGGCGGCGATCGCCTCGGGCGCTGGACCCTGAGCGTCCTCACCCGAAAGGGGAGGGGCCCAGACGACCGACGTCCGGGCGGCACCGTTTTCCGTTCCGCCGACGATGCCGTCGCCGGTGGGGCGGGCAGAGCGGCTCGCGCGGCTCTGGCTCGACTTCGCCATTCCGTCCGACCTCGCTTTGCTGGGAATCCGGGGGAGACGGTAACAAAGGCCGCCGAAAGCGTCAAGGCACGGGGGGATCCGGCTCGACGCGCGCCCGGCGTCTGGCCGCAATCCGGGTTTCCTTGACGATTCGGCGGATGCGGGCAGGCCGGACGCCGTGAATGGCGGCCAACGCCTGATCTATCTGGTCGGGCTCCAGTGCCCCAGATCTCTCGATTTGGTCGTACGTCCTAGCGATTGAGCTGGCATCCAGACCATGAGGGTGCGTTGGAGGTGCTGGACCGACAACCACGACGAACTCTCCGCGCTCCGGGAGCTTCGACATCACGTCCTCGTCGCGGCCGCTCGTTGGCTTGTTGGGCCATTCGACAGAAGTTTCGTGAATCTTTGATATTTCTCTGTGAATGACTATTGGTCGTATGACCGATCCGCCTGCTTCGTCCTGCAGGTCCTTCAGGGTTCGCTCGATCCGATGCGGCGCCTCGAAGAAGACCACGGTCCCCGGCGTCTCCCGCAGCTCCGCGAACCACTCTGCCCTCGCGCGGCCGGACGAGGGAGGGAACCCGAGGAACGTGAAGGGAGTGGCGGGAATGCCGCTGACCGACAGAGCAGCAGTAATCGCGCTCGGGCCCGGCACGGGCGTCACCTTCACGCCCGCCTCGCGCGCCAGCCGCACGAGAAGCGTCCCCGGGTCGGAAATGCCGGGTGTCCCGGCATCGCTCACGAGCGCAATCGACGACCCGGCGCGGAGCTGGTCGACCAGCCGCGGGGCCACCTGCCGCTCGTTGTGCTCGTGCAGGCTCACCAGTGACCTGCTGATCTCGTAGTGGGCCAGCAGTCGGGAGGTCCGCCGCGTGTCCTCGCACGCGATCAGGTCCACCTCGCGCAGGACCCGGAGGGCGCGGAAGGTCAGGTCCTCCAGGTTGCCGATAGGCGTCCCCACCACGTAGAGCGTGCCGGTCATGGCGTTCCCTATAATGGACCGTTGGACGGAGTGATCTGATGCCTCTCTACGAATATCTGTGTGGTTCGTGTGGGCACCGGTTCGAACGCATCCAGAAGTTTTCGGATGCCCCGGTGTCCGAGTGTCCGTCGTGCGGTGCCGCGCAGGTGGAGCGACTGATTTCGTCGCCCGCGATTCAGTTCAAGGGAACCGGCTGGTACATCACCGACTACGCCCGGTCGAAGTCGTCGGACGGCAGCGGCTCCGCGTCCAGCTCCAGCAAGAGCGCGGACACGAGCGGCTCGTCGTCGGGATCGAGCGAGACGACGACAGCCAAGGCCGAGGCGTAAAGCCTCGGCTTTTTCCTTCCCTTGTGTGCGCGGCCCGGCCGCGCTACCGCGGACCTTCCTTCCCGCCGACCACCGCTTCCAGATACGCCCGGAGCGGCCCTGCCAGATCGGGCCGCTTCAGAGCGAAGTACACGACGGCCTTCAGGAAACCGAGCTTGTTGCCGGTATCGTGCCGGACGCCCTCGATCTCGCAGGCGTATACGTTGCGCCTCGCGAGCAGGCGGCGCAGGCCGTTGGTGAGCTGGATTTCGCCCTGCACCTTGCCCGACCGCACGGCCGCAGCCTCCTCGACAAGGGCGTCGAAGATGTCGGGTGTCAGGACGTAGCGGCCGATGATGGCCAGCTCCGACGGGGCGTCTTCGGGCTTCGGCTTTTCGACAAGGTCGGTCACGCGGTAGACGCCTTCGCGCACCGGCTCGTAGGCGATGACGCCGTAGCCGGAGATCTGCTCCCTGGGCACGCGCTCGACGAGCAGCACCGGGCCGTCGACCTCGTTGAACACCTCGATCATCTGCGCCAGGGCTCCCGGCGTCGCGTCGATGACGTCGTCGGCCAGGATGACGGCGAAGGCGTTGTCGCCGACGAGCGGCCGGGCCGTCAGCACGGCGTGACCGAGGCCGAGCGGCTCGCCCTGCCGGACGTACGCGAGGCTGCGGGAGATCGATCGGATCTCGGCCGCCTGATCCTGCTTGCCGCGCGCCTCGAGGAACGTCTCGAGCTCGACCGAGACGTCGAAGTGATCCTCGATGGCGTTCTTGCCCCGCCCGGTAACGATGACGATGTCTTCGATGCCTGCGGCGGCTGCCTCCTCGATGCCGTACTGGATGATCGGCTTGTCGACGAGCGGCAGCATCTCCTTCGGCTGCGCCTTGGTTGCCGGGAGGAAGCGGGTCCCCAGCCCGGCGGCGGGAAACACGGCTTTCCGTACTTGCTGCTTCGCAGTAGCCACGTCGTGCATCGTATCGCAGGGCGGACGAGGCGGTATAGCATGGATGGCCATGTTCGACCCTGCGCTCCTGCGTGAAGACCCGGCCGGCGTCGAGACGCGGCTGCGGTCGCGCGGCATCGATCCCTCGACGGAACTGGCCGAGCTGACCCGGCTCGATGCCGAGCGGCGACGGCTCATCCCGATTGTCGAAACGTTGAAGCGCGAGTCGAACGAAGCGTCGGCGCAGGTGGCGATTGCGCGTCGCGCGGGGCGCGACCCGACGCCGCTGTTCCAGGCGAACAAGGAACGCGCCCGGCGCATCAAGGAGCACGAAGCGGAGCTCGACGCGATTGAAGCGCGGCGCCAGGCGCTGCTGCTTACGCTGCCCAACCTGCCGCACCAGAGCGTGCCGGTCGGCACCTCGTCGGCCGACAACGTCGAGGTCCGCCGGTGGGGGACGCCGCGCACGTTCGATTTCGCGCCGAAGCCCCACTGGGAGATCGGCGGCGCGCTCGGCATCCTCGACTTCGAGCGGGCCGCGCGCATGTCGGGGGCGCGCTTCTCGGTCCTGTCGGGCGCCGGCGCGCGGCTGGCGCGCGCGCTGATCAACTTCATGCTCGACGTTCACACGACCGAGCATGGCTACCGCGAGGTCGAGCCGCCCTTTCTCGTCAACACCGCGGCGCTCACCGGCACGGGCAACCTGCCGAAGTTCGAGCAGGACCTGTTCCGGATTGCCGGCGACTGGGACCTGTACCTGATCCCCACGGCCGAAGTCCCTCTGACGAACCTGCACCGTGAGGAGATCCTCGACGGGCGCCAGCTGCCGCTGAAGTACACCGCCTACACGCCGTGCTTCCGCAGCGAGGCCGGTTCGTACGGGGCCGACGTCCGCGGCCTGATCAGGCAGCATCAGTTCGACAAGGTCGAGCTCGTGAAGATCACGACGGCCGAGCAGTCGTACGACGAGCTCGAGTCGCTCGTCCGCAACGCCGAGTCGATTCTCGAGCGGCTCGGTCTGCCGTACCGCACGGTCGTCCTGTGCACGGGCGACATGGGGTTCGCCGCGGCGAAGACCTACGACATCGAAGTGTGGCTGCCGAGCGGGAACAGCTACCGCGAGATTTCGTCGTGCAGCAACACCGAGGCGTTCCAGGCGCGTCGCGCCCAGATCCGCTACAAGCCGGCGGGCGGCGGGCGCAACCAGTTTGCGCACACGCTGAACGGTTCCGGGCTCGCCGTCGGCCGGACGCTCATCGCGATCCTCGAGAACTACCAGCAGGCCGACGGCTCGGTGATCATCCCGGAAGCCCTCCGGCCCTACATGGGCGGTCTCGAGCGGATCGCCTGATCCGCCGCCGGGGCGCGCGGTATCATCGCTGAAGCCTGCCGCGCGGAGAGATGGCCGAGCGGTCGAAGGCGGCGGTCTTGAAAACCGCAGTACCGGAAACGGTACCGGGGGTTCGAATCCCTCTCTCTCCGCCATTTCCTCCCCGCTCGCGTGCGGCGTCGTTCGGCCGACCCCGGCCGGATCCACGGAGCTGCGGGGTAACATGCCGCGCATGCCCTCACGACCGATGGGCGTGGCCGTCGCCCTCTGTCTCACGCTCGCCGCTGCTGCCTGCACGGCATCTGCCCCGTCCAGCGACGCGCCTCTTTCGTCGTCATCACCCGTCGACCGCCGGGCGGGGGGTGTCGCGACGCGCGCTGAACTCACGCCGGCGATAGTCGAGCTTCTGGAATCGATCCGCGAGTCCGACACGGACCAGCTGGCTGTATCGGAAGCCGACGGCCGGTTCCTGCGCACGCTCGTGCTGGCGACCGGCGCACAGCGCGTGCTCGAGATCGGCGGCGCGAGCGGCTACAGCGCGATCTGGATGGGACTTGGCCTGCGCGAGACGGGCGGTTCGCTGGTGACGATCGAGTACGACCCCGATCGCGCGCGGGCGCTCCAGGCCAACATCACCGCCGCCGGACTCGACGATGTCGTCCGCGTGATTGCGGGGGATGCGTTCGCGGAGATTCCGGCGCTTAGCGGCACGTTCGACATGGTGTTTCTCGACGCCTGGAAGCCGGACTACGTGAAGTTTCTCGAGCTGACGCTGCCACGGCTCGAGCGCGGCGGCGTCTTCGTGGCGCACAACGTGATCAACAAGCGCGACGAAATGCTCGACTTCCTCGAGGCCATCGAGCGGAGTCCCGACCTCGTCACGTCGATCGTGTCGGCCGGCAGCGAGGGACTGTCGGTGTCGGTCAGACGCTGATCGCGAGGCGCCAGTACGGTCGAGGGTCGCTTTCGCCGGGGTGATTCGGCTGAGCCGACCGCGCGCGGCGTCTCGCACGGCGCAGAAGACAAACGATGCCCGGACCGTCGGTCAGCGACGCTCCGGGCATCCTGTCAAACGTGCACGTCAGCGTGTCGTCAGCGCCGGGCCGGGCCGCGACCGCCGCGGGCCGGACCTCGTGGCTGCTCGCGCCCGGCCGCCTCGCGGACCCTGGCCTTCTGTTCGGGCGTCAACACCTCCGCGAGCTGGGCGGTCGTTTCGAGACGCCGTTCGGTGAGCTGCGTCTGCAGCGACGCTACCTGCTTCGACAGCTCCTCGACCTTCGCGCGATCGGGCGCGTCGGCGAACAGTTCGAGCCGCAGGGAACGCTGCGTATTCCGCAGCTCCGTGACGATGGGCTCGGTGCGCTCGCGCGCGGCCGTGGTGAGCTCGCGCATCTTCGTGCGCTGTTCGGCGGTCAGGTCGAGATTGCGGACGCCGAAACCGAAGGCCCGTCCCGGACCCAGCGGGGCGCCACCGAATCGCATCGGCCCCCGACCGACGTCGGCGCGACGGCCAATGGCGGGGCGATCCCGCCTGTCGCGCTGCAGGGCTTCTGCAGCTTCGGCGTGAAGAGCAACCGATCCGGCCGTGAGCCCGAGCACGGCCGCAAGTGAGAGAACCATGGTCCTGCGCATATGACGTCTCCTGAACGATGCCGCTGCGGATGATTCAGCGGTTCTGATCGGGTAGACCGTCGACCCGGGCCGGTTATTCCCGGGGCCCGGGATTCTCGTCACGAAACGCACCGCGGCCCGGACCGAATCGGCCCTCACGACCGGGCGACGGCACGAGGAGCACGCCGCGCCCGCGGCTGAAGCGCGTGAGCTGTTCGGGCGTGAGCACGTCGGCCAGCTGCTGCTCGAGCTGCCGCGTCTCGTCGAGCAGCTGTTCCCGCGTCGTGCGCTGCAGGATGGCGATGCGCTGCAGCCAGGCATCGAGCAGGGGACGCACCTGCTCGGTCTGCGCGTCGGTCAGCTCGAGGCGCGCCTGCATGCGCCTGAGATTGCGGTCGACGAGACTTTCGGCCGCGACGGCGCCCCGGCCGGCGGTCGCGCCACGTCCGGCTGGAGCCGGCCGCAGTCCGACGCCTGCGCCGATGCCGGCGGGACGCGGCAGCAGCCAGACCCGATCGACGATCACGCCCACCGACGTGCCGGCCAGGAAGACGGCCACGACGAACGCAGCGAACCACCAGCGTGAGGCGGACATCATGGGATGACTTCTCCTTCTCCGTTACCGCCGGCCTCGACCTGCCCGCCTTCCGCCTGCCACAGCAGCGTCACCATGTCCGACGACTCGATCACCTCGTCGAACGACAGGGCGGCGGGAGGAATCGAGTCGGGACCGGCCGCGTCGGTGACCGTCGGCTGCCCCGTGGCGACGACAAACGCGGCGGCGAGAGCGAGTCCGGCAGCGACCGGGCTCAGACGCCAGGTGAGCCGACGGAAGTCGAGGCGATCGAACCAGCGCCCGGACTCCGGCAGCTGCGAGAGCACGCGCGCCACGAACGCGGGCGAGGCGTCGAGCGACAGCGCTTCAGACAGGCTCGTGCGGATCAGCTGCTGATCGGCCAGTGCCTGGCGGCAGGCAGCACAGCTGGCCGCGTGCGCGTCGAGCCGTACGCGCTCGGTTTCGGTGAGTACGCCATCGACACTGCGGGCAAGCAGGTCGACGTACTCGTCGCACGCGCCGGGACTGCGGGTCGTCGAATGGTCCATCTCAGGTCTCCGGAATCGTCTGCGCGGCCAGGGCTTCCCTCAGGCGGGCCCGGCCGCGGAAGATGCGCGACTCGACCGTGCCGATCGGGATGTCGAGCAGTTCGGCGATCTCGCGGTACTCGAAGCCCTCGACGTCGCGAAGCAGCACCGCCTCGCGCATATCGGCGGGCAGCTGCCCCAGGGCGCGGCGGAGCCGGTCGCGCGCGATGAGTCCCTGTTCGACCGAGCCGGTCTCCGGAGCGCGCTCGAGATCGGCAGGGTCGACAGCCTCGGGCTGGAGCCGGGAGCGCCGGCTCTGCCGGTGCGTACGGGCGGCATTGAGCGCGATCTGGAAGAGCCAGGTCCGGAAGCTGCTCCGGCCGCCAAACGACGACAGGCTGCGGAAAGCGCGCAGAAACGCTTCCTGCGCCACATCCTCGGCATCCGAGCGATCGCCGACCAGACCCCACACCAGCCCCCGTACCCGGCGCTCGTACTTCTCGACGATCCGCCGGAAGGCCTCCTGGTCGCCGCGCCGCGCGCGATCGACCAGGTCCCGATCCTCGTCGGCATCTTCGGGTGGGAAGCCCCTGGCGGGTCCTGACACGCGTGACGTCTCCTGAAGGTGTAGACCGGGTGGCGCCCGGGCTTATTCCCGCGCGCTTCCGATCCGGTGCGTCATGAAGTCAGAGAGCGATCGCTGCTGCACCCCGCGTGAGTCGAAGTTGTCGGCGGCCAGCCAGGCCTCGAACGCCCGCGCGCGATCCGGCCACTCGGTGTCGATGATCGAGAACCAGGCCGTATCGCGCGAGCGCCCCTTGTAGACGGTGGCCTGCCTGAAGATGCCCTCGAACGTGAACCCGAGACGCAGCGCGGCCCGCCGCGACGGCTGGTTGAACACGTCGCACTTCCACTCGTAGCGCCGGTATCCCAGCGAGAACGCCTGGCGCATCATCAGGTACATCGCCTCGGTGGCCGCCCGCGTCCGGGCCAGTCGCCGCGAAAAGCGCAGGTGTCCCACCTCGATCGAGCCGCTTGCGGGCATGATGCGCAGGTACGCCGCCAGCCCCTCCGGCTGCGCGTCGGGCTCGGGGTGAATGCTGTAAAGCAGCGGGTCGTTCGTCGTCGACCATTCCTCTACCCATTGCCTGAAGGCTTCGCGGTCGGGGAATGGGCCGTAGGGCAGATAGGTCCACTCGCGGGCATCGGGGTCGAGCGAAAAGGCCTCCCAGAGTCCGTCGGCCGTCGACGGCTCGAGCGGTCGCAGCTCGCAGTAGCGTCCGACGAGACGCACGCGCGGTGGGGGTGGCGGTGGCGTCCAGTCGGGGAGCGGCTCACCGATCGGCTGTCCGTACTCGTTGACGCGGGTCGTCCCCATCGATTTGAGAGACTACACCCATGCTGCGACAGACGCTTGGACGCTTGTCGGTGCGGACCGGTGGGCGGGGGTTTACGGACATCACGAGCCGGGTGCAGCAGAAGGTGACGGAGGCCGGCATCCGCACCGGGCTCTGCACGCTTCACCTGCGCCACACTTCGGCATCGCTCCTCATTCAGGAGAACGCCGACCCGGACGTGCGGCGCGACTTCGAACGCTTCTTCGCGCGGCTCGTACCCGACGGCGACCCGCTCTTCATTCACACGATCGAAGGCGACGACGACATGCCGGCGCACATCCGGACGGCACTGACGACGGTCAACCTGAGCGTACCGGTCGACGATGGCCGGCTGGTGCTGGGAACCTGGCAGGGGATCTACCTCTGGGAGCACCGGACGCGCAGCCACGAGCGGACGATCGTCGTGCACGTCGTCGGGGAGTAAGTCACGGAGCCGGCTCCGAAACGAGAGTCAGAGGCACGTCGGCCGTTCGCGCGCGGGCAGAGGCCGTGTGATGGGCGTCGGGCGCCCGGACGTTGCCGGGCGCCCGGCGGACAGCGGACTAGGCGCTCGGTTGCACCTGCCGTGCAGGCCGCTCGTGACGGCCTTCGCCGAACTCTTCGAGCATCTTCCGGTTGAAGGCCGGCAGATCGTCGGGGCGACGCGACGTGACGAGGCCGCTGTCGACGACCACTTCCTCGTCCACCCAGGTGGCGCCGGCGTTCACCAGGTCGGTCTTGAGCGACGGGTACGACGTCATGCGGCGACCGCGTACCACGCCGGCGTCGATCAGCGTCCACGGTCCGTGGCAGATGGCCGCGATCGGTTTGCCTGCCAGGTAGGCTTCACGCACGAAGGCGACGGCATCCGGGTTCATCCGGAGCTTGTCCGGATTCAGTACGCCGCCGGGCAGCAGCACGGCATCGTATTCATCCTGGCGCACCTCTCCGAGCGTGCGGTCCACGCGGAATTCATCGCCCCAGTCGCGCCCGTTCCAGGCCCTGACCTTCCCGGCCTCCGGGGCGATCGTGTCGACGCGCGCACCGGCCGCCTCGAGCGCGCGCTTCGGCTCTGTGAGCTCGATCTGCTCGAACCCGTGCGTCACGAGGGCGGCGACCCGCAGGCCGTTGAGCTGCTGTGTCATGGCGGTGCTCCTCTCGAAATGTCAGTCGGAAACGTCGTGTCGTTTCCAACGAACGTTTCAAGGGCGGTACCACCCCGAAGCCGACAACAGGTCGGAGGATCAGGTCTGCCTGGACGCGCGCAGGGCAGGCCGGTGCCACGTATGGCCCGACCGATCCCGGGCCGGGACAGAGCTCAGGCTGCGTTTTCGGCTTCCTGCTTCAGCGCCCGGCAGATGGCGTCGACATGGCGATGGTCAGTCCCGCAGCATCCGCCGACGACGGCGAGTCGGGGCAGGGCGGTGCGCAGGTCGCGGTACTCGCGGCCGAGCTCCTCGGGGTTGCCCGTGTCGAGCTCGGGACTGTTGTCGAGCTCGGCATGGCTCCGCTTCGAGGCGTTGGCCCGCAGGCCCTGCAGCCGACCGAGCCAGTCGCCGCCCTGCCGGAGGACAGCCGCGAAGTGCGTCGGGTGAGCACAGTTGATCATGTAGTACGCCGCGTAGCCGGCGGTGCGATCGTCGGTGCGCCGGATCGCGTCGGCGAGCGTTTCGCCCGACGGCAGCCGCCCGTCGGTTTCGACCGTGAACGAGATGACCACGGGCAGCGCATGCTCGCGCGCGGCCTGCACGATCCCGATGGCCTCCTCCGTGTAGTTGAGCGTGAAGGCCGACACGAGGTCGACGTCGGTACCCGCAAAGGTCTCAATCTGCTCCGCGTGATAGGCACGGGCGTCGTCGACCGGCATCAGGCGATCCGGGAAGTAGCCGTCGCCCCGCGGGCCGATGTTGCCCGAGACAATGAACGGGCGTCCGGGCTGTTCGAAGCGGTCGCGGATTTCGAGCATCAGGGCGACGCTGCGGCGGTTGAGGTCGGCGAGTGTGTGCGCGTCGTAGCCGAGCGACGTGGCCCAGTCGCGGCTGGCACGCCAGGTCGGGGTCTCGAGCACGAAGCCCATGGCGTGCCGTTCGGCGAGCCGGGCGTAGTGTTCGTAATAGGACCGCAGAATGGCCGTGCCCGCCTCGTCGGCGAGCAGCGGGAAGGCCGCCATGCCGGGCAGCTCGACGTTCTGGTGGAAGATGAGCTTGTCTCGAGGCCGCCGTCGGTCATCAGCGTGCGCCCGAGTGGGGCGTTGAGGTGATGGCGGTATCTGCTCATGATGATGACTCCTGCGGACCTGCGGGAAAATGTTCCGCGCCGATGTCCGCATGCGTCAGCGTAGCGAGCGGCCGCGTCGACCACTAAAGCGATTTCGATCCGAATCCTGACGGATCGGTCATGCAGGGGCCTGCCCAGGTTGCAATCGTGGCCATGCCGGAAACGACCGCCTCGGTCGTCTACGGCATGTACGACCTGTTCATGTCGGCCGGACGTGACTGGGGGCAGATCGTGGACGGCAGGCCTGGGCCGTCACTGCTTCGGCCGGTGGTGGTGTCCCGGCTGACCGGTAGCTTCCGCGCCGCCAACGGCGTCCTCATCGAGCCTCAGGCGCCGCTCGACGTCGCGCTCGACTTCGACTACATCTGCGTTCCCGAGCTGGCCGTGCCGCCCGGTGAGCCGATCGAAGGACGCTTCGACGTCGAAACGGCCTGGCTCCGCACCTGCCACGAACGGGGCGCGACGATTGCCACGGCCTGTTCCGGCGCCATCCTGCTCGCCGAAGCCGGCCTGCTCGACGGCTGGGAGGCGACCACGCACTGGGCGTACTGCGACGTGCTCCAGCAGCGCCACCCCCGCGTGCGCGTGCGGCGGAATGCGGCGCTCGTAGCGACCGGCGAGGGCCAGCGTCTGCTGATGGCCGGCGGCGGTACCACCTGGGTCGACCTCGCGCTGCTGCTGATTGCCCGCGTGGCCGGTCCCGAGGTCGCCATGCAGACCGCGCGCATCAACCTGATCGACTGGCACGACATCGGGCAGCAGCCGTTCGCCCGTCTGGCGCGCACGCGGCAGTCGTCGGACGCGATCATCGGCCGCTGCCAGGAGTGGATTGCGACTCACTTTCGCGAGCCGGCGCCGGTGGCGGCCATGGCCCGTCTGTCCGGCCTTGCGGAACGATCATTCGCCCGCCGCTTCAAGGCCGCGACGGGGCTGTCGCCGATCGAGTACGTCCACCTGCTGCGGCTCGAGGAGGCGCGGCACCGCCTCGAAGCCACGGACGACCCGGTCGAAGGCATCGCCAACTACGCCGGCTACGAAGATGCCGCGTTCTTCGCCCGGCTCTTCCGCCGCAAGGTCGGCCTCACGCCCGCGCAGTACCGCCGGCGCTTCCGCGCCATGCGCCGGGCGCTCGAGCCGCAGGACGACGGCGCCGGGGGCCGTGGCGCCTAAAGCCTCCGGGAACGGCGTCCGATTACCCGTTCCCCATGAACCGCCGCAATTACTACCGCGTGCTGCACGTGCAGCCCGACGCGCCGACCGAGATCATCCGGATGAGCTACCTGACCCTGATGCGGCGGCTCAAGATGCATCCCGACCTGGGCGGCGATCACCGGAAGGCGGCGCTCATCAACGAGGCGTTCGCGACGCTGGTCGACCCGGTGCGGCGCGCGGCGTACGACCGCATGCTCGCGCGCGAGCGGGTCCTGCCCGGCTACCGCCGCGGTGCCGCCGGGCAGCCGACCGGGCCGGCCCACGCGCCGCAGCCGGCCGTGGTCAATCCCTGCGTGTGCCCGTTCTGCAGCACGGCGTGCGCTTCCGACGACCTCGCGCGGCCCGACGCCACCTGTACGTTCTGCGAGAGCCCGCTCTATCCGGCCGCGCGCCACGCGCATCAATCGAGCAGCCGCCGCGCGCTGGAGCGCATGAACCGCGAGATTCCGGTGCACTTCTACCTGTCGTGGCCACAGCATTCACCCTGCCAGGCGACGACGGAAGACATTTCGATTGGCGGCATGCGGCTGAACTGTGCCCTCGATCTCGTGCCGGGTGAGTGCATCAAGATCGAGTGCGACCTGTGCAGCGCCATCGCGGTCGTCCGCCACGCGAAGGCGTCAGGCACGGGCGGGCGCTGGGTGGCCGGCGTCGAGTTCCTCACGCTCCGCATCAAACCGGTCCGCGGCGTGCTCGTGTCGACGCGCGTCTGATCGGCGGGCCGGAACGGGTGTTGCCCGGATCGCAGGGCGATCGATAATCGGCCGTCATCGAAGACTTCAACGGGGGAGCAACCATGAGGCGGTTCGCATGGCGGCGTGCCGGCGCGTGCATGGCGCTGATGATCGGGCTTACGGCGGCCGGTACCGGAGTCGACGCGCAGCAGCACGAACCGGTCGACGACCGGGCGTCGATTCCCGCCGATCGTCCGGTTGCGCGGCGCGACCGCAACTCGCTCATCGCGCACGGGCAGCTGCTCGCCAAGACGAAGCAGGGGCGCATCGACGTCTACTTCATCGGCGATTCGATCACGCGGCGGTGGGGCGCGACCGATTATCCGCAGTTCCTCGCGCACTGGCGTGAACGCTTCCACGGCTGGCATGCGGCGAACTTCGCGTGGGGCGGCGATCGCACGCAGAACATGCTCTGGCGGCTCACGAACGGCGAGCTCGACGGAGTTGCGCCGAAGGTGTTCGTCGTGCAGGCGGGTGCGAACAACATCGACCGCAACCCGCTCGACGACGCCGGCGTTGCCGATCTCACGCGCGGCATCCAGGCGATTGTCGAGCTCTGTCGTACGCACGCTCCCGAGGCTGTTGTGGTCGTGACGAGCGTGTTTCCGCGCGACGACAATCCCGGCGCCTGGCCCGGCATTCAGCAGGTGAACCGGAACCTGGCGCGGCTGGCCGACGGCAAGTCCATCCGCTTCGTCGATCTGACGGACGCGCTGGCCGACGCCGGGGGTCGCTTCAGGCCGGGCATGTCGACCGACGGCCTTCACCTCGACCTGCCGGCGTACGAGCTGTGGGCCGACGCGCTCACGCCCATCCTCAGCGAAGTGCTCGGCCCGCGCGCCGAGGTCGACCTGGCGCCGCCGCCGACGGGCGATCCCGCCGCTGCGACGCGTTGACGGGCAGACCGCCCGCTAGCGGCCGAGCAGCTCGCGCTCGGCCCGGAGCCAGTCGCTGAGCGCGTCGCCTTCGGCGTTCCCCCGGCTCAGGAAGATTTCGTACGCGCGGACGCGGATGGCCTCGACGTCGATCGGTCCGGCTGCGCCAGCGGCGTCGTCCTCGACGGCGGGAGAGGTCGAAGCGTTGGCCCGCGTCGAACGGCGGACGCGTGACGCAACCTTGCGCTCGCCCGGGGCCACCGTCCTGGCGGCGGTCGTCGATCGGCGGGTTCGGGAGGTGCGGGGCGAAGGCGTCTTCATGGAAGGCTCCAGATGGTCAGGGCCGAGTCGGGCCTCGGCAGGTACCGGGGCGGCAGTCGGCCAGGGTGTTGGTCGTCGTCGCCTGTCAGCAGAATGCCTGTCAGCGAAATCGTCGGCGCGGACGTCCGGGAAGCGTCGTGTCGGCCGCTGCGGGGAACTGAGGGCGGCCGCATCCGCGCCTTCTGTCAGTGTACGTCAGGACGCGGCGATGCGATGCGTCGATGCGCGGAGGACTACACTTCCTCAATGTCCTCCTTCGAGCTGAAGAATCTGACTGCCCTTGTCACCGGTGCTTCGTCGGGGATCGGTGCGGCCACGGCTGAGCTGTTCGCCGAGCTCGGCGCGAAGGTCGCGCTCGGCTACCACCGGAATCGCGACGGCGCCCAGGCGACCGTCGATCGCGTCCGCCAGGCCGGCGGCACGGCCGTCGCCTTTCAGGCCGACGTGCGGAAGCGCGACGACGTGGAACGACTCGTCGCGCAGACGGTCGAGGCGCTCGGGCCGATCGACGTCCTCGTGAACAACGCCGGCTCGCTCGTGGCGCGGCAGTCGCTCGCCGAGATCGACGAAGCGACGTGGGACGACGTCTACGCGCTCAACGTGAAGAGTGTGATGTTCGTGTCGCAGGCCGTCGCCCCGTCGATGGTCGAGCGGAAGCGCGGCGCGATCATCAACGTCGGGTCGATTGCCGGTCATCACGGCGGCGGTCCCGGTGCCGGTGCGTACGCGTCGGCCAAGGCGGCGGTGCGGACCTACACCAAGTCGCTCGCGCGCGAGCTGGCGCCCCACGGCATCCGTGTGAACGCCGTGGCGCCGGGCGTCATCGACACGCCCTTCCACGAGGCCTTCTCGACACCCGAGATCCTGCAGACCTTCACGGCGGCCATTCCGCTCGGCCGGCTCGGCACTCCCCGGGAGTGTGCAACGGTCATCGCGTTCCTGGCGTCGCCGGCGGCGAGCTACATCGTGGGCGAGACGATCGAGATCAACGGCGGCCAGTTGATGGTGTAAGGCCGCCGGCTTTCCCGTATCATTTCTTCTCTATCGGTCAACAGGCAGGTTGGACGTCGACGCCGGGCACCCGACCCGGCGACGTGGCCCGCCCGTGACGAAGTGAGGGTGGCATGAGAATCAGGACATCGAAGTCAATCGGGCTCACCGCCGGCGTGCTGGTCGCCACCGTGGCGGGAGCCGCGCTCTGGACGACGTCGTCGAGCGCGCAGCAGCAGCAGAACCTCGAACCGCGCGGGCTGCCGCCGCGCGCGCTGTCGGTGGCGCAGATGATCGAGGCGCCGCCGATCCCGGAAGGCTTCACGCCGATCTTCAACGGCAGGGACCTCACCGGCTGGCACGTGAGCAAGACCAACCATCACGGCACGACGCCCGACTTCCGCGTCCTGCACGGCGTGATCATCGGCACGCAGCAGCCGTGGAACGAAGGCGGCATCCTGCTCACCGACCGCCGGTACAAGAACTTCGAGGTCTACGTCGAAGTGAAGCCGGACTGGGGCAACGACGGCGGCCTCTTCCTGCGGTCGACCGAGGCGGGCCAGGCTTACCAGGTCACGATGGACTACCTGCCCGGTGGCAGCATCGGCGGCATTTACGGTGAGGGGCTCAAGGGTGTGCAGGGCACGAACAACGAGGCCGCGAGCGTCGTGCCGTGGTACGAAGCGTGGCACCGCGAGGAGTGGAACCGGGTCCGCGCGCGGATCGAGGGCGACGTCCCGCGCATCCAGGTGTGGATCAACGACAAGCTCGTGCGCGACTGGACCGCGAACGCGAACTACCTGCCCGACGGCGCGACCGACGGTCACATCGCGATTCAGGTGCACCGCAACGGCGTGACGCCCGGTCAGGAGTACCAGCGCTGGGTGCCCGGCGGCTTCTGGCGGTGGCGCACGATTGCCGTCAAGGAGCTGCCCTGAGGCCGGGCCAGACCGGCGATCGCTGCTCGTTTCGACAACCGGGCCGGCGTTCTGCCGGCCCGGTCCCCTCCGTATTCGCCAGTCGCACGTCCTCGTCCCGAGATGGCCATCGGTAAGCTGCTCCGCTCGCTTCTTCCCGGCTTCTTCCTGTTCGGCTTCTGCATCGGTACGGGCAGCGTGACGGCCATGGCCACGGCCGGCGCCGATCACGGCATGGCGCTGCTGTGGACGGTGGCGCTGTCGTGCGTGATCACCTTCTTCCTGATCGATCTCTACGGGCGCTTCACGCTCGTCACCGGCGAGACGTCGCTCGCCGCCTTCCGGCGTCACCTGCACCCGCTGGCCGGCTGGTTCTTCATCGTGACGCTCACCGCGCACGTCAGCGGCAGCGTCATCGGCGTGATGGGCATCCTCGCCGATGTCTGCTCCGTCTGGTCCGCCCGGTTCCTCGAGGGCGGGATCCGGCCCATCTGGTTCGCGCTCTTCTTCGTGACGCTCGTCTACCTGCTGTTCCTCGACGGTCGGACGAAGGTCTTCGAGCGCGTGCTGGCGGCGATTGTCGCCGTCATGTCGATCTGCTTCCTGCTGAACCTGTTCTTCGTGGCACCGCCGGCCGCCGATGCGCTGCGCGGGCTGGTGCCTGCCGTGCCGGCCGACACCGGCGGCCGCAGCCCGTTTCTCGTGATTGCCTCGATGGTCGGGACGACGGTCTTCTCGGGGCTCTTCATCATGCGCGGCACGCTCGTGCGCGACGCCGGCTGGACGCTGGCCGACCTGCCCGTTCAGCGCCGCGACGCGGCGTTTTCCGGCCTGATGATGTTCCTCGTGAGCGGGGCCGTCATGGCCGCTGCCGCGGCCACGCTGCACGCGACGGGCCAGACGCTGAACACGGTGTCCGAGATGATCGTGCTGCTCGAGCCGTTTGCGGGATCGATCGGTGTCGGTGTCTTCACGATGGGGATCATCGCGGCCGGTGTGTCATCGCAGTTCCCCAACGTCGCGCTGCTGCCCTGGATGCTCAACGACTACTACGAGCGGCCGAACCACATGCGCCGGGCCGACTACCGGATCTTCGTGCTCGTCATCTCGCTGCTCGGCCTTATCGTGCCGCTGACCGGTGCACGGCCGATTGCCGTGATGATCGTCTCGCAGGCCTTCGGCGCGCTCGTGCTGCCGATGACGGTGCTCTGCCTGATCGTGCTCGGCAACCGCAAGTCGCTCATGCGCGAGCACCGCTTCGGGCCGGTCACCAACGCCCTGCTGCTCGTGACGTTCGCCTTCGCGGTGACGATGAGCTGGATGAGCTATTCGGGGCTGATTGCAACAGTCCGCTCGTGGATGTAGACCGGGGGCGGCAGCGTGCCGCCCCCGAATGACCCGCCCGGCCGGCTACTGCCACTGCCAGCCGATCGACGCGTAGACGGTGCGCGGTGCGCCCGGCGCGAACTCGCGCCCGCGGCTCGTCGTGTACGAGGCGCTTTCGGCGTATCGCGCGTCGGTCAGGTTCAGCACCCGCACGTGCAGCTGCAGCGACTCGTGCAGCGGCACGCGCAGGCGCAGGTTGAGCAGCGTGTGGCCGTCATACCGCTCCGTGTTGGCGGCGTCCATGAAGTACGGCCCGATGCGGCTCAGCTCGATCGATCCATGCAGCCACCGGATCGGCGTGAGCGTGACGATCACGTTGCCGATCGTCGCGGGCGCAAGCTCCATCGTCAGGCCGCTGTAGTCGAGGCCGGCGGCCGGATCCACCTGCCAGTCGACGTACTCGTGCCGCGCGTACGACCAGCCCGTCGACACGCGGATGCTGCGGTGCAGCGCGAGCGCGCCGGACAGCTCGATCCCGGTGTGCCGGGTCCGGCCGGCATTGCGGGCCTCGGTCGCACCGGTGTCGGGATCGCGGAAGCTCAGAATGTCGTCGCGCTTGACGAGACGGTAGACCGACACGTCGGCGTTCCACCGCAGGCCGCGCGACAGTCGGATGCCGGCTTCCGCGTTCGTCGCCTTCACCGGGGCCAGGTCGATGGTGTTGATCGCCGTGCCCTGACGGAACAGCTGGCCCTCGGACGGTGCGCGGAAAGCGTCGCGATAGCTTGCGAACAGGCTCACCGTATCGGACGCCGCCCAGGTGAGTCCGAGCTTCGGAGTCAGCCGGCGGAAGTTCCGCACCGCATCGTCCGGCCGCCGGTGGCGCGGCGTCTCGGGCGCGTCGAGCAGGTCACGGTAGTCGTAGCGCGAAGCGTCGAAGCGGACGCCGGTCTGCGCCCGGAGCCGCGGGCCGAGCGTCCAGTCGATCTGCGCGTAAGGCGCGACACCGGCATAGACGACGTCGTAGTCGTAGACGACCGGCCCGTCCGTGTAGGCGACGAACTTCGGCCGCCCGTTCGGCGTCGGCTCAGTCGTCGGCACGATGACGCGCTCGAGGCGGCCGCCCGGGCTGTAGTCGATATCGACGCCGGCGCTGAGCGATCCGCGCACCGCGGGCAGCTCTCGCTGCAGGCGGGCCAGCAGGCCGACGGATCGGTTCCCGGAGCGCGCGTCGGTCGGATCGTAGGTCAGCGACCAGTTGGCGAGCAGGTCCATCCGGTTGTCGCGGAAGTACGGGATGACGTTCCAGACCGTCGTGCCCGAGACGCGCGTGAAGTCGAACGAGGCGCGAAAGGCCCGGACATCGCGCCGCGAGATCGGCGTGAGGTTCAGGCGCGGATTCGACAGGTAGTCGACCTCGGCCAGCGCCGAGCTGCCGGCCGTCTGCTGATCGATGCGGCTGAAGGTCACCAGCGCCCGGGCGACCGTGCCGTCGCCGGTTCGATCCCAGCGGATCGATCCGCTCTGCCGGTCGTAGCCGGTGGCTTCGCGCCAGCCGTCGGTCTGCGTCAGGTTCACGTCGGCGCGCACGCCTTGCCGGCCCCGGCGCACGCTGCCGCCGGTCAGCAGTCGCGCCCAGCCGTGCTGCCCGCCCTCGAGCTCGACTTCCCAGGCCGGCGCGTCGAGCGCCGATCGCGTGATCACGTTCACGACGCCGCCGATGGCGTCGCTGCCGTAGAGCACCGAGCCGGGGCCCTTCGTGACCTCCACACCGGCCGCCGCCGCGACGTTCACTTCGTAGAGCGCGTTGTGGTTGAAGAAGCCGGTCGATCGGGTCGGAACGCCGTCTTCGAGGTACAGGTAGACCGGATTCGTCGTGAGCGGCTGCCGGATCGCCGTCTGGTGCCCCTCACCGCCGGTCGTGTTCACCCAGACGCCCGCAACCTGGCCGAGCAGCTGTCCGGGATGCGTCGGGGCGATGGCTGTGATCTGCTCACGCGGCAGCGAGGCGACCGCGGCGGGTGTCTCGCGAATGAGCTGCGTGGCGCCCGTCTCGGTCACCGTGACCTGTTCGGCAAACGCCAGATCAACCGTCAGGCGGACCGGACTGCCCGATCCGTCGATCCGCACGTCGCGCACGGTTGGCTGCACGCCCGACAGTCCCGACACCGTCGCCCGGCACGCGGTCGGTACCGACGGCGGCGTGAATGTCGACAGGCCGCGCGCGTCGGTGACCAGCACGATGGCCGGGTCGACGCACGACTCCACGGTGACGGTCATGCCGGGCAGCGGCAGGCCGCTCGCATCGACGACCTGAACGACGACCTGATTCGTCGCGGCCCTGACGCCGTCCTGGACGACCGGCGGGGCGGCAGGCGAAAGAAGCAGCAGGACAGACGCAAGAGCAGGGAGCATGACGCGGTTTCCTCCGATGAAAACGGCGCGGTCCTGCGGGAACGGCGCCGGATTCATCGTAGGAAGCGGGTGCGCTGGCGGGAATGCGGTCTTTTGTCGCAGCCCGGCAAATCCCCGGGGCGGCACGCGAAAGTTGCACGAAGGCGGGGCAGACGAGGTATAGTCTAGGGTTTGCGCCTGCCCATGGGGTCCGCCCCGGGGCAGGGGCATCGGGATGGCCCGGCGTGGTTTCTGTCCGAATCGACGCCGCAGCGGCAGAGCGTCATTCCCGATCAGACGATCAACGTCTCAGCCGGCGCGCCGGCTTTTGCAGAGGTAAGACTCAATGTCCCGCTACACCGGTCCACGCGTTCGCGTTCTCCGCGCCCTGGGGGTCAACCTTCCGGGCCTCACCAGCAAGACGCTCGACAAGCGTCCCATGCCGCCCGGCCAGCATGGCGGCCGTCGTCGCCGGACGATTTCGAACTACGGCAAGCGGCTGAAGGAAAAGCAGAAGCTGCGGGCGCACTACGGCGTCACGGAGCGCCAGCTCCGGGAGATGGCCGCCCGCGCGGCGCGTTCGCGTGGCAACGCGATGGCGACGCTGGTGCAGCTGCTCGAGCGCCGGCTCGACAGCGTGGTGTTCCGCGCCGGCTTTGCGCGCACGATTCCCGCCGCGCGTCAGCTCGTGACGCACGGCCACATCCTCGTCAACGGCAAGCGGCTGAGCTACCCGTCGGCCCGCGTGAACGTGGGCGACGTCATCACCGTGAAGACCGGACGCGGCGAGAACGCGGTGCGGAAGCAGCAGGAGCTCGGTGCCGTGCTCACGCCGCCGACCTGGCTCGAGGTGGACGGTGGGGGCCTGACGGCGAAGGTCGTCGGCCTGCCCGACATCGACTCGGTGCCGTTCCCGGTCGAGCTCCCGCTCGTCGTCGAGTTCTACTCGTAAGACCAGCTTCAGAAAGGCGCAGGGGCGTATGCCCCTGCGTCGACTCTTCCGCAGCGTCGGCCTGTCGCGCCGGCTGTCGACGGCCGCCGTGTGCCGTCGCGCCGCGCCCGTCAGTCCTGCGGCTCTGCGGCAGCGCCAGACGCAAGGCGCTCGACGCGCGCTTCGCGGACGCCGCGACCCGACATCGACAGCACTTCGACGCGAATCGGCCCGTACTCGACCGTATCGCCCACTGCCGGCAGGCGGTCGAGCAGCGCGAGCACCAGGCCGCTGACGCTCTCGACTTCCTCGTGCTCGAGCTCGATGCCGAGCGCCTGTCCGAGCTCTTCGAGCCGCAGCGTGCCGGCGACGCGCAGCGTGCCGTCGGGCTGCTGAACGATGCCGGGCTCGGCGGGCAGGCCTTCGTCGATCTCGCCGACCACTTCCTCGAACAGATCTTCGAGGCTGATGATGCCGGCCGTGCCGCCGTGCTCGTCGACCACCACCGCCAGGTGCGCGTGCTCGCGCTGCATCGTCGCCAGCACGACGTCGAGGCCGGCCGTTTCAGGAACCACGGGCAGGCGCCTCAACCGCGACTCGGTGAGCGGCTCGTTGCGGATCAGGCAGTGCAGCAGGTCCTTCGCGTGCACCATGCCGACGATGTCGTCGAGGTGTTCGCGGTAGACCGGATAGCGCGTCCGCCGATGCGTGTGGACGATCTTCCGGAGCTCGTCGGGACCGGTGCCGAGCCGGATGCCGATGATGCGCACCCTGGGCACCATCGCCTGTCCTGCCGTCAGGTCGCCGAACTCGAACAGTTCCTGCAGGATGCGTGCTGCGGCGCCGAGCAGCTGCCCGCCCTTCTCGCTCTCCTCGACGATCAGCCGCAGCTCCTCTGGCGAGTAGAGCAGCTCGCGCGGGTTCAGCTCGCGACGTACTCCGATCAGACGGAGTGAGAAGTTCGCCAGCCCGTTCAGCGCGAGCACGAACGGATAGAAGACGAAGAGCGCGAGCCGCATCGGCCAGTAGGCGAGGCGCGCGACGCCGATGGGATTCTGCAGCGCGAGCCCCTTCGGCAGCATCTCGCCCACGACGATGTGGAGGATGGTCAGCACCGTGAGCGAAACGATGGCTGCGGCGGTCGCGCCTCCGGGGGGCGCGAGCACCGGAACGTGCAGGTTCAGGTAGTTCGCGAGCTGGTGCTCGCCGAACATCCCCAGACCGAGGCTCGCGACGGTGATGCCGAGCTGCGCCGTCGCCAGGTACCGGTCCTGTCGACGTGGCGCCGAAACGATCTGCAGGACGCGCGCGGCGAGCCGATCGTCGACGGAGCGTCGCTCCAGGGCGGGTCGCGCCGCGCCGATCAGCGCGAACTCCGCCGCAACGAACAGCGCGTTGAGCAGCACGAACGCGAGCACCGCAAGGGTGATGGCCGTCAGGCTCACGTCCGTCCTCCGGGCGACGGAGTGTCGACCGCCGGCGGGCCGAGCAGCTCGTTGAGCACGTCCTGAATGGTGACCAGGCCCTGTGCGCGGCCCTCGGCGTCGACGACGACGGCCGAATGCGTCCTGCGTTCACGCAGCGTCGCGAGCACCCGATCGGCCGGCAGCGACGCGTCGATCGTCGGCACCGGCCGCATGAGCGTCTCGAGCGGGCTCTCGCCGGTCGTGGCGTAGCGTTCGACGATGTCCTTGACGCGCACGATGCCGACGATCTGTTCACGGGTGTCGCGAAATACCGGCAGTCGACTGAACGTGGTGGCGGCGGCGGTCTGGAGCACGTCGGACCACGGACTCGAGATGTCGAGCGCCGTCAGTCGATCGCGGGGCACCATGAGGTCGGCCGCCGTGCGCTTGTGCAGGTGCAGCGCCCGGCGCAGCCGCTGCTGCTCCTCCGGTTCGAGCAGGCCGCCTTCGAGGCTCTCGGCAATCAGCAGGTCGATCTCTTCGGGCGAGTGCAGATGCTGGTGGCCGGGCCGATCCGCGCCGAAGAGGCGCAGCAGGACGAGTGCGGCGCCGTTGAGCACCCGCAGCAGCGGCCGGAAGACGAACAGCGACCACTGCATGGGCAGGACGGTCGCGAGCGCGGTGGCCGTGGGGTACTGCAGCGCGAGCGTCTTCGGCACGAGCTCGCCGAGTACAAGCTGCGCCGCGGTCAGCAGGATCAGCACGACGGTGACGGCCGCCGACAGTGCCGCCAGCTCGGTAAGGCCGAACAGTCGCGCGATGAGCGGGGCCAGCCAGGGGCTGACCGTCGCCTGCGCGTAGGCGCCGAGCATCAGGCTCGACAACGTGATGCCGATCTGCGACGTGCCGACGTACTGATCGAGCGCGACGCGGTCGTCGATGTGGGGCAGCAGTCGGCGTGCGAGGCGGCTGCCTTCGTCGGCCAGGCGTCGGATGCGGCTGCGTCTGGCACCGACCGCCGCAAACTCTCCCGCGACATAGAGCGTGTTCGCGAGAATCAGCAGGACGATGACCGCCCAGACACCCAGGGACATGCGAGGCTAGTAAAGCCCTTAAGCGCCGGTGCCTGCAAGCACCCCGGCCGCGTCGACCCTCTTTGCAGATTCCCCCCGGCGCGCGACAATCGCCCTTCCATGCTGCTCACCCTGCTTGTCACGCTGATGCTCGTCCTGCAGGCTCCCGGTTCCACGCTCCAGCCTGACCCGCCGATGCGCTGCGCGGCCTGCGACGCCTGGAACGAGCCGCTCCCGCCCTTCAAGGTGTTCGGCAACACGTACTTCGTGGGCACCGGCGGCCTCTCGTCGGTGCTGATTACCTCCGACAGCGGTCACATCCTGCTCGACGGCGGATTGACGCAGTCGGCAGCGCTCATCGACGCAAACATCCGGCAGCTGGGCTTCGATCCGGCGGACATCCGGCTGATAGCCGCCTCGCACGAGCACTACGACCACGTCGGCGGCATCGCGGCGCTCCAGCGCCTCAGCGGCGCCGAGGTGGTGCACAGCGAGGCCGGGGCCCGCGCGCTGCGCCGCGGGCTGCCGAACGACGACGACCCGCAGATCGCGTTTGGTCGAGAGGCAAACGCGTTTCCGGCCGTTTCCAGCGTGCGCGCCGTCGCCGACGGCGAGGTCGTCCGTGTCGGCCCGCTGGCCATCACCGCCCATTACACGCCGGGCCACACGCCGGGCAGCACCTCCTGGAGCTGGCGCTCGTGTGAGGGCGACCGCTGCGTCGACATCGTGTATGCCGACAGCCTGAATCCGGTCTCCTCCGACGACTTCCGCTTCTCGGGCGGCAACGGCCGGCCAGGCATCGAGGACTCGTTCCGCGCGAGCATCGCGAAGGTTGCGTCACTCCCGTGTGACATCGTGATCTCGGTCCACCCGGGTTTCACGAACCTGACACAGAAGCTGGCGGCGCGAGCCGCAGGGGCGTCGCCCGATCCGTTCATCGATGGCGGCTGCGGCCAGTACGCCGCCGACGCCGCTCGTCGTCTCGACGAGCGGCTGGCCCGCGAGCGTCGCTGAGCGCGATTCGCCGGACGGCCCGTGTCTCGACGAGCCGTCCGGGTGGTGAACCGAGCCGGCGGGCGGCCCGTCGACCGCCGGCTGCATCCGGCCAATTGATCACTCGACCGGCCGGCCGTCGTCGTTCCAGACCTCGACGGGGGCGATGCCGAGCTTCTCAATCGGCTCCCGAATCTGCGCGACGTCGCCGACGACGATCCAGATGATGCGATCCGGATCGACGTAGTCCCGTGCGGCGCGCTGCAGGTCGGGGAGCGTGAGCGCCTCGTAGCGCTCCTTGAGCGTCGCGGCGTAGTCGAGCGGCCGTCCGTAGCGCGCCGAGGTGATCAGGCTGTTGAGCACGGCCGTCGACGTCTGGAAGCTGCCGGGCAGCTCGCGCGTGCGGCCCGTGATCACGCGATCCATTTCCTCTTCAGTGATGGGCCGGTCGGCGTTGATCGCTTCCAGCTCGCGGATGATCTCGGCGAGCGAGTCGGCCGTGCGATCGGTCTGGACCGGTGCGTAGGCCAGGTAGGGGCGCATGCCCCGCGCGTTCTGAAGGATCGTACTCGCGCCGTACGCCCAGCCCTTGTCCTCGCGCAGGTTCATGTTGATGCGCGCCGTGAACGAGCCCCCGAGCACGCCGTTCATCGCCTCGATGGCCAGATCGCGATCGGTTCCGAGGCCGGGCAGCAGCGAGCCGCCGAGGATGAACGACTGCGGCGAGCCGGGGCGGTTCACGAGGATGATCCGGGGCGACGAGCGCGGCGCGACGTCCTCGATGTTCTTCGTCGGCTTCGGTTCGGCCGGTGCCGTCCAGCCATCGAGCGCCCGCTCGAGCTCAGCGGTGATCTCTTCGAGCGACGTGTCGCCGACGACGAAGATGGTCGCATTGTCGGGCCGCAGCCACCGGCGGTGGAACGTGACGAGATCCTCGCGCGTGATCGACTGGATTGATTCCGGCGTGCCCGAGCCGGTGAACGGCACGGCGTAGGCGTGTCCCTCGCCGTAGAGCACGGGTGGCAGCAGGCGGAGGGCGAGTGACGTCGGCGTCGCCTTTTCCTGTGCGATGCCCGCGAGCCACTGGCCCTTCAGGCGGGCAATCTCCTCCTCGGCGAACGTCGGGTTGCGGATGACGTCGGCCCAGAGCGCGATCGACGGTGAAAGCTGTGTCTTGAGCGCCGACAGGTTGACGACCGAGGCATCGAGGTTCGAGCCCGTGGTGAGATCGGCGCCGAGCCGCTCTTCTTCTTCGGCAATCTCGAGCGCCGACCGGTTCGTCGTCCCGCGTTCGAGCATCGACATGGCGAACGACGCCACGCCCAGCTTGCCGCCGGCGTCGGCCGCATAGCCGGCATCGAACTGAATCGACAGTTCCACGAGCGGCAGCGAACGGCGCTCGGCCACGACGACGCGCGTGCCGTTGCTGAGCGTGCCGGTCCGGACGGGCGGGAAGCTCAGCGTCGGCATGTCGGTGGGCAGTGGCGGCAGGCCCGCGGCCCGGTCGACGCCCTGGCCCGTTGTGGCGTACCGGCCGGCCGGCAGAACGTCCACCTGGTGCCAGCCGCGGCCGAGCCAGCGCCGCGCCGCGTCGCGCACGTCGGCAGGCGTCGCGCTGTTGATCCACTCGAGGTACGTCTGCACGAAGGCCGGGTCGTCGTGGTACAGCTTGCCCTCGGCGAGCGCGGTCGCCTTGTCGTTGACCAGCTCCAGGCCGCGCACCGTGGTCGCGTTGATGCGGGCGACGGCGCGCTCGAGCTCCTCGCGCGTCGGCCCCTCCTCGAGGAACTTCGCGATGACGCGATCCATGGCCTCGGTGGCCACTTCGGCGCGCTCGCCGGGATTGAGCGTGATGGCGAGATCGAACACGCTGGCCAGTTCGAACGGCACGACGTGCACGGACACGTCGCTTGCCACCTGCCGCTCGTAAATCAGCTCGAGGTAGAGGCGCGAGGTCCGGCCCTGGCCGAGCACCGCCGCGGCCAGTTCGAGCAGGGCCGCATCGCGATCGCGGCGGCTCGCCACGGCCCACGCCCGGTTGGCAAGGACCGCCGGCACCTCGTCGTGCATCACCTCGTGTGTGTTCTCGCGCTTGTCGGGCACCCACGTGTCGAAGGCGTCGATGTCCGGGCCGGCCGGGATGTCGCCGAAGTACTTCGTGACCTTCTCGCGTGCCGTCTCGACGTCGATGTCGCCGGCGAGCACGAGCACGGCGTTGTTCGGGCCGTAGTACTGCCTGAACCACGCGTGGACGTCCTCGAGCGACGCGGCATCGAGATCCTCCATCGACCCGATCGTCAGGTGCCGGTACGGATGTCCGGGCGGGAAGAGTCCTTCGTACAGCCGGTAGTTCACGCGGGCGTACGGCTGGTTGTCGCGCTGGCGCTTCTCGTTCTGGACGACCGACCGCTGGTTGTCGAGCTTATCCTGCGTCACGGCGCCGAGCAGGTGACCCATGCGATCGGATTCCATCCACAGGACGAGGTCGAGCGCCGGCGTCGGGACCGTCTGGTAGTAGTTCGTGCGGTCGAACCAGGTCGAGCCGTTCATGTCCGTGGCGCCCGCCTGCTGGAGCGGCAGGAACCACTCGCCGTCGTAATGTTCCGAGCCGTTGTACATGAGGTGCTCGAACAGGTGCGCAAAGCCCGTTTTCCCTTCGGGCTCGTTCTTCGAGCCCACCCGGTACCAGATGCTCACTGCGACCACGGGCGCCTTGCGGTCCTCGTGCACGATGACGTGCAGGCCGTTGTCGAGCGTGAATTCTTCGAACGTCAGGTTCAGATCGGGGGCCCGGCCCGACGACTGAGCGCCGAGCGGGACCGCGGCAGCAGATGCGACGAACATCAGGGAAACCAGTACGAGAAGTCGGGACATCGGCAGACGGCGCATGAGGACATCCTCCCGGCAACGGGGGCCGTACAGCGGTTCCGGATCACTATGCCCGAAAAACAGCCGCGGCGCAGCGACGCGCGCCGGTCGCACGGCCGGCTCCGGATATACTCGGCCGTTGGGCCGGAATGACGTTCGAACAGGCCATCGTCTTTATTACACTCGCCGCCGCGCTGGTTCTCTTCGTCTGGGGCCGCTGGCGCTACGACCTGGTCGCCGTCATGGCGCTGCTCGTCCTCGTGCTGGCGGGCATCGTCCCCGCCGAAGCGGCCTTCGAGGGATTCGCGCACCCGGCGGTCGTGACCGTGGCGGCCGTCCTCGTCATTTCGCGCGCGCTCCAGAATGCCGGTGTCATCGACGCGCTGGTCGGCCTGGCTGCGCCGGTCCGTGGCCGGCCGGGCCTGCAGGTCGCGCTGCAGACGGGCATTACGGCGCTGCTCTCGACGTTCATGAATAACGTCGGGGCGCTGGCCATCATGCTCCCCGTGGCGCTGCGGACCGCGTACCGCGAGAAGTACGCGCCGGCCCGCGTGCTCATGCCGCTGGCGTTTGCGTCGCTGCTCGGCGGCGTCGTGACGCTGATCGGCACGCCGCCGAACCTCATCGTGGCGGCGATTCGCGATCGCTCGCTCGGCGAGCCGTTTGCGATGTTCGATTACCTGCCGGTGGGCGGCGTCCTCGCGGTGGTCGGTGTCGCCTACCTGGTGCTGCTCGGCTGGCGGTTCATTCCGCGCGCCCGCCTCGAGGTGCCCGCCAGCTATTCGCCCTTCGACATCGAACAGTACCTGATGGAGGTCCGCGTCGTGCCCGGCGGAAAGGCCGACGGCCAGACCGTCGGCGAGCTCGAGGCACGCCGGTTCGGCGACGTCCGTGTGGCGGGCATCGGTCAGGCCGACGGTGAGATGCGGATGATTCCCGGCCGGCATGATCGCGTCGAGGGAGGCGACTACCTGCTGCTGCAGGGCGATCCCGAGGCGCTCGCCGGGTTCATCGATCAGGGCGGACTCGAGCTGGTGGGGACGGCGAAACTGACGGCCGAGGATCCCAAGGCCGAAGTCGAGATCGTCGAGGTCATCGTCAAGCCAGGCTCGATGCTCGTCGACCAGAGCCCCGTGTCGATGCGCCTCCGGCGTCGCTACGGCATCAACCTGCTCGCCATCGCGCGGTACGGCAAGGAAATCTTCACGCGGCTCGGCAATGTCCGCATTCAGGTCGGCGACGTGCTGATGTTCCAGGGCGTGCGGGCCAACCTGGAATCGGCGCTGCCGGAGCTGGGGTGCCTGCCGCTGGCCGACCGCGGCATCGGCATCGGCAAGCCCCGGCGCCTGATTCTGGCCGCGGCGACGTTTGCCACGGCCATCGCCGCAACGGTCGCCGGCCTGCTCAGCATTCACGTCGCCCTCGTGCTTGCCATCGCCGTCCTCGTCGTCACGCAGGTGGTGCGGCTCGAGGATGTGTACGGCGCTGTCGACTGGCCCGTGGTCGTGCTGATCGGCGCCATGATTCCGGTGGGCGACGCCGTGTCGGCCACCGGCGGTGACGGCATGGTGGCCGACGCGATCCTGAGGGTCGGGCAGGGGCTGTCGCCGGTGGCGGTGCTCAGCCTGCTGTTCGTCTCGACAATGCTCGTGACCGACGTGCTGAACAACAACGCGACGGCCCTGCTCATGGCGCCCGTCGCGATCTCGCTGGCCGAGCGCCTCGAGGTGAATCCCGACGCGTTCCTGATGGCGGTTGCCGTCGGCTCATCGTGCGCGTTTCTGACGCCGATCGGGCATCAGTCGAACACGCTGGTGATGACGCCCGGTGGCTACCAGTTCGGCGACTACTTCCGCGTCGGTTTCCCGCTGAGCATCATCGTCTCGCTCGTCGCGATCCCGCTGCTGCTTCTCGTCTGGCCGCTCTGAGACGGCCTGAAGCGCACGTCCAAGGGGGGGGCCGGACCCTTACGCGGCGCTGTACATCCCGCGGCGCCACGACCGCCAGAACACGACGACCAGCGTCAGGATCGTCAACGGGATCACGAACAGCTGCATGGCGCTGCTGAAGGCCGGCAGTGCGGCGTGCTTCTGAGCGGCCAGCACGAGGTATGTCGTGTACGCCGCGTAATAGAAGAGGAAGAGTCCGCCTTCCCAGCGCTCGATGCTGGCGCCCCGCGCAAAGATCGGCAGGCAGGCCACGGCGACAGCCACCATCACCGGCAGGTCGAAGCTGAGCAGCGCCGAGGGTACCGCCAGTCCGGCCGGTGCCACGAGTGCCGAGATGCCGAGCACCGACAGGATGTTGAAGATGCAGCTGCCGACGACGTTGCCGACGGCGATGTCGCGTTCACCGCGCGCGGCGGCGACGAGCGACGTTGCGACCTCGGGCAGCGACGTGCCGATTGCCACGATCGTCAGTCCGATGATCAGCTCGCTGACGCCCAGCGCGGTGGCAAAGGCGACCGAGCTGTCGACGAGCCAGTTCGAGCCGAGCACGAGGGCCGCGAGGCCGATCAGGATCAGGCCGACGTTCGTCACGAAGCCCGACGTGCGGCCGCTCCCGTCGAGGACCTCTTCGGCTGGCTCGCTCCGGCCGATGCGCATCAGCATGGCGGTATAGGCGACGGCGCCGATGAACAGGATCGCGCCGTCGATCCGCCCCACGAGCCGGTCGGCGGCCATCAGGTAGGTGACGAGCGACAGGACGATCATGATCGGCACGTCGATCCGGATCAGCTGCGTCGCCACGCGCAGCGGCGTGATGAGCGCCGACGCGCCGAGAATCAGCAGCACATTGACGATGTTGCTGCCGACGATGTTGCCGAGGCCGAGGTCGGCTTCGCCCGCCCAGGCGGCTCCGACCGAGACGGCGAGCTCGGGGGCGCTCGTGCCGTACGCGACGATCGTCAGTCCGATCACCAGCGGTGAGATGCCCGATGCCGCGGCGATACGTGCCGCGCCGCGAACCAGCCAGTCGGCGCCGCCGACGAGCAGGGCCAACCCGGCGACGAACATGAGAATCGTGAGTATGCCTACGTCGTTCATCGATGAGCCGAGGCCGTCTGTCTGCTGCCGGCCCGGGATCGCCGGCAGACGGCGGCGGACGTCAGCGGTATCAAGAGACTCGGGAACAGCTGCATGGCGCTGCTGAGCAGGGGCAGCGCGGCGTGCTCCGTGACCTGTACGAGCGACGCGTGGATGCGCCGGTCGGCAGCCGTGGCCGGCAGCGCGAGGCCGGGGGCAGACGTGGCAACGAGCAGGGTGTTCACGGGCGCCGGCGGGCGCGGGTCGGAAGAGCGGGCGACTCGCGTTTCATCCCATCCTCCAGCCTAGCACGCTTCCACGGGGCGACCGGCCGGCCGTGTGATAGCATCCGGCCTCGTTCCTCGGCAGGAGTTGACGTCATGGCAATCGGGCGGAAGAAGCTGGTACAGATTGTCGCGGCGCTCGTCGCAGCGGCGGCCGTGGCCGGATCGATTGGCTATTCGGTGGCGCAGCAGCGGGCGGCCGCGGCCATGGCCGAAGCGGCCACCGCGTTCCTCGATTCGCTGACGCCCGAGCTGCGCGAGCGCGCCGTCTTCCCGCTGAACGACGACGAGCGGACGCGCTGGAACTTCATCCCCACGAACCAGTTTCCGCGCAACGGCGTCCCGCTCAAGGACATGAACGCCGCCCAGCGCCGGGCCGCCCACGACCTGCTGCGCGCCGCCCTGGGCCACGGCGGCTACCTGACGGCGACGACGATCATGGATCTCGAGACGATCCTGAAGGAGATCGAAGGCGAGGGCGGACCGTTCATTCGCGACCCCGAACTCTACTTCTTTACGATCTTCGGCACGCCGTCGTCGACCGGGCAGTGGGCGATGCGCGTCGAGGGGCATCACCTGTCGCTGCACTTCGCCGTCGATGGCGCGCGGATGGCCGTGACGAGCGCCCCGGCCTTCTTCGGATCGAATCCGGCCGAAGTCCGCACCGGTCCGCGCACCGGCATGCGGACGCTCGGCACGCAGGAAGATGCCGGCCGCGCCCTGCTCGACTCGCTCGACGACCAGCAGCGGGCGAAGGCGATCATTTCGGACACGGCGCCCCGCGACATCGCCACGCGGACCCAGCTGCAGGTCAACCCGCTCAAGCCCGACGGGCTGTTCGCGTCGGACATGACGCCGGGCCAGCGCGAGCTGCTGATGGACGTGATTCGCGTCTACGCCGCGCTGATGGCCGATGACATCGCGGCCGATCGGCTCGCAAAGATCGAAGAGGCGGGCATCGAGAACATTGCCTTCGCCTGGGCGGGATCGACCGAGCGCGGCGAGCGCTACCACTACCGGATCCAGGGGCCGACGTTCCTGATCGAGCACAACAACACGCAGAACAACGGCAACCACATCCACTCGGTGTGGCGCGACTTCGACGGCGACTTCGGCCGCGATCTGCTCGGCGAGCACCTCGCATCCGTGCCGCACTGAGGCAGATCCCTGCGCGATTGAGGCGGGCCGGATCCCGGCCTGGCGCTCAAGTCCTTCATCTCCCTGCCGATTGACGAGCGGGGGCGGCCCGGGGCCGCCCTGCAGACGTCGGACGGCTGTGGATCCCGCAACTCTCATAGGGCTCGTCGGGGCCCTCATCGTCGTTGTCGCTGCGATCGCCCTGGGCGGCGGTGCGCTGACGTTCGTCGACATCCCGTCGGCGATGATCGTCTTCGGCGGCAGCCTCTTCGTGGTGCTCGCGAAGTTCAGCGTGCCGCAGTTCCTCGGCGCGATTGGCGTCGCGGCGCGCGCCTTCAGGTTCCGCCTGCCGACGATCGAGGCGGCGATTGCCGAGACGATCGAGCTCGCACAGATCGCCCGCAAGCAGGGCATCCTTGCGCTCGAGGACCGGAAGGTCGAGTCGCCGTTCCTGCAGAAGGGGCTCGAGATGCTGGTCGACGGCCAGGATCGCGAGACGCTGCAGGCCTACCTCGAAAAGGAGCGCCTGCTCACGCTCGATCGGAACCGCTGGGGCGCGAAAATCTTCAGCGCGTTCGGCGACGTCGGACCGGCCATGGGCATGATCGGCACGCTCATCGGTCTCGTGCAGATGCTGTCGAACATGGAGGATCCGAAGGCGATCGGGCCCGCCATGGCCGTCGCACTGCTGACGACGCTCTACGGCGCGCTGATGGCGACGACGATCTGCATCCCGATCGCCGACAAGCTCACGCTGCGCATGAGCGAGGAGTCGCGCATGCAGCAGCTCTGGACCGACGCGTTGCTGGCCATTCAGGCTGGCACCAACCCGCGGATCGTCGAACAGCTGCTCAGCACCTACCTGCCGGAGCGCGGCCGCGATAAGGCCAGCGGCGGAGCCGAGACGCCGAAGGCCGCCGCCTGATTTGGTTCCGCACGAAGCATGATCGACGAAGAATCCTCCGGATCGGGCACGCCCGCCTGGGTCGTCACCTTTGCCGACCTGATGTCGCTGCTCATGTGCTTCTTCGTCCTTCTCCTGTCGTTCTCCGAGATCGACGCGCAGAAGTTCAGGCAGATTGCCGGCGAGCTGTCGCAGGCCTTCGGCGTCCAGCGCGACGTGCCGGTCGAGGACGTGCCGACCGGCTCGAGCATTGCCTTTTCGGAGCTGCTGGCCGAGTCGGGATCGGCCATGGCCGCGCTCGAGCGCACCGACGCCGAGCGCCTCACCGAGGCAACCGCGGCGGCGCTGCGCGAGTCGCTGGCCCACGAGCTCCGGCAGGGACAGATCCAGCTTGACGAAGGGCCGCGCCGGCTCGTGCTGCGCGTCCAGGAGCAGGGATCGTTCCCGTCGGGATCGGCATCGGTGACGCCGGCGTTCGAGGATCTGCTCCGACGCATGGCCGGCGTGCTCGCACGTGTGCCCGGTGTACTGACGATCGAAGGGCACACCGACGACGTGCCGATCCGCAACGAGCGCTTCGAGTCGAACTGGGATCTGTCGGCCGCGCGTGCCGCCGCCGTTGCGAACACGCTGCTGCGCCATGCGGAGATTGATCCGGCGCGCCTGCAGGTGCAGGGACACGCCGAGACGCGGCCTCGCGAGTCAAACGACTCGCCCGAGCAGCGCGCGCGCAACCGGCGCGTCGAGATCATCATCGACCAGAGCGGCGACCTCGACGACCTGCAGCGCGAGCTCGAGCGCCTGCGCGAGGCCGCCGGGACGCTGCAGCACGAGCTCGAAGCCTCATCACGGCCATCCTGACCGAGTAGATTCTTCACGCTGGGCAGGATCGACACGGTTCGGACCGCGCGGCCGGCCGTATACCCTGCCGCCAGAAGCGGTACGGTCCTTGCCTGTTCTTCTGGCAGCCCCCAGTTACGCCCGCCATCGAGGCCGGCGCCGAGATAAGAGAGGAAAGGTGAGATATGGCCGCATACGAACGAGTTCATGATCTGATGGCTAAGGCTATGGGGATTGCAGCGGTGGCATCGCTGGCTATTGTGCCGGCCGCGGCCGCGCAGGAACGGGCCGATACCGCGCAGACGCCGCCTGCTCAGACGCAGCCCGCTGCGCCGCAGCAGGAGCAGGAGAGCGCAGCGGCCCAGCCGCAGGCCGACGACGTGGTGACGTCCGCGGCGGTGACCGACGATGAGGTCGAGCGCTTCGCGAAGGCGTATCTTGAGATCCGCAAGGTGCAGGACGAGGCCGGTGATTCGGCCGAGGCCAGGCAGCAGGCGAACGAGAAGATGGCGGAAATCGTTTCCGACAACGACCTGACGGTCGATCGCTACAACCAGATCGCCCGCTCGCTCGCGCAGGATCAGGCGCTGCTCCAGCGCGTGCAGCGCAAGGCCGCTGAACTGCAGGCCGAAACGGCCGGCGCCGCAGATCCGACCGAGCGTCCCGGTGCGTCGCAGCCCGCTTCGCCCGAGGCGCAGCCCGAGGGCGGCGTCCAGTAAGACGTCGTCCGACCCCGAGATGTACCGCCGGGGGGCAGATTTCCAGTTGTCACTCCATCCCGTCTGGAAGTCTGCCCCCTGATTTCGTCCTTCCGCCGCATCCGTCCCCTCTCGGCAATCTGACGTTCACGCAGGAGGCCTTGCCTGCGCGTCCGGTCGACGTCATACACTGCCGTTGTCATGCTCGCGCTGCTGCGTGCTCAGCTCCCGGACGTCGTGCGGGCGGCCGCACCGCTCGGACTGGTCGTTGCCGCGCTGCAGGTGACGATCGTCGGTGCGCCGGCCGCGGAATTCCTGCAGTTTCTCGCCGGCCTTGCCCTCGCCATCCTGGGCATGACATTGCTCTTTGCGGGCATCGATCTCGGCATCCTTCCCATGGGCCGCTATATCGGTGCCGAGCTGCCGCGGCGCGGCTCGCTGCCGCTCATCCTGCTGACGGCATTTGCCCTGGGATTTGCGACCACGATCGCCGAGCCCGACGTCATCGTCCTCGCCCAGCAGGTCGAAACGGCATCGGGTGGCGACCTGTCGGCGACGACGCTCGCGGTGGTCATCTCGGCGGGTGTCGGCGCGTTCGTCGTCATCGCGATGCTGCGCATCGTGTCCGGCGTTCCGATGGTCTACCTGCTCGCCGCCTTCTATCTGGTCGGTGTCGTGCTGACGTTCGTCGCACCGCCGCGCATCGTGCCGACGGCCTGGGATGCGGGCAGCGTGACGACCGGTGCGCTGTCGTCTCCCGTGATCCTGGCACTTGCGCTGGGCTTCATCTCGGTGCTGCCGAAGCGCAACGCGGTCGAAGACGGCTTCGGCCTGCTCGGCCTCGGGTCAATCGGCGCGGTGCTGCTGGTGCTGCTGTTCGGCATGTGGGGCTGAGATGCTCGACGAAGTCGTCACCGTCGCACGCAGCGTCGGCCTCGCGGTCGGGCCGCTCGTCGTCCTGTTCGCGCTGTTTCAGGGGCTCGTTCTGAGGCTGCCGCCGCGCGAGATCGGCCGCATCGCCCGCGGGACCGCGCTGGCTTCCATCGGCCTCTTTCTGTTCCTGCTCGGCGTGAACTTCGGGTTCCTGCCGTTCGGGCGCGCCATCGGCGCCGCGATCGGCGACGAGGCGAACCGGTGGCTCCTCGTCCCGGCCGGTGCACTGCTCGGCTTCGTGACCACCTGGGGAGAGCCTTCGGTGCGCATCCTGGCCGATCAGGTCGATCAGGCGTCGGCCGGATCGATCCGCAAGGGACTTGTGCTCGTGGCCGTGTCGATCGGCGTGGCAGTGGCCGTCGCTGCCGGCGTTATCCGCATCGCGTACGGCCTGCCGCTGCTCTACCTCATCGTGCCCGGCTACCTGCTCGTCGTCTTTGCCATGTGGTGGAGCGACCGCGGGTTTCTCGCGATTGCCATCGACGCCGGGGGCGTCGCCACCGGACCGCTGGCCAACACCTTTCTGCTGGCCGTGGCCTTCGGCGTCGCGATCGCGATGGGACACGAAGATCTGATGGTGCACGCGCTCGGGCTCGTGGCGCTGATCGCCCTGGCGCCCGTGCTGTCACTCGTCTTCCTCGGACTCGTCGTCAGGCGGGGCCGACAGGAAGTCAGGGAGTCGTAGACATGGAGGCATCGCTCATCGTCAGCATCGTTCGGAAGGGGTGGGGCAGCACGATCCTCGAGGCGGCGGTCGAGGCGGGCGCGCGCGGCAGCACCGTGCTGCACGGGCGTGGCGCCGGCATCAACGAGCAGCAGAAGATTTTCGGCATGTCGATCGAGCCTGAGAAGGAGATCGTGCTGACCGTCGCGTGGCCGTCGCAGGTCGACGCGATTCTGGCCGCGATCGTCGAGGCCGGCGAGCTCAACGACACCGGCCGCGGCATTGCCTTCGTCCTGCCGATCGAGAAGGTCGTCGGTGTCGCGCATTTCATGCGCGACGCGGCCGGGGCGAAGCCGGACCCGTCGTCGTAATCGCGATCTCCGGCTCAGCGATCGCCGGCCCACACGAGCCCGTCGGGTGCACGGCTGACGACAAGGGGATCGGGATCGATGTCGGGCGCGCGATTGAGCGGCGGCCGCTGGAAGGCAATGCGTGCCGCGTCCAGATCGAACGATGTCGGCTCGATGCGCGCCGAGACGTGCATGACTGACGTCGGCGCGGACACGTGGTCGCAGCCGAGCGCGTGCCCGAGCTCGTGCGCGCGCAGCGAGCGACGGTGCACCGACGGCTCGCTGTCGAATGTGGCATCGAGCATCACGGCGCCGCGCCGGACTTCGCCCGTCGCATTCCACGCCCAGCGTCCGTAGCCCCACGCGCCGAGCGCATCCGTCAAACCCTCGAACCGGGCGACGAAGATCACGCCGTTCTGTCCGATGGGCACCGACGTGCCCGGCTCCGACGCCACCACGTCGACCGACGCGAATGCCGCGAATCTCCCGCCCGTGAGCTGCGGCAGCGCCCACGCAAGGTCCGCGGCGAGCCCGGCGCTTTCCTCCTCGGTCATCAGCGCCTCGCCGGCCTCGTAGTGCGAATCAGTCGTGTTCGAGAAGCGGAGGACGCGCCGCTCGATGACCAGACGCGGCGCCTCGACCCAGCGGTGCAGCGCACCGCGGCCGCGGAACATCTCGTCGAACGACCTGAGGTCGAACCGCGCGGGAATCAGGCCGATCTCCGCTTCGCTGCCCGCTGCAACGATCGTGGAGCGTTCGACGACGTCGGGTGCCGAAAGGACGGTCCGATAGCGGGACGATTCGCCACCCGTCGGCACGACGAAGTGGCCGTCGGGGCCGCTCGTGCCATTCCCGCCGCCGGCCACGCGTACGACCACACCGGGCAGCGGCGCCTGCGACAGCGCGTCGACGACGACGCCCGCGAGCGCGGGACCGGACGGGCCCGGCGCGGCTGGCGTGAGCCGCAGTTCGATGCGGGTATCGGAATCGAGCGAAAGCTCGACGCGGGCCTCGGTATAGCCATCGATCGAGGCGATGAGTGCCAGCGGTCCAGGCACGAGATCGGCCATCGTCCACTGGCCACCTTCGGCAGTGGTTGCCCGTCCGCTGTTCGGGCCTGAGGCAATCTCGATGCGGACGCCGCTGAGTGGCTCGCGCGTTCGCTCGTCGAGCGTCGTGCCCGACAGCGTGTACAACACCGGATCAGGATCGTCGCCGGGATCGTCGGGGCCGCCTTCGCCGCCGGTGTCAGGACGACGCAGCGTGAAGTCGATTCTCGTATCGCCTTCGATCACGACGTGGTTCGTCGCCGGCGAGAAGCCGTCGGCCTCGGCGCGAACCACGTATGTACCGGAGGGGAGTGCCGCGATCTCGTAGTGGCCGGCGTCGTCGCTGACGGCAGCCGGCGGCTCATCGGCAGCACCCTCGGCGATCGAGACACGTGCCCCGGCCAGCGGCGCGTGGCTGTCGTCAGTGATCGAGCCGGAAAGCGTGAACACCGCGACGGCGGGATCCACCGGTTCGGGATTCGGCGACGGGGCCGAGGGTGCCCGGTCGCAGGCGCCTGCCATCGCGGCAGCCGCGAACGCCGCCATCGGCAGGACGAGCCGACGAAGCATCGCACGCAGCGCCACCATTCCGGGCTCCAGCGGTGCAAGCCCCGTACCTCGGCACCGGACCGGACGGGAGCAATTGCTGTCGACATCGACGCGGAGCGTTGGCGCCCGGTGAGCACGCCTTTACACAGCGCCGGGCACGAGCGCCACGTCATGCCCGCACGCGGGTTGTGAAGATGCGTGGGCATTGGTATCGTGCGCCGGGATCCCGGTGAGTCGCGAGGAGGGGTCGGAGGAGCGCATGCGCAACATCCTGTGTGCGGTCGATCTTGCAGAGCCCGCGCCGCGCGTTCTGGCGTACGGAGCCGGTCTGGCGCGCATGTACGGTGCACCGCTGCTGCTGGTCCACGTGTTCAATCCGCCGCTGCCGCTGCGCCTGGCACTGCCGCAATACGCCGGAGATCTGCTCGACTCGAGCGCGCGAACCGGGCTGATGGAGGACCTGGAGCAGCTCGCCGAGCCGATGCGCGAGCAGGGCCTCACTGTCCGCTGCCTGGTGCGTGAAGGTCGGCCGGCGCGTGAGCTGGCGCGCGCCGCACGGTCGAAGGAGGCCGATCTCGTCGTGATGGGCACACACGGGCGGGCCGGCATGGGCCGACTGGTCCTCGGCTCGGTTGCCGAAGAGACCATCCGCACGGCGCCGTGTCCGGTGCTGACGTTGCCGCCCGTGGGTGAAGGTTCCGACGCCGAGGCGGAGCCGGGGCCCGAATCGTTCCGGCGCATCCTGTGTCCGGTCGATCACTCACCCGACAGCCTCGCGGCGCTCCGCACCGCCACCGCGATCGCCGAGCGCGTCCAGGGCATCGTCAGGCTGCTGCACGTGGTGGAATGGTTCGCGCCGCGTCAGCTCGCAGCCTATCGCTTCCTGACGTCTTCGCAGGTGCCCGATTCGGTCCTGGGTGATGCGCGCGCGCGGCTCGACGCCATCGTGCCGACGTCGACGTCGTGCGGGTTCGAAACGGACGTGGTCGTGGCGGATCGGCCGTACACGGCCATCCTGCAGGCCGCGTCGCGGCAGCCGTCCGACCTGATCGTGCTCGGCGTGCGCGGCCGTGGCGCTCCGGGGCCGTTTGCCGGGTCCACGACGAACCGCGTGCTCAGGCAGGCGCCCTGCCCGGTGCTGACGGTGGCGGCCGAGCCGGAAACGGAGCACTGACGCCGGGCGACCGGCCGTCGCTCCATGGAGCGTCACGTGTCGTATACTCAAGAGTCCTGCCGCGGTGAGGTGGCTGAGTGGCCGAAAGCGGCGGTTTGCTAAACCGTTGTAGGGGCTAAAACCTCTACCCAGGGTTCGAATC